>Ga0307512_10006640_pt1 | contig 11664 bp, 9 predicted proteins | sample 14_EM_MG_FD_200267 | JGI IMG/M metagenome (GOLD analysis project Ga0307512, IMG submission 200267) | Populus trichocarpa ectomycorrhiza microbial communities from riparian zone in the Pacific Northwest, United States - 14_EM | ecosystem: Host-associated > Plants > Roots > Unclassified | place... | reverse complement strand
CTGCTGCATCAGAGCCGGCCGCGGGTGATTCCGCTGGTCGGTCCGCGTACGCCGGAACAGCTGGAAAATCTGCTCCCGGCGCTGGACGTGAAGCTGACCGGCGAGCAGCTGGCCCGCCTCGACGACGCGGGCGCCTAACCTCCCACGGAACGGCCATCGTCGACCAGACCGGCGGTGGCCGTGCCGCCGGCGGACTCCGCCAGCATCGTCGCCAGCCCGCCGACGCGCGACTGACTCATTTCGCGTGTCCTTGGCCTGGTAGGTCGGTTTCAGATGCGCCGGGGTCAGGTCACGCGACCGAGTTCAGCAAGTCTCCTGGCACGTCAGGCCGTTCCAATGCGATGAAGTGACCGGCTCTCGCGAGTTCGGTGAATTCGGCCCCGGGCATCAGTCGCCTGTTCGCCTGCCGGTCTGATGGGCGGGACCAGTCCTTCTCCCCGTAGACGAGATGGACCGGTGCGTTGACCCTGGGATAGCTGGCGCGGGCCGCGACAAGACTGGGAAGGTTGCGGTAGACAGCGCGGGCGACGGCCGGGTAGCCCGGGCGGCGGCCGACTTTGAGCAGTTCGTTGAGGTAGTCCTCGCCCAACGCTGCCGAGTCGACGAGGCCGCCGGTCAGGATGGCGCGCATGACAGGTTTGGGTTCCAGCGGGGCGAGCATGCGGCCCACCCCGGGTGTGATGACGCCGGTGATGATCAGTCGGGCCAACAGGCTGGACCTGGCGATTCCACCGGCATAGTCGTAGGCGTTGACCGCCACCACCCGCCGGACCCGGTCGGGGAGGTCGGCCGCTGCGGTGAGGGCGAGTGCGGCCCCCATCGACTCGCCGAGCAGGGTGACGTCGTGCAGGTCGAGTTGGGTGATCAGGCGTTTGACGGCGGCGCGCATGGCGGGTTCCTGGTAGGAGGCGCCGGGCACGATCTCCGAGTAGCCCATCCCCGGCAGGTCCAGCGCGTACACGGTGTACCGCTGTTGGACCAGCGGGATGACGTGGCGGAAGTGCTCGGCCTGGGTGCGCACGGTGTGCAGCATGACCAATGGCGCGCCGCTGCCACCGGTGAGGTAGCGCAGCCGGCCCTGCCCGTGGTAGTGCGGCCCGATCGGGTCGAGGAAACGGCTGCTGGTTCCGGGGACTCTGATGCTGGATTCGGTGTCGGTGGTCGTCGACATGGTGGGTCCCCTCGAAGCGATGGTGGGGTGCGTTACGTACTAGGCGGCGAGTTCGGGGTAGAGGTGCGCTCGGTGTCCGCTATCCGGCCGGGCGTGCGGAAAGCCGGGGTAGCAGCAGGACCAGGCCGCTGGCCAGGCCGATGGCGCCGAGGATCCACCAGGCGCGGTGGTAGGCCGCGGCGGTGGCGGTGTGGGTGTCGCCGACCAGGGCGACGAACAGGCTGACGCCGAGCACGGCGCCGAGCTGCCGGAAGCTGGCGTTGATCGCGGAGCCGAGACCGAAGCGGGCGGCCGGCAGCGAGGCGACCGCGGCGCCGGACTGCACCGGCAGGGTCAGCCCGATGGCGACGCCGGTCAGCAGCGCCGATGGCAGCCAGTGGGTGGTCCACTGGGCGGACGGGCCGATCCCGAGCGCGAACGCGGCGCTGGCCAGGGCCCAGCAGGCCGCGCCGGCGAGCAGCACCGGCCGGAATCCGATCCGGGCCGCCAGCCGGCCCGCGGGCCGGGCGATCAGCGCGACCATGATCGGCCCGGGGGCGCTGGCCAGCGCCGCCCGCAGCACCGAGTAGTGCCAGACCGCCTGCAGGAAGACGATGTTGGCCAGCAGCATGCCGTAGAACGCCGTGGCGAACAGCAGGCTCGCGGCGTTGATCAGCCGAAACTGCCGGATCCGCAACAACGCGAGGTCCAGCGCCGGGTGGCGGGCGGTGGCGCTGCGCCAGCCGAGCACCGGCAGCAGCAACGCGGCAAGCGCGAACCCGGCCAGCACCCACGGGTTGTCCCAGCCCCAGGACGGTCCCTCGATGACCGAGAAGCTGAGCAACGCCGGGATGACGGCGACCAGCAGAGCGCCGACGGGATCCGGCACACCGTGGGCGTCCGGGTCGCGGCTCTCCCGCAGCAGCCAGCGTCCGGCGAGCGTCACCAGCACGCCGATCGGCACGTTGACCAGGAAAACCCACCGCCAGCTGCCGTACTCGATGAGCAGCGCACCGGTCGTCGGGCCCACCGCCGCGGCGGCCGCGCCCATCGCCGCCTGGGTGGCGACCGCGACCGGCCGCCGCAGCGGCGGCACCTCCGGCAGCAGCAGCGCGAGAGCGGTCGGCACCACCAGCGCGGCGAACAGCCCCTGCAACGCCCGCCCGGCGATCAACACATTCGGATCCGGCGCGAACCCGCACAGTGCGCTGAAGGCGGTGAAGCCGGCCACGCCGAGCAGGAACACGCGCCGTCGGCCGTACCGGTCCGCCAGCCGGCCGGCGGGTATCAGCATCGCGGCGAAGGCGAGGCTGTAGGCGTTGAGCACCCAGGCCAGACGGCTCGCGCCGGCGTGCAGATCCCGGCTGATCGTCTCGAACGCGACGTTCACGATGGTGGCGTCCAGGAACACCATGAAGACGACCGCGCTGGTGAGCGCCAGCACCGCGGTGGCGTGCCGCCTGAGCGCAGGCGGTTCAACGGCTTTCGAGAGCTGCTGGGTCATGCGTACCTCACCGCTGGCGTGTTGTGATTTCCTACCGACTCCTCGCCAGGCTAGGGCAGTGAGTTGGAAATAACAACACACTGGCCTACGCCGGAGTGCTGACCGATCCCGAGATCCGCCTGGCCGACCTGCCCCTGCGGGTCCGTCCGTGCTCGCTCGCGGCGGCTCTGGTACCACCTCACCGAGGCCGGCCGGGAGCTGTTCCCGGTCACCCGCGACACCATCCACGCCGAACTCGCCGGCGCCTGACCCGGCAGCGGCGTCGGCCAGTCAGTCTCCGTGCCAGGTGCGCCACAGCGCGGCGTACGCGCCCCCCGCGGCGACCAGGTCGTCGTGGCTGCCGACCTCGACCACCCGGCCGTCGTCCATCACGGCCACCCGGTCGGCGTCGTGCGCGGTCTGCAGCCGGTGCGCCACCGCGATCACCGTCCGCTCGTGCAGCACCGCGGCGAGGACGCGCTCGGCCGCCCGGGCGGTGGTCGGGTCCAGCAGCGCGGTGGCCTCGTCCAGGACGACCGTGTGCGGGTCGGCCAGCACCACCCGGGCGAGCGACAGCTGCTGGGCCCGCGCCCCGTCGAGGCGGTACCGGCCCAGCTGGGTGTCCAGGCCGTCGGGCAGCTCGTCCAGCCAGTCCACACCGACCGCCGCCAGGGCCCGTCGCAGGTCGGCGTCGGACGCGTCCGGGGCGGCCAGGGTCAGGTTGTCGCGCAGCGAGTCGCGGAAGACGTGGTGCTCCTGGGTGACCAGGACAACCTGGCGGCGCAGCAGATCCGCCGGCAGGTCCGCGATCGGCACGCCGCCGACGGTGACCGTGCCGGTCCGCGGCCGGTCGACGCCCGCGAGCAGCCGGCCCAGAGTGGACTTGCCGGCGCCGGAGAGCCCGACCACGGCGAGCCGCTCGCCCGGCCGCACGGTCAGGTCGACGCCGCGCAGCACGTCGCGGCCGCCGTCGTAGGCGTACCGGACGCCGCGGACCTCGATCCGGTCGCCCTGCGGCCGCGCCGAGACCGCCGGCCCGGCGCGCGGGACCGCGGCCAGCCCCTCGACCCGGGCGAACGAGGCGCCGCTGCTCTGCAACTGCTCGACCCAGATCAGGATCGAGTCCAGCGGCGCCGCCAGCTGCCGCAGGTAGAGCACCGAGGCGGTGACCGCGCCGAGGCTCAGCACCCCGTTCACATAGAGCACGCCGCCGAGCGCGAGCACGGCCACGACCGGGACCACGTACGAGACGTCCACCAGCGGGAACAGCACGCTGCGCAGGAACAGGGTGCGCAGCCGGGTGCGTTCGGCCCGGTCGATCGCCGCCCGTCCGGCCGCCATCCGGCGGGCCTGCAACCCCAGGGCCTCGACGGTACGAGCGCCGCCGACGGTCGCCGCCAGCTCGTCGGCCAGCGCCGACCCGGCCGCCCCCTCGTCCAGGTACGCGGCCCGGGCCCGGCGCAGATACCACCGGGTGGCGAACCAGATCCCGGACAGCCCGAGCACCCCGACGGCCCCGAGCAGCGGGTCCAGCAGCAGCACCGCCGCCAGCACCAGGATCGCCTGCACGGCGGCGATCAGCACCTCGGGCAGCGCGTCGCGCAGCGTGTAGGCGACCGCGCCGACATCGCTGGTCCCGCGCGCGGCGAGGTCCCCGGCCGGCACCCGTTCGACCACCGAGGCGGGCAGCGCCAGGGCCCGGTCGAGGAACTCCTCGCGGACCCGGGCCGCCGTCCGCTCGCCGAACCGGTAGCCGACCGCCAGCGCGCACCGGGCCAGCACGATCTGCGCGACCGCGAAGATCAGCAGCGCGACGGCCGAGCGGTCGACGGCGGCGGCGCTGAGCGTCCCCCCGGTGATGGTGTCGACGATCCGGCCGAGCAGCCACGGCGCCGCCAGCCCGGCCACCGCCGCGAGCGCGTTCAGCAGCACCACCAGCGCGACCGCCCGGCTGTCCGCCCGCAGCAGCCGCCACGCGGCCCGGCGCACCTGTGGCAGCCCGGCGACGGGCAGGGCGGTCACCGGGCGGCCCGCTGCGGCTGGTCCGCGTCCGCGTCGGCCCGGGAGACCAGCGCCCGGTAGCCGGGCGCCATGGCGAGCAGCTCGTGATGCGTGCCGGCCGCGGCGACCCGGCCGTCGACCAGGAAGTAGACGACGTCGGCGCGGTCCAGCAGGGCCGGCGACGTGGTGGCGATCAGGGTGGCCCGGCCGGCCCGGGCGGCCGGCAGCCGGTCGGCGATCGCGGCTTCGGTGTGCGCGTCCACGGCCGAGGTCGGCTCGACGGCGAGCAGCACCTCGGGGTCGGCGTACAGGGCGCGGGCCAGCCGGACGCGTTGCCGCTGGCCGCCGGAGAGATTGCGGCCGCGGGTGTCCACGGTGGCCGCGGGGCCGCCGTGCACGTCCAGCGCGACCGCGGCCTCGAGGGCCCGCGCCACGGCGGCCTCGTCGGGCTCGAACCGGCCGGCGACGACCTCGCGCAGCGGGCCGGCGAACAGGTCGGCCTCGTTGTCGGCGACCAGGATCCGGTCCCGCACGCCCGCCTTGGCCATCCAGTCCAGCCGCAGGCCGCACCAGGTGGCGCCGGTCGGCCCGTACCGGCCGAGGCGGTCCACCACCGCGACGGCGTCGGCGCTGCGGGCGGCGGCCAGCGCGGTGAGCCGGCCGGGCAGCACGGTCACGCCGGAGACCGGATCGTGCAGCTCGGCGGGCCCGGCCGGGGCCGTACCGGCGGCGGGCTGGTCCTCGGGCCGCAGCCGCAGGAACTGGGTGACCCGGCGGCCGGCGACCAGCGCACGGCTGAGATCGGCGCCGCCCTCGATGAAGAACGCCACCGGGATGACTAGCACGGCGGCGTAGCCGTACACGGCCACCAGCTCGCCGATCGTGATGCCGCCCTCCGCGGCCATCCGGGCGGCCAGCCAGGTCACCACGGCGAGGAACAATCCGGGCAGACCGGCGCCGAGCGCCTGGATCCAGCTGGTCACCGCGCCGACCCGGTAGCCCTCGTCGCGCAGCGCCCGCGAGTCGCGCCGGTAGCGGGCCGCCTGCGCCGCCTTGCCGCCGAGTCCGTTGAGGATGTGCAGGCCGTCCACCACGTCGACCAGCCGCGCGGCCAGGTCGCCCTGGCGTTCCCGATAGCGGGCGCCGGCCCGTTGCAGCCGGCCGAGCAGCGGCCCGACCACCACGGCGAGCAGCGGGACGCCGGCCAGCACGACCGCCGCCAGCAGCGGCGAGATCTCCAGCAGCAGGCCCGCCACCGCGACGTACGCGATGATCGCTCCGATCCCCGGCCCGGTGACGGTCAGCGCCTGGGCGAGCACCCAGACGTCGCCGATCCCGATCGTGACCACCTCACCGGCCGTGACCCGGCGGGGCAGCCCGGCCCCGAGCCGGGTCGCCTGGGCGAGCACCGCGCGCACGGTCCGGAAGCCGCCGTCCAGCCGGATCTTCGTCATCGTCCGGTGCCGCAGGATGGCCAGCACCGCGTTCGCCACGCCCACCACGAAGAGCACCGCGACCCAGGAGATCAGCACGCCGAGGTGCCGCGGCCCCAGGCCGCGGTCGATCGCCAGGCTCAGCACGTACGGCGGGAGCGTGAGCCCCACCATCCAGAGTGAGCCGATCAGCGCTCCGACGGCCACCCGGCCGCGCTGCCGGCGCACCAGCCACCAGAGGTACCGCATCGGCCCGGAAACATCCACCGGACGGGGACCACCGTCAGTCACGCAGCAGACACTAGATCAGTACCGATCAGTCTCGGAAGGTGTGCTCAGGTTCGCGCTGTGCGACCTTGGCCGCGTGGACCGAGACCGCGACGGCGTTGGCGGCGACGACGAGCGCCATCCCGGCCCACTCGTGCGGGCCGAGCCGCTGTCCGAGCAGGACCCACCCGGCGCCTCCGGCGAGCACCGGGTGCACGCTCATGAAGAGCCCGAAGAACCGGGCGGGCACCCGGCGCAGGGCGATCAGGTCGGCCGCGTACGGCACGGCCGAGCTGAGCAGGCCCGCACCGGCCGCGTACCCGAGACCGGCCCCGCCCAGCCGGCCCTGCACGGCCAGCGTGACCGCGACCGGAAGGTAGAGAAGAGCCGACACCGAGGTCGCGGCGGCCGGCGCCTGCAGCCCCGGCAACCGGGTCCCGACCAGCCGGTTGAGCAGGATGTACGCGGCCCAGCACGCCGCCGCGAGCAGCCCCAGCGCGACGCCGGCATAGTCGCTGGCCGGCCCCGGCAGCACCAGCACATAGACGCCGGCGCAAGCGGCCAGCGCACAGCCCAGATCGACCTTGGTACGCGAGCCGAGCAGCCCGAGCGCGAGCGGCCCGAGCACCTCGAGGGTGACCGCCGGCCCGAGCCCGATCCGGTCGATCGCGGCGTAGAGGCTGAGGTTCATCACGGCGAAGACGAGCCCGAGCAGCAGCGTCGGCCACCACTGCGACCAGGTGAACCGGCGCAGGTCGGGCCGGGCCACCAGAAGCAGCACGGCGGCGGCGACGAACTGCCGGACAGCGACCACCCCGGCCGTCCCGATAAGTGGGAAGGCGTGCGCGCCGACGGCGGCGCCGACCTGGTTGCTGGCCGCGCTGGCGAGCATGGTGGCGACCCCGCCGCGCATCCCGTTTGGCATTCCCCCAGCGTTGGCGGCCGGAGCCCCGATCCGGAAATACCCGGACCGGCCGATCTATACGCTGGACGCATGGATGTCCGGACCGGTCAGCTCGAGGCGCTGGTCGCGGTCGTGGAGGCGGGAACGTTCACCGGCGCGGCGGCCCGGCTGGGCAAGTCGCAGGCGGCGGTGTCCCGGTCGATCGCGGCGCTCGAGTCGGCGCTGGGCGCCCGTCTGCTGCAGCGCAGCACCCGGCACGTCGCGCTGACCGCCACCGGCGCGCGGGTCGCCGCCCAGGCCCGCCGGGTGCTCGCCGAGCTGAGCCACCTGCACCGGATCGTCGAGCAGTCGCGCACCGAGATCCGGGTCGGCTACGCCTGGGCCGCGCTGGGCCGGCACACCCGGCGGCTGCAGAAGGCCTGGGCCGCCGCCCATCCCGGCCTGCCGCTGGTCTTCGTGCATGTGAACGAGCCCACGGCCGGGCTGGGCGACGGCTCGGCGGACGTCGCGGTGATCCGCCGCCCGCTCACCGACGCCCGCTTCGATACCACCCGGGTCGGCGCCGAGCGACGGTTCGCGGCGGTCGCCACCGACAACCCGCTGGCCCGCAAGCGCTCGGTCACCCTCGCCGAGCTCGCCCGCTACACGGTGGCGATCGACTTCGGCACCGGCACGACCACGCCGGACCTCTGGGAGTCCCCACCGAGAACGCGCGCGTCACACAGCGTCGACGAGTGGCTCACCCTGATCGCCGCGGGCCAGGCCGTCGGCGTGACCGCCGAGGCCACGGCCAACCAGAACCCACGCCCGGGAGTGGCCTACCGCCCGGTCCGCGACGCACCCCCGATCCCGGTCCGACTGGCCTGGTGGCGCGACAACCCCCCAGCCGAACTACCCGAACTGGTAGCCCAGATCAGAACCGTCTACGGCCCCTCGTCTTCCGGTGCAGCCGCCGTCGGCCATTAGCGTCACGGGTCGGCGCGGACGGAAGAAGGTCAAGCGAGCCGGTACTCCCACCCTTCGGCTTGCCACTCGAAGTTGGCCGCGACCAGTTCCCGCACGGGACGCCCGGTGGTCACGTGTTCCAACGCCCGGTAGGTCGCGAGGTGTCCGATCAGCATGACGCGTCGTCCGGCCCATCTGGTCGGTAGATCGGCGAGGAACCGAGCCACCCGTGCGATCGCCTGATCATGGCTTTCACCGCCGGGGTACGGACGATCGAAGTAGTCCAGGCGATCCTTGCTGACCTCGGCCGCGGACGAGCCGTTGCGGGTTCCGAAGTCGCACTCGCGCAGCCGCCAGTCGTACAGGATCGGAATGTCGGTCGCACCGAAAGCGATCTCCGCCGTCTGCGCCGCGCGGCGCAGATCCGAGGCGAACACCGCGGCGATGCCGTCGTCGCGGCGCCGCCGGCCCATCTCGACGGCGTCGGCACGGCCGCGCTCGCAGAGCCGGCCCGGCAGCCAACCGGTGGCGATGCCCCGCTCGTTGTCTTCGCTCAACGCATGGGTCTCGAACACGACCTCGATCGACACCACCCGAGGCTACCGGAGCGCGCGGCCGGGACCCGGGTCGCGGCGGCGCTGGAGTGCCGCCGCGACCCGGGTCCCGCGATCGAGTCGCCGATCAGCCGACGCTGATCCAGACGTCGTCGATGGCGCCGTGGAACTGGTTGTTGTTCTCGCCCGTGCCCTTGCCGCCCAGGCTGAACGGCTGGGTGGTGACCACCGACAGGGCCGCCGGCACGGTGACCGTGCCGCGCACCTGGCCGTCCACCAGGATCGACACCGTGGTGCCCGCCCGGCGGCATTCCAGGGCGTGCCAGCTGCCGTCCGCGATGCCGGCCTGGCTCTTGGCCACGTAGATCGTGGTGGAGTCCTTGTCGCTCATCGCGCAGCTCGCCTTGCCGGACACCCCGTCGACACCCAGTTTGTACTGGCCGCCCTCGGTGGAGAAGCCCTTCTGCAGGATGTTCGACGGTGCCGCGCCCTCGGCCGGTGACAGCAGCACGTGCGCGCCGTAGCGGAAGTTGCCGGCGCCCGGGTTGAGGTCGGGGACGTCGACGGCCTGCAGCACCAGGCGCGGGCAGCCGAGGCCGGTGCACTTGGCCGGGAAGACCAGCGCCTGACCGTTGCCGCGCGGGACCAGCTTGACCGCCGCGCCGTTCACCGCCGCGGCCTTGAGCATGTGCCCCTTGCCCGAGCCGTCGTCGAAGGTGCCGTCGGTCACGGTGCTGTCGAAGTTGTACGACGCGACGAACGGCGACGGCGGGGCCGACGGCACCGATTCCCTCGTCGTCGGGTCGGCGAAGGTCGCGTACCGCTTCTGGTTCTTGCCGCCGATCGTGGTGAAGTCGCCGCCGGCGCTGAGGCCGCCGAGGTCGGCGCTGGCCGTCAGGACGCGTACGCCGGCCACGCCGTTGGCCTGCGGCGCCCAGTCGAGCAGGTTGCCGTCGCCGTCGACCGCGGCCAGCTTCACCCGGGGTACCGAGCCGTCGGTGCAGACGCCCTTGGTGCCGTTGTTGGTGGTCGTGCAGGCGACGTCGAAATGCCCGCCGACGTACGTGATGCCGCCCAGCTGGGTGATCGCCTGGGCGTCACCGTCGAACACGCGGGTCCACCGGGTGGCGCCCGCCGCCGTGTACGCGATGGCCCGACCGCCCTGCCCGCCCAGCGCGGCGTAGACCCCGTTCGCGTCGGTGGCCAGCGCGAACACCTGGGAGACCGGCTTGGGCAGGAAGGTCTTGTCGAGCACGCCGGTGATGCCGTCGACGGCCGTGAGCCGCAGCGTCGAGCTGACGTTGTTGGTCTTGTGGAAGCTGCCGCCGAGGTAGACCCGGCCGTTGCCGACCGCTAGGGCGTTGACGTTGTCGTCGGTGGTGGGCGCCCAGACGTCCAGCGCGCCGTCGGCGGTGTCGAACGCGGCCAGGTTGCCGCGCGGCACGCCGTCCACATTGGTCAGCCGGCCGCCGAGGTAGACCCGCCCGCCGGCGGCGGCGAGCGCGTTCGGCTGGCCCAGGATCGTGTGCTTGAGGCCGGTCACCGCGCCGGTGCCGCCGTCGATGCCGGCCAGCGAGTCGCGGGTCTGGCCGCCGACCTTGCCGAAGTCGCCGGCGGCGAAGACGGTGGTCGCGTCGGTGGCGAGCGCGCGTACCGTGCCGTCGGCGCCGGGGTTCCAGTCGAGCAGCGCGCCCGTGCGGGCGTTGAACGCGGCGAGCCGCGGCCGCGAGAGGGTCTTGCTGCCGACCACCGCGCCGGTGAACGAGCCGCCGACATAGACGGTGTCGCCGCGGTAGGCGACCGCGTAGACGGGCCCGTTGAGCGAGGGCGATGCCGAGGGGGCGACGTTCACGACCCCGGCGAGGGCGACGCCGCCGACCATGATGGCGGTGGTGAACGCGCCGGCGAAGACGATCCGGCGTACCGGGCTTTTCAGGCGTAGATGGTTAATGCGCACATTGGAAGTAAACGGCGCGCACGCTCGGAAGACGCGCGCGCCGATCCAGCGGTTCGGCCAATAAGGCTGACCAAACGGACAATACAGGGTATAGAGCGCAACCGGCATGCTCAGCCACGGGCGAAGTCCAGCGTTTCGGCGTATGAAATACTTCCGGTATTCGACCCGAAAGTTCCGGCCCTCTGGGGAGGCGTCCTTGGTCACCGACGGCAGGCGCGTCACCATCTCCGCGATCGCGCGCGAGGCCGGGGTCTCCGTGCCCACCGTCTCCCGCGTGCTCAACGGCCGCGCCGACGTCGCGCCGCAGACCCGCGAGCTCGTCGAGGATCTGCTCAAGCAGCACGGCTACCGGCGGCGCACGTCCCGGCAGACGGCCGGCCGGGCCGGCCTGATCGACCTGGTCTTCAACGACCTGGACAGCCCGTGGGCGGTCGAGCTGATCCGCGGCGTCGAGGACGTCACGCACGCGGCCGGCGTCGGCACCGTCGTCTCGGCCGTGCACCGCCGTTCCGTGCCCACCCGGCAATGGCTGCAGAATCTGCGCGCCCGCGCCTCCGACGGCGTCATCTTCGTCAACTCCGACCTGACCACGACGGTGTACGCGGAGCTGAAACGCCTCAGCATCCCGATCGTGGTCGTCGACCCGGCCGGCGGCGCGGCGTTCGACGTGCCGACGGTCGGCGCGACCAACTGGGCCGGCGGCCGGGCCGCGACCGAGCACCTCACCTCGCTGGGCCACCGCCGGATCGGCCTGATCACGGGGCCGAAGAATCTGCTCTGCAGCCGGGCCCGGCTGGACGGCCACCGGGCGGCGCTCGAGGCGGCCGGCGCCGAGGTCGACGAAGCGCTGATCCGGCAGGGCGACTTCATGCACGAGACGGGCTTCGCCGGCGCCACCTCGCTGCTGGCGCTGCCCCGCCCGCCGACCGCCATCTTCGCCTCCAACGACACCATGGCACTCGGCGTCTTC
>Ga0307512_10006639_pt1 | contig 11665 bp, 11 predicted proteins | sample 14_EM_MG_FD_200267 | JGI IMG/M metagenome (GOLD analysis project Ga0307512, IMG submission 200267) | Populus trichocarpa ectomycorrhiza microbial communities from riparian zone in the Pacific Northwest, United States - 14_EM | ecosystem: Host-associated > Plants > Roots > Unclassified | place... | reverse complement strand
TTGCTTGCACGGCACGCATGCCAATGAGGATCCCGATGGTCTTGGCCTCTGCGGCAGCTATACATCCTATCAAGGATATCACAATAGAGATGATATACACGGGCTAGGGATTGTCAGGAGACATTCTCAGCATGGGGAAAAGAATAAGCGTCGACAGGAATCTTAACCTTGCGACCCTTTATCTCGCTGATGGGGGTCCACAAGAGTGGTCCGACGCCTTGAAGAATGATGTGCGTGGCGAGGACCGGGCCAATTTGACTGCTGGTGGCTTTGAGGTCAGTCTGAATCTGCTCGATGGCGGCTTCGAATTTGTGGGTAATAAATTTATCAGGTGGGGATCAGGTGAGGAACGCTTCAGAAGAAGTATGAATACTTCTTACGATTGAGTATGCTACTACTGAGGCCAGCAACCATCGAAGCAGAGAAGGCCATGTACAGTATACCCGCCTATCCATGCCGAGCAGAGGGAACGATGGATAAGCACGTGCCTCCCACGCCAAGTAAATGATAAAGCGGAACAAACTGACTTTTAATTTGCGTGACCACTTCCTGGGATCGTCATCAACATAGAAGTGTTCTATGTCTGAGGCCCAGCTTGCATCCGTCCGAGGAGTCGAAACGCCAGGGGATTCCTCACCTCTGACAGTACTAGTGACGAGTGATGCGAGAGCCCGAGGACGGCGAGGAGTGTCGGGATCGACCGGTGTGTCCGCTATGCCGGTCACCAACGTTATAGTGCTCGAGCCACAGACGGAGAGGCCGTCACAGTCAATGAGATGGCTCGCCATGAGGAGACCGCTTCTTTCGGCGAGGGAAAGGTCTGGTGCTGCGATTTCCTGGCCGAGCTGGGACCCTTGTATATACTATATAGCCCGGTCGACCACTGCCAGGGCCCACGTGAGTGCGGCTTCATCGAGCTTCATCCTTTGCCCCTGCACGGTTTCAGAGCCATGGTCCGATGACGGTGCCTGGCGCAAGTTTTCGTATCGTCTGAGACACTTCTAGAAGAGGTCAGATTTCCAATGATGGAGCAGCTTCCGAAGCGTTGCCGGTTAATGAGTGTAGGACACTGCGCCGTCGCCGCGCCTCGTAGATCGGGGGAAACGACGGGATGTTCGGACACAACACTTGCAGTAACATTATGTTTGTCGATGGGCATGATATGATCATATCATCTTGCCGCTCAGGCACCATCCGAACGAGAATTCGAGCCGCCGGTCAATGCATCAGGAAAACCCTGTGTTTCAGTTACTTCTCTTTCTTTGTTTATACTGTTTCATACATTTTTTGCACTTTGTAGCAAAAGTTTTGAAAAGGAACAAAAATGCTGTCTCCCGTACTTGCAAGAGTGCTTGGCCGTCCAGTGTGATGTGACTCGTCCCTGTTAAGCCACAGTTGAGGGCAAGTTCATCATTCAGTACGCCTCACAGGCCTCACATCGCACTCTCAAGTGATACATGTGTACGGTAAGTAACCGAGTCATTAGCCAAATGGTCAATGCTTAAATGGCCTATATGTTCGAAGACTACTCGCCACAGTCGCGCCAGTCCTTATTCTCGTTTATTCAGAAATCGTACGAAAGGGAAACAAAGTCGAATCGAGTCCAGAAGTCCCTGTATGTTTACTCTAGGGACTACTCACTTCACAGAAGTAAGTACAAGGACTAAATGATGAGTAATGAGAAGAGAAGAGCAATCATCGAAGACGATGACTGAGGACAAATTCCGTAAGTTCACTAATAGAATAGTGGTTGGGTGATAGCGAAAACAGCTGCGTGACGGCAAAACGAGTGTCAGAAGATAAATATTGGGAACACGCATTATCTAATGACTCATCAAGAGTTGGAGAGGACGGGGAGGCATAAAAAAGGGAGGCACACTCCAAAATAAGAACCGTCACTATTTTCGGGGTGTTAAAAAATCATACACGCAGATAGAGGAAATGTACCAATCATGGTGTGATGTGTATCATCGCTGGATATACCGATGGGTGGCTGATGGTGTATTAGTAAACCACGATAGAACTGAACTGCAAAATAACAGCATTACATCACCGATAAAGGACCTTAGTTTGTATAATAACGTCTGCATTAGGGAGAATCAGAATTCCCGGAGCAGGGAAATAAAGGGGAGGACTAACCCACTATCAAGCATAGAGAGGAGTGAGCGAGTTGTTACACCAAGAGCAAGTGGGAAAAGGGTGCTCACGAACTGGAGAGTGCAGAAGGAGAGTCAAGTCAGGACACAGAACAAATGAGAGCCAGAAAGGGGCACTCACGAACTGGGGAGCCCAGATGGAGAGACAAGTCAGGACATGGAAAGAATGCAAGCTAGCAAAGTGAACTCACTTTCTGGAGAGCCCAGACAGAGAGACAAGTCAGGACACGGAAATAATGCAAGCCAGTGAGGGGAACTCACGTCCTGGAGAGCCCAGACGGTGAGACAAGTAAGGACATGGGAAGAATGCAAGCCAGCGAAGGAAACTCACATCCTGGAGAGCCCAGACGGAGTGACAAGTCAAGTCATGGAAAGAATGTGAGCCAGCGAGGGGCACGCACTTCCTGGAGAGCCCAGAAAAAGAGACAGGTCAGGACGTGGAAAGAATGTAAGCCAGCAAGGGGCGCTCACTTTCTGGAGGGTCCAGACAGAGAGACAAGTCAGTACACAGAATGAATGCAAGCCAGCAAGGGGCACTCACTTCCTGGAGAGCCTAGATGGATAGGCAAGTCAGGACATGGAAAGAATGTGAGCCAGTGAAAGGCACTCACTTCCTGGAGAGCCCAGATGGAGAGACAAGTCAAGACACAGAAATAATGCGAGCCAGTGAGCGGCACTCACGTCCTGGAGAGCCCAGACGGTGAGACATATCAGGACAAAGAAACAAGACAAGCAAGCGAGGGCCACTCACGAACTGGTGAGCCCAAATGGAGAGACAAGTCAGGACACAGAAAGAATGTCAGCCAGCGAGGGGTACTCACATACTGGAGAGCCCAGACGGAGAGACAAGTCAGGACACAGAAAGAATGTGGGCCAGGGAGGGGCACTCACCAACTGGAGAACCCAGACGCAGAGACAAGTCAGGTCGCGGAAAGAATGTGAGCCAGTGAGGGGTACTCACGTCCTGTAGAGCCCAGACAGAGAGGCAAGTCAGGACACGGAAAGAATGCGAGCCATCAAGGGGCACTCACCAACTGGAGAGCCCGGATAGAGAGACAAGTCAAGACACGGAAGAAATGCAAGCCAGTGAGGGGCACTCACGTTCTGGAGAGCCCAGAAGGAGAGGCGAGTCAGGGCGCGGAAATAATGCGAGCGAGAGAGGGGCACTCACGTCCTGGAGAGCCCAGACGGAGAGGCGAGTTAGGACACAGAAAGAATGAGAGCCAGAGAGGAGCACTCACTTCCTGGAGAGCCTAGATGGAGAGGCGAGTAAGGATACGGAAAGAATGGGAGCCAGCGAGGGGCACTCACGTCCTAGAGAGCCCAGACGGGAAGACGAGTCAGGACACGGATAGAATGCAATCTAGCGAGCGGCACCCACGAACTGGAGAGCCCAGATGGAGAGACAAGTCAGGACACGGAAAGAATGGAAGCCAGCAAGGGGCACTCACCAACTGGAGAGCCCGGACGGAGGGACAGGCCAGGACACCGAATTTGGGCGAGACATCGATGAGAGCGCAGGCGAAGAAATCAGTACGTATTGATATTCTTTCAGTAACAGCAATGCAGAACAGTGTATTACAACTCACCCAGAGCGACGGAAAGGCCGATATGCATATCTTTATTACTGCTTCTGTACTCACAATGCCTTGCTTAACATGGGTCCTATGGCGGCGGTACACTCTTCTGATATTCGTCTCAGCACACATACGAACGTACCGTCTAATGGCTTGCTTCATGTTGAGCTCCAAATTGTCCCTCTGTACTGCCATAAGCATCATGGCAATTACGTCGTCACCAAGTACATTGGCGGTTGTTTCAATGAGATCAGCACATCGGCCTTGTCTATGCATTTCTGGAGTACAGAATTAATATGGTACATGTTAGGTGATCGGCAAAATTCTCACTCTCCAAACGGACAAACGGTGGTGGGTGTTTGGTAAATAAGCCTAGATACTGTTGATTGAATACGGCTTCTACCTCGGCTTTGAAGTCTGTTGCGCGATAATGATCCTCATCTTCCATTCGCATTCTGATGTTCCGCCTGAACTCATCAAACTTGGTGAATACGGCTATGACCGGTACTTCGAAAATGGCCCATGTCAATCGTCAGTTTGTAAAATTGCATGTCGAGACATACCGTTCTTATCCGGGCAAATATGATCGAAATACTTTAAATCTAGTGAAGGCCGAGTATTGTCCAGTGGGATGCAGTACCTGAAAAGTAATCTTGTGAATGTGTAACCACGGACGTACAAAGAAACAAACCATATGACATGCAATCTATCTTTTAGTCGCTTCTCATTCGACTTTCGAAGGATGAAATCCTGCACGATCTTCAGCTCGTCATCGCTGCCTGCTTCAAATCCGCGGGAGTCATGGAAAACATAGCCATCATGGTTCGAGAAGACGAGTTCGTCGTCGATATTATGTAGGCCACGCTACAAGCAATATCCTCACAATCAGCTGTCATAAAGGAGCGAAGCATGCATGCACAACCTCCATTGTAGGGTCTAGTTTAATCTGGCTAGACGATGAGATCGAAAGTATCACTGGGACCGAGAACGTACCCGATAGCGAGTTCCCTCCGGACCAAGCCTATAGGTCTCTTGGCTCTCCGTTGTGTCGCAAACCCTCTGCAAAATGGATGTCTTCCCCGCATTTGCTCTTCCAATAATCAGGACCCGGAACCTGATCTTCGGGAGTCGGGGTCGAACCCGCTCTGCGGCCATACTAGCAAAGTCTTGTAAGAACGAAAACTGGTTAAGATGCAGCCTCACAGTGCGACACTGAAGTTTTGTCTACCGTTTTGTGGAGCTGCGTGGATTGGAATGTGATACTCGTGATGGGTCTAGATGCGTATCGATGTGGACTCTGGAAATCGTTCGATGAGTGGCTCAGGTCAACTTGCTCGGGACATGACCCCGGAATCTTCCGAGCGAAGACAGCTGACCAGGAAGATGACTACAGTAGTCGTTGCATCGATCACGGATTGATCCGACTTGTTGGCGCGCTTGACATGTACACTTGTGGGCTGCAGCAAACCCGCAAGAGCCACCTTGAGTCCTGAGACCTAACTTGAAGGTGCTCCACAAGTTAGTGTGATTTATGACTGTGACTCAGAATTTCAACAGCAGAAAATCGCAGCACACTTGCAGTAACAAGTAGTGGTACCCACCTGTCGGCCGAGCTCTTATGGGGCCCATGCATCCCTGATATGGCTCATACGTTATCATTAATAAATCTTGCACACGTATTCGGACACAAGATCACTGCAGCACAGCCCTACGACCTATTGAAACAATCGATCTGTCACCGACCTTCTGACGGCTTCTCGCGATTGATCAAAACACGTGTTTGCGCCCTGGAGCTTTTCGCACTGGTCTCACTCAACAATACCATAGTTGTCTTCCTACTCTTCCTCTCTAGCTTCCGCAACTAGATTTGACCGATTTGATCAATCGAGGCCCTCGGCACCCCTGCTACATGCCTTCATTGCTTGCTCCCTTATCCGCTGCCTTCCCTTCGCCGTCGACGCAACCCAGAGGACCCTCGAGTGGCCCCTTGGAGTCCCGGGATAATCTCCCACGTGTCCCCACTGCCCTACCTCGGCCTACTGCACCGCTGGGCCTACTACAGACGTCAACGGCTCCCGGCGCCTGCCCCCAAACTCGGCGACGCTGCCCCTTGTGTCTAGCGCATCCTCATGGCTCACCCTTCGCCTCAGCTACCACACGGTTTGGATTGTCGCCCAAAAGTACTGTTTTTGGCCTTGGCCTCAACCCACCGTTGCCGTCGCAGTAGGCAGTTCTCAGAGTCCTACCTCAACCTCGTCAATAGCTCGGGTCGCCCGACGTTTCCACGCTGCATGCCTCTGCTTTCTCTCGTTACAGCTGAGCCCTCTTATTGCCCGTCAACGCTGCGCTTTCCCTTCGGCAATATTTGCAAGTGTCACGTGTTCTGCTACACAGAAAGGCGGAGGAATACCTATGTGTGAACCAGGATCTGATATCATGATGAAGAAAGGCCCACTGTAGAGCTGAGTGAGGGACTGTTTCGGGGAGATCAGGCTGTCGAATATCTGAGAGGGCCGAGACCAATCACAGGTGTGGTTTTGATATTGGGCATAGGTTGGGTATGCGTTGTCCAGGGGAACGTCCCCCCTGGTACAGTGGACCCCGCACCTGATAGCGTGGCCTTCAGTGAGAATGGTACGGGTTGACAGCGGCGATGGAGGCGGATTGAGTGGAGGGGGTGGACGAAGTAGCCTAGATCTGTCGAGTGGGATGCTGGACCATCGCCATCGGCGCGCATGTTTCCGGCCAAGAGTCCGATCATCTATGACGAGAAACTGGCGCATTCATCTCACTTGCCTCCGTGTGTCATCTCCATCTATCCCTGGGAACCATTGATTCCTTCTCGCCAATTTCCTTCTAGCACATCTGGCCTGGTTCCATTCCTTGGAGGGGGATCTCGAGCTCAGGTAGGAGCCTGGGCGGTGGTTCGAATTGATGGAGCAGATAAATCAAGATCAATCAATCTTGACAATCCGAGGCGATGTATAAGTTAGGTCCTTGAAACACTGTTTCTGTACTGTGCTTTCCCATCATCAGTCATCTCTCGTGGAGCCTTCCGGCGTCGTGTCCCACAAGAGTGGAACCTGGAATGGGGTCGAAGTACGCACAAAATCCGGTCATCCCTAATATCACTCCAGGAACCCTTTTGGTCTTCGCCATTCCTCTCGGGAACTCCATGCAGCACCTACACTGGAGCTGACCGATATCACTCACCAATTGGGACAAAGGCTTCGGATTCCGCGCCGTGCTTTCCGCTGGTCTGCCAACCCACCTCGTTTCCCATCCAGCACTGATAGTCACCTTCATTAAAGAATTATGCAAAATTTTAATGATATTTGAAATTGCCGATTCTTTAGTCACAGCCCACATAAATTCGGGAGGAATAGAGCAGAGATGACGTTGGAATTTGGGAGATTTGGAAGTTGATCCGCCTGCAGCACAGGGCAACAATAGGAATAAAGGGAAGGGAACGGTACAGTAGGACGAAAAGCCTTAGGTAAACCGGACCGCTCACGCCGGCTCCTTGAGGGCGCGAAACTTAAGGCAGGGACGAGTCTCTAAGTCAATGTCCTCGCCAAATTGCCCGTTGTTGGGGGGAAATACGGACACGCCTTATACATGAATACGCGCCTTCTATGTAAAAAGGGCGTCCAATACCGAGAGTAACGAGTACATGATAAGGGAAGAGAAGGCCATTGTAATGTAACTGGTGCATCACACACATGTGAAAAGAGACAATTGCAGCAGTTACGAGATGACAGGGCATAGAAGCGGTCAACCATTGCCACAGGTAGGGAATGAAGTGAGTCGGACAAACCGCAAACGCGAAGAAGAGATGCAGGAGTTGCAAATAAGGAGAACTGAACGCAGAAATTTTCAAAGCAAGTAAAGAATGGATCAAGACAAGCACATTGGATCCAAAGACATTGAAAAAGGTCATAAAGAGGCTTTAGCAAATGCTGGGCGCGAGGCGCGATGAGGGAGGTGGTGTTGCGCTTTAGAATGGCGGCCGCCACATGAACATTTTAGCGCACCTAAGTTTCAATTCGTTTCGGGCGTCCAATCTACTCCAACCAACCCACAAAGCTTGCGATGAAAGATATGAGAATCAAGGCTCTGCCGATTCTGCTGGAATATTTCTTGAATACGGCCATGATTCTTTTGGCAAAGGGACGAGGAACCGTATGCTTGGAATGCTTCTTGAACGGTGTCCCATGTCGGCTTCCCCGATAATTTGGGTGTCGCTGTAAACTCAGACAGTGATTCCAGGACCTTTATGAGATCTACGGTGTAGGTCATCAAATATTGCTGGACTTTGGGTCTTCACGCCTTCCGTCAGCGACTAAATCACAAACCTATAGAAAAACTTACACGTCTTCCAGGACGGCGTCCGAGAGCCATTTTAAGAAATAAAAGGTCAAACCAAGGATGGCGACGGGCGACGCAATGAGTCCAGCAGTTTGGACCAGGTTGACGTACTTAGAAACCGTGTCAACCGGTGGGGAGCTATGAAATAACTGTCACATCCTATTCAACCCCATGATATCGGTACATACGGCGTGAGTTGAGATTCATTCTGATTTTGTGATTCATAAACGTCTTGGACAAGGTACAGCATCAATTTCTCGAACTCGTCACTGCTGAGAATCTAACGGTGAACTTGTTAGAGTATTGCTCGTTTGTTACTCAACAAAGACTTCGTACCTTTTCCTCATCCGTGAAGTTCCAAAATGTGACGATCTCTTGATGGACCTTTCTGACACAATCACGAAGTAACATTCCCCCAAAACCAGGTGCACAACCAAAGAAAGCACGTTGGTAATCTGAGGTGTAGTAAACCAACTGCCAGAGAAACACCCTTTGAGATACATACAGTCCATCGACTTGCTTTCCATGGGGTCAGCAAGGTAAATGACAGGTATGACTCAGTTGACATTGAGAAGGCTTACCGGACACAGGTGCTGAGTTTGACGCGGCGATCCACGCGTTGTGCCATCGCCCAAATAACCCAAGCGTCGCCCTTGATCTTGTCTTTGACGTGGTCAAGAGTTAACTCAACGAGAGACAGAATTGTCTTATCGTAACCCCGGCGGACTAGTGCGAGGTCAACACTGACCAAATAACGAATATGAAATTATACTTGAAACGTTCACGATGGGTGCCATCGGTATATTCATTCTTCCCGTAGCACCCCTGAGAGACGCCACGCACGCAGCAATTACTTTCTGGCCCTCCTCTTCGCTTCGCTGATCCAAGACCTTTGGATCCAGGCTATCGTCTTCCTCTTCCAACTCGTATCTCTTTAACCTCAATAACTTGTCATACTTAGTGAAAACGATCACGACAGGAGCTGCCAGTGATGGTGATTGCCAATATCAGCGTACCTCAGTTGCAAAACTGGAGTAGTGGTAAGGAACGCACTGTTAGTCCTATGCGCGAGCCGAAGCAATTCCTCGTCTCCTGTTGCGAATACACGCGCTCCAGAGGTCGGTGTCTCCACACACAGCCTATTGACAGTGAGCTTGCCTGATGGTGACTCTCCAATAGTAGAAGGATCCTCACCACACGGCGTGGAGTCGTTCCTCGAGCTGGAGGTTCTCGTCGCGTCGCTTCTCAATGAATCTACGCGCGGTATCAAAAGTTTTGGTGTCCCCTGATTCGAACCCTTTGGAGTCATGGAGAACGAATAATTCATTTTCGGGTGAGGTGTATTCGTCCTCGATGTTTGATTCGCCTACTTGTTGGCCTTGAACGGGCTTAGTCATCAACTGGCTCAATTAGTTGCACTCTCTCTGGCAATTGCCACTCACCGCTTTGTCGATACGGAATACGCGATTGATCAGTGAAGATTTCCCGACGCCTGCCTACTCAACGGTCAAACACACAGCTTAATTGTATCGAAGAAAGAGTGGTACCCTACCTGGCCTACGCAAAGAATGCGAAATCTGCGAAATGGGATTGAGAAGGAAACGCTATTTTCAAAGACTCTTCCCTACCGTTTGATAGTGTTCACAATCTCTTCGATAGTTGGTCCTGTTTGCATGACGATCAAGAGCGAACTTTAGGCAAACAGTTACCCATCTGCGTGATATTTATATCCATGACACCAATCCTACCAAACACCAACCGGCGTCCATTTACGTTACTCAGACGCCGTCGCTTCTGATTAGAATGAAACCACCATCAGAACTTGATGTTCCCATATATTACTTAGGTTGTCGATAACGACCTCATGACTCGCAGTGAGTCGTATTTCGAGGTCCCAACATCAGCGACTGACGGAACCCTATCAGCCATCCGTCATGAAGCCAGAGCCCCAAAACCTTCTTCAGTAGATTTATCCACCCATCTCGTTGTCTCATTGTAATGGCCGACGGTTAAGATTTTACAAAGCTTTTATAGGTCAGGTGTGCTAAACCGGTCTGTCTACCTGCAGCACCGATGTAGTTTTGTTTACAAAAACATCTGAAAAAAAATCACATTAAAGTACAGCGCTTTCGGAGATCCAACTGTACAGTGTGCTGGGAACTCGTGTTGAAACACGGGGGTTCATCGATTATTGGTTCTTCGCTATCTCAAGTCCGCGTACGCCCTTCCCGGCACACCGGATCCCGTGTCCATCGGTCTGTCTCGGAAGCTCTTTCTATCCAGCCTTTCCCGTCAGGTTTCCGAGCTGGTCTTAGGCCCGCAATCGCCGCAGCCCACTAGGCGCAGTACGGTCAAGCTCCATCACATATTTCGCTCCGAGTTGCTCGTTACACATCTTTGCCTGGACATTAATATTCTTGATAAATGTTGAACTGCTCTACCAGTCCTTTAATCTGATCGCGCGTTTCCTGTACTAGTAACTCGAATTGTCCTATTTTTGAACGCACCAGGGCAAGCTCGTCGTCTCTTCATCTTGACCAATGCCATTGGGACCTTGAGGACATGTTGATTTCGTAGCGGTGGGGATGCAGAGGGCTAGGATCTCACTCAACACATTACGAGTCATCACAAAATTGTTAGAAGTATACACAGGACCCTATCTGTCCGAATCCTCGTTTACACACGTGGGTTGAAACGTTTACCTCAGTTATACCACAGTGGTTGTGCGTTGAACTTATATCGTGAGGAGAGAGACCATAGGACACCATTTTACGTCATCACTTGTGCTTGAATTGTGATTTCGGGAGGTGTGGTACATGCTGGGTGACCCGTCGATGCCGCGGGTCGCCCGACGTTTCCCCGCTGCATGCCTTGGCTTTCTCGTTACAGTTGAGCCCTGTTATTTCCCGTTGACGTTGCGCTTTGCCTTCAGCAACATTCGCACGGGTCACATGTTCAGCTACGCCAAAAGTGAAGGAATACTGTACTCATGTGTGAACCGGATCTGAGGTGTCACGGCGAAGAGAGCCCCACTGTAGAGCCGGAGGCCGGAGGAGGGACTGTTTTGGGGAGAGGGGAGATTAAGGTGGCGATTATCTGAGAGGGCTGAGACCAATCATAGGTCGAGATTGGGCATTGTCCAGGAGAACGTCTGCACTGGTACAGTAGACCCCGCACCTGACAGCATGGTTCTCGGTGCGAGTGATGAGTGTTGGCAGCGGCAATGGAGTGGGTTTAGTGACACAACAACCTAGAACTGTCGAGCTGAACGGTGGACTGTGGCCATCAGCAGACACGTTTCCGGCCAAGAGTCAGATTGTCTAAGACGAGAAACTGGTGCATTGACCCCCACCGACCTCCATTTGTCTTTTCTGTCCATCCCTGAGAACCCTCAATTCCTTCGTCCCAGTGCCATTTTCCTTCTAGCGCACCGGACTTGGTTCAATTCCTTGGAGAAGGTTCTCGAGCTCGGGGAGGGGCCTGGGCCGTGGTTCGGATTGATGGGGATGATCCAAGACCCATCAACCATGACAAGCCCAAGGCGCTGTACAGCTGGTTTTTTGA
>Ga0307512_10006637_pt1 | contig 11665 bp, 15 predicted proteins | sample 14_EM_MG_FD_200267 | JGI IMG/M metagenome (GOLD analysis project Ga0307512, IMG submission 200267) | Populus trichocarpa ectomycorrhiza microbial communities from riparian zone in the Pacific Northwest, United States - 14_EM | ecosystem: Host-associated > Plants > Roots > Unclassified | place... | reverse complement strand
CCTCTACAGTGGCCTCCCCACCACGTTCTTGAATATCAATAGATGTCTTGTAAGTAGACCGCGACCGGACAGGAAAGGAGCTGTGAGCCAACCTGGATCATGTGGTATATCCTTTCAGTCACCGCTTGATATTTGTCTTTGGAAGCTGCGTCGTAGTCCAGGGAATATAAGGTGATCGGGATCTGGATTGGTAGCCATACATGTCTCAGCCGCTCATTCCAAAGGAGGATGATCCCACGACGCCACCTGAGTGGGTAACTCACCTAGGGTATCTTCTGCGATATGCAACTGCAATCACCAAACACGACGTCACCATGATGTCGCCGCAAGGATCTTCATGTGGAGGTACGGACCTGAAATATTGGAACGGCCACATCTTAAAATGGCACATGGGGACACACTCCTCTTACTCCGCGAGTGAGAGACCCTTACGCGGACATCCGCGACCACGCACCAGCAGCACATGAGACTTTGGTTTTGCTGCAGGCGAAGGCACATGCCGCATGTCATGACCCTCGACAGCTTGCTCATATGCGCATGAGCATGGCCCACGCGTCCAGCTATAGCCACGCATAGGTTTAGGGTTTAGCAGGGGTTGCGTACAGCCCATGTGGAAGAATGACTTGTAGCGGTCGCATCGGACGGTTTCTGGTCTTCAGTGGGGGGTTGAGTGGCAAGATGTTGGAAAGAGCAGGCGTGGGGGATGTACGGAGGGCACCACTTGGAACATGTGTCACAATTTCAGGGTGTGTCAGTCAGGTCAGACACAATCTCTTTATCTGTCAAGGGCGCCCTCCTTGAAGCTGGCCGAATGCCACGGCTTGGCGTACTGGTCCAGGTCATAGTTCGGCCGCTGGCGTGCGAGGCGTGGTGTGTGCTAACGATTGGGAAGAGTCAAACTTTGATTTGAATTCGCTTTCCGTGGCATGACAGTGAGTCATCAGGGTCATTGCCACAGAAGGTTCGCAGACGACTTCGACGCAAGGTGAAGGAATTAGGAGTGGGAAACCTTCAGCATAGTCCAGTTATGGTCGTGGTACCTATCGGCTGTCAGCAAGGGGTGGGCCAATGCTGCTAGAGCATCGTTACGCTTGCGCATGCAAAGGGCCGATAACCGTCATGCTCCCCTGTAACCGAAACTCATTGATGTGAAATACTGACATCCTTAAGGTCTCTACTTGCCTGACAACATCATTTCTTCTAACAGGCTCCTTTAGGCTTGATCGGCCGTATAATCGAGATTCCTCATGGAGCCTAACAGAAACCCCAAACCTCGGTACGAGTACAACCTTATATAGTTCATTGGAGAGAAGGGTCCTTGCGGACGAGTCTGGATGAGATGAGGCACAATCCTCGACCATGCGAAAACCTAGTAAATGGTTATTTGAGCTTCCCACCTTCATATGTTGCATACCATGGCTGCATTTGTCAACACTGCTGATGCCTTTCCCCAGATTCGGGATTGACATCGTTGTGACCAACCATAAAATGCATCGTTCTACTATGACGTATCTAGGAGTTGGCGAAAATTCCGTGATATTTCCGCAGATAGGTAAGGACTTGATGCCGATTGAAGGTTGTACCATGATCACAATCGAAAATTGCTTCCTCTGTCGCATAGCGTACACCGCAACGAGCCTGAGGACGTTCCATCGGGCGACTAGGTATGAACTCCCTCTCCATGCTGATTGTCTGAAAGCGAGTAGAGATGGGCGTGAGGATGTGCTTCCATTGGCAGAAGACGTGACCAGGGAACTTCACAGATCCAGGCCTTGCGCCTCTCTATGCAGCATCATGGCAATGGATTCCGGTGCAAGTAAACAGTAGACTCACCAACATCATTTGACAGTCGAGGGTACCCATCCATAGACCTTGATTGTGCGCAAGTGTATGCATGTCTTGCTACCACGAGACGTCACAGGGGAGTTTGCTGCCTGAGCTGAGGTGATGCCTGGACAACACGAAAGGTCACCGTCACCAAAGACGTATTGACTTGCCTAATTAGGTCAGCTAAGCCACAGCTAAGCGGCTTGAGCCGGGTCGTTGACAGCTCAGCTCAGCTCAGCAACCACTGAGTGAGGGGAGCCAAGTTGTCGGCTTGGCTCAGCTCAAATGCAGCTCGGCTCAATTGGCTAGCGGCTGTTTAGCCAAGCCATGGCAACACTACCTATGGGTGGACCGGTACCCGACCTCCCCAAAACTAGCGTTCGATGGGTGGACTTTGGTACCCAACCTCTAAACAGCATTGAAAAATTTGTAAAAATTCGAAATAAATCGTAAAAAAATTCCAATACAATGTGTAAACTAGTTCTGAGCTGGACAAGTGAAATAATCAGAAGGCTTGTTCAAGTGAGCCCAGTGTGAGCCCTGAGCCCACGGTTGCCCATTCAAGGAACAGAACCGGAGCCAGTGGGCCAGTGAGCCAACACCCAAAACCTGTTGTACTGAACGAACCTCAAAAATGGTGTAGAAGCTGAACAAACATAGTAGAAATTTTTTAATATAGGATGTGAGACTGCTGCTGGAAAACAAAGCATATCCAATGCTAATGAGATCATATGGATGATGAAAAAATACATTACACCAACGGGAATCGAACGGACAGACCCATCCCACTCACTCATGTAAGCAAAACATCATAACCACCACACCATTCAGCTTTACCATTCCCTTCCCTCTTAATGATACATGACCAGCTGCCACGGATGAAGAATGATATTTCTGTAATACCTATCATGCCTACCACATTTCACAATACAAGATACCTTAATAAAGTACCATACAAATATACTACTGCCGTGTCATAGCATGTGCAAGCACAACCTGTTTCACCTGCCAGCAGCACTGTGACGAAGTGTGACAATTGGTGACAATTAGTGACAAATGTGACTGCCAAAATGGTGGATGGTGGACCACCATTGGTAGTGAGCATGGGGCAAATAACAGTAAGCTGAGTAAGGTTAGAGCTAACAGGAGTGTACAAGTGCTGGGTGGCAGTGACTCTCTAAGCGATGTCATGCAGTGGTCTGGTCTTCCATGGGTGGACCGGTACCCAACCTACTGTGACAAGAGGCGCCGGGGAGCAGTTGGGGAGTCCAGGGAAGGTGCCATGGGTGGACCCTGGACCCCAACCTCACACCAAAAATGTGGTCACCATGGGTGGACAGACGTTAGCCGGTACCCAACCTCCTTCCATAAAAGGGCAACGAATGGGTGGACCGGACTCCGACCTTTTCCCGCATTTTCATGGGGCCTATGGATCATCGCGCGAGATATGCCAATTTGAAGCACAGCCCAAACTTAAAATTTACACGTGACAGACACGTGCATTCGACATTACTGACTTGAGAGGAGGGAAACAATGAAAACTTGGTCTTTTTACTCAAAAAAAAGACGAGTGGAATCGCATTTTTTGTCAACTTTTACCTGAAACCAAGGAAGAAGTTTCTTTTTTTTTGGCAGTGCATCCAAGCAGTCTGTAGGACGACCTGGTCACTCAGGTAAGCAGTACGGTAACTACGGACGCGAAGGGGGTCGGTATTGACACTCCGAAAATCCCTGATTGCGCACCACTGAGTCGGACTCACCTCCAGGCTCGAGGCTTGACCATCGTATGCTGCACATAAAAAGCCCCAAGATGGCTTTGTACAACCCAGCTACAACCCTACATTGCCAATCTCACTCATGAAATTCACCGACATTCTCGGTCTCTTCCTCTCCCTCCCGGGCATCTGCGGGCCCATACTCTTCATCCTCAGTCAACTTCCGAGGAGCGTCGCCCCACGTCTCTCTACCCTTTTGGAAGACACTTCCCACCTCCTTCACCGTGCGGAGGACGTCGGTGCTGTTCCACTCCAGGGTGAGCTCAAGGGCCGCCTTGGCCGGTAAGCAGATCGCCACATGCCACCATTGTCCCAATATCTCATGCCCTGACATAGGGCAGGAACGAAATTCGCGAGGCTGCGCCTCAAGAGCAATCAAGCCCAGGGGACATTCAGGCAACTGCGTGTTGCTCTCCTTCACGGCCTCACGTACAAACTCTACAAGCTTTATTTCCGGATTCAAGCCATCAAGGCAGAGCTTGAGGTACGTTTCACACTCTCCTTGTTCGCCATGAACTTGATGGCGGTGTCTCAGATGGCCCTCGACGAACACGAGCTTAACCCGCCACCAGCGCAGTAGTCCTGCGGAACGTTGACCAAGCATCACTCATCTCAGGCACTACTACCCCCGTGTTCAATCATACCACTGTGCCTGAATGTTCGAGACAATCAGTGCATCGTCTTATCTATATTTATTTTCTTGTGTATTTGCTTTCGCTATGTTTGATGTACTATAGGATGCCCCGGTGGTTACCCAATTTTAAGTACTCTTCACATAGTCTCTAACTCGGATGGTCTCTCATCACCGCTGGCCCCCATCGTGTTCATTTACAGGTTTACAATCATTGGGCGCCCGAGCCCGCCATGGTCAGCCTCGTTAAGAATATTATACCTGTCGTATCATGGCGGGTCATTGGGTGCTCGGCCTGCCACGGTCCGCCTCATGAGGAACCTGATGTGATGCTGTGCTTGTGGATCATTGGATGTAACAAAGCGCTCCTCGGGGTCCCGTTCACGGGAATCGTACCTGCTCATCCCTACTAAGTCCCACACAATGTGAGATTGTCTGGAGCAGGAATATTTTCTTATTTCAGCAGTTCAGCTCTTCGGACAAAAATATGATCTAAGGGCGTCCGCAGCGCCTACGTCAACCTGCATTTAGAAGGCTACCTATGCATCATCGTCTAGACGACCAAGGATGCGGAATGCTCAGTAGTCCTCTTTTCTGCAATGTGAGCATACAGAAGTCATAAAACCAGTGGGTGCATGCATTTCAACAAGCCACAAGATTCAAGTCTAAATTCCAAAAACCTTTTTTATGGAATCAAATGGGGCAACCCTCAGGCTTGTCATATTGAAGGCTTAAAATTGCACCGCATTTCCATTTATATGCACTGCAACTGGTAACCCGAGGATTCTCCCTTTGGATGTGAAACGCTCCGGCTTTGAGCACGAGGTTGCGGCATGAAATGTTAACTTCCTGCTGAAAACCATCGTACCTCCACCTGATAGAACATATCACCCCTTCGACTATGAAACCCAGATACACCCTGATCAGTAGCAATAGGTTCAACTCCAACATCCCAAAGAAACAAGGGAATAATCCCTTTTTTTCTTTTGCTCTGACTAACGCACTGGAAACTTTCCCACACAAAGACAATTGGTATCCCCTTCTGTTCGGAAGCTTTGTCGACAATCGACGATACCAGGGAATAGACCCGCAGCACGGGAAATCTCCGCGGCGAACTCCTCGTCGACATCTCCGCCCGGGACGTGATCGTGAACTGGGTCGCATAAAAATCGTGACGTCAACGTTTTTCGCCAACCCGGTCCGCACTCCGAAAAGAGACATTGGTCCTATGGCCCTATGGGTGTGAATTAATTATTAACGCGTCATCGCGTCATCCTTCGTTGATAAGGCTTTGCCGCATTGAGGCACAATAATCGAGACAATCCATCGTAGTTCGACTTAAATATAAATATATCAGGACCTTCTCAAGGACGCTCGCTTTTAGCGTTGGGCGCCCACCAGGGTCGAGTGCCAGATACGATTCCCAGTGTCGACGGAGGCCTGTTGTACGATGTACCAACCTGCACAAGACGATCCTTTCAATTGTATAACCTAGGTGCATCCTGTGAGGGGCATTACGTTCAATTCTAAGTTTCCAAAATCAAACCGGAAATCACCTCTACTTTTGCTTCTTCTGAATAAGGAGACCTGGGATTCCCACACAATGGCATTGGATATCTCGGAAGGATCAACGGGCTAGATTTAGGCACTCTCCTCGGAAGATAGAGGGAATACAAGTCCCTCGAAGCACGCAAAATCGCGGCGATCTCCTCGTTCAGTATCGATATGACCCACATCATCTGTTCGCTGCCATCATGGCCCACACGAACGTATCACTCTCGCTCGTGTGACGCGAACCACCTCCCTTGAAAAACAAGCGCGTCCTCGCGCATCCGTGCATACGCCTCCTGCAGCTTGCAGCCGCTCGAGTGCACAACGGAGCAAGTTGTCCAGCGCCCCCAAGCGTCGGACGATACCTACAGCGCCTTGGCCTGCTTGCCGTACCCAGTTGATCCCGCTCATCACTTGCGTCGGTGAATCTGATGTTGACATGCATCGCGGAAAGAAGGAGCGTGCTCGGCCACGACTGGAGCACTGAAACGGAAGTCGTTGAGATTTTTGAATGCCGCGGTCTCAACACGACGCGTGTGTAACTACCTGACGAGTCCTTTTAAGATGGTGGAATTAGCTGCGAGAATGTGAGCTGGCGTTGACCGGACGAGCTTTCGAGAAGCCAGCTGAGGAGCTCACGGAGGGAGGGACTTGCCGGGACACGGAAAGGAAGCGACCAAGCAAGGGGATGCGGAGCGCCACACCAAGTAGTTGCACGATAGATGTGCCTTGTGACGAGGCATCTGTGAGGAAAGGGAGGAACACATTGAGAACTTCGAGCTGCGTAGAAGCCGTTAGTGGTTCATGGTTGATATCGAACGACTGATGGGGTACATGGCAATCACCATCACCTAGAAACAAATTCTTAAGCTCATGTTTCGCATCTTCACGCACGGGTGACGAGTAATCCCCGAGACCCTATTGTGACGGGCTGATGAGCTCCGCGCATGCTGCGGCAACGGCGGCTTTAGTCGTGGGGGATTCACCGGGACCGAAGCGTGAGACTGCATAAAGGAAGGCTTGATGTGCGTCGGCATGGCATGAAGCACGCTGCGGAGCGGAGTGCGTCTGGGCTGGGGAGCCTGATAGGGGCACAGGGGATCAGCAGGCGGAAAGACAATGAAGTGATGACGTGAGCAGCCCCAACACGGACATCGTCCTGCCATCGCGCAGTGATCGCGCAGCCTCCTCGGATTGTTCCGGAGCACTTAGGCACTCTGAAGGAGGAGGGTCAGAGGAGGGTCAGTGGGAAAGGAACAAGACACAGACGTGGCCAAGAGCTCATCTTGGGAGAGGGATAGCTTGAGTGAGGGGCGCTCACCCTCTGGAGACCGCAGAGGGACTTAGAAAGGAAGCGACCAAGCGAGGGGCACCCACAGGCTAGGGAGGGACTTGTGAAGACACGGAAAGAAGGCGACGGAGCAAGAGGCACCGGCGCATGCCAACCATAGGGTTCGGGCCGACCCCCCGAACCCAGACCACGACGAGGCGTTTCGACTGTACACGTGGCTTTTTGACTTGACACCTCGAGGCTTTTTGACTTAACACCACCCCGCTTTTTGAAAAACTCGAGTCTGTCTGGCATGACAACTCGAGAAAAGACTCGAGGCGCCCCGACGTCTAGTTGCCATGTTCTCGCCTTCTGGTCAGTCACCCTGCTGACCCATTGACTACTAGCTGGCCCATAAATCCTGGCCAGGGGACCACAGGATCCCCTCATACAGCCCAACTTCAAGCTCCCAACTATACGATTATTGCCAATCTTACTCAGGGTCATCATGATGCATGTTATCGACATCCTCAGTTTCACCCTTTCCCTCCTTGGGATTTATGGTCCCATACTTCTCATCCTCTATCTCCTTCCACGCAATGTTGCTCCACGTTTCTCTACACTCCTGGACGAAACACAGCAACTTCTTCGTCGTGCGGAGGAAGTCGGTGCTGTTCCATCGCAGAGCGAATACAAACACCACCTTGACCAGTGAGCAGATCTTCGGATACCAGATTGTCCCGACTTCTCATGCCCTGACGTAGCTTAGCAAACCAATTCGCAACGACGCGCCTCGAAAGTAATCATGCCCGGGGGACATTGAACCAACTGCGCGTTGCCCTCCTGCACGGCCTGACTTACAGACTGCTTTCCCTTTCTTACCGGATTGAAGCTATCAAGTCAGAGCTCGAGGTACCTTCCACACTCTCCTTGTTTATCATGCAGTCGATGACCGGACTGTGCCTCAGGTAGAAATCGATAAGCAACGGCTTAACGTGGAAATCGTTACTAGTGCTGAAGTGCCCAGACCTGCGGACAGTAAGCATGTGTCTTGTCTTGCTACATTCCTGGATGTTGACTAGCCATGATTGATGTTCATCGTGATTCCCCCAGCCACCGCTACCCCCATCAACAATCATATCAACGATTCGGAGCATACTCTCCCACTGCCAGCGACAATGGCCTGAGTGTTCGAGACAATCAGTGCATCATCAAAACAGCGTATTAGATGTTGTGCCTGCGGTCCGATTTTGTCTTCGCATATCTGTGTTTCCCTGTCGTCTTTCGTATAGTGCTTTCGCCATGTTTGATGTACTGCGGTCTGTCCAGGTGACCAGACTAAGTGGGGTTTTTTTTTGTCTTTTAACGACTTTGATGTAGACTCGTCGAGTAGTGGGTTCTCACCACTCCGGTGGCCCTTTAGCTACCATCTAGGCTCGTATTGTATGTATGATAACACAAAGCTCGGTTTGAGAAATTCGCCTGATTCTGACAATTTGCTTCGATATAACTTGTCGCGGCCTGCCGTGTCCGTCACCAACTTGAACTGCACTTTCTCCGCCTCATACTTCCACACGAACTTTCCATCGGAACTCCCTACTATGATTTGTTCACAGAAATCCCACGTTCCTATTCGACGCACGCTGTGATCCACTTCAACCTATGCAAGCTCCCAAACATCCTCTCTCCGTCCTCTCTCATCGTTCGGCCTCCTCTCTAATTCCTCGCATATATGGTTGACAACTCCTGTCGTGAGACCATATAGTTGCTCTATTTGATAGAGAACTCCTCACTTGAGCATTCGTACTGGGTACCCGGGCCCCGACCGAGTCTCAACTTCCGCGTTATGACTACAGTATCGCCCCCAGTACGTAATGCGATAATCCGTTTCGAAGCCCCCGCAGCACGGGAAATCTCCGCGGCGAACTCCTCGTTGGGCATCTCCGCGCGGGACGTGATCTGCATTTAGTCTGCTCGTTTCCATCAACGATAATTACCGCATACAGGCACAGTAGCGTACCGTCACATCCGGTCATGTACGCCACGCCAAAGCCATCTGGCACCACCTGCGTAACTCGTTAACACGGAAGAAAACCGTTGGGACGGAGAATAAGAACAGTCGCACCTCGCTCCAACCATGCTCGCGCAAGTGCTTTGAGAATAGCGCGGACATGCTCATCACCCGGTGACTCGCCCGCTTGACCACGGCATCCTCGAACATCTCCGGAACGCTCTCGCCCTCCTTGAATACCCTCCCTCAGTCCTAAACCACAACGCACCCCGGTCTTCAACACGGCCGACAAAGCAATGGATGGATTTGATGTCAGCGGGGCCCAGGGCCCCAGTCTGCGAATAATACGGAATCGGAGCATCCCATGAGCGTTGGGTAAAACAGCATGAACTTGCACAACACGTCATCAGCCTAAGAAAGGGGAGAGTGTTCCCAGCAGCAGTTCGCTCACCGAGCAAATGACGGTCGACGTCCTCTTCGCACCCGGTCGCCTGCGCATCAGCCACGTGCACTTTGGCAGCTCGCTCAAACAGTGCCTTCCTCTTTCCACCACTGCTTCATCCGTACCATCTTCCGCCAACATTGCCTCAATGAACGCCTCGCTCTCACTGGTCACGACACGGATGACCTCCTTTCGACGCTTGAAGAACCGCCGTGTCGTCGCGCTTTCGTACGTACCCCCTACCGCTGCCAGCTCCGCGAGGGCGGGAGCCTTGCGTACGCGAGCTGCACAAGCAGCTGCCCCCATGCATCGGGTGATGCGCGTGCCGCCTTGACCACTTGCTCGTCTGGGTTTGCTGGATCGAGGCAGAGCACAAATGCGGCCCAGTGAGTCGTGTCGAGCAGCGCCGCGTTTTGATGGCGAGAGGAAACGCGAGTGGACGTAGTCGGACGCCCAGAGGTCCCTGTTTGCCACGGTTAGCACGCCAACGGCTGGCAATTCGGCTGTTGATGATTTGGTAATCCGTTCGATCTGGCTACACACGATGCTTGACTCAGCCAGAGCAGAAGTCCAAGAAGGCAATGGGCCTTACGCCTCGAGTTCGGCGGTGCTGAGGATGCGGCTGTCCTTGGCTGCGTCAGGCCTCCAGATGCGACCATTGCGCAACATAACGATGGGCCATCACCACTAGTGTCCACTGGTTTGGCGTGAGACACGCTCCGGTCAAGGCCGTTGGTTCCCGGCACACGGGCGCAGTCGGACATCCACCTGGCAAGAGTGATTAGATCAAAGTCAGGAAAACTAGGATATTGTCAGGAACCATACCCATGTGTCCACGCAGAAAGGGGATTCGTTGGTGCCTTCAGCGGGGATCTCTCCACGCTTGAGAGCGCGGCGGTAGAGCATCGCAGCGCGAGTGAGAGGTGCGGCGCGGAGACCCATCATGCTTTGTGCATTGAACGAGTCGGCGAAGTCATCCTCCGAGAAGCGTTGAAACGATAAATGGGATATTTGAGATAGACTAAAGGTAATACGACGTGATTACTATAACCTGATGTCGATAATGCGTCGATTAGTGGCAAAATACTCCAGAAGAAGGATCGACACACGGTGTCCTTGTGAGATAGATAGGCGCCGTCGTCTCATCATTCCTTATGCCAGTGCGGGCATGTGCTTCAAGGCAGCACTCAACCCCTGCTCGATTCTACCTTACAAAGTGTAAGGATAGCGCCCGAAGGGAGTTGTTATGTGCGCAGTAGCGGTGATATCATCACAATGGGAGAGGAGAAAGGCGACATTTGACATTGTTGTTGGATGAGGTCAAACAGAGAAGACACTGTCCAAGATGAACATAGAAGGCCGTGAAAAGATAGGTGTGGGTATTGTTTATTTTGGTAAGCCAAAGTGGTGGGACAGAAAGGAAGAGAGTGGCAGAGTGCGCACCGTCGGTTCCTGACATGCAAAATGCCAGTGGTGGCGAGTATGTGCGAGACCATTGGAAGGGAAGATGGGTTTCGTTTTGATTTTGATTTCGGAGGGAAATGTGTGGAAGTGGCGGAGGGGTGAAGGGCGCACTAATGTCCAGTAAACAAGGGAGAAGGCATCTCCCCTGTGTGATGAGTAAGAAATCAGAGAACACACAGAAATATGAGGGGAAAAAGTGTCAAAAGAAGATGGGAAATTCTGTGGTTAACTCAAAAAGGAATCACAGCGTCAAATTGCAAGAGGAATGAAATTTGTTTGAGCCAATCGGTGGAGAGTTCGAGTGAGGTGTTTTGTTTCTGTGGAAGGGAAAACAGCGGAGAGGACCATCAGGTGGTCGAGTGACCAACGCGACGCGGAAGGCCGCGGCCGCTGAAAACAAGCACGCTTTTTCGTCGAAGGAAATGGCTACTCTATAGTAATGTAAGGTAGGGCCGGTACGGTTTCATCAAACATCACGTGAGTGTGACACTGCATTCTGTGGCCCACAGCCGCGCCAGGCCATGCCATTGGGGACTCAGAAATCCACTGCACATTTTGAATAATTCTTCAAAAACTGGATTTATTAAAAATCTGTCCGCCCTTAAGTGTTATAAACACACTAATATACCTTTAAGCGCGAACCGATTTTTTATTAGTGTTGTTGTTGGAAAGTTATTCACCATTTTTCCCTTTG
>Ga0307512_10006636_pt1 | contig 11665 bp, 12 predicted proteins | sample 14_EM_MG_FD_200267 | JGI IMG/M metagenome (GOLD analysis project Ga0307512, IMG submission 200267) | Populus trichocarpa ectomycorrhiza microbial communities from riparian zone in the Pacific Northwest, United States - 14_EM | ecosystem: Host-associated > Plants > Roots > Unclassified | place... | reverse complement strand
CACGCCATGTGAAGAATACAAAGGAAATAATCTCACCACATATCCTCCACGTCGTGCGGCTCTCAAGCCGTTCGTCGTGCAGCACGTGCCGTCTGCAGAGCCGACCGCAAGTTGCGGGTGATAGTCCGATGCGTTCACGCTCTAACAATCCAATGTGTATTATTAGCCCAAATGACCGCTCAAGCAGCAGATGAGATGCATTTACCCAAACCGGTCCGCCAGGGTCTATGAGTGCGTGCCCTCTCCCGAGAGTGCTTGGTGACAGCGAGTAAGACTTGATCGTGTTCTCATGATCAATCGTCACTACCGCACTCAAGTACGGGGAATACGCGACACTGTTGATGGCGTCTTTGACGGGGAGGGGTATCGGCAGATCGTCAAAACAAAAAAGAAAGTTGTAAATGCACCTCGGGTACGATTAAACACATGGCCACCGAGTTCTCGAATGTCCGTGAGGCACTGAAGGCCGTCATACCCACCACTGGCAATCACGGTGGGGCCATTTCCGTGCCTATCGGGTACACGGACCCAGGCGAGAGCACGGATCGCAGACTGATGGACGCAATAGTAACCGACGGGTAAGACGGTTGCTGCGTAGGGATAAAGTTAGGTATAGCCTTTTGACCGATGCCGAAAGGGCTGGCTCACGCTCCGAGGTTGATCGTAAGGCCCGTCGGAGATTATAGACGACAATGACGCCTAAGACGATTTGAGTTGGTGGCCAAATGTCATCGGAAGAGGGGGAGGTGAGATGGAGTACCGTTGGACATCCCCGCCGCAATCAGTTCGCTATTCCCCCAATCGAGGGTGCAAAAGGCTGCTTCTTCGAGTTCAATACGGACAACAGGCTCAGGGAGTCTCACTGTTCGAGGTTAGCTGGTCAATGGTGCGAGCAAGCGTTTGAAAAACAACTACCATAGATGGGGCCTGCCGCCGATGAAGGTCGTGCGGACGCCAGATCCTGAGGGTATGGAACTACATATATCGAGAGTGAGCCGTCTTCAAATACGCCTGCAAGTAGACCCAATTTTCTCGGAGAGGGAGGTGATTGACCTGACAACTTTCAAGGTAGTTCCGTGAACTCAAGGAGCCAGCTGCTGAAGGGATTCGGGGGACATACGGAATCGTGCGAGGGTAACGGACACCACTTGAGCTCCAACGCTGGCCCGCTGTCTATGCACATCACCATTTCGCAACGCATTTCTCCCTTGTCATCGTCGGATGTCTCGGCACCTTCTGACGGGCCGAGGCTCCACAGTTGCACACAGGCAGGCGAAGGGCGAGGGACTTTGATGCCGATCTCAGGAGAATGAGTACGCGATGGCAGCGGCGCGACCGCAAGGTAGTGCTTGTAGGAGCAGTCTGGCTCGGCACAAGACGTCAACGAGACCGCAGCACCAAACGAACGATGATGTCCTTACGCGGTCGATCGTCCGGATGGATAGGACACCAGTCAAGGCCCCATACAGACGCACCCGCGTTGAACACATGGGCACGGCTTTCTGGCAGGAACTGAGCTACGAAGGGAGCAACAAAAGTAGGATTGAATCAGTACCCGGAGAAGAAAAAGGTCCCGGCGGGGATTGGCAAGAGTGGTGGGGTGGCGGCTGAGCTCACATAGTCTTTGTGTATCTAGCATCTTGAGGTCGACCCTCGTCTGCTCTCCGAACGGACCAAAGTCACAAGATACCGGGGGTGCAGCAGCAGCAGAAGCTGCGGGCACATCGGGACCAGAAAGAGGACCGCCGCCTCCTCGATCGGTCGGCATATACGCGATCGCATCTCTGAACAAACACAAAACAGAATCAATAAAACGCACAAGCCGACACAAGGCTGAATCGGCAAGGAAAGAAAAAAAAAAGGGGGGGAACACACACTTGACACGACGAAAAACCGTCCATCCCTCTAAGAGCGCAACATCATCGTGCACCTTCGGCCTCCGTGCGCGCTCGTCGCACACGATCCCCTGTCTCGCCACCGTCTGCCCCGATTCTTGCGGCGCGCCTCGATCCAAAAAACCCTCGGCCTCCCTGAACCACCCAAGATCCTCAACGATCTGCCACACCGGGCCCGCCCCAACGCTCGCGCTCCAGGCCTTGCCAATCCTACGCGTGATCAACGAGGCCGACGCATACGCATTCGTCGGCACCGTCTCGTTCGGCGCGAAGAGCTGCGGCGGGCGCTGCAGACGCTCGACGCGCACCGTCGCGGTCGACGCGGCTTTCAGGGCTGCTGCGGATGCGGTTGGGCCTACGAAGAGCGGGACCGGTCGGTGGCGGTGGTGGATGTTTGGGTTCGGGAGCGCGTAAGTGTGTCGTGCCGACGTGGCAGTGGCATGGAAAGGCGCGGTCAGTAGAGCGGGGGTGGGCGGCGGGGCGGTGGTGGATTGGCGCGTAGTAGGAGTGGGGGCGGGACTGGGAGCAACCTGGGAAGCCTTTTGCTTGCCCTTTGCCTTGGTGCTTTTGTTTTTGGCCTTGCCTTGGCTCGCGGCGCCGCCTTTCTTCTTCTTTGAATGGGGTGTGTTCATTTCGGAGTCAGAGTCGATCCCTACACCCAAGTCCTTCCCTATAGACGAAGAGGGATCGCCGATGCCATTGTCACTGGCGCCATCTCCATCCGAGCGTGCAGCTTCTTCATGGGCGGCAAGAGGCGCAAATTCACTGCCGTTACCGTCTTCGCGTTGTTGAGAAGGCCCCGGTTCCTTTTCTACCTCATCTTCACTATGAAATAGATTTGTGTAACTTTGACGCGTCCTGCGAGGTCGCAGGTGGCGAGGCATGACGATTGACGATGTTGCAAGTGAAGAGAGCCCAGTCCGCGTTGGATAGGGATGGCGATTTAATCTATGAACACGGTAATTGCAAAACAGACATGAGAGCACATTATATATATACGACGACAATGGTTTGGCAACTCTATAACTCAAAATATGTCCGACCCGGGTAACAACACTGAGGTTGTCATGCCCTCCTCGTCTTCCTCATCGTCGTCGCTGTGTTGGCCAGCCAACGCGGGGTTAGGGTTATCAACGTCATATCCCCTCACGTGGGTCACACCCACTCGTTCATGTCCTGGCTCGGGCTCGGGCTCTGCGTCTAAATCGGGCAAGAATGGATCCAGTTCACTGCTTTCCTGCCGCCGCAGAGCCTGTGCCACCGGTCGCTGTGTTTGTAAAGAGAGAGGCGGATGGTGCTGACGTTGCCCCGCTTCGAGATCGATATGAAAGTCAGCTGGGCTAAGCTCAGGCGACGATTCTGGAGAGGCAATTCCCTCTACGCGCTGGGAGATCGGTTGCGGTGCGTGCGGCGTAGGTGCTTGCGGTTGCTGCGGGCGATGCACTCGGGTGGTCTGCTGCTGTCGCTGCTGTCTCTCCGGTTGCTGCTGTTGAGAACGTGAGTCATACTCGAACTGCGCAAGGGCAATCGTAAGCTATGTGTGGAAAAGGAAATAGACGTTAGGGAGCGTACAAGCTCAAACACCTCCGCACGACGCCGATCTCCAGTTTCCTTGTCGATACAATAGCACAGATATAAGGTATCGGCGCTTATTTTCGGGAGGTGAGTCAGGATCAAGATCCGAAGGTAGCGGGACAGCTCACGTGTCAGAAACAAGGCCGATGCAAAACAGGCCAACTAGAGCAGTGACGGTGCCAGCAAGAAGAGCAGCCGCGAACGCTTGATCAGGAGCTCCGAGAGTGTGTGCGACGAATAGATATGCTGTCAGGGCGAACGGCAGTGTCAACGTCAGCGGGGCAATCCTCAACAGGGCCAGGGGTGCTAAAACGAAGGGGTCAGCCGAAAATTCCTGAAGACATACGCGGCACGCACGCTCCAACTTGAAACTTTTCCTGAACCGCCCCGAGCCGCCCTCCGCAGCAGCTACGAGGGCCCTCGAGCGACGTGCGCTGACCCAGAAACCCTCGCCCGTGAGCCCAACATACACAAGCGCGTACTTGCTCAAACTTCCCGCTGCGTCCTCGAGATAGCCCGCCGCATAAAGCAGCGGTCCTGTGTACATGCGCATCGTAATGGGGAGATAAACTGGCACGCGCCGCAGGAAGACGGTGAGTAGAAGAAGCATGCGTGTGAGGGTGAGAAGAAGACCGGCGAGCGCGATGCTGCCGAGCGAGGACTGTGACGCGCGATAGAGCGCTGCGTGGATGCGGTGCGTATCCATCGGAAGCGGAAGAGGGATAGATGGGCTGTACAACAAGTGGCATGGACAATGGTGAGTTCGTCATACAACAGAGTAGAATCGGACTCACTCTGTAAAGTACCATGCAGCGATAACCGCAGCTGTCGTCACTCGTAATACACCGCGTGCAACTGCCCATGTCCACAGCCACCACGAAATGGTCCCAGCAATCGCCCAATTGGCCCATCCATTTAAATGCCACTCAAAACCCGAACTGGGATGAGACATGTAACCCACAAGGAGCAAACGGAAAGTAAGCGTCAGGAAGGGAATGGATACGAGAAGTGCGGCAAGTAGGACTGCGGGTGATAGGAGGAGTAAAAGCGGATGCGAGGAGAGAAGTTGGGTGGTGAGAGTGAGAACTGAGGACGTCGAATGGATCTTCTGTGGAAGTGATAGGAGGCGTCGACCCGTGATAAATGCAAGGGCAAGCGGAATAAGTGCGAAGAGACGCAAGCTAGAGTATTGGTACGTTAGTGACATGATCCAGTAGGAGAGCTTGCTTAACCGCACCCCCAAGTTTCACCCCAAGTAGGCACCGTATCAGCCTCCCACATGAAACTCCCTACAAATGACCAGATAGAAGAGATCAAGAGTGTTGCGGGGATGAAGACGCTTGTGCCAATGAGGACGGGCTTGACAAAAACGCGTAAAAGGAGGATGTGAGCGTATGATACTGCAGCGCTGGTGAACGTTAATATGACAAGAAGCGGTATTGTATGAAGAAATGTAGTATATGGGAGTGGGAAACTGCGTGGCGCGTCAGAAGGCTTGCGAGTGAGGAAAAGGGAGAGAAAAGAGGAGAAGATGCATATTGAAAGACCTGTGAGCCAAACCGAAGTCCAAATTGGATCATGAAACCTTCGTCGCGAACGAGAGGATATGTAGCGCGGATCGGGAAGTGAAAAGAGGTCGATGGGGCGCGTGAGGCCGTCGCGAGGAAGGAGGGACTGAGTGAGGGATAATGAAAGAGGGGGCGGGGGTGGCGGTGGCGATGATGGAGACGGCGTGAATGCTGCGCGCATTTTCGGGGGTGGAAGTGGGGGGCTGTCGTCGAGTTCTGAAGAAGAGGTAGACAGGGGTCCGAGCTGGGGAGGTTGGTGTGCGAGCCAACCCCGACTCTGCTCCGAAAGTGCATGAGAAGCGTCGAAGCGAGCGGAAGATGAGGGGTAGTGAGATCCGGGATCTACTTCATCGAGGCGAAGGTAGGGGTCGTCACCGTCATCAGGCATTTCCCTACGGGTGTTCGCCATGCTAGTGAGTCCAGCTGTGTCGTCGCTACTCCGGAGATGGGGGTCGCCGCCATCATCCAGATCCGAGGCATGTTCTCTGTGCAGGTGCCCAGAGCCATTCTGGGACCCATCTTCTGTGGAGAAGGAGAAGAAAAGAGGTTGTTCTGGTGATAAGGAGGTAGCCCCACCAGGGCTCCTCTGTCGATTGAGGAATTGCGACGCATACGTCGAAAATGACGATGCCATGAAGGAAGAAAAACGATGCTGCGTATGGATAAAGGAGAAGAGTATCAGTGGTACATAAGCCCTAGACTGAGAGAGATTGAGGTAGGTGTAGGGGCAGACGGACGAACCTGGCTGGTCGAGTCGACCTGAGTCGATCAAGGCTGGCACGGGAGGAAAGTGCCTCCAGGCGATGACAAACCGTGAGAATTACTCTCCACTTTAGTAAAACATACAGTCATCAAGCCTGAGCCACGTTGTGTTATTCGTCTACTCTAGTATCCAGGCTATAATACATAATGTGGCGGCGCGCGACTGGCACAAAAATATAAAAATATGTGAAGCATGACTATTGTAGGAGGACGTGAATATTCCACCCTGCGACGGCCTCGGAAATACTCTATCCACAAATTGGCGCTGAGCGGTGTTGTTTGTCCGTGCCACATCCCTTAATGAGCAGACGACGGGCCGAAGACGGGACCTGCTACGGCGCAGTATCACGGCATGATGCACCCAAATTAAGTTATATGTTCCGCTTCAAGGTCACGGTGATTTGCGCGTACAGCGATCCCTCCTATGAAATTGAGGTTCACGGATGCTCTGAGTGCATATAGGTATTGCATCTCTAATGGCCACCACAAGCTGTGGGTAATAATGGCCAAGTGTCGGGTGCAACGTTTCCTTAGGGTGTGCTTTCTGTGCACTGTGACTCATACTGTCGCTGAGCCTCGGTTTTGAGTGCTTCTTTGCTTCGATGTCAGGAACACATGGGAAAATGGGTGAGCCATGCATCACGTCACACTGGTTGATCGACAGAGGGAATACAGAGAGGAGACCCGCATAGCTCCAGCATTAGAGTCGGTGATCTAGCCTGAGTTACCATATAGTACGCAGTACTACTACGCATCATGGTCATATCAACGACGGGCGGGAAAGGCCGCAAGACAACTCGTATTCTTAGTTTGACGGGTCAGTAGAAGCCCAAATTTAATGGCCAAGGTCACGTAGTACCCAATGACTTCGAGCTTGTCTGCAACCGTCGCTTGGGCCCTCGTGCGGTGATTTAGATTGGGCTAGCACAGCATAGGTATATCCTACCGTAGGCAAATACACTTATCACTTTTCTAAAGATGGCGCGTGTAGTTTCTTCGAAGTGGACCCGGTTGTATTCCTCAAAAAAGTAGGCCTGCGTTCATTTTTCCATCAAGCGTCTTTCCTGACGTACGTCAACATAACACACTATTCTGCCTTTGCGGGCTCATTTTTCTCTTCCCTCCCCTTGGGATGTACATCTCCCTTTTACAATATCAATGCCACATTGAACGATTTGTTTGCCTGGGGTCGTGCCAAAAGGTATGGCATTCGGCGACTCTGAAAGCCATTTGAAGCTGGTTGTTGTACGGGATCGACTTCCGTACTCCTTGAGGTCTCATCCGTTTCAACGCCGCCATGCCCATGTCTCTATCTTTGTTTACTACGTGGTAGACAATATGGATTTTCATATCCTTTATCATCGACGTCTCATGACTCCCCGGAGATCAAGCGGACCTGAAACACCTTGTTTTATCCCACGCTCGCGGGTGTGGTCTTCGGCCATGTATCACGATAATCTTTGTGGCATTTATTGCACAGTACGTCCTGTCCCTTGTTAACTACGTAATTCACGGATCGACTTTCAGGCGTGCAGCAGCCGTGGCATCACCACACCTCGCCCCCTCAATGATGCATGTTAACGCCACTAACTGGCCAAAGACATATGCCACGTACCTTTTCAAGTGCAGAGACAATCGATACATTCTGCTGACCAATAATGGAGGAAATGGGCGGTTAGTTGGTACCTTCCCCCGCCCAATTCTATCATTGACCGACGGTTTACTTACGCTCTACCTGTGTCCACCCTCGGATTGTTCCTCTAATCTTCGTCCGGTATGGGAAGCAGCTTCGTGCTAGTGCAGGAGGCGCCCAATGTGATGAGGCGGATGGGTGAATAGATTTACCGAGAGGGTATAGAGCAGAGGGGTCCAACCCGCCACCAACATGCAGAAAGTAGAAGACCCGGAGGAGGAGAGCCATGGAAGTGCCCTAGTATGTAGTCCCAAAACACATAGTAGAAGGTGGCCTGTGGGCACGCGTTATGCGCTGAACAGCTGCCAGGAATAAACAGTGTTCGGGATATCTAAGAATGCCGTAGAATCGTCGGCGATACCTATTGCGTGTACAACACGTAGGTAAAGTTCCACATGCAAGTGTGACGGACCCTGAGCAGGCGAAAGATCCGGGCAACTGAGATCCGAGGTCCGGTTTGCCCAGGCAAAAGTCATCATGGCAATCAGGCATTTCCTTACGGGTGTTCGCCATGCTGGCAAGTCCAGCTGTGTTGCGGCTCTAGAAATGGCCCGGGGGATTCATCATCATCATCGAGATCCGGGGCGTTATCTCTGCACTGGTGCCAGTTCCCAGAGCCATGCTGGTATCCATTGTCTGTAGATAAGGAAAAGAAGAAGGGTTATTCCGGGGATAAGGAAGCAGTCCCGCCAGGGCTCCTCCATCGATTGGGGGTTTGCGACACATACGTCGCAAATAAGGAAGGAGAACAATACATATGAGAAGTGAGACGAGACTTATTCAAAATTGTGGTTCATAAGACCGAGATTGACAGGAGCGAGGTAAATGTAGAGGTCCCGATGGACGAACCTGGCTGGTTGGGTCACCTGAGTCCACAAACAGCATAGACAAACCGTAAGAATTGATCTCCACATTAGTATGATAAAGCCTACGGGTGGGCGAAAGAGTGTGAAACTCAACAGCATGCGTGGTGGTGGACACCACCACCGAATCCAGTGGCGTCAAAAGCAGGAGTACTGATGGCAGCTGACTGATGGTTGTAACTTAACCAAGGGTCGGAGCGGGGGCGTGCGAAGGGGTCTTCGGACGAATTTTCTTACAGGGCGCGTGAGGATTGTTGCAAGGGCAAGAGACCGTCGAAGCCAGGTCAGCCGCGGCCAATTCAATCAATCGTGCTTGTCCAGTTTTGGCCCAACCCGGACATTCCCACGCTATCCCCCATTGCGGCCTGCACCATCCCTTCCTTTCCTCCTTCACCGTGACACGTCAGTTCGTGTTGCCACTGCTAGCACTCCCCAGCCATGTAAGGTCGGATTATCGTAGCAGTCGCCGGACTTTTTCTCTTCTACGGTGAGAATAATACCCAACCTTCATGTTACATCCCCAGGTAGTACTTTCCGCTTCTTATAGCTGTTTTCTTGTGTGCCCCTCCCTGATAGATGACATTGTTGCCCTACAGCACCGGTATTGCCATCCAGTCCTTTCCCTGTTGAGGGCGCCAGGACGACTTGAAGATTTCATTCCGTCGTATGGACTCCCCCTCTCCTCGAATTCCCCTTCCGTCTCCAGATCGTTGTCGAGTCTTTGTGGCGCCGTTCCTCGGGTTCCTCGGTGCGTGTGTGAAAGAACCCCCATTAAAGGGATAGCATAGGCGAGTAAAATGAAGACACGGTGCGCATTCATACACGTACCTTTTTGCGCCCCTTCCTCATACACCGCATTTGCCGCCTACCTCTATCTGCGTTTATAGGACGATCGACGATACGGATTTGCGAATGGGTCTGCGAATTTTGACACGCGAGGAAAAGTGTCAGGTAAAAGAAGAGGCACCAAGTTTATGATATTATTTGAGTTTGCCTTGTACCGACGTTACTATGGTCACAAACCGTGAGTTTTCGCGAATGCGATAGCATCTATGCGCTTGCCGATTCTGACATTTCATATATCTTCTCCACTCAGTCCTTAGCTTTTCAGGGCCTCTCATCTGCTTATCCTGTGCGCGTCGACTCGGAAGCAGGAAGTTGAACAATAGTGTTGTTCGACGTCCTGCTCCTGAGTCAGATAAGTGGCAAGACATGAACCGTCCCTACCATTCCTCTAATATCATGCTCTTGTTACCCTTTCCCCTTTCTTAATGGTGCCATTTCTGTTCTGGGGCAATTCCCAGCTACAACCGGGGGTTTGTTGTACCGTGCTGTTCGTATCCGGCTGTATCTCAAAGCAATCAAGATGGCATTGCCGACAATAAGGGTAGTGGTTACTTGATATGTCTCCTTGCTGCAGCCGAGGATATCCTGCTGGCGTACTCTGCATGATGTGGAATTCTGACACCTCGCTACCGGGGGCAAGGAGATCCCCTCAACGAAGTCGCATGGTCCAACGATAGCACCGCAGTATATTCTGGTGAGGGTGCGACCACAACTGCCGTTTCCCAAGTAGACAAGCAGCGGCTTGACTGTTGGCACGATATTTATGAAGCACGAAGGAAACGTGAATATGTAACCTTTCGATGGCGTCGGAGATATTGTGGCACCGACACCGACTGGTGACTGTCGGTGTCTATTCTAGAGTTTCCGGGGTTACCTGAGTTAATTGGTCGATTGAGTTCCTGCACTGCGAACTCAGCTTCGACTCTGGTTGTGAGGGTTGTGAGAGTTGCATAGAAACACCTAGAGCTTGGCGCAGTTGGTCTAGTAGAGTCACACTGGACCGGGCTACTTTCACGACGCGACCGGTGACCGTCTAGCTTCGTCAAGCTCAAGACTCAATAATGACTGATTTCCCCTACTCCTTTACGTGTCGTACCTTCGGACGACGACGCCGGGTGACAATCCAGGCTCTGCAAGGTTGGGGCCTAAAGAATATCCCTACCAGTGATATCCCTCTGTGCTATGGGATATTTTTCGCACATTGCGGATGTCGGAATCGGTGATCGAGCTCGCCCGGCTTACCTGTGTGGAGCAAATAAATAGTTGAAATATCCCCTACCTACAGATAATATTGTAGCACCCCGCGTGTTTGTACCCCGATAAAGCGCTCGTGTTTTTCTCACCCAGCCCCAAACTTTCAACTCAGAATGCAAGTCTAAGCCCAAAAGGTCTCGCCGCCATTCGCATCACGGAGTCGGCAATCCTCGAGCTGGTAAAGGTCGGGAAAAGAGTGGTGTTGTTGGGTCGAGGAAATGCAATGCGTTTTGGGCATGTCGGAGTTTCTATAGCCACGGAAGGCTGTGATTGGCTAGTGGCTGCCAGTGTTCCGGTGAGCTGAAAACGGTCCGTGAACAAGTTCCAGCATCCAGTTCGCCTACCAGCACCGCAATGGACGATGCGCTTCGCTTCCAGATAACTACGCGTACGCCAATTCTCATGGTTTTGAGGTTCGCATCACTTATGCTCCGATTATTGCGTCCGAGTCCTGTGCGCAGTAACTCACCGTCGCGTCCCGGGTGCTTCGGGTACTTCATTTTGTTCCGACGGATGTCGGGATCATACAAGAAAATAGGTGAGCCATGCATCGCGTCACACTGTCGACTGACAAAGGGAATGTCGAGGAGACCCGCATGTATACAGCATAAGGGTCGCAGTTGTGATACCGTATGTGCATCATGACATCCCACGACTGCAAGCAGGAACTTGAAGGGCTGGAGTGTCACATCTTGAGACGCCGTCATCTTCGTTTGGTGAAGTGACAGAAATTAATCGATCGATCACGGTAGCTAGAACCACCTACCTACTATGGCTTTGGCCTCGACTACAGCCGTCCCTTAGGCCTTAACGTGATAACGCCTACACCCTTGTTGTGACGGTTCCGGCACTGTAGCAGTCCCGGCCAGTCGGTAAGCTAACCTCAGAGGATGCAGGAAAACACTATCACTTACTTGTATTTCAGCCGGTCTATAAGAATGGGGGCACCCCAATGATGTCTACATAGACCTTCTTCCCCTCGTCCAAATAATATTTCATCTGCCCCGAGTGGCCCCCACGGCCGTTTCTAGTCTTTTACTTCTTCTTCAACCCGAAAGTTATGGAACAACAAGCAGAAAAAAAGCTCGTCCCTAATGCGCTCAAATTTTCTGGGGGAGACCCAGAAGATCCTACCAACTGGCCAGGACGCAAGAAGATAGCTGTAGTCGTGAATCTATCCTTGCTCTCCTTTGTGTCATAAGAATTGCG
>Ga0307512_10006635_pt1 | contig 11668 bp, 8 predicted proteins | sample 14_EM_MG_FD_200267 | JGI IMG/M metagenome (GOLD analysis project Ga0307512, IMG submission 200267) | Populus trichocarpa ectomycorrhiza microbial communities from riparian zone in the Pacific Northwest, United States - 14_EM | ecosystem: Host-associated > Plants > Roots > Unclassified | place... | reverse complement strand
CGGCGCCGTCGTGCTCGCCTGCGGCGGCGGCATAGCCGGTGCGTACTACCTGGCCGACAAGGCGAAGGATGCGGCAATCTCCCCGGCCGAGTTCGCCGCGGTGCACACCGGCCAGACCCGGGAAGAGGTGGAGCGCGAGATCGGCGATGTGGGCTCGCTCGGCAAGACCGCCGTCGACGAGGACCGGGAGCCGCCCAAGCCGGCCAACACGACCTGCGACTACGCGGTGTCACGCAAAAACACCGACGACGGCCCCACGCACGTGTACCGCTTCTGCTACGCCGGCGACAAGCTCGTGGAGAAGAAGGAAATGATCTTCCCGAACGCCGCCACGACCCCGTAGCGCACCCGCGATCCGGCCGGCCGTGTCCACGGCCGGCCACGCCGACCCGAGGAAGGCACCGAGATGATCCGAGTCCTGCTGGCCGACGACGAAGCCCTGATCCGCGCCGGGATCCGGCTCGTCCTCGAAACCGCCGACGACATGGAGATCGTCGCGGAGGCGGCCAACGGATCAGAGGCGGTCGAGCTGGTCCGGCGCCACCAGATCGACGTGGCCCTGCTGGACATCAGAATGCCGAAACTCGACGGGCTGGCGGCCGCGGAACAGCTGACCCGGTTGGTCCCGCACACCCGGATCGTCATGCTCACCACCTTCGGCGAGGACGAATACGTGGCCCGGGCGCTGCGTACCGGCGCCGCCGGCTTCCTGCTCAAAGACACCCCGCCGGACGGGCTCATTCACGCCGTACGGGTGGCCGCCAGCGGCGAGGCGATCCTCTCTCCCAAGATCACCCGGCACATCATCGAGCGATACGTCGGCCCGGAGGACTCCCGCGGCGACGCCGCCCGGCGCCGCCTCAGCGTGCTCACCGAACGTGAACGCGACGTGCTCATCCTGATCAGCGACGGATCGCCCAACGCCGAGATCGCCAAAAACCTGCTGATCAGCGAGGGTACGGCCAAGGCGCACGTCAGCCGGATCCTCACGAAGCTCGACTGCACAAACCGGGTCCAAGCCGCCATCCTCGCCCACGACGCCGGCCTACTCCCGCCGATCTGATCGGCCTCGGCTGCGTGCTTAGCTCGCGCGTGCGTGCACTGCGGGACGGTGCGGCGCCACGGTGCCGCCGTCCGGCAGCAACTCACCGGTGTCATCGAACGTGACGACACCGTTGCAGAGCAGGCTCCATCCCTGCTCCGGGTGAGTGGCGACGACCTTCGCGGCGTCGTGATCGGTTTCCGCCGCCTCGGGACAGGGCGGCACGTGAACGCACATGGTCGCTTCTCTCTCAGGTGCCTGATCCGCGGGAAAGGTGTCGAGTCCAAGGTTGCCCGTCGCCGAGGCCGGCGGACACGGGAGGACTACCTGTCTTTCGTGACGCTCAGTCCCGGCGCGCCGAGTACGGGTAGTAATCCGAGGCGTTTCTGTTGACGGACGGTAGCTCAGCCTGTCCCGACCGTGGTCTTGAGGCAGCGCTCGATGGCCGCGGTGGTCCGCTCCCGATCGCCGGTCGCCAGCAGATCCAGGAGCACCCCGCGCAGGGTGGCTAGCGCAAGGGTGCGTTCGGCGGTGCCAATCTGCTATTCGTGGTCCGTCTCATGGTCTGAGCTGCTCAGTCCGCTCCGCAGCGGCCAGCCCTCGGAGTATCTCCATGTCGGTGATGTCCTTCGGGTCAGGGTGTGACTGCGGCCAGCGGGTCAGGGTGTGAGTGCGGCCAGGGCTTGGGTTGCCAGGGTTTGTGCTTGTTCGTCCTCGGTGATGCCGCGCCATCCTCCGCTGGAGAGCAGACGTTCGTCCTGCTCGATGGCGGCGCGCAGGAGCGGCGTGAAGCCGGTGGCGGCCGGTCCGATCCTGGCGATGTAGCGCAGCGCCTGTCGGCTGACCGGCAGTTGCCGGTTGTGTCGCAGCGGGTCGAGGGCCGCGTCGAGAACGTTCAGGCACATGGCCGGGTCGCCGGTGATCCGGTAGTGCGCGAAACCCGACTCGACGCCCTCGCCGGTGGGCCAGAGCTGTGGCCGCTCCGCCAGCCACCGCTCGACGTCGGGAAGGTAGCGCACCGCCAGCGGGCCGAGGTCGCCCAGCCAGCGCGCGGCCGGCCGTACCTCATCGAGGGCGAGGAACGGCTCGGGATCGCCTGTTGTCCGAAACAGCGCCCAGGCGGCCGGGCCGGCGTCGCGCCCGCCCGAGGTGGCCAGCCGCGTCAGGCCCGACCGGGCTGCTGCGCCGGCCGGGCCTAGTCCGGCGAGGACCGAGCAGGCTAGTTCGCAGTGCTGGGTGTCCAGCATCGCCGTCAGCTCCGGCAGCGCCGGCGCGGCAGCCGCCCCGTACGCGCTCAGCACCCGCGTCAGCTGGTGTGCCGTCGGCGTGGCGGGATCGTTGCGCAGCCGCCATCGGATCGCGGGCACGAGTTGCTCCGCGTACGCGGCCAGCGGCAGGCAGACATCGGCTATCGCCGGGTCCTGTTCCAGCCAGTAGAACTCGTCGGTGTAGTGGGTTGAGCCGATGGGGAAAAGCTCTGCCTCGCGGCGCAGCGACCGCTCGACGATCGGCACCGCCCGGTGATCGCCGCACCGCGCCAACGCCCAGGCCGCCAGGGCTCCCGTTCGGCCGGGCTGACCGATTCGCGCGGCGATGTCGCCAGTCCAGGGGCGGCCGGCGTCTCCCGCCGCGGCGAGCAGATGCACCACGGCCGCCTGGATGCCGGGCGGTCCGTCGAGAGCGGCCGCGACGTCGGCGGCGAGCTCGGTCGTGGCCGAGCGCCATTTCCGCATGACCCGTCCGACCTCGGCCAGCGGTCGCGGTTGCTGGGTTCGCAGCGCCTGGTCGATCCCGATCCGGGCCACGGCGATCCGGGCCGTGCGGTCGGCACCCAGCTCGCTGCCCAGCCAGCCGACGGCCTTCGCCGTCGTCGCCGTGTCCCGCCACGCCGGGGCGTCGGCGGATTGCGGCACCGCGTCGGCGTACGCCGCAAGAATGTGGTTGACCGGCACCGCGTCGCGACCGAGCCGACGGGCGGCGACCAGGAACGCGAGCCGCCGCGGGTCGCCGGGCGGCGGGGTACGTTCCGATATCCAGGCCGCGATGGCTGCCCGCCTCCCGGGCGCGCGGGTGCCGACGGTGCTCAAGGCGAGGACGAGGTCGGCCTCGGCCGCAGTGGGAAGCCGCCGCATCAGCTCGTCGGCCAGGTGGTCGGCACGCTCGCCCAGCTCGACCAGGATCTCGACCGCGGCGCGCTGTACGGCCGGATTTGGCTCGTCTAGCAGGCCGACCAGGCTGTCGAAGGCGGCCAGCAGGCTCGCTCGGCAGGCCTGGGCGTGCGGCCCGGATCTCCACGGCTCCTTCATCTCGTTGTGCAGCGCGGCGAAGCGGCCGATCAGGGCCAGGATGTCGGGTCGACCGGGAACCGCCGGGTCGAGGGCGAAGCGGATCAGAAACGGCACCACAGCGGCGCCCGCGGAGTACACCGCTCCGCCCTGGTGATAGACCGCCGAGTCGAGGCCGTCGAGAGCCTCGGCGCTAGTCGCCGGGTCGGTCATCGCCGCGAACCAGTGCGGCACCTCCTCGGCCGAGCCGTACGCGTGGTTGAGCGCCGACCAGTCGATCTCGGAAACCCCGTCCAGCAGCTCGGCCACGCCCGGATACTAGTGGGACGCCGACGTGGTAACGCTTTCAGCTCGTCGCGATGCGCGCTATCCGGTCACCCGGCGTACGGTGAGCGCCGGGTCGTGGGCGATCTCGGCGTCGGTGAAGCGTTCGGTGACCCACTGCTTGGCCGAGTAGAGCCGGGTTTGGTCGGTGTAATGCGGCGAGGCCGGGTTGACCGACTGGCTGTAGGTGAGGATCGTGCGGGTGTGCGGGCCGGCGGGGGTCAGCTCCACCGCCATGATGAAGCTCGACCCGCGGTTGACATCGGCGATCCTCCCGTCCGGTCCGGGGGTGAGCCGCACCAAAATGTTGTTGAAGCAGCCTTCCTCGTCGTTGCAGCCGTGGATCGGCACGCCCGCGTAGTGCTGGAAGTCGCCCAGCCGAACGTCCACCGGCACCCCGGCGGCGTCGAGGGCCTGCACGGCGTCGGCGAAGGCCTGGCGGACCGCGGGCCGGTCGGCGGCGAAGCCACGCGGGGTGCGGGTCGGGTCGGCCGCGTCGAATGGCACCAGCCAGACGTTCACCCCGTTCTGGTCGATGAATCCGATGAACTTGCGCCAGAGGATCGCGCCCCGCGCGTCGAGGTCGCCCCGGCCGTTCCAGCCGGCCATCGCCGCGCAGGCGGCGCGCACGTCGACGGGGCGCCCGTCGCTCGCGGTCAGCGTCGGGTTGGCCGAGCACATCGCCGCGACGGCCGCCCGGCCCTCTTCGGCGGTGAGGTTACGGTTGTGGAGCATGGTCGCCTGCAACGACGGCAGCGTGAACCCGGCCGGCCCCAGCCCATCGGTGCCGTCCAGGCGATCGGCGATCATGTCGAGGCCCAGCCGGGTGCGGGGCGAGCGCTCGGTGCCAATATCACCGACGACAGCCGGATATCCGGTCAGCGGGGCCGCCGGGTTGGCGAGCCAGGGGCTGTCATTCATGTTGCTCGCGTAGTCCCGGCGGGACAGGGTGGGCAGCCGGGCGGGGCCGAGCAGCCCGGGCTCGATGGCATCCGGATCGCTGCCCCAACCGCAGGTGGAGCGGCTGCCGTCGAGGATCACCAGGCCGATTTCGGGGCCGGTCCCGCAGCGGGCGAGCAACTCGTCGGTGACATGCGGAACGACCTGAACATCACCGAAGTACGCGGTGCCGCCGACGTCCGCCGCGATCGTGTTGACCCACGGCATACCCAGCAGGCGGGCCTGGGCGGCGTGCAGCTCGGTGACGTCACGCGCCCGGGCCATCGCGAGCCACTGGTCGACGGCCCGCAGGTTGGTGGCGTTGGGGTCGCGCAGGGCGTACGCGGTGGTGGGGGTCCAGTCGAGAAGGCCGGGGAGCGCGACCATCGGCCCGTCCGCGGTGCGGTAGAGGGTGCGGCTGACCGGGGTGAGGCCGCCGTCGGGCTGCCGCACGGTCACCGTGACCGTGTCCCGCTGCATCGGCCGGGGCTGACCGTCGACCAGATAGCTGCCCGGATCGCCGGGCGCCAGGGTGAGCCGGGTCAGGGTGAGCGACTGCGCGGTCGACGAGGTGTGTGTCCACGCCAGCCGGTCGGTGTGACCGATACTGACCATCGGTATCCCGGGCAGCCCGGCCCCGCTGACGTTCAGCTCGCCGGGGATGGTGAGCTGCATCTGGTAGAAGCGCTCGTCGCCGACCCACGGGAAGTGCGGGTTGGCCAGGACCATGCCGGTGTGGCCGGCGGTGGCCTGCCGACCCAGCGCATACCCGTTACTGCCGATCCCCTCGGGCCGCAACCGCGCCAGCGCCGTGGCCGCCGAGAGCGCCGGCGGCCGCGCCAACTCCGTGGTTGCCGAGAGCGCCGGCGGCCGGGCCAGTTCTGTGGCCGCGGAGGGTGCCGGTGGGACCGTCAGCCCGGTGGCTGCTGAGGGCGCTGGCGGCTCGGCCGTGGCCGGGGCGCCGGGCGGCTGCGTTTCGGCGACGAAGTCCTGCAGGGCCTCGCCGCCGCCCAGGTCGGTGATTTGGTAGGCGCGGCGCCAAATGTCGAGCTCGGTGATGGGACGCACCCACAGCGCGCCCCGGCAAGCCGCGTCAGGCAGCCCCGCCACCGTGGTTTCGGCCAGGTACCGGTTGTACCCCGCCGCGTAGCCCCGAGCCAGGTCGCGGGCCTGCCGTGACGGCCCGAGCGGGGCAGGCTGGGCAAGCAGCCGTTCCACCACGCCGGACTGGTTGACCCACTGGTGGTAGAGATCGCTGTCGAGGTTGTTCACGCCGTACCTCGTGATCGCCTCGGCGCCGAACCAGCGCGACCGTTGCCCGGACAACGTCACCACGGTGTCGGCGAACATGCACAGGTTGTCCTCGGCGAACGCGTACCCGAGGCCCAAGCCGAGGCCGCGGTAGTCGGCGGCGAGGATGTGCGGGATGCCGTACTCGGTGCGACGCACGAGGGCGCCCTGCCCCGGCGGGCGCGAGCCGGTTTCGCTCGCGGCGGCGACATCCTGACTCGCGGCCACCACCGAGCCCAGCACCACCAACACCAACGCCGACCTGGCCGCTCGGGTCATCCGCAGCGACCGCGCCCACCGCCCCGTTCCCGCCGTCATGCCGTCTCCCCGTCTCGTGCCGGTCCACGTCGGACGGCATTTGGCCGCCAGCGTAGGCCCCATCGACAACGGTCCATAGTGGGCGTGAGTGGCTGTGATTTCGCTGAGTGTGGTCGATGCGTGATCATCTCGTGCGGGTGGTCATGACGTCCCGGCCGGACGGGTCCTTCGGCCCTGCCCGGTGCCGCGCCTCGGCGGAAGGCTGAACTCAGGGACAACGCTGGAGGATGACCATGACCTACCGTATTGCGATCAATGGGTTCGGCCGGATCGGCCGCAACTATCTGCGCCGGCTGGCGGCCAAAGACATGGCGAACGCCGGCCTGCAGGTGGTGGCGATCAACGACTTGTACGACGCCGCGACGCTGGCGCATTTGATCGAGTATGACTCGACTTTCGGTCGGCTGGACGCCGAGGTTGGCCACGACGGTGATCTGCTGACCGTCGGCTGGCACAGCATTCCGACGTTCTCCCGGCGTACGCCCGAGGACTTGCCGTGGGCGGAACTGGGCGTGGATCTGGTCATCGAGTCGACCGGAAAGCTGCGTACCCGTGAGGATGCGGCCTTGCATTTGAAGGCGGGCGCCGGCCGGGTGCTGATCTCGTCGCCGGGCAAGGGTGTCGACGCGACGTTGGTGCCGGGGGTGAACGCGGACAGCTACGACCCGGTGCGGCATCAGATCGTTTCGGCCGCGTCGTGCACGACGAACTGTGTTGCCCCGTTGGCGAAGGTGCTGCACGAGTCGTTCGGGATCGAGCGTGGCTATCTGACCACTGTGCACGCGTACACGAATGATCAGAATGTGTTGGACGCGCCGCACAAGGATCCTCGCCGGGCTCGGGCCGCGGCCGTGAACATCATCCCGACCAGCACGGGCGCCGCGAAGGCTGTCGGGTTGGTGCTGCCGGAACTGGCCGGGAAGCTTGACGGCGTGGCGTTGCGGGTGCCGGTCATCGACGGTTCGATCAGTGACCTGACCCTGCAGTTCGCCACCGAGGTGACCGTCGAGCAGATCAATGAGGCGGTTGCGATCGCGGCCGGCGGGGCGATGTCGGGCATCATCCGGTACACCGAGGCGCCGATCGTGTCGAGCGACGTGGTGGGCGATCCGGCGTCGTGTGTGTTCGACGCGGCGCTGACCCAGGCGCAAGGCAGTCTGGCCAAGGTCTTCGGCTGGTACGACAACGAATGGGGCTACACCAACCGCCTCGTCGACCTGACGAAGCAGATGGCCGAGCGGAACTGACGTGACGCGCCCGGTGCCTCCTGGAAGGAGCGGTGCGATGACATTCGCCGGCTCGGTGAAACGCTGGATGTACCGCGGCGACCGGCCCAACTGGCTCGCCCGTACGCTCAATCGGGTTTCGGCGCTGCACTACGGGTCCGGCCTCCTGGCGCCGGACAGCTGGGTGACGTTGGAGGTGACCGGCCGGCGCAGCGGGCGGACCGTCGACTGCCCGCTGGCCGTCACCACCTATCACCACGAGCGGTACCTGGTCTCGATGCTGGGCCAGAACGCGAACTGGGTCGCCAACGTCCGGGCCGCGCACGGCGACGTCGTCCTCCGCCACGGCCGGCGCGAGCCGGTTCACCTGATTGAGGTCGACGTGGCCGAACGGGCGCCTATTCTGCGCGGCTTCCTCGCCCACGCCCCCGGCGCACGGCCGCACATGCCGGTCGACCGCCACGCCCCGATCGGCGAGTTTGAGCGGATCGCCGCGGACTACCCGGTCTTCCGGGTTACGGCGGCCACCGCGCCGGGGTGAGTGGTCCCGCACCGCAGGGCCAAAAGTCCTTCCAGGAGCGGCTTCCGGCCCTGGGACGACGATTCTGAGTGAGAATACCGTGATGGGGAATCCACAGTCCGTGAGGGGAAACGCTGTGACCGCGACCGTGTCCGAAGCCCGTACGCTCGCTGAGCTCGACGATGTTGATCTTGCCCGGTTGGATGCTTGGTGGCGCGCCGCCAACTATTTGACGATCGGTCAGATCTATCTGCGGGGCAATCCGCTGCTGCGTGAGCCGCTGAAGCCAGAGCACATCAAGCCGCGCCTGCTCGGCCACTGGGGCACCAGCCCCGGCCTGTCGCTGATCTACGCGCATGTCTCGCGGCTGATCCGGCACACCGGTCAGCAGGCGATCTACCTGGCCGGGCCGGGTCACGGCGGCCCCGCGCTGGTCGCCGCCGGCTACCTGGAGGGCACCTACAGCGGGATTTATCCGCGGGTGAGCCAGGACGAGGCGGGCATGCTGCGGCTGTTCCGGCAGTTCTCCAGCCCCGGTGGCATCCCCAGTCACGTCTCGGTGACCACGCCCGGCTCCATCCACGAGGGCGGCGAGCTGGGCTACGTTCTGGTCCACGCGTTCGGTGCGGTGATGGACAACCCCGACCTGCTCGCGGTCGCGGTCGTCGGCGACGGCGAGGCCGAAACCGGGCCGCTGGAGGGCGCCTGGAAGGGCGTGTCGTTCCTCAACCCGGCCCGCGACGGCGCGGTCCTGCCCGTGCTGCACCTCAACGGCGCGAAGATCTCCGGACCGACGGTGCTGGCCCGCAAAGACCCCCAAGAGGTACGCGAGCTGATGCGCGGGCACGGCTACGAGGTCCTGGAGGTCGAGGGCGAGGACCTGCCCGGCATGCATCACCGTTTCGCCGCGGCGCTGGCCGAGGCGTGGTACAAAATCCACGACATCCAGCAGGCCGCCAGATCCGGTCGTTGGGACGGAACCCGGCAGAGCTGGCCGATGATCATCCTGCGCTCGCCGAAGGGCTGGACCGGGCCGGACAAGGTCGACGGCATCACGGTGACCGGCACCTGGCGCTCCCACCAGGTCCCGCTGTCCGGGGTACGGGACAACCCGCAACACCTGGCGATCCTCGAGGGTTGGCTGCGCTCGTACCGTCCGGAGGAACTCTTCGACCAGTCCGGCGCGCCAAACGCCCTGATCCGTGACCAGGCCCCGGCTGGCGAGCTGCGGATGAGTGCCAGCCCGCACGCCAACGGCGGCCGGCTCACCCGCGACCTCGACCTGCCCGACTTCCGCGACTACGCGGTCGACGTGCCGGCCCCGGCCACCACGCACGCCGAGTCGACCCGCAAGCTCGGCGAGCTGATGCGTGACATCTACACCACCAACTCCACGAACTTCCGGCTGTTCTGCCCCGACGAGACCAACAGCAACCGGCTCGGCGCGGTCTTCGAGGTGTCGGATCGGGCGTTCATGGAGCGCGTCACCGACGACGACGTGGCGATCAGCCGCGACGGCCGGGTGATGGAGGTGCTGAGCGAGCACAACTGCCACGGCTGGCTCGAGGGCTACAACCTGACCGGCCGGCACGGCATGTTCGCCACCTACGAAGCGTTCGCGATGGTCAGCGCCTCGCAGACCGTGCAGCACGGCAAATGGTTGCAGGAGTCGCGAAACCTGCCCTGGCGCGCGCCGGTGCCCAGCCTCAACGTGCTGCTCACCTCCACCGCCTGGCGCAACGACCACAACGGCTTCTCCCACCAGGGGCCCGGCCTGATCCAGGTGGTGCTGACCCAGCGCGGCGACGTGGCCCGGGTCTACCTGCCGCCGGACGCCAACACCCTGCTGTCGGTGGCCGACCACTGCTTCCGGTCCCGGTCCTACATCAACCTGATCGTCATCGACAAGCAGCCGCAGCTGCAATACCTCAGCATGGACGAGGCGATCGCGCACTGTGCCCAGGGCGTCGGCGTCTGGGAATGGGCCGGCACCGACGACGGCTCCAGCGAACCCGACATCGTGCTCGCCTGCGCCGGCGACGTGGTCACCATGGAAACCGTCGCCGCCGCGCAGATCCTGCGCGATCGGCTGCCCGGGATGAACGTCCGCGTCGTCAACGTCGTCGACCTGATGACCCTGCCCCGGCCGAAGGACCACCCGCACGGCATGAACGAAACCCTGTTCACCGAGCTGTTCACCGACACCGTCGATGTCATCTTCGCCTTCCACGGCTACCCGGGCGCGATCCACCAACTCGTGCACGGCCGGCCGGACGCCGACCGCTTCCGGGTGCGCGGCTTCATCGAAGAGGGCACGACGACCACCCCGTTCGACATGACCGTGCGCAACCAGGCGTCGCGCTACCACCTGGTGATGGACGCAATCAACAACGCCAAACGGCTACCGCGCGGCGCCGCCGCCCTCAAGGCCTGGTGCCAAACCCAACTAGCCAAACACGAGGCGTACGTCGTCGAGCACCTCGAAGACATGCCCGAAGTCCGCGACTGGACCCTCCCCAACCGAGCCCAACAAAACTAACCAAGACAATCGAACGGTGGTACCGGCCCCCAGCCGGCACCACCGTTTCGTTCCTCTTACGCTCCGCTCTTCCAGCGAGTTGTCGTCAGAAGCGGGGTCTTCTCGATCGGTGGTAGGCCGTCATCGAGGTTACGCAGGCGTTGATAGATCGCCCGCATCTGAGCCCTGTCCGCGATGTACGTGGTTCCGGCGGCCCTTTCGAGGATGGTCAGCGTGCTCGCCAGTCTGATCGATCCGACCTTGTAGTCGGTGGTTCGGAGCCGGTCCAGGCGACGGCTCTCGCGGGTGGCAGTCTGCGCTCCGAGCCCATCGTCGATCAGCACGATGACGTCGGCGCCCGCTTCTGCGGCGACAACGGCGTGCGCGATGACCATCGTTTCGCCCAGGTCCTTGGATTGCTTCATTCGCTCGGACATCGGCTGCTGAGTGATTCGGTTGACGACCCGGGCAAGATCCGGCGCCAGATCGTCGGGGAGGATTTGGATCCAGGTGGGCACCAGCTTCTTCCATGCTGCTGCCGCTCGAACGAAACGCTGGTCCTGAGCCGCTTTGCGGAGTACCTCGGCCTCGACCGTTGCGGGGGCGCTCAGCCGACCCAGCATTGCGATGAGGAGGCGTTCCTTGTTGATCGACAGGAAATTGAGGCCGGGGCCGGCGTCGATGATGGGTCGGTGGGTCATCCCGCTTACGGCTCCGGTGCCGTGTCGACGGGGTCGTCGATCGCGTTCAGGGTGTTGTCCAGGGCGCTGAGATCCACCTGCACGTCCGGTAGATCTCCGGGGTCTGCCCAGGTGACCGGGTGCTGGGCGGGGAAGATGTTCGCTTCGCGGAGTTCCGCTGCGGCTTTGTTGGGTGTGATGCCCCGCAACGTGGCGATGGTTTGCGCGGAGACCACGCCCTCGGCGTAGCCCAGAATGGCGCGGGTTAGCAGCCGTTGCGGTGCCCGTCGCCGATCCGCGTCGGCTTGGAGCGCCTGATACTGGTCACTCCACCCGAAGCGCACAGCTAGTTGAGGAGCTGTCGTCGACATCCACTCGCCTTTGGTGGCGGCATTGAGGTATCCGGCCTGTTCGAGTGCGATGGCGGCGATTTGCGGTGAGACCAGGAACCTTTGCACGATGGTCGAGAGGACGGCCAGGCTGACCCCCTGCGTGTTGGCGAGGAAGGATTTCAGCCCGTCCAGCG
>Ga0307512_10006634_pt1 | contig 11669 bp, 9 predicted proteins | sample 14_EM_MG_FD_200267 | JGI IMG/M metagenome (GOLD analysis project Ga0307512, IMG submission 200267) | Populus trichocarpa ectomycorrhiza microbial communities from riparian zone in the Pacific Northwest, United States - 14_EM | ecosystem: Host-associated > Plants > Roots > Unclassified | place... | reverse complement strand
CCGGTCCGGCGGGCCGGCCGGGCCCCGATTCGTCATCTTCCACGGCGAGGTCAACGAGGACGCCGAGGGCCCGGTCGAGGTCTGCGTGCCGGTCCACCCCGACGCCGGCGGCCGCGCCGAGCCGGCCCACCGCGAGGCGTACGTCCCGGTGATCAAGGGCCACTTCGAGCCGCCCCAGATCCTCTCGATCTACGACGCCGTTCGGCGCTGGGTACACGACCACCGCCACACCGTCGTCGCATCACCTCGAGAGGTCTACGGCTACGGCACCGCCCCGGAAAACGCCGCGCCGGGCGACCTGGTGTGCGACGTGGCCCTCCCGTTCCGTTGAGCCCGGATTTCTATTCGGTCCGCAGCGCCGTGGCGGTGCGGGTACGCGCGGCCCAGCCGGCCGGCAGCAGCGCGCCGAGGACAGCGATGACGATGCCGCCGAGGCCGAACAGCACCAACTCGACCGGGCCGAAGACGTCGAGGATCGAGGCGGGCAGGCGGTAACCGGCCCCGCGACCCATCTCGGTCACGATCATCCGCTGCAGGAACACCCCGGCCGGCGTACCGATGGCACCGCCGGCCAGCCCGGCGACGGTGACCGAGGCGATGACCATCGCGATGGTCTGCGGGGGTGCCATGCCCAGTGCCTTGTGGATGCCGAGGTCGTGTACGCGTTCCCGGGTCTCCAGGACGACCGTGTTGAGCACGCCCAATGCGGCGACGGTGACGAGCATCAGGCTGAGCAGGGTGGTCAGCGCGTTGATGAGGATGACGACCTCGGGGGTGCCGACGTTGTCGGTCATCGCGTGTGCGTTGAACTGTTGTATCTCGGGGTCCAACGCCTCGGCGTAGGCCTCCGGGTAGGTTCCGTCCTGCACAGTGATGGCGAAGTCCTGCGGCTGGAGGTCCGGTTCGGCGGCGGCGAGGGTCGCGGCGGCGGTGAGGATCTGCATGCCGTCGTGGTCATCGTTGAAGGCCTCTCCGACGATCCGAACGGTGATCTGCGTGCCGTGGTCGGTCAGCACGACGGTGTCCCCGACCTGTGTCCGGGTGGCCGTCAGGAACGGGGTCGCCACCACGATCTCGCCGGGCTTGCCGAACCAGGTGCCGGAGACCATCCGATAGCTGGACGAGCAGCTGTCGCCGGTGGTGGCGGAGATCTGGAGAGCGCCGGTGAGCCCGGCCATGGTTACCTCGGTGCCGGCGATGCCGCAGTAGCCGCCGGTCCCGGCCTGGGCGGTGATGGCCTTGACGATCGCCGCCGTCTCCCGCGCCGACCGGGGTGCGCTGGCGGACTCGGCCGGAGCTTTGTCGGCTTTGACGGGACCTCCGCCGGGCGTTCCCCGGGTTGTCAGGCCGGGACCGATGACGACGTCCCCGTGGCTTCCCGTGGCCTGGACCTCGGCCAGGGAAGCGGCCAGCCCGAAGGAGAACGTGACGGCGGCGGCGCCGAACGCGATCGCCGCGACGATCGTCGCCGACCGGAGCGGCCGGGCGAAGGGATGGGCCAGCCCGAGCGTCACCGGCCGGGGCAGCGGGATCCGCGCGGTCAGCCGGGCCGCCCACTGACCGCGGCCGGCCGCCGGGGTACGCCCGACGGCGAGCGCGTCGACGGTGCGCAACCGCCCGGCGCGCGACGCGGCCACCCAGGCGGTCACGGTGACCAGGGCGAGCACCCCGGCGAGCACTCCCGCGTCGACCCACGGCGCGACGCCGGAGTCACTCGTACCGTAAATGTCGTTGGTCAACGCCAGCACCGGAAGGGAAATCGCATTGCCGACCAGCACGCCGAGCGCGGCGCCGGTCAGGGCGGGAATCAACGCCTGGCCGAGGTACGCCCGCACGACCTGGTTCGGGGTGAAGCCGAGCGCCTTGAGGATGCCGATCCGGCGGGTCCCCGTGCTGACCGCGCCGGCGATCACGTTGCCGATGATGAGGACCGCCATGACCAGGCCCAGCACCCCGAACGCGATGAGGAACGGCACGAACAGCGCGGTATCGCCGGAGCCCTCCTCCCGGGTGGTCAGCCAGGACCGGGACGCGGTCAACGCCGCCGCCGGCAGGGTCGCCTCCACCGCGGCGCGGCCCGTGTCGACCTGCGCAGCGGTGTCGGCCGCGGCGAACCGGTAGAGCATCTGGTAGCCGCCGGCCGCTTTCGGCGCGGTCAACGCGGCGATCTGCTCCGGAACCACCCAGCCGTCGGCGGTCACGCTGATCGACCGGGCCACACCGACGATGGTCAGGGTCGGACTGCCGGAAAGGTCCGGCAGCCGCCATACCGTGCCGACCGCCCGCTCGTCGGGCGGGAACCGGCCGTCGTTGAAGACCACGAGCTCGCCCGGGCCGGTCGCCCACCGCCCGTCGACCAGCTTGACCGCGTCGACGGCTGCACCGTCCGGCTGGGTTCGCCCGACCACCGTCAGTGGCGATATCGGCCGATCCTTGGCGTCGACCGGGCTGATCGAGACGGTCCGGAACGGGCCGGCGGCCGCGCTGACCCCGGCGGCGTGCGCGGAGGCCGTGAGCTGCTCGGCCGTGGTCTTGGCCGGGTCGAACTGTGCGGTCAGGTGCGCGCCGTTCTGCTGGGCGAAGGCCCGGTCGAACGGCGCGTTGGCGGAAACCAGCAGCGTCCCGCCGAGCACGGACGCGGCCACCGCGATCGTCACGACCAGAGCGACCACGACCGTCTGCACCCGGCGGCGCCCCACCCCGGAGCGGACCACCCGGCCCAGGGCACTCATCGGGCCGGTTCCATCGCGGTGTCGACGGCGACGCGACCGTCGACGAGTTGGACGGTACGAGTGGCGCACGACTTGGCCAGCGACAGGTCGTGGGTGACCATGATGATCGTCTGGCCGTCCGCGTGCAGCTCGCGAAGCAGCTGCTTGACGTCCTCCCCGGAGGCGGTGTCCAGCGCGCCGGTGGGTTCGTCGGCCAGCAGCAGCGCCGGACGGTTCATCAGTGCCCGGGCCACCGCGACCCGCTGCCGTTCACCGCCGGAGAGCCGCCCCGGATAGGCGGCGGCATGCCGGTCGACGCCGAGCGCCGCCAGCAACTCCATCGCCCGGCGCTGCGCGGTACCGCGGGACATCCCGGTCAGCTGCGCCGGCAGCATGACGTTGTCGGCGACGGTCAGGTCGTCGAGCAGGTTGAAGAACTGGAAGACCATGCCGATCTTCGCGCGCCGGTACCGCGCCGAGCCGGCCTCGCCAAGTCCGTCGACGCGGACGCCGTCCACGGTCACCGAGCCGCCGCTGGGCCGGTCCAGCCCGGCGACCAGGTTCAGCAGGGTCGATTTGCCGCTGCCCGAGGGCCCGAGGATCGCGACCGCCTCGCCGGCCGTGATGGTCAGCGACACGTCCCGCAACGCGGGCGGCCCGTCGCCGTACCGTCGGGTCACGTCGCGCAGCTCGATCATGGGTGCGGTCACGGTGGGTCCTCCTCGGTTCGGCCACGTTCGGGCCGACCCGACGCTAGATCCGCGCCCGGACCGGACACATCGGTCGCCACGCACTGGTCGATGGTGATGAGACGCCACCGGTCTCATCCCTTTGATGTAGGCGAGCGATGTAACCCGGCCAGCCTCAAGGCCGAGGCCGCGAACGGGGATCGACCGCGATAATGGCCCGGTGACGAACGTGACGGTGGCCGACCGGCTGCGGGCCGGGATCAGGCAGCTGCTGCGGCCGTCCGCGAGGCTGCCGCGGCTCTCGTGGCACAGCCAGGCGTTCGATGTGGGCCTGGCTTTGTCGCTGACGCTCCTCGCGACGACGACGCACAGCAAGGTGGTCCAATTAGGACCGACCCGGGCTCCTCTCATACCGACCGAGCAGCATGGGCTCGGCTTGGCGATGATGGTCCTCGCGGTTGTGCCGTTGATGTTCCGCCGCCGATACCCGCTGGCGATGCTGTGGGTCGTGCTGGGTGTGGCGCCATTGCTAGCCGGCGACGCCGACGCGCGGCAGCTCTCCTTCCTGACCTGCGTCATCGCCGGCTATACCGCGGCGGTCTACAGCCCCTACCGGGTGCCGGCGCTGGCGAGCCTGCTGGCAGCGGCGTTGCTCTACGGCAACCTGCAGGAGGTACACGTCCCGCCCGGCTTCGTCCCGTTCCTGATCCTGTTCCCGATCCTGGTCGCAACCAACGGGCTGCGCCGGTGGAAGCACCGCGCCGACGAGGGCCGCGCGCAAATGTCCGCACTGGAACGGGACCAGATCGCGGCGCTGGGCCACGCCGCCGAGGTCGAACGCGCAAGGATCGCCCGCGAACTGCACGACGTGGTGACGCACAACGTCAGCATGATGGTCATCCAGGCCGGCGCCGCCCGCAAAGTCATGGACACCGCTCCCGGCAAGGCCCGCGAGGCGCTGCTCGCGATCGAAGCCGGCGGGCGGGCCGCGATGACGGAACTGCGCCACGTCATGGGCCTGCTCACGATGAACAGCGCCGGGCCGGACCCCGCCGGTGCGGCGGACCTCGCCCCCCAACCTGGCCTGGACCGCCTCGACGCGCTCGTCGACCGGCTGTCGGGCAGTGGGGTACCGGTCACGTTGACCCGGTCCGGGCAGCCGCGTCCGGTGCCGGCGGGCGTCGAGTTGGCCGCCTACCGGGTGGTCCAGGAGGCGTTGACCAACACGGTCAAGTACGCGGCCGGCGCCACCGCGACGGTGCATCTCCAATACGCCGCCGACCACCTGCGGGTACAGATCACCGACACCGGCGGCACACCCGGCGCATCGGCCTCGACCGGCGGCGGGCACGGGTTGATCGGCCTTCGGGAACGGCTCGCCGTCTACGGTGGAACCCTGCGTGCCGGGCCACGCCTGACGGGCGGCTACCGCGTCGACGCCCAGATACCGTTGGAGAGCACGTGACCGAAGCCTTGCGGGTGGTGATCGCCGACGATCAGGCGCTGGTCCGCGCCGGCTTCCAGATGATCCTGACCGCCGAGGGCATCGACGTGGTCGCCGAGGTGACCGATGGGAACGAGGCCGTCGACGCGGTCCGGCGCACCCGGCCCGATGTGGTTCTGATGGACATCCGGATGCCGGAGCTGGACGGGCTGGAGGCCACCCGGCGCATCCTCACCGGCGCCACCGGCGAACCGCGGGTAATCATGCTGACGACGTTCGACCTCGACCACTACGTGTACGCGGCGCTGACCGCCGGGGCCAGCGGCTTCCTCCTCAAGGACGTCACGCCCGAGCACCTCGTCGCCGCGGTCCGCATGGTCCGCTCCGGCGACGCGCTGCTGGCCCCGGCCATCACCCGCCGACTCGTCGAACGGTTCACCCACCGCGACCCCGACCCACCAACCTCCCACCGCGACCTGGCCATGCTGACCCCACGCGAACTCGAAGTGCTGCGCCTGCTCGCCGAGGGCCTGAGCAACGCCGAACTCGCCGGCCGCCTGCACCTGTCCGAGGCGACCGTCAAATCCCACGTCGCCCGAATCCTCGCCAAGCTCGGACTCCGCGACCGGGTACAGGCCGTCGTCCTCGCGTACCGAACCGGACTGGTCAGTCCTGCGCCATCGGGTTAAGTGGCGGGTCGGCGTACCCGACGCGACATCGGCCCCGCGGTCGCCGCACTGCTCTCCGACAACAACCGATGGATGGCCGCCCAGCGCGTCGAAGTATCCGGCGGACAGCGCCTCTAAGCGTCCCGGAAAGAACCACTCTTAGCGGCCAAACCTTGCTGATCAGCGGCGGCACTTCCCGATAGTGTCAAGGAGTGGTTTCCTCATCGGCGCGGGCGAGTTCCGAGCGTCCGTTCTACGCACTCCACGCCGACGCCTATGACCTGCTGATCACTGATCCGGTGGAGCCGTGGGTCGACGCGGTGCATCTCCGGCTGACGAGTGCGGGACGTTTGCCTGCTCTGGTGCTGGATGCGGGATGTGGCACTGGCCGGCATGCCGCCGGCCTCATTGCCAAGGGCCATCGCGTCGATGTCATGGATGCTTCCGCGGAGCTTTTGGCTTTGGCCGCGAAGCGTTGCCCGTCGGCGCGAACGGTCCTGGCTGATTTGTGCGAGATGAAGATGCCGCCGGTCTATGACGCCGTGACTTGTCGTGGTGTTCTCAACGACATGATCACCGACCAGGAACGACAATCGGCGGTTCGTTCCCTGGTGCGGAGCCTGGCGCCGGGCGGATCGCTCTTCCTCGACGTTCGTGCGGAGCCGGGTTCTCGCGAGCGGGTCGACGGCGCCCCACGTTCTCGGCAGGTGGCCCTCGGCGCCGGAGTTGAGCTCGCCTTCACCGCCCGCACCACCTGGAGCCAGGGGATGCTCCACGTCGAGGAACAGTACGACCTGGTCAGGCCGGGGACACCGACGCAACGGTCGAGCTATTTCTTCACCATGAGGCCCTGGACGGAGGCGGAGTTGCGGACGGTGCTGCATGCCAGCGGCCTTCGTGATGTGGAGGTTACAGTCGGGGTTGGCCGCCGTACTCCGGACCGCTTCTTCGTCGTCGCATCCTGAGCGGCCTGATGATCGGAGCCACCGGCATAAGAATGACAAATCCAGCTGGCACGGCCCACCGCCCCTGAACGGGGCTGAAAACTGAACGCGGAAAGCCCTATCATTCTGCCACCGTGCGGCGTCTCCAGCCGCCGCATCCCTCGGAGGCTCCACAGTGCACCGTTTCGCATGGCCGACCCGCGTCGGCCTGGCGCTGCTCATGACCACCTCGATCGGCGCGCTCACGGCGGCACCCGCCCAGGCCTCCTCGACCGGCGTCGCCTCCGTGGTGGAAGGCACCAAGGTCAACTACAAGGCCGCCCAGGGCAAGCAGAACAAGGTCGTCGTCACCCTCGCCGGACGCACCATCACGATCGACGATCAGGGCGCGATCAAGGCCGGCACGGGTTGCAAGCAGGTCACGGGCGACAAGACCAAGGTCAAGTGCACGACCAAGACAAATCCCACCCGCGTACGCGTCTATGCCTACGACCGCAACGACTCGATCACCAACAAGACCGGCCTGCCGGCGACGCTGAACGGCGGCAGCGGCAACGACACCATCGTCGGCGGCTCCCGGGGCGAGCTCATCGAAGCAGGCACCGGCAACGACAAGGTCTGGGGCAACGGCGGCAACGACAACATCTACGGCGACCTCGGCAACGATGTGGTCCACGGCGGTCCCGGCAACGACTTGATCGAAGACGCCGCCGGCAAGAGCTCCGGCAACGACCAGCTATACGGCGAAGACGGCAACGACACCGTGTTCGCTCTCGCCGGCAACGACCACGTCTACGGCGGCAATGGCGACGACTTGCTGAGCGGCGGCCCGGGTGCCGACTACATCGACGGCGGCTCCGGCAATGACTACCTGGAAGGCAACGACTGCTTCCAAGGCAGCGCGGTCGGCGGCTGCAATGCGAAGGACACCCTGATCGGCGGCCCCGGCACCGACACGATCGTCAAGTCCGCCTAACTCAGGCGGACGCTGCAAACGGTCATTGATACCCGGCGCAGAGGCCTTCGGGGATAGGTTGTGTGACGCGCATGGTGTCCGGGTCGAAGGCGATGGCGATCGGGCCCTCGTCGGTGGCGATGCGCACGGAGCCGGCTTCGACCGATAGGACCGCGCTGTAATCGCCAGACACCTTTGAGAAAAGACATCCCGCGTACGCCTCTACGCCGCGCACATTGCCTCGGCGCTGGATGACGACGTCCCAGCCGTCCTCGCCGAGTATGGCCTGCCAGCGGAACACCTTGACCTGGTACCTGCCGTCAGCCGATGACATGCGATCGACCCGCTCTTGATGCCGCCCCGAGGGCACGGTGAAAAAGCCAGGGATCGCCAGACCGAGGCAGCCACCGCAGAGCACAACCATTCCGGCAGCACCGACCACCCGCGCAGTAGTCGTACGGCTCCGGCGCCCGTACGGGATCAGCAGCGTCACAGTCAGAATGAGCAGCACCCACACCGCGGGCAAGAAGATCAACATGGGCAGCGGATGGTCCTGCAAGACCAGGAGATCCGCCACATTCCAGTACGCCGACGCCAACAAAAGCGTCGCCAAGCATGCGGCTCCTCCCGGCGCCCATGTCCGGATTGGCTGGCCTGTCAAGCGCTGAAGCAGCTTGCCCATCTGTTCTCCAGTTCCGGCTGAATCTGACCGGCGCTTGCATTGTGTTTCAGAGCTGCCGGCCTGTGGTGATCGGCGGCCTACCAGCGCAGCCGCAGCGTCAGTTGCTCGGATGGCGTGGCCGGTTCGTCCGCGTCTACGACGGCGAACAGCGACAGCCCGTCGGCCGTCGTCTCAGTGACCGCCAGTCCTTCCACCTTGTAGACCCCGCTCGCCGAGCCGGGTAGCTGGGCGATCGCCACCACGCCGTCGTCATCGAGCAGCGCCAAGGCCGCACCCACCACCGGCCCGTCGTCGACCGCGTTCGGCGTGTCCTCGGCTGCGGCACTCACCAGCACCCGCCCGCCGGCGAGCGCCACCGCGTCGGTAACTGCCAGCGTGACGCCGTCGACCTGACCGAGGTCGTAGCGCCGTACCTCGCCCACCTCGACGTGGTCGGCCGCGCGCGCGCCGGTCACCGCGGCCAACAGGGCCGCCACGTCGACATCGACGCATGCTGTCGGCGCCGCGGCCGCTGCGTTGCCGCGTTGAAACCACCGCAACCGGTCACCGATCAGGCAGGCACCCTCCAGGTTCAGCTGATCGACGCGAAGACCGAGGGCGCCGGCGACAGCGCGATACACCGGCGTCAAATCCGCCACCAAGGCGCTCTGACCCCGCTCTGCCGTGCCAAGCGTCACCAACGACGCCCGCATCCGCGGCCCAGCCGAGCCGGAGCCGAGCAGCAACACACCCTCCAGCCCGCCGACCGAAACCGCGCACGCCGCCTCGAAATCCGGCTTCAAATGTTTCGTACCGGCGACGGAGCTGAACACCTCGAGACCGTCGACCGGCTCGACCGCACGCACGGCCGTCACGGAACCAGATCGCCACCACGCCGCGTGTGTCGCGTCGTCCTGGACGATGAGCCACCCGTCACCGAGCGCGGCGATCGCCGAAGCCGCCCGCACCGGCGACCCGTCGTCGAACGTCAGAGACGACGTATCCGCCACGTCCACCCGCATTGCCTGCACCTCTCGCTGACGCCTGCCTAGTGCCGGACCCATTCTCCAAGACCTGGGTCCGAATCTGGGTCTTTGGGCCCAGGACCGCGGCTATCCACGTCGCTAGCGTCGGCGCGTGCTCGATCTGAATGCCCATCAACGGAGAGATTCGATGAGATCCCATTCCCTGTCGTACCGCCGCCGGCCGCATTCGCGGGGCCTTGTGCCGGTCGGCATCGCTGCCGCGCTCGTCGGCTTCGTCGCCTGGTACCTCCTCGGGCCGCTGCATCAGGCCGGCGCCGAGGAGATACCGCTGTCTCAGGGCAGACCGGTGACCGCCTCGTCCTCCGAGGGACGCGCCTTTCCGGCGACGGCCGCGGTCGACGGCGACGTCAAGACCCGGTGGTCGAGTGTCTTCGCCGATCCGCAGTCGCTCCAGGTCGACCTCGGCGCCCCGGCGGTCATCGGCCGGGTGGTGCTGAACTGGGAACGGGCCGCGGCCCGGGCGTTCCAGATCCAGGTCTCGCCCGACGGAACGACCTGGACATCGGTGTACGAGACCACCACGGGCACCGGCGGCACGCAGACGGTCACCGTGAGCGGTGCGGGGCGCTACGTGCGGATGTACGGCACCGCCCGCACCTCCCAGTACGGGTATTCGCTGTGGGAGTTCCAGGTGTTCGGCAAAGGCTCGACGCCGGCGCCCAGCGTGAGCACGGGCCCGTCGGCGACCGTCCCCAGCCCGTCGGCAAGTTCGCCACCCGGGTCCGGTGCGACCACGGCGACCACGGCGACCGGGTGGATCATGGCGCCCAACCCGGTGACCAACGTCAAGCCGTCGCACGAGATTCCGCCGAACAAGGGCGGCTTCCACGAGTTCCAGGCGAACTGCTCGGTGAGCCGGACCAATGTCGGCGACGACCCGATCGTCTTCCCGAACCTGCCGGGCGCCGCGCACCTGCACACGTTCATGGGCAACACCACCACCAACGCGGCCAGCACCATCGAGTCGCTCTCCAAAGGACAGACCACCTGCAAGGCCAAGGGAGACCTGTCGGCGTACTGGATGCCGACGCTCTTCAACGGCGACGCCGCGGTCAACCCGGAGGGCCTGCAGACCATCTATTACAAGTCCGGCGTGACGGACTACCGCAGCGTCCGCTCATTCCCCAAGGGCCTGCGGTTCGTCGTCGGCGACGCAAAGAACACCGATGCGGACAAGTTCCTCGCCGCGACCGAAGAGGGCTTCGAGTGCGGCGACAGCTACAAGAACAAGAACATCCCGCTGACCTGCCCGACCGAGCGCAGCGTCAAGCTGAACATCCGGTACCAGGCACCCAGCTGCTGGGACGGGTTGCACCTGGACTCGCCGGACCACCAGAGCCACATGGCGTACCCGGTCGACACCCACACGGCGGCCGGCGTGGTGTGCCCCGACGACCACCCCGTCGCGGTGCCGAAGCTCGAGTTCAAGATGGCCTGGCCGGTGAACGGCGACATGTCGAAGGTGCACTTCGCCAGCGGAGCCGGTCCGACGTTCCACTACGACTTCATCAACGCCTGGGACGACCGGACCCTCGCCGCGATGGTGGCCGGCTGCATCGTGGCGGCCCGGCAGTGCGACGCCCAGGGTCACGACGGCCGGGATGACCAGCAGCCCGCGCCGTTCGTACTGAACATGGACTACGTCCTGCCATAAGGCCTGGCGTATTGTCGACGCGCCGTCGTCACGCTCCGTGCGGCGCCGGGGGTCGACCGAGCCATGACGAGGAGCGCATGTGGCCAACGGCAATTTGCCGGACACCTTCCGCAGCAGCTCCAGCCACCAGCGCCCGAACCGCCGGCGGGGTCAGTGGCTGGGGCTGACCGCGCTGGCGACCGGCATGGCAGTTGCGACGATTGCCGTGCCCCCGCTGGTCACCCCGCACCGCGGAACGGGACCGGCCGCCTCCCCGTCACCGAGTGTGAGCGTCGCCCGCCCCGCAGCCGACGGTGCCGGCTCGCCGTCGGCCGGTGCCAGCTCGCCGGCCCGCTTCACGCCGATCACCGTCGAGGCGGAGGACCCGCGCAGCACCCTGTCCGGCGGCGCGGCGGTGACGGCCTGCGCCACCTGCCGGGGCGGCCGCCGCGTCCGGTATCTCTGCTTCACCTGCCGGCTGGTCGTGCGTGCCACGGTGCCGGTCTCCGGGCGGCGAACCATGACCATCGTGTACGAGACGGACGGCGACCGGGCGATCAAAGTGCGCATCAACGACGCCCCGGCACGCACCCTGCCGGTGACCGGCTCGGACTGGACGACGCCACGGTCGGTCCAGTTCACGGCCGACCTGCCTGCCGGTCCGTTGCGGCTGTCGTTCTACAACGACGAGTCCCCGGCTCCCGACCTCGACGAGGTCGTCATCTCCTGACAACGTCCGTTAGGGGGATGGCAGCCGCTACTGAAACTCTGATTAAGCTGCTCATCGGCCCAGCCTGCCTCCCCTAAGGTGGGCCGCACGATCGAGGGGCGGAGTGGTCAGTGGTGAGTGTCGGCCGCGAGGTCGCTGCGGCGGCACTGGCCCGCGCTGTGCTGATCGGCCGCGCGCTGACCACCATC
>Ga0307512_10006633_pt1 | contig 11669 bp, 19 predicted proteins | sample 14_EM_MG_FD_200267 | JGI IMG/M metagenome (GOLD analysis project Ga0307512, IMG submission 200267) | Populus trichocarpa ectomycorrhiza microbial communities from riparian zone in the Pacific Northwest, United States - 14_EM | ecosystem: Host-associated > Plants > Roots > Unclassified | place... | reverse complement strand
CCGAGCCTTACACTATTATTACACCTTTATCCGCCATTCCCAGAAAAAGAGGGAGCGGTTCCTACGGTTTTCCCCATAAGTGGTCATTGTTAACGAGGCTACGTAAACCCATTGCATCTCAGTGTATTCCCAACGTTCGCTTACTTGTACCCGTAATATGACCAGAGTGAACCAGCGGCTGAGACCGCCGCTGCTCCACGGGTACTGGTGATCAGCGCTCTGCGACAGTGCCTGCGAAATTATGTCTGCGTCCGCACACTTGAACTCGGGGACCCTACTTCCCGGAATTGAACCGCCTTCTTGCCGATCACGCAGGCGATGATGATGGTACCTTTCGGGGTAGCCACAGTCATATGCATATATACTCTTTCGCAGTGGGTAGGCAAGTTACAGCGCGCGCCCTTTTCACTACTGACGTTGTGATCCGAGGCTTTGAGCTTGAGAGGCAGTCTTTTTTTGTGCAACCGACTGACGAGAAAGCGTGAGGGACCGCAGATCATCCAATATTTAATCAATCTCGGTTATGCGTTGGTACACCCTCTGCTCGATTTGGCTCGGACTGCTGCCGATTCGAGCAAGTTGCCCCGCGCAGTACAGTCCCGTCGGATGACGCGATGACACGAATGACGGGCCAAAGAAGTACAGTACCAAGTGGGGATTTGGCGGGATCTGCAGCTATTTTTTTCCTACTAAGGAGACCGGTGGACCACAGAAAATTCGCTAGAGGCCGATGGATGGCGACCGCTGCGCTGGAGAGCAGATCACGCCTTGGATCTCACTCGTACCGGACTCTTATTGTACATGTATATGCCTCCGGGTCGAACTCGGCATTGGAGTCCGTCTGCTCGGCATGCCAACACGCCCGTGAGTGGTGCGGGTTCTAGTCCCATAAGCCGCTCCTATCAACTTGGACTCTATTGTCCTGTTTCGCTTTACTTCCCTTTGGCCGTCCGATCCGCTCCGCTCCTCGTCTCGAGTGGTACTTTTGCTTCTCCCGCGCCCGCCCTTTGAGGGCGTCAATGGCTGCCTTGTTTCTGACCTGTTTTTCATTCGACGCATTCACCGAGAGCCTCTTTTCCACTTGGCTCGCAATTTGGCTGGTGGGGCTAGACGACCGTGACCCCGCGCACGGCGGTTCTTGTGACAGTGGCTCTGCATTCGCTTGCTCATGAGGCCGCTCTAGCTTGGCCGAGCCGCTTGGTTCCTCTTCGCCTTCATGCCCGGGTTCTTCTCCGCTTGCCAACACCGCCCCAGCCCCAGCCCCAGCCCCATCCCCTTCCATTTCTTCACTCCCACTCCCATCCACCACCTCGCTCCCACTTCCTTCCACTTCCTCTTCATCCTCTTCGTCCTCGCTCTCCCTTTCATCATCAGACTGACTTTCCTTAGTCGATTCCATGTACTATTGACGTTAGTGCACAGTTGACGTAGACAAATGAACTCAATACCTGCTCTAGAACTTTCATCTCCCGTCGTCCGAACCCACTTGCCTCCACAACGACGTCTAAGCGAAAGACGTCGTCTTTATCGCCGCAGCCAACTGTGCTCTTGAATCTTGGATATATTGCGCTCTCATACCTAAACCGTCTTCGGAAAAACGTGCGGATGCACTCGACGTCCCTATTGAAATACCTGAAACGCGCAACCGGTCACTTCATCATTGTTGAGACCCGCGCGTGACACTCTCTCACCATTCTGCATTTTCGTGCGAGGTGCTAACCATTTGAGGGAAATCGATCACAATGGGTTCGCCGTCGCTGTTTCGAATGAGGATGTTGAACTCGTTGAAATCCCCGTGTATGAGTCCCGCATGCGCAAATCGGACGATGAGGTCCATCAGCTGAGAGTAGAGTTTGCCAGGAGAAGGCACCTGGTCGATTTGACGCCTTTAGGAACATGACCCATGAGCGGGGGGGATGCAATAAATCGACGCTAAATTTCCAACCCACAGAGGGTAAGCATCAATAAACTCCATCAGAATGCAGTGTCTGGCTTGGTCAATTGGTCGCGGGACAGGAAATTGGTGTTCATGTAGAACCTGCCAAGGGAAGGGGGGAATGAATGAGGCGTTAGCACCCGTTCATCGGAAAAGTTACGCAATCGTGGCGATACCTTCAAGAACGCCCACTCCTTTTGTGCGGCTAGACGTGACATGTACATCCAGGAGGCGGATTTCCGCTTGCCCAAATAGTCACGCTTTTCTTTGATTGCCCGGAAGGAGACGCGCCCGAGACTATTATGGGAGGCACGGGGCATGTTAGCGGTTGCTACGACCCAATCGTACGGTGATATGAGTATACCGATGTAATTTCAAAACCATTTCGTGACCCTCGGCATCAGCTACAATATAAATATCTTTGGGGCGGTGTACATCAAAAAACCCGGTTGTCAGACAGAAGAAGTGCAGACCAGATTCTTTGCCAACCCCAATCTGGTTTCCTACCGAGTACATCGAGTCGCGCTTCGACAGAGCCCGGAGTGCGAGGTAGTCGTAGCCCCCGTACGTCAGACGATAACCCTCATCTGGGGCGTTCGCGTCAGTGTCCGAGTCAGATGACCAGCACGTTGTTGGATTCTGACTCACACTTTGAGTTCTGCACCTTTGCCACTAGATTTCTTTTGGCCAGTGCTCCAAGGATCTTGTTCACACCCCCGTTACGGAGGCCGGAGACCTGTACGATCAATGCCGAAGGCACCACCTCGTGGTTTTTTGAGCCCATCTCGACCTGAATCGAGTTGATGAGCCGGGGGCCCCGTGGGAGGAGGGGGGCACATCCGAATGCTTGTATGTGCCAAACATAGAGTGCACACGCACCGCAGTGAGGACCCTAAACTCCTCAGGTGTCACGTAGCGTAGATCTGTGGCATCAAGCTTCATCGTGACTGCACCAAGGGGTGATTGATATTATTGATCAACAAGGTTTGCAAATAACCTGCGGTGATGCCCGCCATTCATCGCCCGCGCTAGAGACTCAGCGCGCTCCGCAAAATGGGCGCGGACTTTTTCGCTTTGACGTGCCGCCGCCTCGCCGGGCACATGGTCTTTTTCCACTCCACCCAACCCCGTTGACCGTTGACCTGCATGGCGCCAACTTCTAGCCGTGTAAGGAGAGCAAACAAGGCTAGTCGGGGCAAGGCCTCATTTTTGCTCCCGGAAATGCTCACGCCGCTTAATTCAGGCCACTGCGGGCCAACTTTCGTCCACAATCGCTGACGTATTTGACCTGGAGGACCTGAGGTACCACCCACCCCTTGACAGTTCAATTAGGATCGATGCATATTTCATTTTCGAACTCATTCTAGGTATTCTGCTCAGGTCTCCACCTCATCTGAGCTCTCGGATATAGACAAAGAGGGCATATGGGACCTATTTGAACAAAATATGCGGCATATGTACGGCCGTTCTCTTATGCCAGTCCAGGTCATCACGCCTTATCGAAGAGAAAATATATTGGCAGGTATGCCAAGTCTTCTATGGGGTGGGATCCACCATCAAAAAAGGAGGAGCTCTTCCACCGCGATTCTCGCTTCGTGATCATTAGACAGCGCCCGCAAGGGCAGGACCGCCCTGACTCGGACTCACCTTCCGCCGGCGGGATTCCCGCTATGGCCTACGCTATGTTCCGTTTTGACGTGGAGGATGACGAATGCGTATTGTATTGGTACTCCTGGCTTTCGATTTCACCCTAACCAGACCCCCCTCGGGGCGCTCACCTTCATTGTCCAGTTATGAGCTGCAGGTCTCGCGATCGGCACAGCGGGGTGGTATGGGAAAGGCCTTGATGAAATGCCTATGCGAAATCGCTCGTGGATGGAAAATGCAAAAGGTCGTGCTCACCGTCTTCAAAGGTGAGGACACGTGGACTTTTTTTTCGGGCTTTTCCACATGCCCAGAGCTGGCATTTCGCAGAGAACCACGCGGCGTTCTTATTTTACAAGGCTATGGGGTTTGTGCGACTTCTCGTAAATGTGTATGACGTGCTAATCATTCACGCGAAGCTTCGACGTCCAATCGGACGAGGAATGGGCTGAGGAAGACGAAGATGTGGATTATTGGATAATGTCAAAGGATGTCACGATCTAGTCATGTAACACAGTACAATCGAACTCCTCATAATGTATTACGCCGGGCAATTATGAGAGTTATGCATCACGAGCATGTGTGATGGCTAGAACTGGCCGTTCAACTTGCAATCATTCCTTGGAGTCGAGACATCTATTTGTCCATGTTTGTCGCATCCTAGTCAACTCCGGGCGGGCCAGAGTGTCATCGTACACCTATCCCACATCGCCACCATTTCTTCATCCATGCTTTCAACTACCCCACTGCGCGTCTTGTGCGTTGGGACCTGCCAACAAGTGGCCGCTTCGAAGCGCTTCGCATCTCACGGTGCACCCCACTACAATGAGCCCACCGGCTATTTGTTCGGAGAGAAAGTCAGGACCGCCAGCTTTCGAGCACTTTGCACCCATTAATATTGACTATGAACTTTCTCAGCCTCCAGCTCCGGGACAGAAGCGGATAAAGGAGGATTGGGAGAATATCTGGTATTTTGGAATGTTCGGAAGCATTGGGTTGGCCGCGGTTCTCTTATATTACAAGCCCGACACCAGGTGCGCTGCTCTGTTTCGTCCCGTCATAATAAAAATCACCAATGCGAACGGCCTTAGCATACAAGGGTGGGCATTGAAGGAGGCAAAGGCGAGAATGGAGGCGCGCGGTGAAAAAGTTCAATACGATCCGTGATGAATTAACTGTGACCGTCTCATTTTTCCAAACCACTACTTAAAGCAACCAAGGTTGTGGGAATGTACAATACAGTCAATCATTAAGACTTGTCGATACCTAACTCTAGATCGTTCTAAACGGTTACGACAAGGCCAACCGTAGGATGCTAACATTGTTGTTTCTCCGCCCATTCGTCGTCTCGACATTACGACGACTCGCAATGCGTTTTGTAGTCATCCTCCGTCAGCAATTCCTCGAGCTATCGGCATGTCAGACCAATATGCGGCCCGTACAAGGTTCGAAGGAGCGCACCTCTTTTGGATTGGTCACTTTGAGTTGGAAAAGCCAACCTGACGCGGGAAGTGAGTCGAGCAGGAAGCACGATGAGTAGCTTGCCACACACCTTCGTCTTCGGGGGACTTGTTCAAGAGAGACGGTTGTCCTCCCAACTTTTCGTTGATGGCGAGGACCTCCCCAGAAACGGGAGCAAACTGCGGGGAAAAACGGAACACTCGTGAGAATCTCAAAGCAGCACCACGAGCATTTTTTGGAACCAGTACGCACGATGTCCGAGGCTGCTTTGACGCTCTCCACAGCGCCAATGGATTCTGTATGTTCGCATGATTAAATTCTGGTTGAATTGGGATGGGGGGACCCATATTTTTCGTGGTGGGGATAGGGGGCAAACGACGACTCACCGCCCTGCTCGATTGTCGAGCCTTTCTCGGGGAGCTCGACGAATACGACGTCGCCGAGGCTTTTCTGCGCATAGTCCGTGATGGACACCGTCCCAACTCCACGCTCGTCGTCAAACGTGATCAACTCGTGATCTGGCGTGTATCGTTTCGCTGGAGGTCAAGTGGGAAATCGATTCGTTTTTTTTTGGTCGCCGAGGAGGACTCACTGATAATGGTGCGCCTGAAAGAGAGCGAAATGGGGCGTAAAGCATGCCGAGTGGATGCACCCCGGATACGCAATGCACTGGTTAGGCTTGATGTATACCGCAGGGAGTGCATACTTGTTCAAGTCGTCCAAGTCGGTTGGACGCCAAGTTGAGGACGCCAATTACACTTTAGCCTGGCGCGGTCACGCGATTACGTAGCTAATCCCCTCGCAACACGTACGGTACGACCCGAAATGGGCAGGTATGGTGTCACTCAAACTGACGTCCATTAGATCTAAACGTATACTACATACGATGAATGGAGAGTAAAAAAGCGGCGTGCAACATAGGCTGGTGGAGGTGGGAGTGGTGGTTATTGTTATTAGTCTATAAGAATGCGCAAGTGGTTTTTCTGTGCGTAGGTGTGAATGGTCAGTGATGGCCAATGGCCCATTTCACGCAAGAATTTTAGTGACGATGCCAGTCCCGACTATTCAGGACAATCATTAGATGATTTCGTGAGGTGTCAAAAGGAGACTCACTCGTCTTTCCGCCTTCCCGCAGGGTAAAGCTGTGATCACTTGTGAGAAGGTGATGCTGAACAAAGAAACGCGACATACCGAGAGCCAGCCTCGGCGGCGACATCATGCACAAGGGTGCAAACCATTTCAACGTTATCGCCAGGCATCACCTAACGAAGATTAGAACGGCGTGTAAACGCAATGAGGCATGAAGGACTGGCACACCATCTTCTCAGCAGCATCAGGAGTGCCCTCAGGCCAGGTCAGTGAGGTAGTAATATCGGCAGTACGAATAAAGAGTTGAGGCCTGTAGTTGCTCATAAAAGGATTGAAGCGGCCACCTTGATGTGTTCCTGCTATGAGTGGTGCTTTCTCAGAATAGGGATATTGACAACATGCCTTCATCCTTTGTTAACACCTACATGGAACATGGGTTCAGATTCTCAAATTGTATCCACGATGACAGCACTCACGTAGATCTGGGCCTGGAACTTTGTAGTTGGTTTCATAGAACCTACAGCGATGAGGACCTGGCCACGTTTCATTTGTTCACGTTTGACGCCGCGGAGGAGGGCACCCATGTTGTCGCCAGCCTCGCCCTGACAAATATCAAGTATAAAGCAATGGGAAACTGGATAAAACACGTACTCGGTCCAATTCCTTATGGAACATCTCTGATCATGGTCAGCCGATGATTCAGGGAACAACTGGTTCGTTCTCACCAACGCCCGTAAGTGTAGTTTTGAAGTGTGCGCCAAGACCGACGACCTCAACTTCAGTCCCTTTGGTAATGACGCCACGCTCAACACGACCAGTGGCGACAGTACCACGACCAGAGATCGAAAAGACGTCTGACACGCCCAGTGAAAAACATATGGGGAGATCATTGCGAAGTACACACCTTCGACTTGCATAAGGAACGGCTTCTCCAAGTCACCTGTGCCACATGAAATCATCTCGAGTGCGTGAAGCGAGAAAGTACTCACGAGGAGGCAGCTCCAACCACTCGTCACAAGCCTTGATCAATTCGGCGATTTTCTGCTCACCGATCTCAGGGTCCCGGCCATCCAGAGCGGCTAGAGCGGAACCCATGACAATGGGGGTGTTCTCTCCGTCGAAGTTGTATGTCGAGAGTAGGTCTCGCATCTCCATATCTACGAGTTCCAACATCTCGGGGTCTGATATTTGGTCCACTTTGTTGATGAAGACGACCAGCTTTTTGATGCCGACTTGGCGCGCAAGGAGTAGATGTTCACGAGTCTGAGGCATTTGTCCATCTGTCGCTGACACGACGATGATAGCGCCATCCATTTGGGCAGCGCCAGTAATCATATTCTTTATGTCTAGATAAGCGCAACTTTGAGCCAACTCTGGAAGTAGAAAGAAACGCAGACTCACAGTCCGCGTGGCCGGGGCAGTCAATATGACCATAGTGACGAGAGTCGGTTTCATACTCGACATGGGCAGAGTTGATCGTGATGCCGCGGGCCTTTTCTTCGGGCGCCTTGTCAATTTCGGCGTAATTCGTGAACTTGGCCCCGCCCTTGTTGGAAAGAACCTTGGTGATGGCGGCGGTCAAGGTCGTTTTGCCATGGTCGACATGACCTTAGGTTGTGTGCCGGAATTAGTGACAGTGAAGGAACCCGAGAGGGTATATTACCTATGGTCCCGATGTTCATATGTGGCTTTGCACGAGAGAACTTGGAGGCAGCTGCGTCAGCATAGCCTCGCACGGGGGCTGTCAACGACTTGAGTGGGGGTTGAAACTAACGGAAATAAAACGCGAACCATAGGAAAAACCAGGTTTCAAGGATGTGGGGGACACAATAATAGAACGCGACGGGGACACGACTTGACGTGACACCGTAAACGTGCGCGACAAAGTTGCTGTGATGAGATGTGAGTTTGACAAACAAATGAAAAGAAGATGATGGTGATAGATGTACTTCTCGAGCAAGTTCTACGGGCACCGGCCTTGAAAGAAGCGAGTTGAATGCGCAACATGATTGAGTGAGTGACCTGAGTTTTTCGAGAAAGGAGAAAGGGTCTTCAGGACAAACAGCTATGGTTAGGGTTTCATATCCACTCACAAAGTCCGACCACTGGACTACTACACAACGGCTTTCCACCATTTCCGATTCCGTCCTTCCTGGTAAACATGACAGACAGGCAGGAGCTCATTCGCAATGCCGTTTCATTCCTTACAGACCCCAAGGTCATTTACAGTTATATCTATCTATTACCGAGCCATCTCAACCTTTCGTCCAGACTCAAGCATCCCCATTGGCACAGCGTGTCCACTTTCTTGAAGCCAAGGGACTCACCGGACCCGAGATCGAGGAAGCAATGAGACAGGCCAATAGTTCTGGCCCACACCCGTCCCACTATCAGCAGCCTCTGTATGGTCCCGTATATGGTCCTCTTCCTTACGCACCTCAACCCAACCCTGTATGGGACTGGCGTGACTACTTTGTGCGTGCTACACATCGTTTTATCACGCCCGGACAACTGATGACATGAACCACAGATTACCGCTGTAGTCTCCGGCTCGTTAGCATATGGTGCGGTGGCACTTGCGAGGGTACGGGTATGGTATTGGATGAATTGCTCGGTGCTGATTCCTTCCACGTGATTAGAAATACCTTTTCCCGCATCTCCAACCACCCTCCTCTACCGCTTACCAGGAAGATCGGGATGCATTAACTGCCCAGTTTGATGCGGCGGAAGCTCTTCTGAAAGAGATCCGTGCTGAGACGTCCGCTGTCAAGGTCGCCGTAGAAAACCAACAAGAAAAGGTCGACAAAGCCACCGCAGATGTTGAGACAGCTGTACAACAGATGAGAGAAGGAGAAACAAGAGCACGAGATGAGATGCGGGAGATAAGAGAAGAGGTGAACAATATCAGAGAGATGATTCCAAAGGTGACAGCCTTTCCTTCCGCGTAACGAATGAATGCTCATAGTGAACATCTAGATGATTGAAAAGAACAAGGAAGCGCAGACACAGTCATTAGGAGAACTGCAGCAGGAGCTCAAGTCTTTGAAAACACTATTGCTAAGTCGCACACCAGGCACGTCTACGCCCGCACCACCTTTGCCCAGCTTCCCTCCCCGACCTTCAATACCCGCGTGGCAATTGTCGAGTTCGACCAGCAGCCCAGCGAGTTCGTCTTTGGATACTTTTGCGACGAGTGTTTCTCCACCTTTACCATTATTGACGAACGGTAAAGGGAAGGAGGTGGGGGAGAGCACTAATGAGGCCGAGGGTTCATAGTGTCTGTGCTGTACTACTTACATAATTCAACCTTGCTTTCGTGCGGAAAAGCGCCAGTCCATAGTACGTGACCTTAAGTTCGACTTGTTCATTGGATGTTCTCGCAATTCAGAAATGTCGTCGAAGGCTTGGCACAACCACGTCTACCACACGCCTCTCCCCGTCGTTCGGGCTCCGTTGAACGCGCCTCTTCGTTAGCGGAGCGACCCCAGAAAGTTAGGCTTGAAGAGAGGCTCCGCGCGTCTTTTACAATTGGCGATGTGTCCAATCCCAATACGCCCCCAGCATCGTCCCGCGTTTCTCCTACCCCTCAATTTGTCGCCGAGCATCCATTGTCCGTTGATCACCCGTTATCGCCAGCAGCGATACCCTTGCCGAACTCTCCTCCTCCGAACGGCCGAGACTCGGACCATGACGTTCTTCCCCTGACTCTCACACTACCTGACACATTACCCACCACCGGGTCCAGCTCGACGATCGAGCCCGACCCTATCAACCAACAATCTCCCCCAGATTCGCCCCTGGCAGACCCCCCAATAACATCGCAAGTCCCAGAGCAGAGCCCAGCGGTATCTGAGGAGGACACCGGGGGCCAGGACACCACCCAGTCGATTCTCACTCCCGAAGTCTCTCATGGCCAAGACGATAAAGTGTCGAATGCGTCTGTCGTGGATACAACTCACGAAGACCAACACGAATCGGGCGAAGTTCCTATGCCTGCCGAGGAGTCTCAATCCGGGCATTCTGCCTCTGCCGATGTTGAGTCTCTTCAAGAACGACTAAAGTTGATGGAACAGCGGTTTTCTGGTCAGTGGCGACCACTTTCTCTCTCACGGCACTGGACCCTCATTCCGAGCAGATGTTTCTGAGTCGTTAGCGAAGCTGCAAGCTGAGAGATTGGCTGCTGACAAGGTCCTTCAAGAAATGACGTCTCTAAAAGGCTGTCAAGACGCCGATGGGCTGCGGGATTATCTGCAGAATGCACAGCTCAAAGTGGAGGTGAGAAATCATGTATCCTCCTGTCCCGATTTGACTCACATAGACCAGATGTCGCAGGACGATGTCAAACGCCTGACAGGAAAACTTACCCGTGCGGTTCATCTCAATCCTCCTTCTATCACGTCACTGAAATGTACATAGGTCAAGAAGAACGGATCGAGGAACTGCGTGAAACCCACCGCCTTGAATCCGGGTCTCAAATCCAACTTGTAGACGAGTTGCGTAGTCAAGTACAACAGAACGAGGCCCTGTTGAAAGCGGTCCGAAGCTCCAGCTCACAGTTGGAGGCAGATATCGCGAAGAAGAGGACCGAAACGGATCAAATGCGCGCCGAAGTTGAAAAGTTCAGTGGGCTGGCGAAGGACGAGGAAGAAAAGCGCAACAAAGCTGTCAGCCTACTCAAGACCGTTCGACAAAAGCTGGTGAAGGCAGAGAAAGAGCGCGATGATGCTCTCAAGGAGGCGGCAACAACCAGGGAAGGTCAGAAGACTGAGCGCGACAAAGAGCAACTCGAACGCGAAAAGTTGCAAGGCGAGCTTAACAAGCTCAAGGTCGAGAAGGAGGTGTCTCTTGCGGACCTTAGGGCCCAATTCGAGAGGGACATGATGGCGTCTAAACAGCGACACGAGAGAGAAGTCGCCGCTCTGCGCGGCCAGTTCGAGCTCGAAACTGTTACGGCCAAGGTCTTCCCTGATCACTTCTAGTTTGCTTAATGCTGACAAGTGGTCTAGTCTAGCCACGAGCATTCTACGAGTTTAAAAGACGCTCAAATTGATCGCCTTGAGAGGACCAACCAATCCTTATCGGCCGAAAAGGACAATTTATTCGATCAACTTCAGATGCGGCAGGCAGAAGTCGAATCTGCTCAATCCCACCTTGAAGTCCTTCAAAGTCAGAATACCGAACTTCAATACCAAGCCCGAGAGAAAGACGGTCGCATTTCCATTCTTAACGAGGAACTGAGCGATTCCCGTCAAGAACAGCACTTTGGCTCTTCAGACCCCTCCACGTCTCCCGAAGAAGTGGCGAAGCTCCTCGCGGCCGCAGATGCAAGGCACGAAGCAAAACTGAATGTGCTGAAGCAGAAGCTAGCCAATATGGAAGCCGAGAGGGTGGAAGTGGAGGCCGAATGGAGGCGAAAAGTCGAGGCCAAGGTACAGGAGGCCCAGAGGTGGAAGTCCATGGTAGATACGGCCTCTCAGAGTCGGCAGGTCGACGACGACCGTATGCAGGGCTTGCAAGCAGAGATGGAAGGGCTCAGACT
>Ga0307512_10006632_pt1 | contig 11670 bp, 15 predicted proteins | sample 14_EM_MG_FD_200267 | JGI IMG/M metagenome (GOLD analysis project Ga0307512, IMG submission 200267) | Populus trichocarpa ectomycorrhiza microbial communities from riparian zone in the Pacific Northwest, United States - 14_EM | ecosystem: Host-associated > Plants > Roots > Unclassified | place... | reverse complement strand
TACACCTTTTTACTATCACTCGAGTCCACGTTTGCAACCGTATACCATAATTACCATACGTATGCCTATAAGGCCGAACGCTGGCGTACGTGCCCTTACAAAGGGTCAGTCTTGGTACCGCTCCTAATTGTGTGTGGGCATCAGGTTGCGTACGGTGCATTTTCTCTGTGGCTCTCGGGCTTGTTTAGTGCCTAGTTCATGGTATAATTTCGTTTCTTATTTATAGTTATCTTATTTTTTCTTTGTACGACAGACATTTCAAGCATATTTCTTCTCTCCTTTGCTTTGATTGGCCTCACCTGCCCCCACTGTCGTTGCCTGCCCCCGTGCTGAGGATGAGGGCTCGACACTGGTACTTGGCTTCGGGCTCCGTCTTTGGTGTTGCATACATAGATCTCAGCCTGTGTATGGCCGGAGATGATGGCTCGTATGAGAGGCTGGGAGGTTACTGTCTCGGTGATGGTATTCAGCGGTATCTATTCATAGATGAGTACGTACGCATTCACGTTTGTATGACCATATATATATCTTCTTTATCCATCTTAGATAGTACACAATCAAGCTTCTGTAGCACCACCATTTCAACAGGTTATGAGCCCGGCGCCTGCTGCAATCTTTACTTTGAATATTATATATATATCTCACGATCAAGAGCCTCAAAACCCCAAAACCACCCCCTAAGACCCCTGTTCGTTACCGTAGCAATGGCCGCACATAAACACACTACAATTCAACACCATCACCACTGTCACCACCACCTTCACACATCCACCACGTCCACATTCACTATGCTTGGCAAAATCTTCAAGAACGATGAGAGAGTCATTGCAAAACCTACCTCGTGTTCGTCCATACCATTCTGAGCACCGAGCATCAATGCACCAACCGGTCATATACGACATCCAGGATGGGAGACCCCATACACGAGTCAATGATGCACTTACCTCTGTACCAGCAAGTGCACACACCATTACACCAAAAAGTGCCATCATCATGGTATTCACAGCGATGACTACAAACGCACCAACCAGCATTTGTTTACCTACATTTACGAAGTTCCCTTCAAACAGGAGGCACAGAAACCATATGAAAGCCCACCCAGCAGGCATTGACAACTGCACCAACTACCGTACGAAAGCACACTTCCATGTACACCGTCATGTACCCTCACGGCTACATCCTCACCTACAATCACCACATACACCTATCATTAAGAAACATTGTCAGCCAGTAAGTTATTGAGCTCGGAGAGGTCAACAAAGTTACAGAAAGCCACCATGGACTTGTTAACATTTCGCAGAAGTACGAAGTCAATGCTCTCTACACCACCACATTCCAGCTCTCTCTGCTCACCGTCTATCGATTGGACACAGCCGGATACACATCCACATTCGGACGGGGTCAATAATCCCTATATCATATCTCCCGCAACTGCACTCACTTTAGTAGTACGAAGTGTCTCTACCAAGTCCACTTCGAGACGGAGCAAGAGGAAGAGAGAATGACCATCATCCAGCGGACCTTTCCCCAGAAAGAGCATCATCGAGCGCACATTTCACCGTACCATCAATCGTGCGATCTCCCGGATATGGTACAAGCTCACCCTACACCGCCTCTCCATGTGCAGCCAGCACCTTACCTCAATGTCCACCTGCTACTGAATTTCCAAAGCGGACCTGGAATCCAGACACTATTCCTGCGATAATATTATGGCACCAGCGCCTACCAATATGCATCCTACCGACATATGGCGTCTGATCACCAATTGCAAGTACCTTGGCAGTCAAGCTGACGACAAGGCCCCATGTAAACTGGTACATTCGGATGTGTGTGGACTATTGTCCAACACGTAGTTCCGCCGGCTATCGCTACTATATCCTATTCATTGATGATTACACATGCTATAACAAAAGAGAAAGGAATAAGAAGCTCAATTGTCTGTCCATCCAAAGAGAGGGAAAACTATAGACTTATATATGAGAGAGAGAAGGAAAACTCAATGCCGACTGCCAAAGCCGGTACCCAATGCCGAGGACCAGCGCCGAGCCCTACTTCTCACCATGGGGGCTGGCGAGGCCGATGGGGGCAGGCGAGGCTGATGGGGGCAGGCGAGACTGGTGGGGGAATGCGAGGCCAATCGAGGCTGTAAGCCACCAGCGTCATGCCCGAGACTGCCACCACCGAACACTGGGGAAGCCCCCGGGTCAATTCCCTAGTCAACACCTTTGATTGGGTCCTCCCAGATAAGAAGTTGAAAACATGCACCTCAGCCTACCATACAAATATAAGAGAGAAGAAGAAAGACTCGAGACATATACTAGCACAACCACCATCGCACTCTCACCACCATACCTCCAAGCAGAGTCACTACCACACTCTACTTCAACAAACACTCACCGCCGAATCTATACACATAACAATGTCCACCCCAACTTGATTACACTAAATAGAACAAGCGCGATAAGTCGACAACAAAGATAGCAATGAAAAAACGGACGGCGGCAATCGATTCTGGACGCCGAATTGACCCCAGGGCGAGCGTCCCAGCACCGGCGAGCCTGCAGGTGGAGGGCGCGCACAAGGACCCACGCAATTGAGTGGTTTTCAAACGAAGTCTTGCCAAAAACACGCCCAACCCTACGCGTCGACAAACGAACAAACGATGACGAGGACTACCCTAGAAAAGAAACTTGCTTCACAGAAACAATGAGCGAAGCCAGAGGGAGCGAGAGGCGCGACCTGGACACGGGAGAAGCGGCAGATAGGAGGACCGACGCGCCTATGGATGTGGCGATGGAGATGACGACTGCGGCCACACCCACCATCGCGGGCCAAACGATATTTGAGCCGATGGAGATGAACGAGAACGGACAGCAGAGAAGGAGGAGCGAGGCCCCGGCGGCCCCCAGCGATTGGAGCAGCCGCATGGAGAGAAGAATGCGACAGAAGGTGCAGAAACTAACGCAGCTGCACCGGACGGTTGGACACCTAACAAACTTGTTGCAAGCACACCCAGCCCGCGAAGAGGCACAGTGGTCGCGAATGAGGATGTGCATGCAAGAGAGAGAGCAGAAGTGAGACGCCCGCCTCGAGGACGACAAGCTGTGGGGGGAGGGCATCACAAACATGATCGCAAAGGTCATGAATGGAGTAGCACCAGGCCAGGAAGCGAGAGAGAAAGAGAGAGACAAGACTGCATGGATGGACGGTGGGGGGCTAGAGGCCTCGCAACTTACAGATACAACGCAGGAAGGAGGACCAGAGGAGCGCCAACAGCTGCGACAGCAACCGAAGCGCAGTCTGCCGCTTAAGTTGCAGCCGAAATTGCAGCACGAACCGAAGCCAAAGCCAAAGTCAGCACCCACAGCTGCGAGACATTGGGAGACAGTCCCAGCCCGAACCCAGAGTCAGAGGGCACCCATAGGGCCAGGCGAGTCCAGCACGGCAGGAACACGCCTGATTGTCAAGAGAGGCGAGAATGTACCGCTCCCGGGCCCGGCTCCGACTTCCGGCTCGAGCATGGCAGATAGACGGCTGATTTTGAGGAAGGACGAGAGCATCCCCCTACCCCAAAAGATGGATGATGGAATCGCATCAGCAGTCGACAGGGCACTGTTCCGGCAGCGGGCCACGGCACACGTCCGGATCTTGACCGCGAAAAGGAATGCGAAGGGCACAATAACCGCAATCACGCACCAAAACCCAACCGCAGAGATGCCTCTCCTGTACTGAGATATCATTATTAAGGCAGCCTGATCAGTGGACAAAGGGATCATAGACATGGAAGGAAACAAATCTTGGGAAACACTGAAAATTCACACTGTCACACTAGTGAGATACATGGGCAAGGGCACCGAAGGACTACTGAAAATGAGGGAGGAGATACCGGCTGAGAACGAGGGAGTTGCAAATCCTGCTCCTGTGAGATGGCTATCGAACCCCTGAATCATCAGGGAGAGAGAGCAGAGAGGAGAAATCGAGCCATCATCGGTGGTCTTCATTGTAAGGGGGAACAAAGTGGCACAGAGACTAGTGAGCAAAGGCGTAATGGCTGCAGGAGTACGATACAAAGTCGAACTGTTCACGAATGCAGGCACCGACAGCCTCTGTGAGCTCCGCTGTGGATGGGGCCACAGCCAGAACAAGTACAGCCACCAACAACCGCAGTGCGGATACTGCGCCGGACCACACCGATCGAGCGGGCACAGGTGCAACGTGGTCGGGTGCGCATCCAAACAAGTGGCAGTATGCAGCCACACGCAAGTAAGATGCCGGAACTGCAAGGGGAATGATATTGCATTCAACGGAAAGTGTGCGAAGAAAATCGAGGCTATCACAATGATGCGACAGAACAGGAGAGTGCAACCGAATGGACGAGAGACGAGGGAGGTAACGGGGGCCAATTGAGTAACGCTCGGCATGAGGCAGGGTAGGAATACCGGAAACGGAGAAGGGGAGTCGATGGCCGATGAGGTGGAAGGCGATACCGTGAAGATGGAGATGGAGGGGGCGGAGCTGGAGAAAGACGTGACCATGAGCGAGACAACTACAGAGACCGAAATGGAAGCCGCCACTTCCAATGATTGCAGCACTTCAGCACACTTGCTCCAGGTCTTATGCGTTGATCATGGCAGCGCTGGAGACGGGCGTGGATCAAAAGGCAGATTTAGTACTTTTGCAGAAGACGCCGGGGGAAACAGGGAGAATCGGTCTCAGCCACCTGGCGTATGAGATTAGAAAGCGAAAGAGAGTTTAGACAGCGGTGCCCAAGGGAAGTGGCATTGCAACTGACAAACGGACAGACCTACGGAGGGGCACAAACGACGATGTCATGGTGACTGATGTAAAAGGAAGAGGAGGAAAGATGATGAGAATCATCAATGTTTACGACCGAAGAGACTTAGAGACTGGAGAGAGACGGGCGAGGAAGCTTAACTGGCACAGAGCCATCCTACCGGGAGGTGGCACAATGATCGCGGGCAACATGAATGCACACAGCCGAAGGTGGGACCCGAGATACAGGGAGCAATGCAATGTGACTTTTTGGGATGGGATTATAGACGAGTACGTCCTAGAGATTGGAAATGACCACCGGCCCACTCAACACTGGGCGAGAAACGGCAAACAAGGCGAATCGACCATAGACCTGACTCTGGCCACCAGACCGATCAAGCGATGGACCATACTGGAGGGGAGCCACGCTACAGGCTCCGACCATGAGGTAATCGAGTGGGAGTTCAATGTCGACAAACAGGTGGAGGAAGACCACATGCAGGTCATAGGATGGAATCTGGCCGCCACGTCAAAACAGGACCAGGAAGCAGCAGAGACCCTTTGGAAGCAGCTGGAGAGAGAAAGAGCCCATCTAGGAGAGGAATGCAGGGGAGACCACATAGAGCGAGAGGCCGAATGGTGTCAAGCAACAATGAGCGAAGTCCAAGATGCCAAAGCGAAGAAAATATAAATCTGCGCTCGATCGAAGAGGTGGTGGAACAGCGAGATCAAGGAGAGGAGAAGCACACTGGGGAGAGAAAAGAGAAGGGGAAGGAGGTCACAGGGGTCAGCACATGCGAAGCAGAACTGCAGAGGTCAATTCGACAGTCCAAGAGCCGGATGTGAGATGACTACTTTCAGAACCTTAGGGGGGGCGAGGTCTGGATGGCAGCAAAGTTCACCAACCCTCGAGCGGGAGCCACCGTGGAAGCGCTGACTGACAGAGAGGGGAAGCACCTAAACACCATTGCTGAAAAGGAGGAAATGCTCAGAGGAGAGCCTTTCCCCCTGAATGACGGGGACCAGTACTACAAACTACCTACAGCAGGCCAGGCTCACGAACGCGTACCTGAGCAGTCAGTTGAACGAGCTCTCGTTTCGCAATCGGAAATACAACCCCAGGCCCACACAAGCTGTCGTTCCGTGCCATACGGCTAGTCTGGAAGTGGAACAGAACGAGAATTGTAGGCCTAACGAAGGCAGCAGTCTGAACGGGTCTTCACCCGGCCATCTGGAAACGTGCGAGCGGGGTGGTGATTCGAAAACCAAGAATGGAGGATTCTACGAAGCTGAAGTAGTACCAAACAATTTCTCTGCTCAGTTGCATGGGGAGAGTCATTGAGAAAGTAGTCGCAGAGCTGCTATCCGACGAGGCCGAGAGACGAGCACAGGTAAGCGATGGCCAATTTTGGTGCAGAAAGAAAAGGCCGGCCATCGATGTTGCACCGATCATGGTTGACACAGGGTAGGCCCCGTGGAAAAAGCACAACATCACGGGTGTCCTCCCGATGGACATCAAGGCAGCTTTCCCAAGCATAGCCAGAGGAAGGCTAATCGATTCAATGAAGGCCAAGAGGATCGATGGAGATCTCATACGATGGACCCAGAGCTTTCTCTCAGAGTGGACAGTGGACATGGTGATCGATGGCAATGTATGGCAGAGTCACCACTTGGAAGCAGGTGTCCCGCAAGGCTCGCCTGTATCGCCGATTTTCTTTGCGATACACACCGCTGGACTAATAAAGTGGGTGGAACAGAGAGTCGAAGCCGAAGGCCTCTCCTTCGTAGACGACCTCCGATCGGTGGCAACCGGGAAGGACCTGAACCAGGTGGTCCAAAAACTGGAAGGCTGCGCAGCAGAGAGCATCGAGTTGGCTAGCAGACGAGACCTCCACTTCGATACTGCAAAGACGGAGGCAGCACTTTTCACACGCAGGAAAGGCCACAAGAAGCACCTCCGGCCGAAACTCACAGCCAAAATCAAAGTAGGAAACGGTTTCGTCCGATTCAATATAGAGGCGACGTGATGGCTAGGAGTCTGGATGGACACCCACCTGACGTTCAAAGAGCCTCACAACCAGTGCATGAAGAAGGCCATGGCAGCAGAAGCCCGACTGCGAGGACTCACAAGGATGCACGGAATCGTCCCAGAGGGAGTACGAGCTGTCCAGACAGCCTGCGTTCAAGCCGTCTCCCTGTATGGAAGTGAACAATGGTGGGACCTGGGTGAGATCGGCAGACGACAGGATCTTCAACTCCTGCTCAATCGGCAAGCTAGATCAACCCTGGGTGCCCTCCCCACGACGCCAATGGGAGCTCATATGAGAGAGTCAGTGCTCACACCCGCGCCAGTAGCCCTGGACACCAGGCAGCAACGATTCATAGCGAGGCTCGCAAGCGTGTGCGAAGGCTCAAAACTAACGGCGGTGCACAACCACCCCACAACTGGCGCACCGAAATACAGAGTCATCACAAAAGAGCACGAGCGAGGCCGGGAAGCGGAGACCATGCGCTGGGCCAACCCGGACGAAGAGCCGGCCGTCAACACGGTCATACTGAGCGAAGACACAGCGGCTAAGAGAGAGGCAATCCGCTGGGCGTGAGAAAGAGAGGCAAAAGTGGGCGCAGGGGTCTGGATGTGGTGGACGGACGGATCACGATCCAACGACGGCAGAGTGGGACCCGCTACAGTGGGCAAGCACGCAGACCTCTGGAAAACCTTCCGCAGCCACCTAGGTAGCAGACGAATGGAGGTCTAAGATGCGGAGCTGTGGGCAATCGGACTTGCACTCCGGAAGTCACTGAGGAAGAGGGACACAGTGCAGACACATCAAGTGACGAAGGTTGCCGTCTTCAGAGACTCGCAAGCGGCCACACGACATACGGAGCACTTGGAACCGGGGACAGGGAAGCCTCAGGCCAGGTGGATTAACCGGAGAGCGAGGACACTCCGCGAAGCCGGCATCGAGACAGAAATCCACTGGGTGCCGGGGCATACTGGCATCCCCGGATATGAGAAAGCAGATCGCCATGCGCATCTAGCGAGAGAGGGGCGCAGATCAGGCACAGTGCGAGAGCAAGTATACACCTCGGTGGTGAACAGGACAAGACGAATCTCGGAAGCAAAGACGGCGGCGAAGGCTCAATGGGACGCCGACAAATGCAGCAAACATCACGGCTACAGACTAAATGGCAAAGCTGGGAGCAAGAGACGCATCCCAATGAATAGTGCGAAATCATTGGCAGCCAGGTTCTACCGACTGAAATGCGGACACACACCGGTGGGAACATACCTAAAACGGTTCGGACTCCTAGACGACGACAAATGCTGGTGGTGCGGCGGCGGAGGCAGGACGGTGACCCAGACACGGGAGCACCTCTTCCACCACTGCAGCCAATGGAGAGACTGGCAGAAGACGCTCTGGAAAGTGTGGGGAAAGCTACCGGATGGAGAGCGGGCAGATGCCGGCACGTGCAAGTCTCCGAGCTGCTCTCCATGGAGAAGTGCGACAAAGCGGTGATGGATTGCCTGGCGGCTACTGACGTTGGGAAGTTCCCTCCCAAACGTGCGGAGGACGAGTAGGAGGAAGAGCCGGAGGGCTCTCCCTGATTTCATCACATTTCCTTTGTAGTTTATATAGATCATCAGATGCTTTTCTTTCATTTGTCAGAAGGGGACGACAGGTAGTAGGAGCGGAGCTCCGCCATCTAGCCGGCTAGCCCGTAGGCGGAGGGGAGTAAGGGGCTGTCATACTCTAAATAGAGTGAATACAGTATGATTAAAACAAAAAAACCTATACACATACACTCAGTGTTGCCAGTCGTCCAGACGGTCCCATTCCATTGTAGGGATCAGTGCAGTCCAGTGCGAAACACAGTTGCACTGGACTGGACTGGGAATTAAGGGTGTTGCACTGGACCGATGCAGTCCGGACCAGTCCAGTGCTAACAATATACGTAATACCTAACCAACGGTATCAGAGTGGCTGCTCCTCAGAACTCACACTCCTCGGATTGTATCCTCTAGGGAAATCATTCTCCTTGGATATCATTCCAGACAAATCATCACTGTTGGGCTGATTTATGTAGAGTACCGATATCATGTGATGTTGGGCTAGGGTTAGAATCGGCGTGAGAGCCTGTAAATGTTGGATGACTTCGTGTAATCTTAGACAATTGAGGGAGTGTGAGTTAGAAGACTCATCACAGGTTTCGCAGCAGCACCTATTAGTCGACATACGCTTCCGGATGGGCTTAGAAATGGTCTAATAATCGCGCTGCCAGCTCAGGCAGTCCAGACCAGTCCAGACTGATTCCGGACCAGTGCGCAAAAATTGTGCACTGGTCCGATCCCAGTGCCAAATTTGAGTAGACTGGACTAGACTGAACTTGGGGGGTTCCAGTCTGGACCGGTCCGCACCGGGACTGCTGGCAACACTGCATACACTTCCAAACCTACCAATTGGAATCTTCAAATACACTCACCGCCAAAGCTCCATAATGCACTCACCACCACATGCAAAAGTGCACATTTCATGGCACGAAGCCTACAAGGCCCACTCCAACGGGACATTTATCACCGCCAAGCATGCCAGGGACTTTTACATTCTTCATTTTCCATATGCCCTTACCTCCGAATCTGGCTGAAGCCACTCAATGAACACCACCAATAGGATCAAGGAATCTACTGCATCTGGTCGAACATGCAGCCGCTGTCACTGCAGCCACCACGATGACCTTCAACACCTTAATTGCACACCTATCATGAGACTGTTACAACCTACATCACACAGGACTACCAATTAGATGTCCTCACGCATATACCTCTACATTTGGACAATGATTCCTCTCCATCAATTAACAGGATAAGGCCCGGTATATGGCTATATTTGAGAGCAGTGTGGTGAAACGATGGAGGTAGAAGGCAGAGTGCCCATCACCAACACTCTGCCGCACCTCTCACGGCATCCAATGGGAATTCTTGAGAAAGAGCAGTTCTGGCTCGAGGACAGTAGGAAGAGGGTAAGAGAATGTGATAGGCTACCCGGCTGTGAGAAACCACACAAATTGCGTGGATCTATGGAGAATCAGCGAAAGTACGCAAAGCCACCAAGTACAGTTATCTCGGCTATCTCAAAAGTCCACTTATATCAACCACCGCACCGACGGTAACTGTTTCGCTCAAACTCCCAAATTCCACCCACGGCAACTACATTTCCAGGAGATCTCTTATGATCTCAGAAACCAAGATCAAGGCACTGACACAGGGCACACACAAGCACCAAACAGCAATACGATCACTGATTCCCAAGTACATTACAAAGCCATTTGAACTTGTACATTGAGGCAGCGGCACCCAGTACGAATTCTGGCCTCCACATGTGCACTTTAAGAATGGCATCACCAAAGTACTGATACGGACAAAGACTATGCACATTTGACATATTCATAAACACCCAACGAGTTTGGGGAAGAAGCAGTCAAGCACTACAAAGAATACAATAGCTACCAAGCACCGATCACCAGACTTCTGTTTACCACCTAAAGCAATTCTGACGAAGCCAGTAATCAACGATAAGGGTCGACAGATCAGAGAATTGGTAGAGATGGTTTTCTCAATAACTGCACAGATATCGGAGATGGACTTCTCTGTGTACAAGACAAAGAAACAAGTGGAGATGGAATTCTCCATGACCATGTTGACTAGGGATTTGGCCCGGTGGCTTCCCTAGTGTTCGGTGCTGGCGGGCTCGGGCATGTGGCCGGTGGCTTGCGGCCCCCATTGGCCTCGCCTGCCCCGACCAGCCTCGCCTGCCCCCATCGGCCTCGCCTGCCCCCATGGCAAGGAGGAGGGCTCGGCACTGGTACTCGGCATTGGGCTCCGGCTTTGGCAGTCGGCATTGGGTTTTTTCCTTTTCTCTCTTTTATATATAAGTCCATAGTTTTCCTTCTCTTTGGATCGACAGACAATTCATCACCTTCTCGTGTCAACAGACCACGCAGGAACCAGTCGAACAGGTAAAGGCTACGGATGTAGTACTCATGGCTGTACTGATGATGATGTTACAGATGTCTGCTATCTTCTACCCGACGCTGACAAGCTGTCGAAGTCTCCCTGCATGTACAGGTGTGAGATCACATCCTCCTAACGAGGAGGTTGCACCACTAGTGTCTAGAGATAGCGTCATTTACACTTGACATCTCCATCGCATAAATGATACAGCCTACCAAGCAGCGGCCATGACCAAGAAGTCAGTACTACTATTGAACACAGATCATGCCTACTACCACTACAAGCCACAACTCGTACCACTCCAGGCGTATGAAGAAGCGATGATATGATAATTACTTGCATCTAAATTGATCAAAGCTGGTAAGCTACAAGCACATCAACTTCAGTATGACTTATACTTCTATTGACAAGCTAACTATATAGACGCCGCATCTCCCAATCACACAGTTGATGACAATCTCTACATGACACTGCCGGAAGACACTGATGCATCTGCAATCTTCCCCAGACTCAATAGAGTAATTAACGGCCTCAATCAACCAAGCTATGAAGATCTACAATGAAGGCAACCGAATGGAAGCCGAATGAGTCCTATGTGGTTTTACTAAGGTTGTGAGGACTCCTACCTCTTCCCGATATCACTTTAGATTTTGTCCGTTGATAATTGCCAGGCTTCCCAACGGTCCGAGGCGACTGGCGTCTTTCGGGGCCCCGAATGACGGTCCCGTCCGGGGCATGCATTTCGGAGGCCTGGTCCGTCCCGGTACGGAATCTGAATACCTAGGGCCCGATATAGATGACTGTAGCTTTAGGATACGATTTTAGGATACGAAGCTAGGGTCTATACGAACTCCAAATCCTGGATGCGTCTGAATGCTGCGGCT
>Ga0307512_10006630_pt1 | contig 11674 bp, 12 predicted proteins | sample 14_EM_MG_FD_200267 | JGI IMG/M metagenome (GOLD analysis project Ga0307512, IMG submission 200267) | Populus trichocarpa ectomycorrhiza microbial communities from riparian zone in the Pacific Northwest, United States - 14_EM | ecosystem: Host-associated > Plants > Roots > Unclassified | place... | reverse complement strand
CACCCCATCATCGGCAGCTGCACCTCCAGCGTTCGTCGCCCACGCACTCTCATTATTGTTGATCCAGGTGATGTGCTGTACAAGAGCGAAAGGATCAGATTAGCCAATGATTCACTGGCGCCGGGACAGGGCCCGAGAAAGGTACGCACCGCCTACGAATCCAAGTTTGTACTCGAAGTTGCACACGACGTAACGTCAAGTGTTGGGCTCACAACAACCGACGCCTAAAATCGATACCATCTTCAGTGCTCAAACGAAAGTGGAAGATGTGCTTGAGCGACTCACCGGTTATGGGTAGTCGCCGGCGTAGAAAGTTCGTCCGTCATTGTTAGATTTGTCAGAGAAGACCAGCTTTAGTTCTGACTCGTTACGGAGGCTCCCTTCATTGCCCAATCCGGAGTATCTAGGATTCTAGGTCGGTAGGACCTCGGTGGCCTGAAGGTTCAGGGACCTAGACCCGCAGTTAGAGGTGCTCTGGAATACATCTAGCTGCACCAGAAAGACCTGCAACCCCAGAAGGACTGGGTATGCTACAGTCGAATCCGCCATTAAAAGGTAGTTTAGTTTCTGTGAAATGGAATACCATAGGATCTCCGGTACTGTTGGGACGTCACACCATACACGTCAGGGAGTGGCTGCTGGGAAAAGAACCAGCAAAAAACGCACGAGGGAATGACAGTGCCTCTGAGAAACGTCGGAGGTTGACGAGACCACGCAGTGGGAACACTATTCCGGGATCTTTCACCACATGTCGTCGTGAATCAAGTCGCCACCTACTCTGGTCTGTCTATGTTCCGACTTGGAGGGCCCGCAGACAACGAGACCTATGGGAGGAAGGAAACTGGACGCCATCAGTGCGCGGCGGTGATTGAGTGTATTGCACTCACTTCTGACCAGCGACCTGATTGACCCACTATAGAGTCCTGAGAGGAGAGTGAAGTGGGTACCGTCGCCAAACTGGGGAAGAGAAGGAGTTTGGCCGGAAACATGTTAAGGTGTCAGAGATTAGGTGAGAGGAGTGTTAAGCGTTAGGGTCGGATGAGTAACTCGAGATGATAGCTTTGAGTTTTGAGAGTTGTTCACGGTTGATTCAGAGCTGGTGTTCTAGGGGAGGGGATATTGATGCGGGAAGTGCAGGATTGGTCGGAGAACTTGAATGCTCGCAGTTCCAGCATCTTGACCGCTCTATCATGCCACTCCAACCAAAGCACCCCGCTCCATGTAGTCAGTCGCCAACAAAAGGGGACGTCACGATCGCGGTATTCAGGGCGACAATCAGGTTTTTCCTGGAGCTATTTTCCCTCGGGGTTCAACTTTAGCCATCTGAAAAACCTGCCACCACGTTTGTCCTGTCGCTCAAAACACCGCTGCGTCCTTTCGTACAGCCCGGGTCCCAACATCGTCAATCTCACCGTGCATGCTGCCGTGGCTGTAGCCGGCCGAGGTGTGTAGGAGAAAGCGTAGCCTTCCTCGACAAGGATTTGGTGACTGATACCGCGTCTTGTGGGGTAGAAGTCGATCCCGTACTTTCGGGCGAATTGTTCTATCGATGCATACTTTGCGAGGTTCCCGGGCGATTTGTTCTGGACTTCATGACCTTGATTGAACACGAGCTGTCCTGTTCCGCACACCTCCGCAGTGCCACCAAGTTCGTTTGATCTAGTTCGCCATCACGGCGGGCATCCTCAGTCAGCAAACGCATATTCCCATGCCCTCGTGGTTCACGCGTCACGGGCCACTAAGAAAAGGACGTACATCGAAATGACAGGGCCAGTGTTATCATGCTATATTCGGGACGAATCGTCACGTAGGGGGTTTCCGTTTGCATCAGCGACCTCACCCGCAATATCATACCCGGCGATGCGTCCGGAGAACGGGATGGGGACTAATCGTGTTGGTTTGAATCCCCTGTCGACGAAGCAGGTTCAGATAGTCCACGGAGTTCTTGCCGTGCACAAGGTTCAGGTAGTGGCTCGAATCTTGACAAGCACGTGTCCCTTTGGTAGTTTCTTCGGTGCGGATGGATTCTCTTCCGTGGCGAGGGCATTTTCAAGAGCGCCCTTCCTGACGAGAAGGGGGAGGATTCGCGGACCGGGCAGTGCGCCCTTTAATAACTACTAGTCCGTGGTGACATCTGAAATAACGGTGTGATAGTTTTCAGGGTACTGCGAAGTTGCGGAGGACCCACGACTACCCGACGCTCAGCTCCAAGATCGTAGAGAAGCATCTTTAGTTGAAGAGGCAGCGTCACCGTTCGTTCAACGTGGCCATTTGGTGTTGAGCTCATAGACGCCTTGCGCATATACCGGATTGTCGGGACAGCGGAAGAGGCCGCCGAGCCGTGATTGTGTCGATCACTCCATCTTTCCTCTTACCATGTCGCTTACCTCGACCGGTAACATCAAAAGTCAGCTCACGATCGCTCTGGGCGACAAGGGGCCCATTTACTTCAGCTCCTTCCAGCTCTACCTGAAGGCTTTGATATCTCGGCAGGAATTCGAAGACCAAATGCGGGACTGCTTGGACACGCCACATCTGCGTGCGTCCTCCCCCTCTTTATCTGAACGCGACTCACATGCTCACCCCGATATGCCACCGTAAAGTGCAATTGCACAATTCACTTGTGATATCTCTCTTCGACATCACCTCGCACACCAAACCACAACCACCCGCCCCACCCCCGCCACCCAAACCTGCACCTCGTAAACGAAGGAGGACGTTGCCTTACCAGTCTCTCGATGGATCAGACCAGAACACTCTGAGATCTGCCAGGCTAAAGAAGTGGACGCTGAGTATTGGGAGGAGGGAAAGAGAACGCGTCAAGACGTACGAAGATGGTGCACCGAGCATACCTCGACCTCTTCGGGGTTTCCAGGACGAGATATCCCAAGAGCAAGGGGTTGCGTTGGTCCCTGAGAAGACTGGTGAGACTTAGTCCTGTGTGTTGACCAGCTGGATGCTGAACCCGTATGGACAGAACCGCCTGGTACACGATCACCGCTACATCTTGCGTCTGTGACTAGGGCGCCAACACTCCAGCATGTTTGGGACCGTATGAACCTGATATCAGCACAAAACAACCTGTCAGCACCTTCAAAGCAAGCCGCCTCGCTACTGATGCTCGCCTTTGAGGTATGTACATGAACCCCATAAGTCCCAAACCCGCCCAGAACGCTGACCGCGCACAAGACGAAAATAAAACAGATGATCATGCAGGCTATCACTCTCACGGCCACATCTCAAGCAATCACTTCAATCACCCCGTCCACGACAAACCACCGCAGTCACGTTCTGACCGCCTCTGCGTTCGATAGTCTTCTCACCATATACCCCGCCGTTCTTCCTTACAAGTCCGCCGCAGCACTGCGATTTGCTCTCGGAGACACCGACAGCGCCGACGAGGACCATCTTCCTCAAGGTCGGGAAGTTCGGGACCAGCGTTGGCAGATATTCGGATTACTATCCGAGCGAAGTACCATCAAGCAAGCGATACGAAATTCTGCGTGACGGGGCTCGGGCTCTGCTTCTGTTCGGTTTATTTCCTGTCCACGGACAAGAGCACCTGACAACACTTTGGTATATTACCCTCTGTTCGCTTGATCATGTGTTGGGATAGCAAACGATAGATGGTGCATACAGCTGCCAGACAAGGGGAATACAGTTCTGTATGTCCCCCGTTTCGGTTTTCTTGTATTCGTCCAATAAAGGGGTCCGACCTTGCTGCATTACGCAAAATACATCTGTCTGGTGGAAAATAAACGATACTCAAACTCAAGATTATTGTACGTGTCGTGTAAGGGGCAGTCGTGCATTCATAAACCTATCTGGCGGCACAACTTGCAGAGTAAGTATGTATGGCAAGAAAACATAGATTATCTGCGAGCTGTCTGGGACTCAAATGAACCGATGCAGTACAACGCACGGCCATTGTCTAACGTCTGACCCCCAGACCTTCATGTGTTATACAAGGCATAGAACAGCGCCGGGGTACCCGCTATCTCTGCCTCAAGGCAGCCTCGACCAATTCCTCCTGCTTCGCCAGCCACACTCCAAAACCCGGACTCTTCAACCACCTCTCGTAGAATTCCCTTTGCTTGCTGCTCGACTTGAAGGGTAAAGGCGACCCATGACTCTTCAGCGTCGCAAAAAAATCATTCTCATTGAACCTCTTCATCTTTTGAGCGGGGAACGTTGAAGAGGTGGGAGCGGGGATGAGCCTGTTGAGGTATCGGTTCAGCGGGACGAGGAATTCGGTCGTGCGCGAGGCAAAGTGACGTCGGAGGGCGAGGGCTGGCTCTTGTTCTGAATAGTGTCTCAGTGTGGAGCAGGGTTTCACAGAAAAGTTTGTGACATACGTGCTTCAGAATTTGATTTGAGCACTACCTGCTCGAGAGTCTTGAGCAAACTTCGATCCTTTGATATGTAACGCTTATGCGTTTTGGTCTTCCAGCCGGGTATAGGACCAGGGAGAGGCGTTTGGTTTCCTAATGAAGGGTGTCTCATCCTGTGAACCTGCTTGAGTCTCGGAATGGGTGCTGCTTCCGCATCGATAAACCTACTGGGATGGATCTCCCAAGCTGAGCTGATGCGGCCAATGTTTACAAGTCCCATTATAAAACGGATTGGTGACACCCAGTAGTAAACCAGCTTGAGGAGCATTCTGATTGACGAGTGCGGCGTGATCCTTGTCGTGTATAGTGAAATACGGTCGAAAGTCTCCCGCCAACGGCATCTGAACTTCTTTTAGTTAGCATTACACGAGGGTGTTCGGATTCTTACTGGACGCAGGAAATCTCGTAACCACCAAACCGCTTGACTGGTCATAGTCGGCGAGGTTCCAAAAACCAATATTGGCTCTGAGAGAATGAGGCACTCCCAGATTGACCAAAGATGGGGAATGGCAGCACTGAATACCGTCAGCGGCGGTAGTTGCTCAGGAGGTGAGGCGGCCAACACCTGCGGAGAAATCAGTTGGGAGCGGTACGATCTTAGCTATGGCTTGGTGCTTACTGGTTGACGTTTCCGTAGGTCAGGTGTAGATGAGATTGCTCTTATTTGTTGCTCGTCCAATCCGACGGGAAGTTCCACATGGAGGACGTTCCCCATGAACCCGAGTTCTACGCATGTTCCTGACTCATGGTCTGGCCTTTGCTTAGTTAATGTTATTCGTTGCGCCCGCGAAGAAAAGGAGCGCGATGCATACCAGCTTGCAATATTATGGCATGCCGCTTCGAGCATGGGACCACCGTGTGTTAAAAACGCAGGACCCAGAGTGGATATCAATTCGGTGAATAAGGTAGGATATGGAAACCGGGTCAATAGTACAAGAGATCTCTGCGATGCGCTTGGTCAGGAGGCCACCAAGGTAGTGAAAACCGGCTCACTTGTTGATAGCCACGCTTGGAGGACCTGTCTTTCTTCTGGGTAAAATGAGAATAACCGTAAAGGAACCCGTCGTTGGACAGGGGCCTAGCACGATCGTCGCGGAGGGTATCATCTTTTGTGTGGTCTGTCTCTCGAATGCGGAAGGAATGTGTCTGTGACCCTTGGTCGAACTGGGCAGAGTCGGGGAATGACGAAAACGCGCTTTAAAGACAGGTTAAACCGAGGCAGTAGTAACCCAGGACTCCACACATACATATTCTCTCTCTCGGCGTGAGACAGGGTCAACGAGGGGAAGATGGACACCACTGTAGGACCAAGTTCCAGATCAAAATCCACTATAACACAGTTCGTGACCCTGTTTTCGAGTTTATGAAGCGAACGCACCGACTACAATGGTCAGAATCCAACGCCGAAGGCGAACGAGCTTTTCTGGCTCAAAAACGAGACCTTCAACCGTGGTGTCTTCGAACTTTATCGACGTAGCTGTGACCAGAGGTTCAGGGACGGTCCTGGAACGAGGGAGAGTTCTTGGCGTAAAGATGTTTGTGTCCAGTAAGTCAGAAGAAGACGGTGATAGTCGCAATTGCGTTTGGAAGTCACCCTTGTCCGTGGGCGGTGGTACGAGGATCTCATGGGGTCGCAATCGCGATTTAGTGCCGATGATCAACGGGGTACCCGGACGGGTGAGTGGGGTGAGGCCAATGTCATCCTCTTCGTCAGTGGTTGGGATCTCGAGGATTGGCAGGTTGCTCTTGGGCGCGTCTGAGTTCATCTCGACGAAACCGCCAGATCCGCTGGATGCGCCAGCGAATCGGTCTGCCGCTGCCGTGAGGGGGAGAGAGAGAGACTCCACTCAGCCGATCAGCCGCACGCGCTTTGGTATCGCGACCTCAGCCACCATGATGGCTGGGCCATTCCTCACTCCAGTGGTCGTCCTCGATGGCTTCAAGGAACGGCCGGAAGCCTTGGCGATACAGGGTTCGTTTTCTCTTCAAAGTGCACGTGTCTTGTGCTGACAAGAAGACGCGCAGGCGATAAACTCTACATCGGTACATACACGGGAACGGTGCAGGTGTACACACTAGGAGATGAACAAGGTTTGTTACCCAAATTTTCATCAACGAACGGCCGAGAAGAGAGGAATACTCTTAGATGCAACCGGTAACGCGACGTTAACCAAGACAATCACGGTCTCAAAGAAACCGGTCGAACAACTTGGATATCTGAAGGATGTTAACTCCCTCGTCGTGCTTTCTGCTGGTACGTTCGTCCCGCCTCTCAGAAGCATAGTAACTGAGTAAACCGCAGACATGTCCGTTACGCTTTACCCTATCCCCGACCTTCAACCCCCGTCACAACTCTCCAAGGCGAAAGCCGCCTTCTCCTTCACCATTCACACGTCTGTTCAACACATACCTCCTCCGGGAAAACCACAAACAATACCGGTCCCGACGGTCGTATCTTATCTCGTCGTTGCGTGCAGAAGGAAGCTCGTGATCTATTCGTGGAAGGATGGCGAGCCGCAGGAGGTTCAGGTGAGATCCTCGATGTTCGTACTATTTCCGAACTGAAGTTTTGCAGGAAGTCCCTTTACCTCACTCACCCAGAACAATGTCCTTCATAAATGACGAGACGATTGCCTTTGCGTACTCGCTCACGGAACACGCGATATTCTCCCTCAAGACCATGACCACTGCGGATATCACGTTGCCAGCGGCTACGACGGCAACAGGGATGGGCGCGTTCAGCGGACTTACCGGTTACATGACGCTGGGTCTGGGTGCTAAAGCCAAGCCATCTCTCCTCACGATCAAGGAATCTGAGGTTCTCATCATCAAAGACAGTAAGTCCGGCTGAAGTTGGAATGATTGAATCACTCATATGCCCGAAGACGTTGGACATTTCTTGAATACTGACGGGTCTCCTTCTCGACCCGAAAGAATCGATTGGGTCGGCCCCCCAGAAGAGACAGGTGCGAGTTGATTATCGTGCCGCATTCCAGGCATCTAAAAGGCTTTCTTCCAGCATTCATAGACCCATATGTTTTCGCCGTTCTTCCTCCTGGGACTGTTCCTTCTGAACAATCCGATGGGATCACACCTTCCTTTATTCCCTCCTCTGTCGTGCAAGTCCGATCCTCTATTTCCCTTGCCAATGTCCAGACCGTCCCATTCCCTCCGCTCCCAGCTGGAGCTACCCCCGCCGCTTCGAATTATCTCATCCGCCTCTTAACATCCTCTCCCTCATCAAGGTCACCACTATACATGATCAGGACTCCCATTGACCGCACCGCAGCAACTGCTCAGGGAAGCGCAATCTGGAGGGTGTACATGAAGGCATGGGGTGACCAGATTGATGAACTCATCGTTGCCGGAAGCTATCTGGGTGCTCTGTCGTTACTTGATACCCTTGACGTTGCGGTTGTTCCCGACAAGGTAGGAGGGGTGCCCTTTTCAACAAGTTCTGTACTAACAACATGTAGGCTCAACGTCATGCCCTTATCCGATCATTGCATGCGGTTTCGTTATTCAAGCACGGGAAGTACGAAGAGGCGATCGATATATTCATCGAACTCGATACGAATCCATCAAAGGTTGTCTCCCTTTACCCTGAGTCCATCGCCGGCCGGCTTTCTACCCCTGAGGAGGATTGGATTGTCTTGTTTGGTGGCCCAAGTGAAGAGACACCAACTATCGCTGAACCAAAACCTTCAGAAGGGACAGCGACGGCGGAGGAACCGCAGAAGACTGAAGGTGGGGACCAACAGGCTTCAACATCGGCGTCAACTGCTCCAGCACCGGGTGCTACTGCTTCGCTCCGAGGTTACCTTCCCAACCTTATGAGGGCAAAAGATGACGACACAGCTTCCATCTCTAGCCGACGCAGTGCCAGAAGGAGAATGACGATGGAAATTTTCGAAACATTTGGTGTTTCGAGTGCTACAAACAATTCAGGCGCCCCTCCGGTCACGAGTGCCCCAACTCCTGCGCCGACCACAAATGTATCGACTCAGCTTTCACCCGGTAGGTATACGAGTAAAACTCGTTTGCAACTCTGACACCCCACACAGCCGATTTCAAGCGATCCATCGATGCGTTGCGTCGATATCTGACAGATAGACGACCGAAGCTAGATGGCGTTCTGAAGACATTCGGTATAACTCCCTCCCAATCTCACAAAGTCTCACCGTTGTCGGAGGCAACTGTGGAAGACTTGAGAGCTATCCCGAGCATGCCGCTCACGGCTTTGACCCCAGACCAGTTGATCCGGTTCGCGCAAGTAGTGTACACGGCGTTGTTCAAATCGTACTTACTGACAATGCCTGGTTTGTTGGGGTCGTTGTGTCGGATTGAAAATTGGTGTGAAGTGTCAGAGGTTGAAGCCCTTTTGAGGGAACGAGAGGTTCGTGGTGACCTCCCTTCGAACCACCGATGAGATTGCGGTCCTGATGTTTCTCTCCTGTTCCCTAGAAATTCTCGGAGCTGATATTCCTGTATAACGGGAAGAAGATGCATGCCCAGGCTTTAGATTTGTTGCAACAGTACGTCCCATTATGCCTACCACCGGTTGAAGGTCCTAAGCCCGTATGTTCCTTCGACCCGCCGTCAGTCTCAGCCAGAACGAGACCGACGTGCGCGCAAAGCTTCAGCCAACTGTGACGTATCTTCAGAAGCTGGGAGAGGAATACATAGACCAGGTCTTCAAATATGCCAGATGGGTTTTTCTGCAAGACCAGAACATTGCTTTTGAGGTGCGCTCGATGACTTGGCCTGTCCTGAAGATAGCGCCAAGTTCCAATTTGTACTGCTGTAGATTTTCCAGTCCGAGGATGTCGAACTTCCTCGACCCAAGGTTGCGGACTTTCTCGAGACCATCGACCCCAGGATTTGTGCCCAGTTCATCGAGTATCTCGTCGAAGAGAAGGGGGAAGATTCAGTCATTTTCCACAATCGACTTGCAGAGTTGTACCTGAAGATGGCGACTCCTGGTAGAGGTGTACCTCCTGAAGGTATTACTTCCCCCCGCGGGGATCTTGCATTGACTGATGGACGGTGGTTTGTTGCAGTCTCGCGATCGGAAGCGTACACCAAGTTATTGACTTTCATCGATACAACGGAGACTTATCAGACGGATCGACTGTTTGGGCTTCTACCATCTGAAGGTCACCAGGACATCTCACGGAGGCCTCTCAATTGGTTGACCGTTCTCATTTCACAGGGTTTTTCGAGGCCAAGGCAATACTGTTAGGACGCATGGGTCGCCACGAGAACGCGTTGGAGATATACGCATACAGGTTACACGACTATCTCAAAGCTGAAGAGTGAGCACAGCCCCTACATCCTCCAGGTCCAAACTCAGCAGTTTGCTTACAGGTACTGTAATCGGGTCTTCGACCCGTCGTCACCCAAAACATCCTCAATCTTCCTCACTCTCCTCCGGATCTATCTCCAGCCCGAAGTGTCATCTACAGCTAAATCATCAACAGGTTCTGCCCTCTCCTTACATCCGCCCGCGACTCTCCTTCAACCGGCGCTCCAGTTGATCAGCAGGCATTCGAGGCGACTGGATGCGACTGAGACGCTAAGGTTACTCCCGCCGTTGGTGCAAGCGAGGGATGTGAGGGAGTTTTTGATTGAGAGTTTGAGGGTGCCAAGTTTCGATACGAAGGTTATTCGGGAGATTTCAAAAGCGAGGAGGGACGATGTTGACACCCGGTTGATGGTCCTCGAGGAGAGGAGAGTCAAAGTTGTAGATAGCAGGATGTGAGCTGCCAACTCCCCCATCTTTTCCCGCTCCATTCCACTCGCGTTTCCTCTTCGATCCCACGGCGTTTCCTGCCCTCTCACGTTACCTTCCTTGGGAATTGTCTGTCCTCCTTCCAGAGCACCGGTTTGCTGATGTTCACTTCTGCCTTACCACAGCTGCCCACAATGTCACAAGCGAATCGGGCACAATAGCGTCATCGCGGTTCACGCTCCTAGGTCGGTTTACGTTCCGCTCTCCCCGACATCACACTTGGTCGGACAATGCGCAAATGTACTAAAAATTTCTGGTTTATTGTGTCCTAGGGGCGAAGTTACGCACTATCAATGTCGAGAGGCGTTCTCGAGGTTCCTAAAAGAAAGCGCCCGGTGATCTGGTGATATGAAGCGGGACTTTCTCTTGTATTGCATACCCCAGACTTCCTTGCTCCGCCCGCACCCCGCAGACATTTACGGATTGAGATCCTCATCGCGCGTTGGACTGGCTGTGTATCATATATGTGGAAAATTAATCATTGCTCAAGATCCATAGTGATATGTCCGATCACAGCGAAAATACAAGATATGAAGCACGAAGTACGTAGGCATTCAATCTTCGACGTCTACAGGTTTCCTGTAAACTGTCGCTATTGCAGGCAATACCTGCATTAGCGGAAAAGAGCCAAGAGGGACGCTAGACCCACTACAAACGATCGAGAGAACCCCAATCGGTTTTCACCGATGTTGCATGGACACACGGTGGGTTTTGCAGCGAGCTGTTCCAGACGGGAGCAGTCACTGATATAAGCGTGAAAATGGCAGTTGGGGAGGGTGTGTACCCTGGCTCTGTTGTTGAGGTTGGCGAGAACGGCATCACAGATGGGGAACGACTTCATGTTCAAGTTGAACATCGCCGTTGAGTGTCCGGAAGATAGAGACAGAAAAAAACTCACGCCGAAGTTCTCGTTCTCGATAAGGTAGCGAGACTGAGAGTGAGGTGGCGTACGACGCGGACGGGGTCTTCGTCTTGATCCACTGACCCTATGGGTTATTCAACGCTCGGCGGAGCCGCCAGGTAACCACTCCCAACCGCTGTGAGTCGAGATGTGAACGACATTCCGTACTTCACCTCCAATGTTTTAAACCATCGTGGTCGGCGATTTCTTCCCATAAGCGGTCAAGAATAGGATCTCGACTATCGAAATTTGACGGTGGATGTCTCCCCGAGCCCCGGACCGCGGGTGAGTGTCGGCAAAGTAAGCAACTTAGGTTCGAGGCGATCGCAATATTACTAGACTCGCAATGCATCGGTAGCTGGCTCTAGGAAATCCAGAGCGCTGTTCAATAAATCATACACCGATGAGCAGGATTGGCATCGAAGATATCAGCGGAGGGCGGTAGTGTTGAACGTAACGCAGACGACAAAAGAAAAGGTTGACACGGGAAAGCGCCCGGGTCGGAAGGACGAGCAACGTGGTTCAAGTTAGATGGGGCGAGAGTAAGTTTTCGGAGCACGAGAGAAGAGATATGGGGGGATGAACGCGGAC
>Ga0307512_10006629_pt1 | contig 11677 bp, 17 predicted proteins | sample 14_EM_MG_FD_200267 | JGI IMG/M metagenome (GOLD analysis project Ga0307512, IMG submission 200267) | Populus trichocarpa ectomycorrhiza microbial communities from riparian zone in the Pacific Northwest, United States - 14_EM | ecosystem: Host-associated > Plants > Roots > Unclassified | place... | reverse complement strand
TCCTCCTCCTACTCCCCCTCCCTCCATTCCGCCTCCCCCTGCCCCGGGATCGGATGTCATCTCCATCGCGTCCTCGCCTACAACGATCAACCTCAGGAGAGCTGAACTTGGATCCACCTACCACACCCACAACCTCGTTCGCGTCGTCCCTCCAGGATTCTGTCATTCCAGCCGCCGATCCCAAACTCATTCAACAACTCGGCTAACAGACGAAGACGATCAGTGAACAAGCGGCGATGATTAAGACTCAACAGACAACTAACACGTTGTGAGTCTGACCTGCAGACCCATGTGGAGGAGGTTGCCCGCCTGGAGAACTCCCTCGCAGATTCGGAAAAGAACCGTATGTGTTGTTTTAGAAGGATCTTCAGGATCCCTTCTCATGACTTTTATTTCCTGTGCAAACAGCGCGTATGCATGCTACTGAGCTGGCAGCGAGCGGGATTCGCTGAGCGGCCAGATAGCGTCACTCAGAAATGAATTAGGAGGCGAAAAGCGAAGTTACGTTCGTCCGACGATCCGTTGTTGAAGAGAAGCAGTCGCTAGAAAATCGACTCGACGAGGAGAGAAGAGCGAAAGAACGTGTTCGCGCTCAGCTCGACAGTAGGATGGAGCTTCTGAAACGCAAATCTAAATTCATTTGTCTGTGATCCATCGCCATTATCATTCCCCTCACTGAACGTCTTCCCATTAATCATTGTCCCCCTAACGCGCATAGCCGTCGTTGTTGCACATCCCGACTTCATTGTCCTTTCCTTCTCTATCAATTTCGTATGACTCGCCAGTCTGACTTATGACCTTCCGTCTTCCCTCACTCTCGCTCCTATTTTTTTCCTTATTGTGGATAGTTCGATACCCTTCGAGGGCGTAATTCGAGATAATACCTTGGTTGTCCTTTTTTGCTATGGCCCGTTTTTTACCGATCATCTCTGCATGCACGACACAGCAGACCGTAGCCGGAAGAGAATCGTACTATAAGGTTTCTCCGCATACGTTATGGCGACTATCCCTCCCCACATGCATCCCTCACCTGAGACTTTCGTTTGAGTCCGACTTGGCCCGCCCGACGTCCCTCGCTAGTAAGCACCAAACGCACCAAACCAAAAATCACGAATCCCCATTTCGACGAAGTGACCTTCAAGCCGCTCTCCTCATTCTTCTCGGCCATGCTCTTTCCAACTACCTCTTCATCAACAGAATCGCCACCAGCGTCGTCACCGGTTTCACCTCGTTCGGTCTCCTTTTCTACTCCCTCATCGTTCCGCCGCCACCCTTCCCTACAACCGCCCGTTCCAAACTCCACTCTGCCTCATCCTTTGCTTCTTGATCTGGTTCGACAACAAAAACCAAGAAGTGGTTCGGAAATATCTTCTCCCAGAAGAAGAAAGGGCCGAGTGACATCCTCCGTGATCCCAAACTCCCCTATTCCGAGATGAACGTAGTCATGTCTTCCTTGCCTGGCTGGATCCCCGCCAGGTTGGAGGAAAGCATCTGCACTGTTCTCGAAACCGCTAAGGCCAAGGGCGACAACATAGTTTTGGTCCGACTCCGATCCCTCCAGCAAACCCGGACACTCTCGAACGGTCATCCTGGTAAGCTTTCTCCTCACTTGTCATGCGCCATCCGCGGCCGCTGAACTTGGCTTTTTCTTTCATTTTTTTTCTTTCCACGGAGGGTCGTATACTGTGCTTATCTGGTCGGATGTCCTACTCCGTGGCACATCCATCTCCGAGCCTCAGAACAGGACACAAGCCCGCCAATCATCCAGTGAACTGCGTGTCGGTATTTTCGCACATCTATACGCGTTGCGTACGCTTCTTAACTCTTTTTCAGAATCCCGACCCAAACTTCGTCAGATGCGGCTTCACGTCCTGCATTCTCCACTTGGGACTCTACTCGTATACCACCTCCGCCAAACCCTCCCTTCAAAACGCGCCTTATCGCTCGTTTCCAAACATCGAAATGTGGTACACGAACAAACTACCCCTAATAGCGTCGTCAGCCTCGAACACTCCGGCGTGATCATGTCCGTTCGTAACGTCGATTTCGAAAACCTTGATCAGACATCGTCCGTCCACCGAGAAAATTTCTAGACCTCCCACTGCCGTGGATACCGGGGCCACACCCGCAGAAGGTGAGAAATGCATAGACTCCTCAATAGTCACCGTCCCCCCTATCCATACACGATCTACCCTCAACTCATTAATTCACCGGCTCCCTCCACAAAGCACTATCACCTTCATGTAGACAGGCCTCAGAATCTACCAGCAGCTAGTCACAACCCTATTCATTAGCTCGGCTCGCCGATCCCACTTTATTATCACCAGCCTCTGATACCAGGCGTGGTTGAAGTGACCGAACCACGTAGTCCACCCCTCAGCGGGTCCATCGATTTCTCCGTCGTGCCCGATCCCCGCGGTCGCGACTTCGAAGCCATACACCATTCCCTGATATATCCTCACTAAACTGGGGGTTACGACTCACTGACATTGCGAACAAGGAGAACGACCCACAGTTTGCAGAATACCCCTCTTTACTGGACACAGTCGTATTTTTATTGAAGTTGGACGCGTTATTAAAACGTGTCTTGTTGCCGATAGAAGAGGGGGAGATCGTGTTTCAACGCGATCTGGTCGTACGGGCGGTGACTGATGCGCTTGCGGTTACCCTTGGGTTGCACAACTATGACGAACTGCTTTCCGTGATCTTCTTGAAGGTTCTCACTGAAACTCTGATTTTGGAAATGCATTGCGCGATTCGGAGGCAGTGGGAGGCAGAGCTCGGTTCTCACCTCCCACCTGAGCACCTGCCACAAGAGCTGCCGCTACTACTGAAGGGGCTGGGGAGGAAGGTGTTGATGGGTGATCTCGTGAGACACTTGTCGGCAATGGAGGACCTGCACACCGCGCCTATGCTCAGCGATATCGAGGCGGGAGCTCCAATCTAACTGCGGTACGGACTGTGGTATTTGATTGAGCTCGGGAGGGCGTATGGGTGTTCAATGCCCATGACAGTATCCCTGTACCGGACGATTAGGGCTCGGGTATCGGTAGGTTGACCTGTCCAGTATGTAAAAACCTAATAAAAACTATTGCTGCGTGGACCTCTCCGTTGTGAGTAAGAGATTTGTCACGAAGATTTACTCCTGGGTGGGGACACAGTAGTTAGTATCTAAACTAAACTCTGTGAAGCGGGGAGCGTGAAAAAAGTATGAAGGCGGCGAAGAACTTCTACTCTTTTTGGGCTGCCGTTGCCGTGGTCGTCAGACAGGCAAAGATCCAGATCGACAGAGGCTGTCATCGGAGAGCAAAGACGTACGAACGTTCTGACAGAGTGAAGTCAAGAGCTTGCCCGCCTCAATTGACCCGAACATTCCCTGCGGCTGAAATGAAGACTAATGGAGCCTCTATTTTCCAGAAGATTATAGGGAGTGGTTATGTACACGGAAGCGATATCACTGAGATGGTACGGTGGGAGTGCTATATACTATTGATACAACGCGTGTCAAGGGTACCCAATAACCACGATATGGATTGGGACAGGGGGATCGGTGCGATGCTTTTATCAGAAGTGTTGGGAGAACGCCTCGGGGTTGAGATACGACGAGATTTGGCACGCGCCCATTTTTGCAGCGAGCGTGATGTGGCTGTGTATTCCTGAACGAGATTTCAAGCCTCGGTGAGGGCTATGGGTGGGGAAATGAAATCAGAGGTCGCCTAAAGAGTTCGTGGAAAGAATACTCACAATAGTAACCGAACATCGTCGCAGTAACTGCTTCCAACAAACTGTGACATCACCTGAGCAACATGGGCGTCGTTGTCAAGGAAGCGAGCGGCAGGGATGTAGATCTTCGGGATGGGGAAGGATATTCCGATGGCCATCTCGTAATGAAAGAGAAAACCTGTGGGACCGGTGTTTGATTTGTTGTGTTTTACTGGTGTCTCGTCTGAGATAGGACCAAAGAGCGCGCGCCAGAGTTCTCGAAGTTTGGCAAGGGTAGCATCGACGGCGGGGCCTCCCAGCTGACCTCCGAGGGTAAGCATCTCGCGGAGGGCGGAGAGGTGTGTGGCCTGTGTTCGGACGTAAACCTTGAATCGACTGTCTACATCACGCACACAGTCTACAGCTGCAATCACGGGCTTGACGTCGAACTCGGCAGGCAGTGTGGAGAAGTACGATGTTGCTTTCGACCATGGGACACTCATGCCGAGATCGTTGATCACGAAGGTGAGGATGTCCGCGACGGGAATCCCTGTCACTCGCGACCGAACTTGCGGGAGAAAGTAGGCCTTCAAACCCATGCCAGCACGTGCGAGATCAATACCTGAAGATGAATGGACGTCAACGTAAGCGACTGTTAGTGAACAGGTCAGGTGAGGTTGCTTACCAATGAAGAATTGAGAATCTCGTTGAAGTTCGCGCGGCACGAAACGCGATGAGCAAAGGAGTGATTGGACACAATGGCGTGACCAGGAGATATCAAAGCCTCCGCATTGACCGGCAAGAGAGAGATTTTGGAGGATGATGAGGTTTTGGTGCGGAGAGATGGGGGAACCGTCGATAGAGAGGGCCTCGATGGCGTACTGGACTGAGGTTTCGCCGGTCGGCTTAAACACCCAGCCGATCTCGACCGGAGTGTGATCGTCACACATGAAGGAGATGGCTGACGTCGAGGGGTTTTCTTCGGGGAATGGGCCGAGCAAGGGTGCAATGTGAACTTTGAAGAAATTGTTGTAGCGAACTCTCGTCTCTTCCAAGTATGACGATCGGATGAGTAGAGTGGACAAGACGCGGCCAATCAGAATGCACCAGAGCTTGTTCCGTTTTGTAGAATCGAGCGCCTACCGAAGAGAGATTGAGTTTCGGCGAACGGGTGGTAGGCAAAATAAGAAAGCGTACCATGCTAGAACGGGAGTGTTGGGGTTGTTGGGATGGCGGGATGCAGGCCATTAGGCACATCGAGCACGGCGATCAGGCAAGTGGGTATAGAGGAAGCGATAACGGTGAGAAGGTAAACAGAGAAAAACGGAAAACGAAAGTTGAGAGGAGTGGATGAAACCCGGGAGGAGTGAGGGAAGGACGGGGGAGGGTGACCGTGCCTAGAGACGCGGACGGAGGTTGGTGTCACGGTCTACGGTCGCTTCCATGCTCAAACCGGGGCCGGCCCATATCCCGCTCGCATGGATGACCTGTCTTCGGCTACACACCCGGTGGAATCGAGCTATCACATCAATGACTGCCACGGCGCCCTCGTTCCCCTTTACCTCTTGCCAAAGGCTATCCCTGTCTGTCTGTCCCTCCACAATGCCGAGTTCCCAGGTCTATGGCCGCTTCGTACGAAGGAGAAAATGGAGAAAGTCTGCTCCGCGTTCAACATCAGCAAGGAACACTGTACGAAGTATGTCACAATCGATCAAGAAGCGAAGCAACCGGAACTTAAGAGGCAGGTGCAGGAACGGCCAGGTATCGCACAGAACCCAAGCTCTGATTTTTTCGTGTTTGTCGGTTGTTGGTCGAAGCAGAAGAGTGTCGACTCGATCGCTGATATTATGCCTTCAATGTGAGCTATTTCCTTTTCTCTGGTTGACCCGGCGGGGCTCCTTCCTCATATTCCCCACTTCAAAGCATCCGAACTGATCTCCGTTTAGGCTTGAGAAGTACCCGACTAACCAACTGGTTACCGTTGGACCCATCATCGATCTTTACGGGAAGTTCGCCGCGGAGAAGTCGAATCGTCTCACGGAGGTTCACCCGGATCGCGTCTCCTCCAAGCCCGAGTTCACTGCTCTCTCCCCATATCTATTCAGCAGAGCCAAGTCCCCTCTCATGATAAATTGTTCGGTCTCGTCACGGTTGAGTTCGATCATAAGTGTGCTCTCGGTGTTGGATCTCGACTCTGTGGTCTTGGTCTTATGCCTAGTCGGGTGAGCGGATTGTCTTACAAGGTATTCTGCAGCCTTACTGATCTTTTCGACAGCGGTTCCCTGTCAAGTCTACATCAACAGAACACACGCTGTCTCAGTTTGGGAAGATGATTAAGAAAGCCTTCAAGTCCACCCCGAAGGAGCGCCAGCCGCCCCGTGCCCGTTCCGCCGTCCAGCCCATCGTCGAACGGCGTCAACGTACCGAAAATTTCCACAAGAGGAGTACAAATGCTAGCTGCAGGCTTGCAGGACCGGATGCCTGGAGGAAGTCGAATGGAGATGCAGGTGGAACGTTGTCAGTCAAGAACGTTGCCTTTTGTTGGCTGCTGCACGGTATCACCTTGGCGTTTCCACAGGTGAGTCGTCAAAGGGCCTAAGCGCTCGCAAATCAATTGATCTCACTTCATCGCTCTTTGCTTTCTATCCATCAATTGCTCTCGTTCTTCGCTATGCATGTGTTGCTTCCGGATTTTGAGCGTCGCATCTGTTGCCGTGTTGTCTTCAGGAAGACACTTGTACCCCTTCGCCACGCTTTGCATTGATCATGTACACCCTCGTGTTAGATTATAGTTCGGCTTTTCGGACTCCCAGCGACACCTGGACACGTTCACTTGCCCACTGCACGTACCAATAGAATACAACTGTATGCGCCCACATTGAAAATAAAACAATCGCTGTGCGATCTCCGTCTGCCGGTCCCTGCACTCGCAAGTCGCAGGACAGTGAGCGACGGATCTCGGAATGATCGCCCATCATTCCGCTCAACCTCGTTTCTTCCGAAACACAACTATCTCCCGCCGCCAGCGCTCCTGCAGTTCCCCCCACCAGCAAACGACATGAAGTATTACCCCTGGCAATGCGATGAAGGCTACAAATAACCCAATAACGTGGCTCCTCGTCATCGGGCTGCTCTTCCATCTTATTTATATAGGAACCATTTTCAATTGTTACTTCAAGAGCCCCGTCCCATGGGATGCAACCCTTTAATGCCGGATTTTCTTTGGCTAAAGACTTGTTTTGATCGTTGGTAAGTGCGGGATTCGAGACGTCCCACTTTTCATGCCGGTCGATGAGATCTGAAATGACTAATCGATATGCATATGCAAGGTCAGTTGACGGCTTGAGAGCGGACTCTGTGTTTCGTATAATGCCTTCCCCGTGTACCACAACTCTACCGAACCGGTTGCGCCGTATTTGAGGTCTATCGTTCGGGAGCGTGGGGCGTTTGGGGTCTTGCATACGCGCGTACCCATGGAGAGCAGACTAGGACATGTTGCGCTTGTTAGTGCGTTTCTCTGGTGTTCGCCGAAAATCGCCCATTCACCTTGCCACACATCAGGCGGAATGCATGAGGGCGTGTCTACTGTCACTAAGGCGACACTCTCCTAGGTCGTCGTTAAGGGTGAAATCAGACAATTGATCTCAGGGGTGGAGGACGAACCCGGTGGACGGAAAGCAACGGGGCAAGAGCCGAACCAGGAAGCAAAGACTTCTCCCCTGGATCAAACCACTCGGTCGCACGGAGACCCGAAAACGACGTCCCAAAAGAAGCAAGGAGCGAAGCAAAAAGCGAAGCAGGGAGATGGTAAGATTAGTATGTCATTGACCCCTAGTATATATCGGTGGCCCTCTGACATGTAAACAGTTGAAGAGTCGCATGTCACCCCCACCGTTCCCCGATCTGGTATCCCCCCGAAGTTCCCCTCCTGGTCGGAGCCGGCTTGGTCCTCATCTCTCGAAACCAACACCACCAATGATGGCTATGCTTCCGTGGTGGTGAAGTATTCTTGGTGTGAAGACGAACGCCGGAAGGTGGAAGCTGACCTCCTGTCCAAATGCAAGAAACGTTTTGGCACCCCCCGTCATTACTATTCGTTCTGTCCAACCGATTCACGCGGGAATCCGATGTCCACTGCGCGCTTCTTGCCAGCCGTCAAGGAAGAGCTAGCTGACTTCCATTGGGCGATCTCTGCTAATTCTCAAGTCCTCCCCGGTCCTCGGCGTCGCAGTCTGTGGATCCACGTGAGCGAACTGGTTGGCAGGTCGCTGGTACATGCTAAGACGCCGTGGGATCTATTCATAGCCCTTGGGCATGCAATGCTTGGTACGTGCTGGTCACTGTCACGGGTGTCACAAGGTCTCACATGCCAACAGGATGGTTGATGGCTCTGAGAAAGGGGTTCTTGCACAGAGATATCAGCATCGGCAACGCCCTGATGTTGGACCCTCCTGTGAAGATGGAACCATTCGCAGAGGAGGCCCTCGAACAACACACGGCACAGCTCTGCCTTCAGGAGGAGACCAAATTGGACCACTACGTCGCCCTGCTGAAGAAGATGATTAAGGAGCTGGGCCCCCAAGACCTGTGTCGTGGTTTTTCTATAGATGGCGACATGGCTGCCTCATTGGAGGATTACTTCACCCCGCGCAGTATGGAGGAGAAGTCTGTGGGTGCGCCTAATTGTGTCGGGAACCCGGCTGATGCGATGTCCACGCAGGGAACATACGAGTTCATGTCCAAGAACTTAGCGGATGTTCTGTGGGACCCACAACCCTATCTGCATTCCCCTGTCGACGACCTCGAGTCGTTCTGGCGTTCAACGACGGTGTGAGCGGAGGGAAACACGATGGAGCCGGGATCCGACGATTTCGGGAGAAGATGTCGGGTGACAAACGGCTCTCTGCCATTGATGAGGTTCGGTGGAAGTACCCTGACTTTTGGGAGCGGAGGGAGCAGGAATATGGCGCATTCTTCGTGAAATCTGCGGCTCTTTTGCACCCGTGGTTGAAAAAGCTGGACATCCTAATGGCCGACTGGGCACGTTTGATGGACCAAGCTGAATATTTCGAGGATACGAAGATGAAGGAGCACCTGACTGATAATTTCTTTATCTATGGCTACCGAGGTGTGGTAGAATATTTTGAGCTTATTCACGAGCACCGTGCATCACTCGAAGGCAGTTTAGATTTCTGTGTCGAAGCATCAACCGTCTTGTACCAAGCTCGAGTTTACAATATGCGAGTGATATGCGAAGCGCCGGATGGCGGGTACACAAGCAGATTAGTAATACGTTCCGCCAGGGATTGCTGGGGACGCTGAAGTTTTGACGGTGCGAGTCTTAGTTTATTTTCGCTTTCTGGACCGGACCGGACCCGGACTGTTTGTGTAACGTGTTCGGAGGGATCCAGGCTTGCCAAAGGATACCAGTGTGGCCACCACGGCCAAGGCATCCGAGCCCGAAACTCCAACTTGTGCCCCAAATACGACCGCTGGACCAACACCAATCCAGCCAAACTGGTCGGGACAGTCCCAGTCCAGACATATTCCACCCATTGTCCGATGCCCCCTATCAGTAACCCATAGACTCCAACCTGCAAGCCTCCACAACTCAATGCACCGTCCCTACCTCTCACACCCCTACGACAATCCTACAAACCTACTCCGCCTATTCAAACACGAGGTATGCCGTAATCCTCTACCACAACGACCCCACTAAACCCACTGTCCAAAGCGATGCCTTACTCGACGAAAAGTGGGATTTGGCGTGCGAACGCGATCTACACCACGGCACACTGCAGGTGCACGCGCCTGTACTTAAGCGACACTTGCACCGTCAAAACACTGAGTTTTGGCGACACACTCATAATTTAGAGGGCTTAGGGAAAACCTTGTAAGCTGCGAGGTAATAATAGTAACCCAATGTAGGGATATGAGCAGTCGCGAACAGTGTCACGTCCGATCCAAGGTTGGTACGGAACAGGTTTTGGATGACCGCGTCTGTCTCGTAATCAATGGCCGAGGTGGCTAAAACGTAACTTTGTGGACACCAAGTCCCAAATCATAGGAATCGTCCGGTAAGTTATTTACCTTCGTCCAAGACCAAAAACTTGCTGCGACGGATAGTAGCTCTTGCAAGCGCCAAGATCTAGCACTGGCCGATCGAAAGGTTCCCTCCCCCGTCCATCCCCAGCGCGATCCTTTCTTCATCGTCCTCGCTCTGGACAGGGAACAAACCCACAGCCCAGAGGGGCATCATTGAAAGCGGCATCGCCGCATTGGCCGAACGGACTCAAGTTCTATCGGAGCGTGTCGCTCAGCAACTCCGGAACCTGCGGGATGACCGTTATGTTCATCCTCAAAGCGCCCGAGTTGATCTCGCTCGTCGGAATGCCATCGTAAAAAAAGTTTCCTTCGGTGAGGATACCTCGGAGCAACGCCAAAGTCAACGAACTCTTTCCGCTTCCTGTGCGACTGACAATGCCGACGCTTTCACCGGACTTGATGTGGAAGTTGAGGCTATGGAGAACCTTGGGACCGTCAGCGCTATACTTGGCGGACAGGTTCTCGACAACCAGTTCTCCGCTAGCGGGCCGATAGGTGGGGGGGACGCCATCGGGTGTCGGCTTGGGCTCCTGCTCAACGTTTGCGTACTCCTGAATTCGTTCCAAGCTACATCACATATCTCGAGGATGAGGTTCACCTTACGACAAAGGGCGAGTAAATCATACCTGTTTCCGCCGACTTCGAACTCTTTCAAGCACCTGACCCACCATAAGATCATGGTGCCGAATCCAACGGCCATGTTCAACGAGAAACCGACGTTCACTGCAGACCCAGGTTTTTGAATAGCGCCGGTTGCGTGCACCAAGTAAATCGCCAGGACAGTGGAGAAGGTGGTTGTAACGGCATCAGTGCGGATCGAGATCCACCTGTTCAAGTTGTAGAAGGTACGCGGGGCGCGCGCGACCTCGTCAATGCGGTGCAAAGACTCCTGCCTGAACGAGTTCCGGGCAGAATAGGCGCTGATGGAAACTACAAAGGTCAGTAAGGCCATGCCCTCTTTCCGAGCGGGCAGAACGCGCACCAATACCAGCAATAGCGGCGTCAAAGTGGGACAGCACGGGGGGAACGAGCATCGTTCATCTCACGCTTGGCAGAGAGCCGAGCTTTGATGTGGGTCTGTCCGACCACAGCCCCGATCACGGGAACGGTAACACCGCCGGGCGCAAGGAAAACGGGTGAGAAAACAACGATAGCGATGAATTTCGCGATCGTGCTGATACCCGTAGAAATGACGGCGTTAAGGTGGTCCGGAACCGCACTATCAACTGCAATAACCGTTGGCCCAGATCCGCACAACGCAATAATAGAGGATTTGGCATACCGGAGTGCATATCCTGAGTGCACTGCGCAATCGCACGAGCAACTGGAGTAGAACCGAGCCACCTCAGGACCGTGCCCAGGACAGCAGAGATCAATCTACGGCGAATGGTCCTCGGCGCCCTTAACCCTCCGGACGTGTGCAGCGAAGTAGCGATCGAACTACGTAGCAAACGTCGCGAACATGAGGAGCTTGGCGTACCGAGAATGTATCTAACCCTGAACTTCAGGACCGGTAACAAGAATCCCAAGAGATGGACTTACTGTCGGGAAAATATGTCGACGCTTGTAGGAACATGTGACACTTGTACATGCTTGTACGCACTTGTGAGCAATTGTGGACCACATGTTCCCACAGCCAAAATTCCCACAATCGCCTACAAGCGCGTGCAAGCGTCAGCACATTTTCCTGACGTACCCGATTGAGTCGACCTGCCAGGGCTCAAGGATCTCTTATCGAGAAGACCGGTAACCTAAGAACCAAGTTTGCTGCGGCGGATCAGTATGTCGCAGCGTGAGGCGGACGGAGTAAGGGAGATGAAAGAGCGGCGGTGTATGACCCTGGCGAAGAGATGTTTGGGGGAGGGTGGCG
>Ga0307512_10006624_pt1 | contig 11694 bp, 9 predicted proteins | sample 14_EM_MG_FD_200267 | JGI IMG/M metagenome (GOLD analysis project Ga0307512, IMG submission 200267) | Populus trichocarpa ectomycorrhiza microbial communities from riparian zone in the Pacific Northwest, United States - 14_EM | ecosystem: Host-associated > Plants > Roots > Unclassified | place... | reverse complement strand
AATTCATCTACTCTAGCGTAGATCTTACCTATCTAGTTATCCCATCCAGGCGTTCATCTCAATGTTCCCTATCCTATCCTGGTGCTAAAATCCGGCCCCAATGCCAAGAGTCAGGCAACTTTTGCGGACTAGTTACTCGCTAGATTTTTTGTGTCACTAATCGCGCGATGTACACACTGGCCAACCGCCATATTGAATCATGGCAGTCCACCGCGACCTTTCACAGTCTCGTACATAATCTCGCCATGATCTAGATAGGTCGCATGCGAGTAATGAGAAAACAAAAAAAAGACCTCTCACAGTCCACCGGCAGCCACGACTCCCCCTGATTACTTGCTGAAGGGGAGAACGTGGTTCAGTAACAAACCCGATCGAGTGATATTTGTGACACAGATGTGGAGGATTGGAGGACGACGGGTAAACTCTCACTGGCCAGAGTCTCTCTTGCTGAAGCTGCACGGAGATCAAGCCTATCCAGGCGAGAGGTCAGATCACACAAATTAATATTTGGGGCGATAGGCAGAGGGGGCATCCTATTAACATTTGTCGTCGAGTCCTGATGGTGTCGGAGACAAGTGAAATCTCCCCCTGGCTCACCCGTACACACATCTTGCTAGGTATGGGTTCCAATTGCGTACAAATGTATCTCCCCCCTCTTTCTCTGCCTGCCTGTGTGCAAGTAAGTATTCAGAAATTGATATTTTACTCGGAATAAATTTCTTTGTCGTAATGCCGCGGGTGTAGCAGTAACTAAGCGATGACTCATCACGTACAGAGTGACCGATTGGCAGACCCGCTAGTCGGGTAACGCTATGCGCTTAGTTCACCCCACGAGTAGAGTGCTCACTTAAGTATTGTATCTGACAATTTTAGCAGCCGTACTTAAATGTGCCAACGCCGATGCCTCACCTCCGTCCGCCGCCTCTACTACGAACGACAGCTGCTCCTATCCGTGGTCCTAAATCCTACCCCCGCCGGCCAGCGTCAGCCTGCAATTCCCCGCTTCAACCCAATACAAAAACACGGAGATTCCACTCCAGCCCCACCATGGGAAAGCGCACTCGCACTGTAACCTTGGAGCCGATCCCAGAGAAACCGTTGCCGGCGAGCTCGAAAGATGTTACGGTGGACGGCAGCGACTATACCGCGATCACAGAGGGCTGTGCGACCGTTTTATTCCCAAAGAGCACGGTAAAGCGAGATGAAAAGGGCCGCGAGGTGGAAGTCAAAGGAGAAGTGTTCTACAATCCGATCCAGCAGTTCAATCGTGACTTGAGTGTTCTTGCGATCAAGAATTTTGCAGAAATATATCTCGGAGAAAAGAAATCGAAACGTGGTAGGGGGGGCGTAAAGAAGCGGTGGGTGGGGGTGACGGTCGCGAAAGGTGAAGGAGGTACAAACGCCATTGACTGCAGAATTAGTTTTTGCTGGTAATAATTCATGGCGTAGAAGAACCCGCGGCGAGTGAAGAGAATGAAGAGGATGCGTCGGCCACGAACTCGGGAGCCAAGCCTACTACCCGGGCTCAACCCAGGTTCGCTGTTCTCGATGCGCTCTCTGCCACCGGACTGCGGGCGCTGCGGTACACGCTCGAGCTTCCTATGGTCACTTCGGCGACTGCCAATGATCTTGACCCGTCGGCCGTTGACTCGATCCGGAGGAACATTGAATACAATAAGCAACATTCAACAACGACGGATCCAGACAAGATGTCTGCTGCGGAGGCGGTCTGCAAGATAAAACCCAGTTTGGGGAACGCTCAACATCACATGTACTCAGTCCTGTCGCCAGCGCACCATAATCTGCCAACTAGAGAACCACAATCACTCAAATACGAAGTTATTGACCTCGACCCGTACGGAACTGCCGCTATCTTCTTGGATGCTGCTGTTCAAGCAGTATCGAATGGTGGACTGTTGTGCGTTACCTGCACAGACGCCGGCGTCTGGGCATCTACCGGTTACAGCGAGAAGTGCTACTCCCTGTATGGCGGAACACCGGTCAAAGGCGAATGGTGTCACGAGGCTGGACTTCGTCTCATATTACACTCCATTGCCTCTGCTGCTGGAAAGTACGGTCTGTACATCGAACCGTTGCTCAGCTTGAGCATCGACTTTTACGCCAGAGTTTGGGTGCGCATCAGGCACGGACCTGCAGAAGTGAAGAAGCTGGCCAGCTCAACCATGATTGTCTACAATTGTGACGAAGGATGCGGGTCCTGGGTGACGCAAATATTGGGGAAGGCCAGGGAGAAAGCTAACAAGAGCGGGAGCGGAACGTTCTTGAAGTTCGGCCTTGCGAGGGCGCCCACGGTTGGCGAGAATTGTGCTGAGTGCGGATCTGTGATGCACGTGAGGGTTCCCAAGCCAAAAAGCCCGTGGCTGCGTGTTGACCTATTCCTTCTTAGCTCGGAGGTCCCATGTGGGCTGGCCCTTTACACTCTGCCGCCTTTGTTGAACGATTCCTGTCAGTCCTTCCACCTGCTGACGATTCCATGTATGGGACAATTCCGCGGATCACCGGTATGCTGCAAACGGCGCTTCAGGAGATCCCCCTTTCCGACAGCCCCTTCTTCCATGTTCCTTCTCTCTTGTCCAAAACCCTTCGTTGCGAAGCACCGCCCAACGCAGGATTACGTGGTGCCCTTATTGGATTGGGATATAAAGTTGCTCGCTCGCATTGCAAACCCAATTCCATCAAAACTAATGCCCCGCACAGCGTGGTTTGGCAAATCATGAAAAGATGGGTTGTGCAAAAGGCAGGTGCCCGCAAAGAGAACGCTTTGAAAGAAGGAACTGCAGGGTTCAATATCATGCGGAAGCCGTTGGATGAAGGTCTACGCATCGTTTTCGACAAGGAGTTGGGCAAAGAGGAAGATAAGGCGAACGGCATTGTGAGATATCAGGTTAATCCTACCGCAAACTGGGGCCCCATGGCGAGGGCAGGTCCACCCACCAGCAAACCGCCACAGGCAGAGAGTGAGGGCTCAGAAAATAAGAAAAGGGTTAGGTCAACGGTTGCTTGGGTGGGATAGATACAGCAGGGGGCTAACGTGTCTCAGAAGGTTGAATCGAACTGATGGATCGTTCTCACTGGCAAAGGATATTCGCACCTGGGCATTTCTGACCGAGTTCTTCTGCCTATAATCTATGGCGTTGTGTGCTAATGGAAGTTTGGCTGTTGCCTCATCCTGTAGTAGAGGGTGTGCTGTAGTTTGGATGTGCGTGTTCGTTCATATGTAATCACTCATGCTGCATTCGTTGATTCGTCACGTCCTCTTGTCTGCCGCTGTAGCGGACGGAGGGACCCAGGGCAAGGAGCACAGAAGTGAGAACGGGGGCTTGGACAGGGGGAGTTGCCGCGGGCCGCCGGCGAACTGTGAGAGGTCGCGGCGGACGGCGAAAGGGAAAGGACTGTACATAATATCGCCATGGTCGCATGCGATCAATGAATCGTCACCACCGCCATCATCGCCAGCCGCTGTAATTGAGGAGGAGGAGGAGCTGCTTTTCTTCCCCACACCATCCTTCATAGCCACTACGCGAGAGGAGTAGGGAGACTGGAGGGCGGTTTTCTCACCTTTCCTTTGTAATTTCCTTGGTGCGTTTTCACTTTCTTGGGAGGCCTGGGCGGAGGGCCGCCTGCAGACTGACTGCGGACGGGAACTGGACAGTGTGTACCTCGCGCGATTATTGCCTACATATCATCACCATCATCATCATCGGCAGACGCTGTAAGTTTAGTAGAGCCCGTATTCTCGCCTGACCATCCATGGGAAGCGTAAAGTCAGGTGCTTTATCTCTCGACCAATAAGCATAGCGCCTTTTCAAACGCTGCGACCTATCACGGCTGTTGTATTTGAAAGCAACCCAAACAGCGCTTCGCCATATAAACACGCCCGACGCAACGTATCTCCTACTGAATATTAACGCTTTCACTCTCATCGTCGAATACCTCATCTTCAAGTACTCAGCCTATCAATATGTCGTCTCAGCCAGCCACTTGTTGTCGAAAGGGCGGTTCTCAGTGCAGCTGCGCCGAGCAGGCCAAGTGCTCGTGTGGGGCGCGTAAGGCGCTTGACTGCAATTGCCAGCGGGCGACAGAGGAGAACGTCCTCAGTGGTCCTCGGTGTTCATGCTGTAGGCCGCGTTGCTATTTATCTTCTCTCTTTTATAGGGCTGTTTGCTAATGGTTCGATGATGAATTGCAGCGAAGCGACCAGCCCAAGAGTGTACCTGCGAGAGAGCCGCTGAGGAGAACAAAGTGCCAGGTGTCGCCTGTGAGTGTGGGAAGCGTCCCGCCAATGCCTGTAGGTCCCTGCCGATGCCACTTTCTCCTGCCTCCGCATCATGCTCATTCGCCCGTGACAACGTAGGTACATGCGAGAAGAACCCCGCATTGGGACTGAGAGAAGGAGAGATTGATTTCACGACCAAGGCGTGAGGAGTTGGGAATAGTATTCACTGCATTTTGAATTTGCTGGAGAAAATACGAACAACGAATGTGATGGATTGCTACTATGAAGGAGCCATGGAATGGAATGGATTTCTCCCATAGATACCTCCGAGCATTGTGAAGGATCTGAGCGGAATGTATCGTAACCGAGGGTTGCACGTGATTGCCATCCTGTGATACCAGTGATTCTTAGTACATACAACCAAGAGTGCTGCAACTAGTGTACGTACGGGTCTCCGCTTCCATCTGCTCTGCCGACCCTCCATCAGCCTACCTGTCTACGCCCTACATACACTCCCGCTTCGACTCTTACGTATAGTAATCGCGTTCCGCACCTTCTATCGTCTACTCAACGCGGCTCGGTAGCCGAACACGGTCTCGGTGCTTGCATACTCCGTTCATACGCGGCGACGTTCCTTCGACACACCCCCGCCCCGAACCATAGCTCCAGCTTGTCGCTCGACGGCGGTATGGTCTTCGAGTGTGCTGCGGCAGTTCATACGGCGCATGGTGCTGAAGAATCACAGGGCCGCATCCTTGGACAACCCGCGATCCTTTCCGAGAGCTCTCTAGAGCTACCGTCATTGCTGCGCTCAGCCCGGCTGCCGATCGAAAAGCGCCGTCATGTCGTCCATGCGAGGTACATACACACCGTCCTGCTCTTCCTCCAAAGCCGGAGTAGCACTTTGGAGGGACGTCAATTGATTTTATGGTGTGTGGCTGCTGGTAGGGCTGGTTCAGTTTATTGCGGACTTGAGAAATGCACGGGCACGAGAGCTTGAGGAGAAGCGAATCAACAAAGAGCTGGCAAATATACGGTTAGTTTCGCCCACCATCGCATCGTATGCTAGCGGAACTATGTGCTGATATCTCCGAAGGCAAAAGTTCAAAGGCAATTACTTCTTGTCAATCCCTTGGACCCCGGGGGTTACGATGAGTGCTGACGCGATGTTGCTGAGAAGATGGCGGACTGAACGGCTACCATAAGAAAAAATACGTCTGCAAGGTACTTACCGTCACACACCTCCTCCTCCGAGTATCACCCTTACTCAATACTCTGAATCTTAGCTTCTCTACATCTATATCCTGGGATGGAACGTGGATTTTGGCCACCTCGAAGCCGTGAATCTTGTCTCCGCGACGAAGTATTCGGAAAAGCAGATTGGCTATCTTGCCGTCACCTTGTTTTTGAACGAGAAACACGATTTCTTGCACCTAGTTGTCAATAGCATCAAGAAGGACTTGTTGGACAACAACGAGCTGAATAACTGCTTGGCCTTGCACGCCATCGCAAACGTCGGGGGGAGGGAGATGGGAGAAGCACTCAGTCCCGACGTCCATCGCCTGCTGATATCACCGTGCGTTGTTCCTTGCCGGTCTCGCCCAGTGAAACTGATTGGTAGCGTAGGACGTCGAAGTCATTCGTCAAGAAGAAGGCTGCCTTGACGCTGCTGCGACTGTATCGCAAGTTCCCCGGCATCATTCAGAACGAGTGGGCTGAACGCATAATCTCCATCATGGATGACCCCGATCTTGGAGTTGCGCTATCAGTGACTTCCCTTGTTATGGCTCTGGTGCAGGACAATCCGGAAGCGTACCAGACCAGCTATGTGAAAGCTGCCCACCGGTTGAAGCGCATTGTCGTCGACAACGAGTATACCCAAGACTATATATACTACAAGGTCCCTTGTCCGTGGATTCAGGTTAAGCTACTGAGACTTCTCCAATACTATCCACCGTCGGGTACGCATCGCCACCGGGAACCTGTGCTTTCGTGTCGCTAACTCATTGCGTGGTAGAGGACGTCAGTATCCAGAACATGATCCGGGAGTCACTACAGAGTATTCTTGACACTGCATCTGACACGCCCAAAAATGTGCAACAGAATAATGCACAAAATGCTGTCCTCTTTGAAGCGATCAATTTGGCCATTCATCTGGACTCGGAGACCGGCCTGATGACCCAGATAGCCGTCAAACTAGGACGATTTATCACCTCCCGGGAAACCAACGTGAGATATCTGGGGTTGGAGGCCATGACACATCTTGCAGCACGCTCGGAGACATTAGAGCCGATAAAGAAACATCAAAACACTATCATCGGCTCCCTGCGGGATCGCGACATCAGTGTTCGAAGGAAAGCGCTCGACCTGCTCTACAGCATGTGTGATCCTACCAACGCATCCGCAATCGTTGGAGAGCTCTTGAAGTATCTGCAAGGTGCTGACTTCGCTATCCGAGAGGAGATGGTACTGAAGATAGCTATCCTGACCGAGAAATATGCCACTGAGTACCAATGGTACGTCGATATATCTCTTCGGCTTATCAGCATGGCTGGCGATCATGTGAGCGACGAGGTGTGGCAGCGAGTGATCCAGATCGTCACAAACAACGAGGAGCTTCAGGTATATGCTGCACAGAATATATTGCAATACCTCAAAGCTGCCCAGTGCCACGAAACACTGGTGAAGATTGGAGGATATCTCTTGGGTGAATTTGGCCACCTCATTGCAGACAATCCCGGATGCAGTCCTATCGAGCAGTTCCTGGCGCTTCAGTCCAAGTTTAATGGATGTTCATCCATTACTAGAGCAATCCTACTCTCCTCGTTCGTAAAGTTCATCAATCTGTTCCCGGAGATCAAGCCGCAACTCCTGCAAGTTTTCCGCGCATACAGCCATACTCTAGACCCAGAACTGCAGCAACGAGCATGCGAATACCTAGCACTCGCAACACTACCGACCGACGACCTGCTCCGGACGGTCTGTGACGAGATGCCGCCTTTCCCCGAGCGCGCATCGGCGCTCTTGTCCAGACTGCACCAGAAGCACGCGGGAACCAGCGATAAACGTACCTGGGTCATCGGAGGCAAGGACGCGAATGTTGAGAAGAAGGAGTTCAACCTCACCCTGAATACCGGCCTAAAGCGGACGTTCACGAATGGAGCGGGAACCCCAACAAATGGTGGTATGTCAAGCCCGGCAAAGCCGAATGCGTTGACGCCGACGTACGAGCTTGCTGGCCTTGATCTCAATGGCGACACTGCCACCAAGAAACCGCCTGTGAACCTAGCCTCGGCGGCCCACTTGAGCCCAGACTGGGAAGTTGGATACAACCGCCTTCTGATCAGATCGGAGGGAGTTCTCTTCGAAGACGGACAGATACAAGTCGGACTACGGTCGGAATACCGGGCACACATGGGCTGTATAATCCTATACTACACTAATAAGTCCTCGGCGCCGATTGGTTCTTTCACAACCACCATCAATAACAACTCTCCTGGCGCGCTCGTGGTAAACTGTTCCAACATTCCGGACACCAACGTAGCTCCCGAGAGCCAGACACAGCAAACAGTTATGCTAGAAGCGCATAAGATATTCTCCGAGGCGCCCACCATCCGGATATCGTACCTCGCGGGAGCACTCCAAGCGCTCACACTCAAGCTTCCGGTCGTGCCTACGAAGTTCATGGAGCCTGCAGTGCTCTCGGCAGAGGACTTCTTCAAGCGTTGGAAGCAGATAAGTGGTGGGCCTCGGGAGTATCAAAAGGTTTTTGGTATTAGGATCAAAGGCCACCGGATTGAGCCTCCGCGTACGCGACGGGTTATCGAGGGTTTCAAATGGGGTGTGCTGGATGGCGTCGATCCCAATCCGAAGAACTTCGTCTGTGCGAGTGTGATGCATACGCTCGAGGGCGGGAAGTTTGGGTGCCTTTTGAGGGTAGAGCCGAATCTCGAAACTGGAGTGAGTTCCTTTGCCCCCCCCAATAGGGCGGGTGGTGGTGCCATGCTGACCAGATGTGCTCAGATGTACCGTGTCACCGTCAGAGCAACAGATGAAGCGGTGCCTCCAATTTTGCTCAACGTCATGGAGGGCCGATTGGCGTTGGGGTCCCCACCTCCCGACTACGGGCGATGAGGGGACACGGTGTTGTACATGGGCATAAATTTACTTCGCATTTTGTAATGTTAAACACCCCATTATCTTGCTATCTGTTGTCTGTTTGAGCCAGCTGTTTCCTATTTGTTCGAGGCCGGTGCAGCATTGATGGGTCGTCCTTTTTTTCTCTTTGTGTAATGGATTCTTTACTTGAACTTTGAGAGTCGTCGTACTGCATACATACCCCAAAGATCCTGATCCGAGCCCGCCGAATTGAGCTCCACTTGTGCCCGTCCACATGATACGATTTTGGTACGATTGTATGGTCGTGAAGAACCAACCTCTAAGCATTATTCTACGAATTAAAGCCGCAACTACTCCTTCTGTTCGGTTGTTACATCCCTCGTAGCCTGTGCATCTTGTTTTGGAGGCCGCTCTCCGAAAATTGCTGTTCCGACTCTGTTGCCCACTGTCAGCCCGCAATGCACACCCGCCCCCAATCGGGCAACATACCTAACACTCGTAGCGCCCAACGTGATCGCCTGTTCGAAATCGCTGCTCATGCCCATACTAAGCTCGAGGTCACCCTCGGGCAGCTGCAGCTCCTTCTCAACGTCCCGCGCCGTCTCCTTGAGCAGCAGGAAGTCTTGATTCTCCTCATCGCCCGACCGCTGAGACCGCGCAATGCTCCCGATCGTCATCAGTCCGTGTAACGTCAAGTGCGGACATGTTTCACGGATGTGGCGGGCGATGCCGATAGCTTCGGAGGGGGTGCAGCCGGATTTGGAGGATTCGCCTGTTCGCCACCGCTCACGGTCAGAGATTGGGGGGGAGAAGTGGAAGGGATGTTGTAGCGGCAGGGGGGGATCCTTACCGGAGGTGTTGACCTGCACATAAACCCGCAGCTTACCCGCCTCCGGCTGCCGAACCGCCAACGCGACCCGGCCCTTCTCCAAAGCATCTGCCTTCTTGGAGGTATCCACGGACTCAACTGCCCACAGATTCGGTATCTCCTCCGCCAGCCTGCGGCACTTATTCGTTTGCAGCTGTCCGATGAAGTGCCAGTATATCTCACGAGGCAGCTGAGCGGCTTTGTCGAGGAGCTCTGTCGGACGCAAGGTATTAGGACGGAGCGCGCACTGAAAGGAGCAAAGCTATTCTTACATGCCTTGGACATAGTTCTCCCCCATATGTCGATGCCCCGTTCCCTCATAGAGCGCAAGGACATCAGAGGGGGGCTTCAGCTTCGAGACGGCTACCAGACGCACCTGTGGTTGGTAGGCATCCGCGAGGGAACGGATTAGTTCTCTTTTTTTCTTTCCCTTTCTTTCTCCCTGACAACAGATTAGCCAGGGGAGCGCGTACGCACCTGCCGACCGGTAGAAACTGCGGAGATCCGGGAGACGACGGTGCGGAGGTTCTCAACGAGCTGTTGGGTTCTGGCTTGCGTTGCTTGCATTTTTTTTCTTTTGGTTGGATGAATTAGATAGGGGGATTTTGCAGTTGTAGTTGGGGATGTAAGGTTGTGGGCGAGGATCGGCCAAAGTAATTTGCCAAGATGCGATGCGATGCGATATGTATGTATGTATCATACGTACATATCTATGCGAGGGGTTGGGTTGGGACCTGCAGCGTGGGGAAGAGCCGACTTCAATGCCGTCATGAACAAACATAATTGGTACATCTAGTCCGAGCTCTCTAATTATGCCGTCGATGAAAAATGTGAGGGTGACAGGGTTTCGTGTCCCGTGCTAAACGCTATGCCGTTTTTGCTAGTTTTCTTGGTAGGTATGTATAAACATCCACAGGTCTTCTGGTGTTGGAACAAACTAGGGATTCACTCCCCCTGCAGGGTTGATCTTCACTCCATCCATGCCTATGGTTGGTTACATGGAATGGTGTAAGGAACGGCCCCTGTGGTTGCAGTGTTGCAACTTGGGATTTCTGGAAATCGGTGGTTTAAGAATGCAATGCCCAGATTTCGAGGATTTTTTTCCTTCGCTCATCAACTGTGAACTCACATTCACTCACATCTACTACTCGGTCCTTGGATTTTCCTAATCTATCTCGCCGTCGATCTCCCACGGCGACGTCGCGGCGGCGAGACACTAAATGTAAGTGTTGACCCTCAGCTCACGAGAGAATGATGTTATGATAGTAGTCCTAGCGGGCGCAGGTTGTACTGATGTGAAACCCAAAATCGCTAATTGCAATCGAGAGACGCAGAGATCTCACAGCTTCACCGCCCTACAACCATCGACGCATCTTTCACCGTCTTTACCACAGTTCCTACCTACATACGGCTCGACAACGACCCAATACAATCCGAGAGGCCCTCGTAATCCGATACAACAACCAGCTGACACACTCAATGGCCCAATCCTCTACTTCCTCCAATAACGAGGGCTTCCTCCCTCTTCACGGCCTCAGCACCCATCCCAGCACCCAGCAGCAGCAGCAGCAGCCCAGAATGGACGAGCACGTAGTCAACATCCCACTCACTCCGATCCGCACCAACGCCAGCACCGGTGCCCGACGAGCAGGCCAGACGATGCCTGATATCCCGCTCGAGGATCCCGTTACTACCGCTAGTCCAAAGTTCCGAGGCCGGCGTCGGATGCGCACTGATGACAACTCCTTCAGCGAGGAGGAAGGCGCCCTCACTACAATGGGAAAGGTGTACGATAGAATCTTGCACTTCTCCATCATAACGAGGTATATGCTTTATATCCTGCCGTCGAGCCTGTGCTTGCTCGTGCCGATTCTGGTTGGCGTTTATGGTGCTCCGAAAGCTTCCGTTGGTGGTGTCAGGATGGTGTGGTTTTTCGTTTGGGTGAGTGGTCCTTCAACATACCTGCTAGTCCGTGTGACGAAGTTGAATTTGTTGGATTCAATACACAGCTAGAGATTGTATGGTGCTCTCTTTGGGTGTCGAAGTTATTTGCCAAAGCTCTTCCAAAGATATTCCAAACGCTCGTTGGAGTAATCAGTTCCAGTGTTAAGAAATACTCACTCGTGCTGGAAGCACTGGAGCTTCCTCTCTCATTCGTTGGCTGGGCAGCCGTCAGTCTGTGCTCCTTCCTCCCGCTGATGGCCAAAGAGCGCATCGAAAAGCCATGGCAGACGGTAATGAACAAAGTTCTCATCTCCTGCCTGGTGTCCAGTCTCCTGTGGCTGGCCGAAAAGCTCCTGATCCAGATTGTATCCGTCGACTACCACCGCCGACAGTTCGCGCAGCGCATCAAGACCAACAAGGAAAAGGTTAAATTCTTGTCACAGTTGTACGAAGTCTCGCGGAATATCTCCCCTGAATACGGCGAGTTTGCTGAGGAGGACTATGTCATCCGTGGTGCTATGAGTAT
>Ga0307512_10006623_pt1 | contig 11695 bp, 13 predicted proteins | sample 14_EM_MG_FD_200267 | JGI IMG/M metagenome (GOLD analysis project Ga0307512, IMG submission 200267) | Populus trichocarpa ectomycorrhiza microbial communities from riparian zone in the Pacific Northwest, United States - 14_EM | ecosystem: Host-associated > Plants > Roots > Unclassified | place... | reverse complement strand
AAAATATCTATGTTGATGACAGAAGGCTCTACCTTGTGGAGGACAAGACATCTGTCAACAGCCTGAGGAGTCCAACCAATTGGCCCATAACGGAGAGCATGGTGGACTGTGGGTCTTCATCCACGCACTCATTGAACGTGTCAATGATAATGATTGTTGGGACACTTGATGAACTGAGAGGTCGGATGATTAAAGTCTCCATCTGGTTGTAGAGAGATTTGTATATGATACCCAGATTTGTTCGGAGGAGAGGAGCGAGGATTGATCGAAATTCTCGGTATCCATAAGTGAGTTGGATGGCGAGAGTGAGGAGGATGTGGCGGAGGTCCCTGCGGTCTTCAAAATCGCGTGAACAGAAGGACGCTCCTGGTCTCCCATCTGTGAAGAGCTGCTCCGCAATGGTCTGGGCGATTGTGGGCTTGCCGGTCCCGGCGAGCTCGTTCAGCCAGTAGACGGGGGACGTTATGTAGTCTTCGAACCAAGACAGAGTCCCGGGTTCCTTTGAGGCAGCCCCGGCGATCAACATGTCAGAACTCTGTTGCTTTAGCGTGACGGCAGCTATTCAGTGTCAACGAATCAGCTGTTGAACCATGAGTCTAGGTCTATCGGAAGTAGAATCATTTCTGACCCGCATCCTGAAAAGGTCAATCAACACCCACGTTTTCTTGAAATATGGGTCCCAGGATTTACGATCAGTGTACAGTTTTGATTGTAGATCTCTGCCGCAAGAGCTATGGGTCGCGTAAGTACACTATTAGGCATACGTATTCCAATATCATCGCTGACCAGGTAGTCCAGGAAGGCACCTCAGAAGTCGTCCGCAAGACCGCATACAGCAATCGTATTCGATTCCTTCCCTGAGTGCTCTCCGGTACCGGAGTGTCCAGATAGAAGCTGCAACTTGTCCTTGATTCCCTCGAAAGCTCTGTGGGCCGGGTCAACATGACGGTTGTCAGCGGCTGATGGAGAGTACGCACTCGAATAAGGTTCTCTGTCGCCTGAACTCATCGGTGTTCTTCGCGGCATTCCCTTCGACTCTGAACCGATCCAACCGCGCACGGACGGACCCTATCTTTTTTTCGATTGGCGGGTTCTGTGCAAATGCGTTATTCAGTGTCTTCGGTCGCGTACATAATATGTTACCTGGCGCAGTTTCAAGGGTGCAGCAAAGGATGGCTGGAATCGCCCGGCCACTAGGCTCGTCTCGAAGTCGAACTCGAGAGGCAGAAACTCACGGTCAATTGGACGAGCTGGCTGTGGTTGTTGCGACATCTGTCCCCTACGTTAACGATTTCTGACCCTGACAGTATTTGATAGCATCTGGTAGACGAGGATGGCTCGCCTAAGTCGTTCTATGAGTTTGACGACTTCTCCTGTATCTTGCGCTTTATCGAGGATTCGAGCAACCTTTCCCTTTTCTGGTAACTCTTGCGATCGTGTCCCAATGTCTTCCAGCGGTCTGTCATGTGGGTCAGTTTTGAGCGGGCGAGAGATCTCAGACGTGATACAAACTTTCCAAGCCGTGTTAACATTGTTTTGACCGTGGGATCCGCAGCAACTGGGCACCCTTCAAAAGCCACCAGTTTTGTTAGCCTCCGCTCGGTAGGGTTGAACCCCACCCTGAAGGGAGACATAACCGGGGTTAAGGTAAAGCGGGGTGAGTGCACGCAGCTCTAGACTCGGGTACGCTGAGCGTGCGATGTCGCAGAAGACCCGTGTTGTCCATAGGCGTTCTCCGGACACATCGAGAAGGGCAAGAGAGAGTAGTTTGATAGGCGTCTGCAAACTTAATCACATAAGGAGGATCCAGCCGAGTAGTAATAGTATGTAATCCATCTGGGATCACACCGGCACTTTCCGGTGTAGGGAGGTTGGAAAGGGTATGATCCCCTTCCGATTGACCGATTTCGAATGCGGTCACATCCACCTCTTGACTTCCAGTCCATCAATACTCCGCTGCGCCACCTTTCCAAATCCATCAACAAACCCGCCCCCCTCGGGTAGCGCTACCCGAGCTTAGCCGAGGCTTTTTTGAAAAAACTGGCCGGCGCTAGTGCCAAAAACTGGATGGGATTTTGCTAAGCGGTCGGGTAACGCTACGTAGGAGGGGGGCGGGTTTGCTGATTTCTGCCCAAAATACGATTGTGCGGTCATGCGCCAACCTGTTCCAGCCGCGACAGACAGACGCACTGTTTCGCGGATTGCAGGTGTATCATGTGCACCACCCTCTTTTGGAGAAGCGAACTCACAGCCCACTGACCCATGTTCACTGTTTTCCAGCGTTTTCCGTACGGAACTACTTGAGCTAGGGTCTCCGACCTCGTGACGCCTCACGTACAGGTCACAAGCTTATTACTTCTTGAAGTGGGAAAGGTCTAAACACATGGGTGGTATTTTCTTGCAAGGACGGGAACGAAGGAAAATATCGGCATCCGAACGCGTGCTAGCCGGGACTTCCAGTGACAGCTCCCTCTCGTGCCGATTTTTATCATCAATCAATCAAATCCCTCCGAGTACCTTAACTGGGGGATGTATCGTTCGCACGTCGCTACTTCCTCCTTCACTCTGCTTTACTGCACACGCAGACGGTCCGACGGCTCGCATTCCCTCTCTACCCTATCCCGCCATCCCTTCGAGGTTGGAATTTCCTGATTCCTGACGGAATCCAGCATTAGTGAAGGTCGACAGACTTAGATGGATGGGTCGGATCTGGCGGCAGTGGTCCAGGCCGGAGAGCAGTTGTACGCGTTCATCCTTTTTATCTTCGACACTTTGAACCCCAACGAATTTCTTCAGATTCGTGCTCAAGGTAGTATTCCCAATCTTGAAGACGTGCCGAGACAACAATGTTTAATCAGTGTACAACCACGCAGTTGCTCGTGACTTCTGTACAATGTCTATGGGTGTATGACTACCTCCTGACCTTCGGAGATGAGGTCCGGTACCCTTCATCCCTCTTGAAAGAAATACTGGGTTCTGACCATTGCAAAGGTAGAATATGCTTGGTCTGGAAGGAGATCCTGGGGCAAGTTTGCCTCCGCCTTGTCTGAAAATTCGATAACTCATACAGTTGTTACACAGTATTTGCGCTCTTCATTGCCGTACGTCATCCCAAAATTTGGATCGCGACGGTCTTAACTGTGCTGTAGAATAGGTACACCCCCCTGTTGCACCTCGCCTGGGCCCACACCACCATGTTTCATTACATAAAACCAGTAAGTCCCTGCCCATGATGGCATTGCGATACCATACTCATGAGATGTCCCGTAGTTGTGCGTTTCCATTCTGTATCCCTACTGCCAATCCTCACCCCGTTCAATAATTCGACAGCTGCCAAGGCACTAAATGGGTGCCGATCTTTCATTCGGCCGCCGTCGTCGTTTTCGCCCATACAGCGATTGCGTTAAGGTTTGGTCATTTCCTCCGGATAAAAGTGAATTCCTGTTGAGATTGGATGCTGTGGTTTGCATATAGGATATGGGCCATGACTGGGCGGAACAAGTTGATTGGTGGTATACTGGCTCTTACGATTGCCGGGGAGTTCTGTCATGGGGTCCTCTCGGTTGTCTGGGTCGCGCTGCACGGACGTAAATATCTCAACTATCTGACCGGTCGTGTGCGGACTCATCTGTTTCTAGTGGAACCGTTCCCAGAGATAGATCTGGATCCATTTAAGCTTTGCATTTACAAAGCGTGGAAAGTTGGGGAACTCATGTATAACAATCTATCAACTTTTTTCGGTACGTCCTCATCCCCCAGCCTGAGACATTGTTTTACCTGGGAGTTTTGGCGCGCCTCACATTCCACACACTCCATATCGTGGCATGATAGATCTTCTTGCGTTCTTGGTCATTTTGATTACAGCCAGGAGATCAAGGAGGATCAGATATCCGGGCATGCCCAACATCTTGGACACTATTCTGCGAGACTCGACTGAATACTTCTTGCTCATATTCTTCGTTCAAATTTTGTCCCAATTGTTCCTACTTTTTGCCTCGGTAGGTGTATATGATACGTTTGAGGGTGGTTAACTGAGCCGTACTTATCGTGTGCGTATTGTCAGGATGGAATTCGGCTCTTTCCGGGAATGTAAGTTCTCTTTCTCCTTGACGTCGAAGTGGCTGCGACTTGAGCTGACGTCAGCTTGTGACCCATAGTGCGAACACGATTTTTGTCCCGGCCATGGCGTCACGTCTCATGCTTTCATTAAAGAAAGCCACCGTCCAACCGAACAAACCGTGGTCTCTCGACACCATGACCACTGTAAACCAGGGAACGTCAACGGATGGTAGGACTGGCTATTCCGCACAACGGGTGCGTGGGGGATTAGATGAAACCTCGCCAACTCCCGCAGTACCGAACGAAGAGGACATAGAGCTTGGCGCTGTGCTTCGATTGCCTTGGAATCGTGATTCACACAATGAGCATTAGTTCCGGTGTGTTTACATCGATCCTCGTAACATTCGGATATTTCCTTATTTAATTAGGTCTCATATGGAGTTCTAGAGGCCGTCACTATAGTATTGCAGCCGTCAGTTTTGCATTTGTTTGTTCGGCTCTTTACTGCCCCGCTTGTGCACTCGTCTGCCTCATGGTGATACGACGCGTGGGGTCGACCCCGTTAGCCATCAGGCTGAGCTTTTCTCGAGCTCTTAGGTCATGCCTTGTAGTATGTACGTTACGGGTTCCATCATTATAACGCTCATTGTAAGGGAAAATACCGAAGAGGGGAGATGATAAGACGGAGTAGTAAGAAATAATACGCAAAAGGCACATCAAAGGGTAGAGAATCAGGGAGCGGTCAGAGCAAACATCGACGGATTGACGTGAAAGCAGAGTCGGATGGACGGAGAAACGGAAAGAGCCAGTCGAACAGTCGGGGTAATGAGAAGGAGAAACGAGCGCAAAACAGACGAGGTTAGCGTCTAGAGAAGGTGATACGGCCGCCTGATGAAGACGAGAAAAAACCGGACCATCTAAGAGACGCGATAGCACCGTGCCTGGATATTTATTGCGGTCGTGCTGGCTCCGGAGGTTCAAGGGACGGGATGAAAAAAGAATACGTGTCCGAGTATTACAAGACGCGTCGTGTCCACGATCGATGGACAGAAGTTCTGTGAAGCCCACAGGAACAGTAAAAGAAAGGCGGACGAAATCCTTTCCAACCCTATGCGCCGTGCCAACCGGTTATTGGTACCGACCTCGCGTTCGGCGCAAATGTCGGGTATTGGTGGTGAACGGGTGAAAGCGGGCAAGAGTGCATGGCGAATGATTGGTGGGGAATGGTGAATTATTAAATACCGAGCACACGGCGAACAGATTAAAAGCCAGCTCGGGCAAAAAGAAGCGAGACACCATGGATACAAAAGGACAACAAGCGTACACGCAGGTGGAAGATCATGAGACAAAAGATGAGTGCAAAACACCAAACCTGGCGCCGGAACCACACGACTTCCCCTAACACCAAGCAACGAATTCCACACTTTGACGGGAGGACATGAAAAAACGCAGCGAGATGAAGATGAAAAAGGTACAGTTGACCGGTCCGAACAGCAGTGAATCGCGAAGAATGATCGACCATCGATCACCGGTGACTCACGCCGGGACTACCAGAAATATCCCCTCGAGGATGGCGTTTAAATCCTGGATGCCAATCCACTGCTATTGCCACCCGGAGTCGTTGGCCACAACATTGGCAGCGCGAGTGATGGGGGTTCACCGGACAAGCGAGAGATCACATGGATTGTAATTTCGTCTGTTTTTTTTTTTTTTTTTTTTTAAGAATTTGGCCGAGTTTTTTTCCTGTGACAGGGCCGAAACCTGTGTGGTTATGCCTGGGTTGCGCACGTCGCTATTTGATTCCTCGAAACTCTCTTCCTTGATCGGTATTGTGGCATGTACTGGGGACATCGAGGGTCAATGGTCGGAGGTTGACTGGTTGGGGCGGCCGCGATTTATGGACGTCTAAGGGTTGTGGGGTTGAGGAATATTTCGTTTCCAAAGTTGCGTCATCTGAGTGATGTTGGGTGTGAACAGCGAGGCGTTGTGACACTTGCTCAATGTTCGCGGACAAGGGGCAATCGGCTACTCGTGTAAGGAAACTTCCAGGCGTGATTACTCTAGCCTACCGCTTTGTTCGGATGGGATTATTTGACCATAAATCGTGGGTTTGAGCGAATGGACAGTCGCGACGGTTACGCAGCACCCCAGACTTCGCGGCCATGCACGAACTACGACGAGTCGATTGAGATGAAATCGAAGGGGTAAGACCTGCATGCACGCGCGTCCGGAGACTAGATCTGACTAGACTCTATCCAAGATACTTAGGGCAAAGAAAAACTTGAGGGCGCGAACAAATCGATGGTGGATGAAAGAATTCGCGGAGAATGTGATGATGGGAGGACGCCATGCGTTTTAAGGGCCGTGCCGTGCGCTCTGACCTTCGGGAAAGCGAAGTACAAACTGCCGCCTGTCAAATGGCAGCATCGTATTGAGGTAAACAAATTCTCTGATGGACGACCCCCAGCACGACATTGGTAGAACCTCAGGGGCGTTTTCCGCACTTCGCTGGTGGATTCCTCTCTGAACTTGTGGAGGGGATACCGGCCTTGGTAGATCCGACCTCCACGTCATTTTCTGCTCTCACTGTCGTCCCGGACCCCTCGAGAGACCATGGCTGGTAGATATTCGTGTCCGAATAGTGCCCGGAAGTTCGACCGATTATGAGTTCTGGGCTGGTGTTTCTGATCGCCCAATAGAGGGCCAGCTCAGGCCAGGCGGCCCATCGTTCGACCTCTACGACAACGCGTGTTTACCTTCGTTAGTCCCGCTAGGTGCTAGAGTTAACTTCTTTCGGAGTGCACGATAAACATACAAGAACATTGCCACCTTACCCCACCCGCGTGCTACCCAGCCTCACCTTGAATCCGTGATAATCACCGTTCTTTTCGATGTCCCAGGCCGGACGGTTCCCCTAGGAACTGTTGTACAGGTTTCTGTTCCTTCGGAACACGAAGGTTTGGTTCTCCGTCTCGCTAGCGCAGCTTCATCCTCCACATTGTGCACTACCCGATGGTGGATGGTTCTGCTGATGTACTACCCAGCATTCTCTGATATGGCTCACAATCATCGATAAAGGTTCGCCCCCAGCTATTTGGCCAACCGCGATTCAATATGTGTTGACATTGTTTTTACCGCGTGACCCACAGCAACTGGGTTCCCTTCGAAAGCATCCAGTTGTTGCATAGCCTCCACTCGGTGGGGTTCAACCGCACTCTGGAGAGAGATCGAACCGGGGTTAAGGCAAAGCAGAGTAAATGCACGCAGCTCTAGATTCGGGTGCGCTGAACGTGCGATATTGCAGAAGACCTGTGTCTTCCATAGGTGTTCTCCAGAAGTGTCGAGAAGGGCAAGAGGGTGTAATTTGATAGACTCAACACCTACAAACTTAATCACATGAGGAGGTGGTGGGTAATCCATCTGGGACCACACCGGCACCTTCCAGTGGAGATGAATCTCCTTCCCATTGCCCGATTCCAAATGCGGTCACGTCGACTCTTGGCTTCTAGTCCATCAATCCTCCCCTGTGCCGCCTTTCCAAATCTGCATGCACTCACGACATCCTATACAGCCCCTGATGCTTCGGACTTGAGAGACTGAATTGCGCGCCTCGTCGCGGAATGACCTCTTTGACCAAAAGGGTCCGCGACTACGCCCGGATCGTTCCCAATTCCCTTCAAACACCATCCATCCACAGGCAGGATTTGATTGTAGCTGTTCGCAACTGATATGTAGCTTGCTTCGTAAAGATGCGCGCTGTTTATGCGTAAGCTTGGCATCGCTGCGGGGGTACTGAGGCGCCCACCTCGGAGCACCAGGCAATAAGGTTTCACCGAAGAAAAAAGGTAAGCATGCCCTCTGGTGCGCGCTGTACAATTGACACCAGTTTTGAGAGCAAACCCGCACCTCAACCGTGTCCGGTACACCGCCGATGTGCCCATGGAGACATCATAGTTCATTCAACAGGCGCCCCGAATCTACAGAAGAACAGATTCGGGTTCTCTCGATGAACAGCTTGGTGCACCGGCCAAGTGGACGGTTTTAGATCCGGGTGTTGGGTGAATACAAGGCAGCACTCCCGTAAGGGATGTGGTTGGGTACACTTCAAGTGTCCCCACCACGGAAAGCGGAAGGTTGTGGGACATGCCGACGATTCCTAGCCTCGCACTCGGGAAACAAAAATACCGTATTCGTTTTTTCAAAATCGAGCTACTGGTTTGCAAAGAGCTGCGCTTATATGACGGCAAAGGGGTCGACCATACTAGAGAGGGAAAGGAAACGCACAAGAAAAAAACGATCGTGCGGTCATGCGCCAACAGGGGGGGGCGCGCCCCCCCTGTGCGCCAACCTGCTCCGAAAGCGGCGGACAGCCGCACTGTTTCAGGAGCGGAGCGGACCCACAGCCAACTGACCCGTACTACAGTCGTTGTCACCGTCTTCCGCACGGAACGACTTGAGCTAGGGTCTCCTGGTGGCGCCTTACATACAGTCACAAGCTTATTACTTGTCGAAACGGGAAAGGTCTAAACACATAGGTGGGATTTTCTTGTAACGACGAGAACTTAGGAGGATATCGGGACCCGAACACGGGTCGGGATCTTCAATGACAGCCGCTCCCTCTCGTGCCGACTGTCCATGTCATCATTCAATCAATGAAATACCTCCTCCGAGCACCTTAACTAGGGGATGTACCGTCTGCACGTCGTCATTCCTTCCCTATTTCTTCACTCGCTTTACCCACAGGTTGCGCATGCAGACAGCTCGACGACTCAGGTTTCCTCCATCCCACCATCCCTTCGAGGTTGGAATTTACTGATTCCTGACGGAATCCAGCATTCGCGAAGGTTGACAGACTTAGATGGATGGATCAGATCTGACGGCGGTGGTCCAGACCGGAGAGCAGTTGTGCGTATTCATCCTTTTTATCTTTGACACTCCGAACCAACGAACTTCTCCAGATCCGTGCTCAAGGTAGTATTCCAGATCTCGAAACGTGCCGAGACAAAGTTTAATCAGTGTACGACCACGCAGTTGCTCTTAACTTCTGTACAATGGCTATGGATATATGACTACCTCCTGACCCTCGGAGATGAGGTCCGGTACCCTCCATCCCTCTCGAAAGAAACACCGGGTTCTGACCGTTGCAAAGGTAGAATACGCTTGGTCTGGGACCAGATCCTGGAGTAAGTTTATCTCTACCTTGTCTAAGCTTCGATAACTCATCCGGTTGCTACATAGTATTCGCGCTCTTCATTGCTGTACGTCATCCCAAAATATCGGATCGCGGAGGTCTGGACCGTGCAATAGAACAGGTATACCCCCCTGATACACATCGTCTGGGTCCACAACACCATGTTTCATTACACAAAACCCGTAAGTCCCTGCCCATGATGGCGTAGCAATACCATGCTCATGAGACATCCCGTAGTTGTGCGTTTCCATTCTGTATCCCCACTGCCGATCCTCACCCCGTTCAATAATTCAACAGCTGCCAGGTCACTAAATGGGTGCCGATCTTTCATACGACTGCCGTCACTGCTTTCTCCCAAACAGCGATTGCGTTAAGGTTTGGTCATTCTCTCCGGATTGATGTGAATTCCTGTTGAGATTGGATGCTGTGGTTTGCATATAGGATATATGCTATGACTGAGCGGAACAAGTTGATTGGTGGTGCACTTGCTCTTACGATCGCCGCGCAGTTCTGTCATGGGATATTTTCGATTGTCTGGATCGGGCTGCACGGACGTAAATACCTCAACTATCTGACCGTTCGTGTACGGACTCATTGGTTTCTAGTGGCACCGTTCCCAGAGATAGACCTGGATCCATTCAAGATCTGCATTAGCAAACAGTGGCAACTTGGAGAACTCTTGGTTAACAATCTAACGATTTTTTTCGGTACGTCGTTTCACCCGGGCGTTTTGGCGCGCCTCACATTCCACATTCCTCACGTCGTGACATCGTAGATCTTCTTTCATTCTTGATTATTCTGATCACAGCCAGGAGATCAAGGAAGAACAGATATCCGGGCATGCCCAGCATTTTGGACACTATTCTGCGAGACTCGACGAAATACTTCTTGTTCATATTCTTCATTCAAGTTTTGTCCGAATTGTTCCTGTTTTTTGTCCCGGTAGGTGATGTATAATCCATTTAAGGATGGTCAACCGAGTTGTACTCATTGTGTGCGTATTTTCAGGATGGAGTTAAGCTCTTTCCAGGGATGTAAGTTCTCTTTCTCCTCGACGCCGGAGCGATCTTCGTATGACTTATACTGACGTCAGCCTGTGACCCATAGGGCGAGCACGATTTTCGTCCCGGTCATGTCGTCACGCCTCATGCTTTCCTTAAAGAAAGCTACTGTCCAACTAAACAAACCGTGGTCTCTCGACACTATGGCTACTATAAACCTGGGAATGCCAGCAGAGGGTAGGGTTAGCCATTCCGCACAACGGATGCCTGAGGGATTGCACGAAGTCCAACCAACTCCCACAGCACCGAACGAAGAGGATATAGAGCTTAACACTGTACCTCCATTGCCCCAGGATCGTGATTCACACCATGCACGTTAACTTCAATGCGTTTGCATGGTCTATACGCTCTTAATAGTAGTATATTTTCTTGTCTAATTACGTCTCATGTGGTGTTCCGGAGATCATCAATGTATAGTACTGCAGCCGTCGGTTTTGCATTTATTTGTTTGGCTTTGGCTGTACATTTGCCTGCTGCATGTTGATCCGATGCGTGGGGCCGACTCCGTTAGCCGTCAGGTTGAGTTTGTCTTTCGTGGGCGACGTTGCTCAACACCGTGTGCGGTTGGATCCCGGCGAAATAAAAGTTTTCGAGGCTTTCCCTGAGTGACCGTCGGTCACCCCCAGTAAAAAGCTCAATCTATGGAGATCGAGACGAGGCCGGATCATTTGCGCAGTCTGCTTGTGCCTCACTACAGTGGTGAGCGAGAATAACAAGAACCTCGTCATAGCCCCATACCCTCTGTGCGAGTGGTGTGGAGGTTGGAAGAATTTTCGTGATGTTAAAATTGGCATAACTACAATCATTCCGATGTTCGTCGTTCGAAGCTAACCAAGGGGCTCTAGTAGGAGATACAACGATCTTGACTATTGTCATTACGGTCCACGAGTTCCCAGGTCATGCCCTGTAGTATGTACGTTACGAATTCCCATCATCATAACGCCCATTATAAGGGAAGACACCGGAGAGGGAAGAGATGATAAAAGGGAGCGGTAAGAAATGGTTAACAAAAGGCATATCAAAGGGTAGATAATCAGACGGATCGGTGCAAATGCAAAGTTGGGTGAACGGAGAAACGGGGGGAGCCAGTTGAGTAGCTGGGGTATTGAGAAGGGGAAACGAGTGCAAAACAGACGAGGGTAGTGTTCTGAGAAGATGGTATAGCCGCCTGGTCGGGGCGAGAATTCGGAAAAGCCCAGCCTTCGACATCAGGAAACTTGACGTTCACTTATTTTAACTTATCGCACTTATTGACTCTTATCGCCGATTATTTTCTGACAGCTGTCAGACCCATTATTCATACTTATCGTTGTAATATAACAATACATTAAGCGAAATATAAGATTGAGAATAATCATGTCTCGAACACCCGAGGGACCACCGG
>Ga0307512_10006622_pt1 | contig 11695 bp, 10 predicted proteins | sample 14_EM_MG_FD_200267 | JGI IMG/M metagenome (GOLD analysis project Ga0307512, IMG submission 200267) | Populus trichocarpa ectomycorrhiza microbial communities from riparian zone in the Pacific Northwest, United States - 14_EM | ecosystem: Host-associated > Plants > Roots > Unclassified | place... | reverse complement strand
GTTCGTCCTCAGTTAATATTCATGTGAGGCAGAGCGACGAAGTACACGTGGAAATCTCACAGGCGGCAAGACCCCGTACAACACGGCATCCCTCCTCTTCGCTGCTCCCATCCTCGCGCGGACGAGGTCGATTCTGTTTTATGAAAAGGTCAGCGATATATAGTGTAGTATAATAACAGCGTGGAGTGACCCAGGATGAAATCTGATCGCATATGTCCTCAAAGCCTCAATCGCAGATTCGAAGCGATCGTCCGTCTTATGGTTTGCTCTGTGACCGGAGTGGGCAGCGAAGCGCAATAGATCATCACAAGTCTCCAAAACGCTTGAAAATAAGTCAGGAGAGGTCCAACTTTCATTTTAAAAAAAGGGGCAATCACGTCCTCCACTCGATATCTTGCCCCTCCCCTTCCACTGCGTATCGTGGAAAGAACCGGCAAAGGCCGATTATGGTCAGGACTTGGTTTCGATAGGCTCTGCAAGTGTTCCCGGGATACTCGACAATTGAAGATGCGTCGTCGGATGGCTCCTCCGACGTAGTGGAGGCACCCATTGGGCCTTGCCCTCAGAGTGAAGAAAGGGAATGGGAGACAAGTTATGTTCGTTTGGCGTAACGGAGTGCCGGTGATATGCACAGCCTGGGGATATTTCCCAAGGAACGCGTGTGATACGCATGTTTTGCCAACTTCCTTGGTAAGTAAGGTTAGCGATACGGAACTTGAAACAGCACGTGCCAAGGCATGAGGCGTAATGTATGAATCTTACGGAATTCGAAAGGCGAAGTCCACGGCGGTCACCTGGTGACGTGAAGTGGCACTGATCGGGCGGCGCTATACTGACGCCAAAATGAAACATGTGTTCCCGAATTTGTAACGACTAGGAATTGAGGGACGAATCAGTAAAGATGTCCTCAATAGTGGGCCATGCCAAAAATCAGAGGACAGGCATCCATGCGTACTATAGTGTGTTTTCTAGGATGGTGCGGTGCGACCGATCAAGAACAAGGACGCTGACTTGTAATGAGCTTGGGCCAATTTAGCGCCCGAAGCCGCCCAAACGGAAAATTTTTCACAATGTCACACCGTCACACTTTCGTCAAGGAGCTCGGAGATTCTCGGACCGGTACTCCGTTTCCCATTACGTGCCACCAATATGGAGAAGAAAAGCAATTTGCGTATCCCTCCGTTTCAATAAGACTAGAGAACAACTTAAGGATGGACAGAAATGGGATGGAATGCAGAGATGATCCCCAATAAGCCCCACTGACCTTGCTTCACACGGGCACTCAGCTCGTGTGTCTCGGGACTGGGCACGACTGGAGCAAAGACTGAAGCGTCTGTCCAAATGTAGACACAGAAGCAACCTGACGTATTTTTGGCACTAAAAAAGGACGAATAGCAGCGCCTTCGAGACGGAAATGACCCCACATGCTATCTTATTCATCATCTTTATCGGCAGAAGCCGCGTTCACAGGACATCAATGCCGTAGATTTCCGGGACATTCCAATGTAACTAGCGCTGTGGGCAACGTGTTATGGGTTGTTTCTCACCGTGTTACACATGCTGTAACTGCGGGTGAGGATCTCCTCTCCTTGCGCGGGAGCATTGTGTCACACAACGTACCACGTCGCCGGCTTGCCTTCGCGGTGCCGCCCGTCTCCTTACCTGAGTTGATCTGCCTCGAAGTCGAAAGTACTCCATGTGGCCCCCGTCTTTTGTGGCCGGCGCTTTACTCGTTGTCGCAGGGGTCTTGTCCAGTGGGCCACCCAGGCCGGGGACTGAACGTCAGCATCGACTTATGGTGGGTGTGGTGCGACACGCTGAGTACCAGGGCCTCCAGATAGCCACCTTGATGGGGTCCTTCTCCTTCAAGGTGGTGCGCCGCAAGGGATTATGGTGAACTAGACGTTGTCATGAGGAGTTTGACTCGAAGCCTAACGTCATGTACGGGCTAGGCAATGGTCACACTGGTAGGTGTCGACTGCCTGGCGGAGATTGTCAGCCCATGGATGCATTTTTCAGGAGATGCTAGATAGGGATGATTTACAAGTGATAGCAGGAGGATGCGTCCCGGTGCATCAGGGGGCCAATTTCTTGGCACCCACTGGTGTCTTACTGAAAGGGCTTGGAAGGTGGTATTGAACAGACATGAATACTACGACAACATCTGGGGTCCAACATAACGCCCTGGGCTCCGAGTCCGTAGCTATTGCGTCCTGTGATCCACTGTTCCATGCTCCAGTAATAGCTGCATTATGTCCTGATGTTTCCCAGGAAATGATGATGCCGATGACGATGCTACCTGGAATGGTGTCCGACCCTCATTGTCCCGTGCGTGGATATTGGCGCCGTGGTGGAGCAGCAGCCGTACGCCGTCAAGATATCCGTCTCAGGATGCCAAATGTAATGGTGTTTGGATTGTGGAATCTAGTGCATTGGCATCTATGCCATTCTCGAGAAGCATGTGAGCGACTCTCGCGTGATTCTCTTCCAGTGCATGGTACAACGGAGTCCGATTCTTGCCGTCTCGTGCAGTCGGATCTGCACCAGAGTGACCGAACTCGAGGAGAACTCATGCGACCCCGTCGTTTGTTGCCCTATGCAGGGTCTATCCCACCGTTGCCGTTTGGTATTTGCATCCGCAGCGCCGAGTCACCTAACTGGGATCGACGTGGTATCGATGGCCCAAAGTATTTTTTTTAGGGAAATGAGCGGATTGGAAGTTTCCATAAATGCTTATAGACTTTATTCACGATATTTCGTTGTCAAAAACATTGGCTACTCAACGATCATTTTGTGATAATCACAGTCCTTATTCGTTTGACTTCACATTGCACAGATACAGCGGGGGTGTATGCGGAGATCACAGGATTTTCTTTCATGAGTGAAAGTGCTGTGCTGGGAGAGATGCAATGAATTAATTCTCATCAAACTCCCCGTGCATATTCGAGACCCTGTACTAGTATAGTGTGGCACCATGGTGCAGTGGACATGAAACTTGCCTTGAAAGCAAGTGGAATTGGGTGAATCCCACTCGTCTGGAAAGCGAGGAAGCGCACTTGCCTCGAAAGCAAGTGGCATGGGATCGGTTCCAGTTTTGGTCAATGATTTTTAGTCATTCATCGATGCACTTCTGTGTTCGCCCATTGTTTTGTATTAAATAAGAATTTGGGAACCTGGACTTTGGGGCCAATATTTCATGGGGGTGCCGTGGCCTTATCGTGGGCGTAGTTGGACTATTTGACACTGTGCAAGGTCTGCATTTCCCTATTCACGTTCCTCTTGACTTGTCACATAGCAGGGCTCATGAAAGAAAGCACCATCGATGAGCACACATCGTAGGGCAGCTCCAATGCATCAGGTTAACTCATTGACGCGACTGTGAAATACCAAACCTTGCTAGGAACTACAGCATTTATAGCTCAGTGCTCTTGGATGAATGGTAGAGGTGGCCATAATATGAGAAAATGACCGGGCTACTTCTGGATGCCGTGAGGATTCAGAGTAGAACGAGGAAGACGAGTTTGAAGCAATGGGCGACCACAGAAGTGCATCAATGATAACAATGAATGACTAAAAATCATTGACCAAAACTGGAACCGATCCCATGCCACTTGCTTTCGAGGCAAGTGCGCTTCCTCGCTTTCCAGACGAGTGGGATTCACCCAATTCCACTTGCTTTCAAAGCAAGTTTCATGTCCACTGCACCATGATGCCACACTATACTAGTACAGGGTCTCGAATATGCATGGGGAGTTTGATGAGAATAATTCATTGCGTCTCTCCAAGCACGGCACTTTCACTCATGAAAGAAAATCTTGTGAACTCAGCATACACTTCCGCTGTATCTGTGCAATATGAAGTCAAACAAATAAGAACTGCGATGATTACAAAACGATCGTTGAGTAAACAATGTTTTTGACAACGAAATATCGTGAATAAAGTCCATAATCATTTATAGAAACTTCCAATCCGCTCATTTCCCTAAAAAATACTTTGGGCCATCGATACCACGTCGATCCCAGTTAGGTGACTTGGCGCTGCGGATGCAAATACCAAACGGTGGGATAGACCCCACTGCACAGGGCAACAAACGACGGAGTCGCATGGGTTCTCCTCGAGTTCCGTGACCTTCGGTCACTCCGGTGCAGATCCGACCACACGGGACGGCAAGAATCGGCCTCCATTGCACCATGCACTGGAAGAGAACCACGTCCCGTGCCTTATTTATACGAACTAAGGCACTGGATTTCCCTAAGATACAGAGTCTTCCGCTTGATACAAGCCCAAAGGCTCGCGTCATTTTCCTCAAAGGTCGAAAGTGACATGCCTCAAGCCCATTACAACAGTGCTTATCAGGCACCCAAAATCGTGGAATCGGCAGATGCCGCAACAGAGTGGAATGATGCGATCTTGCAGGAGCCCACAAATGGCAGGGCGAGTAGGGACACTGCATAGGTTGGTGCTGGCGCATCGTCATGGTATTCTCTGGCTCACTCGCGCAGCAAGCGTGGTTGCTGTGAAATATGTGGGAGGATTGCCGGATCGTGTACCTGAGTCCAGAATAGTGGCAGCGCCTCTATCGTGCACTGGAGTCGTAAATTGGTGATGTATTACCCCGGTGACTTCTCTAGCTGACGCACTCGGAACAGTCTCATGCGCTGCCCTCGGGAGTGTAGGAAGCCCATAGTCTTGTACCTTTTCACGTCCTCGTTAATGTCGTCGTGCTAAGTCCAATGGGCACTTCTCTGATGATGAGGCGGGGCATCATCAGAAAGAAGCCTGCACAAAAAGTTGATACAAAGTGACACGTGCACGACCCTAACCATTGTGTCACACCGGCATTTCATGTATTTGTGATAGGCAAGAAGCTAAAGACATTCTAGGCGGTGCGGATCGTCCAGCTGCTCCGGCATGAATGCCAAAAAATCATTACTCCAAACTGGAATCAATCCCCATGCCACTTGCTTTCAAGGCAAGTGTGCTTGCTCGCTTTCAAGGCGAGTGGGACCGAACCTGTTCCACTTGCTTTCTAGGCAAGTGCGTTGTCCGCTACACCACTGGTGCCACGCTAATGTAGTAGGGAGTCTCCAATATGAACGGGAGGTAGAGTTACAATAAATCGTTCGGATCTCACCACGCATGGCATATTCACTCATGAAAGAAAAACCATGGCATTTTATATATACCTGCTCGGTATCTGTGTGATATGAAGTCAAAGGAACAAGAGATGCAATTTAACCAAAACAATCAGAGGTATTTGGATCCCCCCCCTATATTGATCAATGAAAACCCACCATACTTGGTAACGAAATATCGTTGATGAAGTCTCTCAGTATTTACATAAGTAATTTGCTCATTGCCATGTAGAAATGTGGGTACATTGGATATAGAGGGATGTGCACCATATTTTACCAATTTTTCGATTATCTGACATGTTATCGCGTTATCTACGGGTGTTCTTCATCCTGGTCAGCTGACCCAGCTCAATACCACTGGCATGCGCCTTATCCGGGGTCGGGAACGTGCTCAGGTGAAGACCTTCATGCATCGCTCTTGATATAAGCTTGATACCCCGCAGGTATTTCAAGACACCATTGTAAGGATGGCACATTCTGCAGCCTCGGAAACGAGCTCTGCATGCCATACCGCATAATCTCTGGGCTTGAGCCCGTCTCTTCCCTTCAAATCGTGCGTATCTGTGTACACTACTCCCACATGATGTCCCTACGCCCAACCAGCCTGATGCGTCCAGCTTCTCACCTTTTCGTCCTACACGCTTTTCCTCCAACCCATTGTTGCCCACCCTTGTTGCTTCACAATAGACTCTTCTCCATTCACAGCCAAGTTTCCCCTTGTCGCACCATGCGGATCACCCAAGCTTGTCGTTACAGGCAGCACTCGTTCGTGCCCCCCTTGCAAGCCGGGCATCGGTATAGATCACATCTATGTTGGGAAAGACCTGACAGGCCTGACCCTTTAGCGCTTTAGCCCTCCTTATCGGTACACAGAAGCCGTGAACGTGACCCTAGCGCTGGTACAATGTGCCACGACAGCTGCGCACCCGGAGCAACCTCGGACGGGGTGCAAGCGGGCAGAGCTAGGTCAGCTGACTGAGATGGGGGATGCCTATTATTAGATAAAATAATGGAAATGTGATACGCAGCCCCCGACCACAGATGAAACCACATCTTTAGGGTAATGAGTGCTGATGGGCTACTTTCATAGTGTAAGGTAAGCCTTGCAGCCATGTGTGAACGGCGATGACGGAGTACTGGGCCACCCGTAGAGGGCAACCAACTGTGCACATTCATATTCATTCTTCAATAGTACGTCGTTTCTAAATACAGTAGTTCCTCATTGATCAAGACTAGGTTAAACATACAAATCACTTTGATTATTTGTTGGCTAATTGCATTTCTGATTCGTTTGAATTTATATCACACAGTCACGGAGCAGGTACACATAGAATATGATGGGAATTTTTTTATCAGTGGACATGCTGTGCTTGGAAATATACGAAGGATTTACTCTCATCCAATTTCCCATTCACATTTGAGACCCTCCACTAGTGTAGTGTAGCACCACTGGTGAAGTGGACATGACACTTGCCTTGAAAGCCAGTGGCATGGATTTGATCCCACTTGCCTCGAAAGCAAGTAAGCCAACTTGCCTTGAAAGCAAACGGCATGGGATCGATTCCCGTTTCTGGTAATGATTTTTTGTTGTCTATTTCGGCACCCCATGCGTGTCATAGGGCCACGAACCATAAATGCATAAACTATTACCTTTTCATGAGTGAAAAGATCATGAGTGAGAGCGAACATTTGATGTTGACTTAACAGAGGTCAACTTCGACGCTCTTCTTGTCATGCGCGACACGCCGAGAGGGAACAGAGGTGAATCGCTCCTTGCTCGGAAGAGGAGGGCTCGAAGCCCAGCTTCTGGTCCATGCCGGCCAGTGTTCGCCTGGGTGACTGTCGACCGCATGGCATAGTGCCTCCCCGTTATCCCACGCGCTCCTCCGCTCGGGTAAGTCTTGACTGGGACAAGTGGTCAGTGGCAGAGGGACATGAGATGGTTCCTTCGACAATTCAAGACAACTTCCGAGTCCAGGCACTCACTCGGCCTTGTTTTTGCAGGAAGGTGGAATGGAAGATGGCAAATCGCCGCTTGGAGCATGGGGATCATCTGAATTGGTTCCGAAATACCCGTTACTGGCATATGTCTGTTCGGTCCGTCGGGATATATCGCGTGATACACCCAGGGCATTTCAGCAAGGACCTCTTTGCAGACGCTTGGGGATGCTGGCATGCTGCGACGGATGGATGTATTGCGAGAAGAATTGTGTCGACTGGTTACTAGGTTACTAGTTACTCATCAGACAGTGAAAAGGAGAGATGGAGCTCCCTCGTGAGCGCGTGAGCGTGCATGCATGGGGATGGCAGACCAAGGATGTGAACGGTGAACGAGAGAATGCGGCAGCGGCGGTGGTGATCTTGTGAGAAAGTGGGGTTGTGCTGTGTGTAGTGGCACGATGTGAGCGCTGTGAGCTGGCAGCGTGAGGAACATCACGGCGAGTATACTTGCTTGGACTGCCGACAGGGATTATCGATCATCGATCATCCTCCGAACAGTAGGGCTAACCTTGTGAACCGAGCTGAGTCTTCACGCTTCACGGGATGGTCGTTGTCCCTGAAAAGGGCCTGAAAGTCAGCTGTTAATGATTAATGATGCATGATGGAAGAACCACGACCTACTTCATCTTGGGAAAGACCGGCTAAATTTGCAGACGGTGTTCCTGAGTCCCAAGATGTAGTGTTTCATAAAAGTGTGGCGATACCATCTCGGGAAAGAGTGGCAGGGAGCCTTGATGCATGATGTGTGATGACGTGACCAAGAGGCTTCAGCCTGCTATCTGAGAACGCAAGCAAGCTTTTGGGTGCCTTTTGAGAAAAAGACTGGATATATTTTACGATGTAACACGCGAGGTCATCCGTACCTAGGCAGTGCGTCCGACTTACCCGAGTGTGGTCCCAGATATTACACGAGCAATGCAAGTTTATTTAATACGGTGCGCTGTGCATGTACTAGTAAATATAATGGTCAGAAGCTTAGACTGGACAAAACACAATGTTTCAACTGGGGAGATAAAGACTGTTGGAGAATGCACTCGGGTGAAGGCCGTTGTGCGTCGTGTTTGATACCCTACAGATAATTCGATACACCATGTCGCGCTTGTTGTTGTGCCATCGGCCAATCCCGTGTGGGTGGACAGAGCATTGCCGAAGATGCCTCTTTCAATGCATCCAGGTCCCCCCCACCCCTAGCTCTTCATCTGCATACAGAAACCATTTACATGTCCATTGAACTCAGGCTTGTGTGACGTGCCACAACAGCTGCGCTCCCGGAGCAGCCTCAGATCAGGTGCAGGCGGGTAGAGCCAGGTCAGCCACTGACCGAGATTGAAAATGTCTATTATTAGATAAAGCGAAAGAAATATGGTACATGGCCCCCAACCACGGATGAACCCACATTTTCAGCATGATGAGTAGGTTGCTCTCATAACTACTGATAAGTTACTTTGTATTTTGTTTCCAAAAGCCGTAGTTCCTCGTCGATCAACATTACGGTGGACACCCAAATCTCTGCTCAATTTTATGGAATCCAATTTCTGATTCGTTTGCCTTTATATGGCACACCTGCAGAGCGGGTATATATAGAATGCGGGAGGAATTTTTTCATGAGTGGACACGCTGTGCTTGGAAATATACGAAGGGTTTACTCTCATCCAACTTCCATTCACATTTGGGACCCTCCACTAGTGTAGTGTAGCACCACTAGTGCAATGGACATGACACTTGCCTTGAAAGCGAGTGCCACGGCTTCGATCCCACTTGCCTGGAAAGCAAGTGAGCAGACTTGCCTTGAAAGCAAGCGACATGGGATCGATTCCTGTTTACGGTAATGTTTTTTTTCTTGTCCATCACTACATCCTTGTGTCGTAGGGCTACATACTGTGAACTATTATTTTTTCACAAGTGAATAGATAACGAGTGTACCTTCCATTGAAATGCAGTGAGACAAGATAATGTTCCATCTATTGGGGTAACTTGTGTACATGTCTCCCTTGGTCCTCGGTGCGGCGAGAGAGTGACCAACCAATATAACCAATGCTTCCGAGAGGAACGCAGAAAAACTTGCACTGGCAACTGTGGCAAGAGTCTACTTGTGACGACTGCTTTGGCAAGTCTGGCTGAGGTTTGTGCGTTCGGAGTGTTTGATATCGTCCTTCCGTTTTGCGGATTCGTATGTTTCCTTTCTCTCGCTGTCGTCTCACCTTCGCAGGTCGTATCGTGTCTTGTTATCGCCCCGAGCGTCATTCCTTTGTGCGTTCTCGGTCTTTTCAGGAATGTGGCATTGGTTCCTTTCATCTTATCCATCCGAACTCGAACTCACATACGTAGGCCAACCGTCTGCATTACACCCTGTTGTGTAAGCTGTTGCCCCGTCGGCCAACCCCATGCGGACAGAGCATTGCAGCAGATTCCTCTTTGAATGCATGCATGTACCACGCCCGATCTCTTCGTCTGCCTCCTCCAGAGTCCTCCTTATCTGTACACAGACGCCGTGAACATGAACCCTAGCACTGGTACAACGCGCCACAACAGCTGCGCACCCGGAGCAATCTCGGATGCGGTGCAGAGCGAGGACAGCTGGCCGAGATGGAGAATGCATATTATTAGATAAAGCAAATGAAATGTGATACACGGTCCGCAGCCACGGATGAACCCACATCTTCAAGGTAATGAGTGGGCTTCTTTCATGAGTGCTGGCGGGATACTTTCATAGTGTAAAGTAAGCCTTGACATGTGAACGGCGACGATGGAGTGTGCAAAAATCGGGGGGTAGGCTACGACGCGGACAGACGCGCGTAAGTGAGCACAATGTAACGAAGGTCTAAGAGAAAGAGGCTACTGACCTCAGTCGAAGAAAGGAAGAGACTGAGGTCTTTGGCTACGAAAAGTTGCGGTATATGAGGTACGATTGTTTATGAATACCGAATCCTTGAAGTGGACGTTTGGTAAACAGTAATGTACGAAATTGGAAGGAACAGGACTATATTCGCCCTTGTTGTCGAGATGCTCGAGTCCCTCTTACATGTGAAAATAATGGTCCGATTCATGTGATAAAGCGTTTATCTGCATGTGAAAACACGTTGGAGGTTGCATGCTGTCCGTACTTCTAACACGGAGCACTGCGGCTACCTGTAGAGGGCGACCAACTGTGCACGTCGCGTGGTAGTCGGGCGCACTACGGTCGTCTCGTGGTCGAAAATGCGGCGTGTTACCTGAGCTGTATTATGTAGCGAAGTTGGCCGTATTATGATCACTTATCACCATACAGTTCTTCTTGCTCGGGAGTTTCCCGCTTTACCCCTTCTCTGTCTACTCTCGGAACCTTCCATTGGGGTCACATCAATTCTTATTGCGGCTGCTGTACATCCAATAGTATGTCGTAACGTTGTCGTTTCCAAACCCGGTAGTTCCTTCCTCATTGCTCAAGAGTCAAGACTGTATTAAACATATGAATCACTCTGATTATTTTTTGTCTAATCGTATTTTCTGATTCGTCTGACTTTATCTCACACTATCACGGAGAAGGGACACATGGAATACGATGGGAATTTTTTCGTCAGTGGACATGCTGTGCTTGGAAATATACGAAGGATTTACTCTCATCCAACTTCCCATTCACACTCGAGACCCTCCACTAGTGTAGTGTAGCACCACTGGTGCAGTGGACACGACACTTGCCTTGAAAGCAAGTAGCATGGGTTCGATCCCACTTGCCTCGAAAGAAAGTAAGCCGCCGACTTGCCTTGAAAGCAAGCGGCATGGGATCGATTCCCATTTGTGGTAATGATTTTTTTTGTTGTCCATCGTCGCACCCTTGTGTTGTAAGGTAACAAACCATAAGTTATGACTTGTTCATTAGTGAACAGATCACGAGTGTATCATCAAAGTGGCCTAGTGGCCTCTGTTGGAACTCATCTCCTTCAACCAAATCGTGGAACGATAGTGTGATTGCCATAGGGCGTCTTGGTAATCATCTTCGCGTGGGTGTGGCATCGCTCACTGCATCCCCCTGATGTTCCTATCTGTCATCCTTCAAGCTTCAAGGGTGTGTCAGAATGTAGCCTGTTACAGTAGTACATATATTCCAAGTTCTCAGACGATGGGACCAGAAACAGTCAGCGCTAGTCAGCATCCGCACGAGTTTCTAGGTCGCAAGAATATTCACAAACCCGTTACAGCATGATCGGCTGTGAGATCTGCATGATCGGCGTAGCGTGGTCATGGTGGCCAATGGGCTCACCGCTATAATCAAGCATTCCTTCAAGTTCCAAAATAGTACGCACTGCCTCCCACGCCTGACTCGGAAGAGCAGCTACGATTTCAAAGTCGTCACTCTGCACAAAAGTGTAACACAACCTTACTAGATGTCGACTATGCGACCATCACCTTGAGCGTCAGCGCGTCAGCACCCGATCTAGAGCTGCGATCCGTGGAAAAAGTAATCTGTGTTCTCAAATGTAACTAGGAATCGATGTCGGACGACTCGGCGGGTGTCGCCTGCCTTTGCTTCATTCCCCAGTTAGTAAGCAAGCCCCAACATGAATGTATTGTATTCTCGA
>Ga0307512_10006621_pt1 | contig 11696 bp, 11 predicted proteins | sample 14_EM_MG_FD_200267 | JGI IMG/M metagenome (GOLD analysis project Ga0307512, IMG submission 200267) | Populus trichocarpa ectomycorrhiza microbial communities from riparian zone in the Pacific Northwest, United States - 14_EM | ecosystem: Host-associated > Plants > Roots > Unclassified | place... | reverse complement strand
TAAGAAGGATAGACCTTACAATCTTCAAACTTGTTGCAAAGGTCGTGAGGATGAAGGCAGTCAGTTCCATTATATCTGTGTCATAGGCAATGTCAGCAATAACCAAGGGAGTAACACTCCTTGATATTGTGGCCTGTCTTGCTGTACCAATATCAGCAAAAGTTCCAAAAGTAGGTAGTCCATGCAAGGGTATTTTAGCCCTTGCATTGCAAATACAAGATTACTGTCCATCTTATAAGGGCTTGCAAGGTTTGTCCAGACCTGGTGAGGATTGCAAGAATAGTACCTATCTGGTCATAATCCTATATAGTACCACCTAACAATGCAAGGCAACCACATATTTTTCCCCCTCTTGCATAGTGATGGCATATTTGTTGGGTATTCCAAGGGGTTGGCAGTCCCCATGGATAGTCAATTCTAGCCTGGTAAGGCCTTCCAAGGCCTGGTTGTATCAGGTGAGCACAGCCCAGAACTAAGTCTTGAACCTGGGTGGATTGTAAGAATATTACCTATCTGGTCATGACCTTGTATAGTATTCCAAGGGGCTGGCAGTCCCCATAGATAGTCAATTCCAGACTGGTGAGGCCTTCCAAGACCTAGTTGTGTCAGATGAGCACAGCCCACATCAGAAGAATACTTATTTTACTTTTTGTGCTTTTTTTGTGCTTTTCTTACTTTTTTGTTTTTTTACAAAATATATATTAAAAACATGAAAATGCACAAAAAAGTAGGAAAAAGTAAAATGGGGGTTTTCCTAGTGCAGAACTCAGCCTTGAACCTAGGTGGATTGTAAGAATATTACCTATCTGGTTATGATCTTGTATAGTACTACCTAGCAATACAAGGAAACTGCATATTTGTCCCCCCCTTGCATAGAGATAGCACATTCGTTGGGCATTCCAAGGGGTTGGCAGTCCCCATAGATAGTCAATTCCAGACTGGTATGGCCTGCCAAGACCCAGTTGTATTAGATGGGTGTAGCCCAGAACTCAGTCTTAAACCTGGATGGATTGCAAGAATATTATCTATCTGGTTATAATCTTGTAAAGTACCACCTAGCAATATAAGGAAGCTGCATATCTGTCCTCCCCCTTGCATAGAGATAACTTATTTATTGGGTAATTCCAAGGGGTTGGCAGACCCCATGTATAGTCAATTCTGGACTGGTAAGGCCTTCCAAGACCCAGTTGTGTCAGGTAAGTGCAGCTTGGAACTCATTCTTGAACCTGGGTGAATTGCAAGAATATTATCTATCTGGTTATGATCTTGTATAGTACCACCTAGCAATACAAGGAAACCACATATTTTCACTCTGTAGCTACAACTTGACTCAAGTCACAACTTTTGGTCAGCTTGAGCCATTGTTTTTTTAAAACAAACAACTTCTAATATATGTATATAGCACTTCTGAATGGCATCAGCAAAAGTTCCAAAAGTAGGTGCTTGCAAGGTCTGCTGCTACCCAGTGAGGATTGCAAGAATCATGTATACCTAGTTATAATCCTATATAATACCACCTAGCAATGCAAGGCAACCACATATCTTTCTCCCTCTTGCATAGAGACAACATATTTATTGGGTATTACAAGGGGTTGGCAGTCCCCATGGATAGTCAATTCCAGACTGGTAAGGCCTTCCAAGATCTGGTTGTGTCAGGTGAGCACAGCCCAGAACTTAATCTTGAATCTAGGTGGATTGCAAGAATATTACCTATCCAGTCTTAATCTTGTATAGTACCCACCTAGCAATACAAGGAAACTACATATCTGTCCTCTTCCTTGCATAGAGATAACTCATTTATTGGATATTCCAAGGGATTGGCAGTCCCCATGGATAGTCAATTCCAGACTGGTGAGGCCTTCCAAGACCTGGTTGTATGGCAGATGAGCATAGCCTGGAACTTACTCTTGAACCCATCAGCAAAACACCTTGTCCCTTGCTAAGACTTGTTTTCACTTGATCACACTTGGAACATCTTGATTCAATTTATTTTGCCTTTTCCCCTTTTCTCAAGAGACAGCATTCTACCAGGTATACTCAAGATTGAAAAGGGTGACCAAATACTTCTCAAGTGAAAAAAAAGGAGAATGAACTGTTTGACAAGTGAGGCAAAAGGACAAGTAAGTATATTGAACTATTAGACAAGTGCCTTGCCCAGGCTCCAGGGGTATGACACAACTATCTTCATCGACCTCAGCATGACCCAGTACTGCATTCATCTCTCCATCTCAACATGCTATTCCTCCATGAGCGTCGTGACCACCTCCCTTGCCACAATGAATCAACAATCCACACCACTCTGCTGATCCTGATCCCGGGCCCCAGCACTGCTTCACCATCCAACCTTGATGGAGATGTACCATTGACAAGAGCGAGCAGCTTGCACACACCGCCCATGACAGAGACAGTCCTGTGTGCAACTGGCACGACTGCCTTGGTGCATGTCTCCTGTGTGCACTGCACCCATCGCCACAGAGCATCTGCCAGCTGATTCTCCCACCCGATGACCACAAGCTGCAGCACAATCTTGCATTGCCAGCCATAGGTCCCCTATGCAAGCTGCTCCACTGCCTTGTCTAGCATGTTGTGCAGGCACATGGACTGGCACTGTTACGTTGCAAGCATAGCCTATGCTGAGGCAAGTGCATGTGCAGTGTCGATATCGTGGCTGCGTAGTGTTGAAGGAGTGCAGCGAAGGACTTTCAAGGGCATTCTTGGGCATAAGAGGCACAAATCAATCTCAGTCTCAAGTACCGCAGTACCTACCATATCGCTGCAGCTGAACAAGAGTGCGCTGCTCCACATGTCAAAGGAAGCCACACTGCTCTTTGTATCAGTATATGTCCCTATTACCACTACTGACTCCCGTACACTGGCCGACGTTAACATGCATATGTGTTAGTCTGACAGCAAATTGGCCTGACTCTGTTGCAGTCCACCAGTTCGCTCGGTCGCCCCTCATCCACACAAGGCGATGTGAACTCCCTGCATTGTTCACTTTCTCAGCTGTCAGATGCTGGCATCGCCACTCCACCCAGGCCCTGCCTGGCTAGCTTGCAGGCGCCAACCATAGCACCACAGCTGAACTACAGCGTGATGCTACAAGCCTCCAAGATGGCCAATGGTGCATAACAGGTTGCGGCACAAGCGACTCAAGCACCTTTTGGAGGATTTGGCAGAGAATTGTCTGAGGATGGGAATGACAACGCGAGTTCTGGAGAGCATAAGAGGGAAACCAGGGCATTCAGAAAGAGATTTGATCAACAACGAAAAGAGCCTGAGGTGGTGTTGTAATAAGAGTAAGAGCTCTGGATGCTGTGAACAATGATGTAAGGACTGCTTGTATGGAACGAGCTGGATGAGACACACACCTTGCACTGGAAGAGCTCACAATAGTCCATGAGGATGCTTCTCAAAAGGTCCTCAAAGTTGGCAAATGCACCACATGCTGCAGGGCTGAGTGATTGCGTCATTCAGTCTGGAAGGGTAACTGGTTCAAGCTTGCTGGCAAGCAGTAGATGCAGATGTTCATACCCCACATTCACAGGCACTGGGCACTGAAAGCCCAGGCTTGTGGGCTCAACACAGCCGGGCACAGTCACTGGATGGTGTCAAGCAAGTTGGCATCCTTGCCCTTGAAGAAGTTGATGTGATAAGTGGGCCAGCAAAGGACATGATGCCCTGGAAACCCTAGCTGATGTTGAGCTGCACCGCAGCATAGTGCAATGTGCCGAGCATGGTGATGTATAAGTTGGCAGCTACCTTGAGGCATGAGAGGCCGCATCCAATGAAATAGGTGTAGCCAATGAAGCCGCTGTACTTTCAAGTCAAGGAACCCATTAACATGTGAAGAAAAGCATTGTGACAAGCAAAAAGGAAGAGCCAGTGCAAGAACGAAGGTTTGCTTCCTATGGTGTGCATAGCAATCAAAAAGTCAGTAGTCAAACCCTCAGGGACATAAACACGACACTGCCTAGTACATGCCTGTTAGCCCGCTTCCACTGGTCAACATAGCATGATATACCATGTGTCAATAGACATAGCAGTAGCAAAGTGGCCAAGAGGATCCAAGGCTTATTGGGTAGTGGTTGAGTGCACTTGGCACTATGGACCTCTTGCAGATGTGTGTACAAGCAGTCTTGGACAGGGACTCACCATTGCGGCAGATTCCACATTTTGAGCAGTAAGTAACCACCTTGGTACTTCATGTTCGTAACACTCAGAGGCCCTCAATATGTTATCAAGCATTGCAATGACACAAGCATCAGTTCCATGTATGATATCATGGAGATAGAAGATGCCTGTGTAACAAACTTCTCCACACCCTGAACTCGAGTTTGATGTTTAAGCTCTTTGAAACAGTGATGCATTTGATCAACAACAGCTGTCATGTCATGGTCAGGTTACCGTGTCTTTCAGTCATCTCAGTTCTGGAGTTTTCAGATAGGGGTATTTCTCAAATAGGAAGTCGTCCCGATGTCTTGATTAGGAAGTCATCCTAATGTGGTAATCGTGTCAGTGTTCCAAAGAGGAAAGGCGGGCGTTGGGTGTCAGGTATCGGGATTGATCACGTGAGACGTCACGTGACTAGTCGAAAAGTCAAAAGAAGTCACGTGATATGTCACGTGACTTGTCTGAGAGCGATAGAAGATTACACAAGTCGACGTGACTTGGAATCGAGCGAGATACGACATGTGATCTTGAAGACATTTAGAGATGAGAGGTGAATAGCGACAAAGTCGACTATCACAAGTAGGATCTTTTCAGGGAGGAAGCCACACACGTTCAAGAAGGTACAATAGCCTGTATTGCACAAATAGAACGAGCTTAGAGAACTCATTCTATGTTACTAGAGACAGTATATATACAAGAGGACATGGAAGCTACTGGAAGATCGTAGAAAGCTATGGAAAGCAACGGAAGCAAAGAGAAAGTCATGGAACCTTATGGAAATCTCTAGAAAATGTGAGAATCATCCATAGGTAAGTTAGGTAAGCGAGTAGGAAAGTGGTCCGGAGTCAAGTACAAAATAGGAAAGGAGGAATTAGGTAAGGAAGGAGGCAGTCCGTGACATTACCCCCTTGTTAACATCCTTTAGACGTCAACGTCATCGTCAACGGAGGCGCAGTGGCCGCATTCGAAATTGGGGTGAGAAGGATAGACTTTGCAATCTTCAAACTCATTGCAGAAGTCATGGGGGTGGAGGCAGTCAGTACCATCGTGGCCGCGACGTGAACAGTGGCGGCAGTATCTGAGGCAGTAACAGTCCTTGATATTGTGGCCTGTCTTTCTGCACCAGTCGCACATCTTGCCGTTGTCATTGCCCCATGCGTGAATGGCCCGATCGCGAATGGCGACTTGGGCTTGGCGACCTCTCTTGCCTTTGAAGTAAGGGGCTTTATGCATGTCGCGGTCAATGCGGCGATGGATACAGGCTATGGCGTTAGCAGTGGCAAGACGGTCCAAGCTTCGGTACATGGCCAGATGTTCGGCTTGGAGCGATTCCTTTAGAGCTCCGATGCGGTGGGCGATCTGGCGGGCCTTGGAGTGGTGAGCGCGAAAGTATTGGACTTCACCTTGTAATGTGGCGTCGTCCTTGGTCTTTAAGGCCCAGTCTACCAAGTCAGTAAATTGTGCCCCTGAGGTCAGTAAGAGTTCGTCTTTTGGGGAGATGGCTGTGTGGTGGTGTCCAACAGGACGGGCATGGAGGGGGCAAGAGTGAACTGTACAGCCACGTCCATTGGTGGCAAGGAGTTCAGGGAATGTCATGTGAAGGTCGTAAGAAATAAAGGGGGCGATGACGTCTTCATCGCCGTCGGGAATGACAAAAAAGTGGCGTGTGCCGACGGCGTCGAAGTTGTTCTTCCAGCCTGGGCCAGGGAATACACCAGGTTGGGGGCCGGTAGGACTAGGAGTGCGTCCTTCTGCGTCAGCGTCCATTGCTTTGGCCTCTAGCGTTTTGGCTTCAGCCTGTTGGTATAGGACCACGGCCATGGGAGAGATAGGGGAAGGAGAGCGGGATGGGACATCTTCGATAAAGGCTGGTATGACAGGGGAGGTGTAGGTAGAATTGGTGGCGGACGTGACTGAGGGCGTGATCGACACGCTGTCATGAAAGTGAGGGGGAGGAACGGGAAGTGGCTTGGGGCTTGGGCTATTCGGGTAGTTGGGGTCGGTGTAATTGGTTAGTTCAGTCCCAGGATAGCCCGGATTTGGGGAGGCATGGATGCCTTCATAGTCGTCGACGTCGTTGAACGCCGTGCTCAAATGAGCCATCATAAGCGTGTTGGGGGTAAGAACAGAGGTAGGAACGGGGGGGGTCCTGTCGATGGGAAGGAGGGAGTGGACAGTGGGGAATTGACAGCGGACTTCTTCTTCCTCGATATTGAGGAGTCGAGCGATATGTACGATCATCTGCTCATGGGGGAGAGCCAGCTCGCTGTCGGTAGGGCTGTCAGGAGGAGGAGAGGTAACGACGTAGGGGGTGTTGCCGGCGCTATTGGCAGGAGAAGACGAGCGAGAGGGAATGAAAATGGGGGAGGAGGAGCGAGCCATCGTTGGTATGGTAGGACAGTCGTGCGGGGTGTAACGAGCAAAGGGGTTGGTTAAGTGGTGAACACAAAGTGGACAGTAGGCTGGAGAGGTTGGTCTGAAGAAGTAAGCCAGTGGAGGAGGATGAGAATCGTCTGAGGGATTTCGGTGGTCTCTTTATACTGTAGGTCATCCAGCTGTAGCGGAGTTTGTCAACATAAAGTCTGCCAATGCGTCTGGGGCGTGTAAGTCCTTGTGATCAATCCAGGAATCGTCAGAGTGTGGATAGCCCTTCCAGTGCACAAGGTATTGAAGTTTTTGTCTTCTGCCATGATGCCATGCATCTAGAATGTTTTCGATTTTGTATTCTTCTTCGCTATCAATGATCGGAGGTGGTTGTGTAAACGGCGTGCCATATTGCTCCGTCTCCTTAAATGGAAGGAGGAGATCCGTGTGAAACATGTTGTGAATCTTCATCGATGGGGGGAGTGCAAGTCGCATGGCCACAGGACTGATCTTTTGTGAAACTTTGAAGGGTCCATATCGTTTTGGGGAAAGTTTGCGATTGCCGGCGATAGTGAGGTTGCGACCTTCAAGCCAGACTTGGTCACCTTCTTTAATTTCCGTTAGTTTCTTGTTGTCCTTGCGGTTTTGTACATGTAGAAGAAGTTTTTGAGCCGATTGTCTAGCTTCATCTAGAAGGTGCAAATGTGTCTCTGCAGCAGGGGTAGAGGATTCTAGATGTTTCAGAATCACCTGTGGTTTGATTCCAATCAGAAGTTCATGAGGTGATCAGCGAGCAACATCATGTTTCCAGGAGTTGTGAGCAAATTCGGCAACAGGTAGTAATTGGCTCCAAGCAGAGGGTTTCCCAGATGTCCAAGGTCGTAGGTATTGTTCAATCCAAGCGTTCATGCGTTCTGTTTGTCCATCAGTATGGGGGTGAAAGGCTGTAGAAAGATTTTGTTGGATTCCAAGTGCTTTGCACATTTCTTTCGCAAATGCAGAGGTGAACTGGGGATCACGGTCTGAGATGATCCTTTTAGGAAGTCCGAACCAAGGTACGAGGTGTTTCAGATACTCGAGTGCTACACCTGTTCCATCGATCGTTTTTGTGCAGGGAATGAATTTAGCAGCTTTAGAACAGCCTTGGTCGACGACTGTAAGAATGGAATCGAAGCCTTGTGACTTGGGAAGGTCTGTAATCAGGTCCATCGATACATATTGAAAGGGGCCTTCTTCAACAGGTGTATCGAAACGTTGTAGAGGTGCTTTTGATCAATGTACATTGGTTTTGGATTCTTGACAACAAGCACATCCTTTGATGTATTGTTCCACAAATTCTCTAAGTCTGGGTCCTTCATATTGTTCTTGAACAAGTTCCCAAGTGTTTGATATGCCAGGGTGTCCGGCTGCGGGGGAATCGTGAAGGGTTTGAAGAATGTCTCGTCTCAAATCTGGGTCGTCTTCAAGGAAAATTTTGTTGGCGTGTGTGGTTTTTGTTGGCGTGAAGAGGTGGTTGGGAAGGAGAACACGTGGTTCGTCAGTATTTACCCCCTTGTTAAGGTCTTTTCTTCACGACAACAAATCAGTGATGGTGTTTGTTGATCCAGGAATGTGTTCAAGAGTGTAGTTGAAATCCTGTAGGAATTCTATCCATCTAGCTTGTCGTCCAGTGATTTTGCGAGGGTCACAGAAGTACTGCAAATTTTTATGATCAGTTTGAACGTAAATCGCATGTGTAGCTCCAAGAAATAGTGGATGACCGCATTTGAAGCCAAAGATTACACCAGCGAGTTCCTTATCATGTGCATCATAGTTCTTTTCTGCAGGGAGGAGACTTCTAGAGTGAAAGGCAATAGGGTGGATGCCATCTTCAAATTCTTGAGCAATGACTACTCCAAGAGCATAGCCAGACACGTCTGTTTCCATAACAAACTGTTTGGTCCAGTCTGGGGTGCGGAGTACTGGGTAGTTGCTGCATGCTCTTTTAAGTTCTAAAAAGGCATTATTGCGTTCGTCTGTCCAAATGAATTGTTTGTTTTTGCGTGTTAGGTCATTTAATGGGCAAGCAATGTCAGAAAAGTTCTTAATGAATGCCCTGTAGAAATTGCAAAATCCTAGGAAACTTCGCACATCTTTGACAGTTAGAGGTGTTGGCCAATCGGTAATGCCCTGAACTTTGATTGGGTCCATCTTGACGGTTCCGTTTCCGATAAGTACTCCTAGATATTCGACTTCTCGTTGGTGGAATTTACATTTTTCTGGTTTGAGGAATAAGTTGAATTTCTCAAGTTTATCTAGAATGTGATTGACGCGAAGTTCATGGAGTGCCTTGTCATCTTCAGTGGCGATGATCATATCATCCATGTAAATACATAGCCATCCTTGAGCAATCTCGTCTTGGAAAATGTCGTCCATCATTGTTTGGAAGGTAGCTGGGGAATTGGTTAATCCAAAGAACATAACTGTTGGTTCAAAGAGTCCCTTGCTAGTTTTGAAGGCGGCTTTATATTCGTCGCCTTCTTTAATGCAAATGTTGTTGTATCCCCATCGAATGTCAAATTTTGAGAAGAGACATTTCTCTGCAAGGTTGTAGATGAGTTCCGAAATCAGTGGCAATGGGTATTTATTGGGGATCGTCCATTTGTTCAAATTTCGATAGTCTTGAACTGGATGGAATTTGCCATCTTTCTTTCGAATAAGGAAGAATCCACTTGCGTAGGGTGATTTAGAGTGGTGAATTCTTTGTAAGCATAGATTTTGAGAAAGGAATTCGCGTTGTTCTTCCTTTTCTTTGGGGGACAGTGGGTAAACTCTACAGTTAATCGATGTGGGAGCATCTTCCGTTAGTTCAATCGCATGGTCTCAAGGTTGTTGGTCTGGAAAATGTTCGGAAGCTTCTTCAGAAAAGACTTTTCCATGACGGTAGTATCATTCTGGGACGATCTCTTGCCAAGTGCATTTCTTTTTGTCGGCAGCATCTTGGGCCAGTTGTGAGGCGACAGTGGTTTTGGCTATTCTAGTTTGTAGCCAAACTTCGTCTCCTTCTTCCCATCCAGGTATGGTTTTTACCCAGATAGGTGTCATCTTAGATTGATTAGTTCCTTTAAGAATTGGTTGCCAATCATTAGCTTTAGCTGTAGAAATTGTGGTAAAACCATCTATGCAACCGTTTCGCCAGTCTATGTTTGGATTTGAGGCTTCAAGAAAGGGGTAACCAAGAATGAAATCATCTTGTCCAATATCAGCAACATAGAATGCATGAAGTGCTTGTTCGCCGTTATTATTGACTGTTAGGTCTATCGCTTCTAGGATTTGTCCAGCCTTGTTATTCGTTCCGTCTACGTTTTGAACTTTCCGTGCTTTTGGTAGTATTCGCGTAGTAAGTTTGAGTTGTTTTACCATGTGAGGGTGAATGAAGCATTCTGTTGCACCACTATCAAGGAGTGCTTTTCTATCGACTCGTTTTCTTCTGGTTCATAGCTGAAAGGGGACTTGTATTGCATGTTTTTGAGCTATGTACATAGAACCAGAATTATTGAGAACTGCCCAAGCAAGAGCCGTTATACTCAGGCGGCCTGAAAATCCATATCTTCTCCAAGAGAACGCATTTCATCCATAAAAGCGCATCAGTCTTCTTCTAACAGTCGTGCTACTCGCGCAGCAAGGGATGTAGGTAGGGAGAAAGGTTCAGGAATCGTTGGTTTCTCATCATCTTCAATTTGAACGGTGCGAGTTGTGCAGGCGCATGTCTTTTTGTTAGGACAATCACAAACTAGGTGGCCTTGCTTTCCACATTCAAAACATTGACCTGTCTTTTGGTACTCCTCGCATTCTTTGTCATTTGTGGCTTTGCGGATGACAGCAGAAGTATCCATGGCATTGTCATCTTGAGGGGGAAGACACAGTCGGGGAGGTGCGCAGTTTCCTGGTCCGTGCCAGTTCTGATTATTGGATCCAGGGTTATTGCCTCCAGGGCGATGCCAGACCCATCCAGAAGTTTGCCTTTGTCCCTGTCCTTGGGTATGGTTATTGAATGTCCCGTATTCAGAATGAAGCGACTTGGTTTTCAAGTAAATCTTCTGTTGGCGTTGAACTGTAGCCCTCCATTGTTCATAGGTTTTGGGGTTTTCCATTTTGATGCAAGCATCAGTGAGTGATCATGGAAGACCAAGGGTGAAAGTTTGAAGATTTGTGTGGTCATTCATGTCTATGTCAGCACATAGTGCTTGGGTTTCGAAGGCAGCAAGGTACTTGTCAAGATTGTCGTTCTTCATCTTGAGTTTCTTCAGTTCATCTTGGGCTCTTTCACGTTCAGCATAGTCAGAAAAGGCTTCTTTGAAACGCTTTTCAAGTTTGAGCCAGGCATTGGATTGACATGGGATCATGCTGGGGTCTTCTACAACATGGCAAAGCCATCTGTCAGCTGCGTCAACCCATCCTTCACATTTTGGTCCTTCCAAAAGTGAAAGGAAGTAGATACTGTGCATGATTGGGTCCTTTGTGATGTCGGCCCTGTAGTTCATAAGCATGAATCAATTGAAAGTGGCCAAGAATCTTGTGGTTTGGGAGCGATCTCCATTGAACTTGTTAGGGTGAATACCTTCAAGTCGGCGTGCTTTATCTTCCTTATCATCTTTAGGAAGATTTTCGAGAGAAAAAGGGTCATCCCCAGTGCCGCGAGGTCGGCGAGGGGGTTTGTCGCATGCTGTTTGGGATGATTGCACCCCAAAAGATCCAAAGATGTCTTTGTACTTTGGTCTGTAGTCTTCTTCTTCTTCTTCGTCATTAGAGGGATCGTCGAATGGTGTCAGAGGTCTTTCTTTTTGTTCCTTTTGAACTGCTTCTGTTGCTGCTATTATGGCTTCTTCAAATGGTGTAGTTTGGGGTTGAGATGGTCCTTCAGTGCGAGACGGTGGTTGAGTGGATTCTCCACTTCATTCAAGTGAAATGAAGTTTATGCCTGGGAATGGGTGATTTTTGAGTCCAAGTTCGCTTCGAGCCAGTCAAAAACATTCAAATTTGTTTCCTCAGACATGTACTTCGAACCATATGCCATAGACGTTACTTACGGACACTAGTGCGTTGTTAAGTCTAGCATAGTAGCCTGTGTAGGGTGCTCCAGTCTCTTGACTACTGAGCAAGTGTCGTACATTTTCGGT
>Ga0307512_10006620_pt1 | contig 11697 bp, 5 predicted proteins | sample 14_EM_MG_FD_200267 | JGI IMG/M metagenome (GOLD analysis project Ga0307512, IMG submission 200267) | Populus trichocarpa ectomycorrhiza microbial communities from riparian zone in the Pacific Northwest, United States - 14_EM | ecosystem: Host-associated > Plants > Roots > Unclassified | place... | reverse complement strand
GAATAAATAAGAGGAAGAAAGGGGGAGCAAAGAATAGAAAAACAAAAGCACAAGGGGCATGAATGCAATAAGCGACTCGCAGAGAGTCTCTCTCTCGTCAAATAAAACAAAGTGAATATATATATATATATATATATATATATATATATATATATAAAGAGAAAGGGAAAGGGAAAGGACAGATGAGTTGGAGTAGCAAGGCAATATTTAAAAAGGTGTTGCTTTTTTGCATGGCGATTGGTAAGATTAGTCGTATGGCGAATAATATAGCATTATATTATTATTTGCATATAAATAAATAAAAGGTAGATAGAAGAGGTGAGAGGGAGTTTTGGACCTTTGGTAGAATATGATTGGTGAAGAGAGTATCTAATCTCATAAATTTAAGTAACTTTGACTATGACCACACCACAAAGATTTTTTTCCCCGTAAACAGATTATCATTCCTTTCGGACAACACCGACATCATATTATCAACAAACAACCTGCTGCTGCTTCGATCTCCTCTTTCTCCCTCCCACTATGTCCCCCACGCGCGTATCCCTTGCGCGTCTGTTTTCTCTCTATCTCTTCCTCTTACCGGGCGCTACAGGGGTGGTGGGCAATTATTTAGTAACCCGGAAACTTGTTTTTTTAATAAATTATTAGATATGTCAGGAGTTGCTTTTTTTAATATAAGATTTATTATAAATATATCTCTCACAAGAACATAAAACTGAGTACTTAAATTAATAATGAAAATGTTTTCAATAGTTTCAAGTGGATCTGACCTAGGTAAACAAAAAAAAAAAGAAGAATCCCTGGAATTCATGAAGTCAAAATGCTATGTCAAATACTCCTCCCAAAGGTTCTTTTCATTTATTTTAATTTTTTTTTCTCATTTGTAAAAGCTTGATATAATTTTTATAGACTTGGTTTGTACGATGAAGTAGATTTTCTCCCCTATCAAAACCCAAAAAAAGAAAACGACAGAGATTGGGATTACTTGTGATTGAAGAAGAGAAGCAGCATCGTTATTCATCTCAATAAAGTTGAAAAGCAAATAAATAAGAACTGAAATGGTCACCATGATTTGATGATGAAGGGTCTCGCAAGAGTTTGTTAAGAGAAAATACCTAGTTTTTCACTTCTACTGTTTTTTCTTTGGATCAGAATATCAGCCGATCGAGCTGAGAGAAATTCTTAACGGACAAGCCAACAACCCAAGATCTAAGGATGCTTTTGCCCTTTTGCTTCCTATTCGTGCACGGCCTTAGACATGCACCCCACCGCCATTAATAAATCCAGGCCACTCAATTCAGTAGCCAATATTGGCCTGAAAGTGTCTCTCGGCGTTCTCGATTCATTCTGAACGGGTTGTTGCAATTTGTATTGTTGTAGAGTGTGCTGCTAGCTGCTTAACCAATAATAGCACGGTGCTTCATGGAAGCATAGTTTTTGAGAAATTGTATCCCTTTATGCATGAAAACCTCTCTTAAAAGGATACCCTTCCCCTCCAATTACATGGAAGCAACTATTTCGAGGTATTTCCAAGAATATGAACATTCCCGAGGCAATTTATCATTTCATGGCTACGTTCGCTCATGTTTAATCGGTGCCCTTTTTCTTTTCTTTTTTTTTTGCATCCAATTCCATAAAAGCTTTCTAATGCTAACTCGATTATATACTACTATTTTTCGTTAATTTGATTTATCTCATCCTAGGAACCGCAAAACTTAAACCTGTCCTTGGCATCTACAAAAGCAAAAGTCAATGGCCAATATGTTTTATGTGGGAAGGATGCCCCTTGAACCAAGGCCAATTTGAAGCAGCTAAAAGCCTAACAACCTAAACAGGATCCTGATGATTATTCACTTCTAGAATCCAAGTACTGTCCAATAAGTCAATGCGCATACACAACTGAAGCAATGCTTGGTATATATCCTGGAAGAAATCATGCAACATTATTTATGAATAATACAAAGTTGGTTACCACCCAAAGGCAGAACAAGGGGACCCAGATTATGGGCTAAATGTACAAGGAACCCCCAGTGGATCACAACTCAATCACCGGCGCCATAGAAACAAACTTCCTGCTTCCCTCTATAAACTCTGAATTGACAAATGGAAGTCTCTTCCCATAATTAGGTTAAAGGGTGAGATGGAGGATTACCTGCAGGGCATCTCTGCCGGCGGGGGCGTCTGGTTGTCTTCCCCCACCCTGTTAGGTTTCTATCCTCCAGTCCCACTTCAATATTATGAAGCTGCTGAACTAGTGGAGTGCAAGGTGGGCTTGCTGCCACCAGAGGCATGGGGCTAACCTGTGTGCGTCGTCTCCCCCTTGCACAACCATTTCTAGTGGAGTTCCTTCTTGTTAATCCTGAATGCCATGGATGACCAGTTGCTCTCATCATCCCTCCAAATGTTTGAAGATCTTCTGTTACCTCGTGTCTTGATAGTGAACCAAGGCCAGGAAGAATGTCCCTCTGGAAGTCCCTCCGCTGCCTTCCTCTTCTTCCCTGCCCCCTTCGGCTTCGTGTTGGTACAGTGGTGGTTCCTGTATCTTCCAGTTTCAGGTTTTCTGGAACCAAAGGCTTGGGCATGTAATCTTCTTCCTTGGTCTCCATCAATCTCAAAGTCATCGACTCAAAGTAATCAATAAATTCCCATGATGTCTCCATATTATCTTCACCATCTTTGGCTCTCAAAACTGCATCAAATTTGCTCTCTAGATCCTCTCCACAAGATGAAACTATCTCCACAAACCAATGAAGAGGATCTGTCATAGAAACTTCAGGTGGGTTGCAAGTGGCATCATCCAAATGATTCTGGTAACCTGATGATGAAATGGCCACTATCGCATCGGCTGCTATTCTGATAAGTTCATCCGTCAAGCTTTCAGCTTTGTGCTCTGTTGACTGTAAAGGCAGTTCATGTGCCTTTTCTTCTCTGGAAAAGGTATTCTCCTCACTCTCGGGAACTGCAGGGGCTTCCAAATCTATTCCTGCAACCACCTTTGCACTGGAGCCTGGAACAGAAGACAGCATAGAAGTTTCATCATCACTGATACAAGAGTTCAAATCAATATGAAATCTGAAATTGGCAACTTTTGTATCTGCTTCTTTTGCAACAACGGCAACTTCTTCTGCAGTCTGTTGAGCCAAGTCAGGTACAGCTGGATCACAAGGTAAGTTTATATCAAGCACCATATTTTTCTTGCTATCTTCCACTTCTTCCGATAACTGAGGAAGGGCCAAGGAAGAAGAGGGGAAGGAAGAAAACTCAGTCTTAGGAATACGAGGCTTTTCAAAAATTGGAAAGCCAAGAATTTTTCTGCAACTTGAGTCACTACCCTGGATACAACTGGTCTCAACGACATTAGAACATTTAGTCGATTTCATGTTCGAAGCTGCTATTTGATTAGGACCCTTTCCGATTTCACTTTTATCTGATAACTGATTCAGTGAAGATTGTAAGAAAGTTGATTCCCCTGCATTCAAATCCATCCCCACAGTGCCCTCATACTTACAAGCAGGCTTAGCTTTAAGCCAAGGCAATGCTGCAAGATGATCCTCATGCTTTCTATCTAAAACTATGACCTCAATGCCCACCTTGTTAGATGAGCTGTCCAATGCATTCAAGTTCACATCTCTAGCAGACTTCAAGTCCATACAATTTGGACTCTTATTGAACTTTGCTGAACTGTGATTGATGAAGTGCTCAGATGCTCCATTATTAGTACTTGCACAGTTCCAATAGTCATAGCTTCCCGAAGCAAGACGAACTGATGGTTCCTTGGACCCTGATGAGGACCCATGGTAGAATCCATTTCGGTTGGGCATTTCACTCGCAAAGCTTGGGTTAGATGTAGAATTGCTGTTATAATTCCGTTGGTCTCCAAAATACCCATGGCTCTGAGTTGACAACTGCGAGCTCCTACTCAAAGTTGCTGATGAATTCAAATATGGGTGCATTTGAACTGACATTGATTTCTGGCTTAAGCTAACAGCAGGCATTTCCCAAGAGGAAACAGACTGACACCAAGGCTTGCCCACATCAGAGGGAGGACCAATTGGATATGGACTCGGTCTATGAGAAGCAATAACTGACTCTGAATAGTTACTATTGGCAATCTCATGATTTCTTTCAGAGAGTTCTAAACCGCAAGCTGTTCTCTGTCTCAACTGATCAATCTTGCCTTGATCAGCTAGAAAGAAGGTTGGAGGTTCACGAGTTTTACTGAACAGAACTTGTATTGGCTGTGAAGAGGTAGGTTTTTCTGGTTGAAGATCTGGAGAAACAGACTTCAAGTTGTTTTTGCTATGTCCTGCAATAGGAGACAGTGGCATTGAAATCAAAAGAACCAAAGGGAACAACTGCAAGAACTTGCCAAAAATGCTAAATTTTAAAAGAAAATAAACCCCAGCGAGCTTAAGTGCGCCAAATCAACTTGCCAATGAGTAAAACCATTTTTCACATGGTAAATTAATTCATGACAATATGACATGCTTTCTTTGCTGCTGTGTGCTTATTCAATTATACATTCCACACTAAGAAAAAAATCCTTCAGTCACTAGAACTAAATCTAAGTTCTCTATCATCATGCCGCCTTTTTATTTGGTACAAGTTAAGCCAACTTTACATGCAAAACAACAGCAAAAACTTACTAAATATCTGTGCATGAGATTCACTAGCTCCACCATAAACAAATAAAAACTAATTACAATAATAAAAGTTGGTGTGGTGAAAATTTTGAATGAAACCAAAGAACTAAATTGTAATTTTATGAGGAAACCTCACCTGAGTCGAGTGCACAAGGAAACCAGCATTTTCCATTGGCATTATTTTGCATATGTGGGATATTGAGAGTCTCATTGTCACCCCTGTAATGGAAATTTGCTGAAATTTCCTTGGGGAAACCTAGAAGCTCTTGTTTTGGCTTGGAAGCCAGTTCATGCCCTTGGCTCCCTGCTTGGGAGGAGGCGCAGCCTAGAGGATCAACATGTGCAGAAGCATTTGCCTCTTCAACCTCAACAGGCTTGTTCAGGTCACCCACATTAATTGGGCTCCTTAAACATGATTCAGATCTTGATGCATCTACTTGTGAATTATTCTTCCCACCATTGCCAAGAAAAAGAATTATTTCATTCTGAGGTGCAATTTTATGATTCCTGCTGGGCAGATAACTTGAAATTCCAGATACATTTTCATCCCTTAATTTTTCCTCTTCTTCTGTGTCTATGTACTCATCAGCTGGAAGCTGAAGATCAAACATTCTTCTTCTCAACTTTGATGGCCTGGACTCCAGAATCTCCACATCTTTTGAAGCACCACCATTTTGGGATGGCAAGGGACTCGCTTGTGCACTGCTTCCTTTCATAGAGCTCAAAGGAGAATGAATGTCTTCAACACCCAACACAGATGGTCTAGCACATATTGAATTTGCCATTGGGAAACTAAGGATATGCCATTTCTGAGCATCTTCAGATGTAACCTGAGAAGCTAAGGGGCTAGATGAAAATGATGTCTCAACAGGTATCCGGTTTTTAAGTAGTTCTTTCCTTTTAATTTCATCCATTAGGTCCCTTTGTATTCTGTATAGACGGTGAAGATCTTCGAGCTGGATAACAGAAGAAAGAAAGAAACTTTTAGGTTTGTAGCAAATAAATAGATACTGTACACATCACTCTGACTTAAAATGAGACACACCTGTTTCCTAAATATGGCCTCATGCTTAAGCATTGTCCGCTTTACTACATCCTTATCATTCGCTGGATAGGCATCTGCAACGACCCTTGGCAAGTAATCATTGTAATACTGCCCATTTGTAAAGGTTTTATCTCCATAAAAGAGAGGCCAGCTACAACTGTTAGAATCCTCATTAAGATCCCTCATTGGGAAATATCCTGGGAAGTAACTTTCACACTGCACTTTTGTTCCCATTCCTGGCAATCAGTCAAAGATATGTAGCCAATGTGAGATACATAACCATCAAGCAGAACTATTATTTAGTTTAGCAGCAGATATAAGAACTTTAACTAGAAAGATCACAGGTTTTCTCTACAAATTTTTCATGGTAGCAAAACAAATGTTTTTCATTGACAAAGGGTCAACCTTCGACAATCATCGTGAATAATGACAAGGTTTCACAAATTCAACAGTAATGTCACAACCAATCCAAAAATTAAAAGATTCATATACGCAACATGCAGTTACATGCTTGGCTCATTCACAAATACAAGCATTTCACATCCATTGTCATTGCACCATTAATATAAATACTGTGACATCAACATATCTAGACAGAAAGGCATAGATCAATAACCACACTGCTTAATCAAGTTAAATCTTGTTCTGATCAGCAATAAGAAAGAAAACCAAGGTTCTTTTCAAAAAGCAGTAAGCTATGCCAGTTATTAGGCATCAAAAACTGCAGTTAAGGAAGGGCGATGAGTTCAAAAAGTCTGCATACTACAGCCATCAAGAAAGTTATTTCCTAAACGGAGGAATATTTGTCTCAAATGACCATTAACATATTTAACATAAGAAAATGGGTGACCACATTTACTAAGATGCAGTAGAAACTACAGATGAATTTCTAAATAGTATTTGACAGAATAAAACTTTTACGGCTTACAATCTCTAGAAAATTAATATCTTCCCCCAATTCCAAACTATCATATAAAAGGAAAATAAAAATAAATTAAGAGACTGCTTAGATAAGGAAAAAAATAAAGGAAAGATTTCTAACAAGCTACAAAACAACAATATTTAACTGAAATTGTACTATATCAATGAATATGCAATGGTTGCCCCATGACTGATTAAATTGCTCACATGCTTAAATCCCCAGGAAGAGGATAACAGTTAGGCAAATTCTAGGGTCTGATTCATTTCGATTCAAGGATCAATAGAGATGGCCTAGGTATACAGTAAAAATGACCAAAAGTAATACACCAGATCCCTCACTAATACAACCTAAACTAACATTGCATATTAGCAAATAACAGCAACAGAATCCATCATACAAAATTCTAAACTAGCCCATCAAAGCAATCCAGAAACACTAGAAACTCAAAATAAATAATTAAACCCAAAATTCAGATAAACATACAAACACAGACACAATAAAGCAAATGGAAAAACAAATTACGGAAGTCATAATCCGAACAACTTATCAAAATCAAAACTACTTATAAACTAAATCATGAAATGAATTAAAACCCAGTTAACCAAATCACTGAAGAAGAAAAACCCATAAATCAAATTATACTGAAAAAAATGAAAAAAAAAATATTACCTCAGACCCACATCCTATTTTTTCATCTGCTCAAAAACCCCCCATGGATTCAATCATTCAACGGTTAACTCGACATCATAGACAAAATTCAAAGAGTCCAGGAGACTGACACTATCAAAACACATACCCAAAAGAATAAGCTTAAAAATAAAAAAGAAATAAAAAGTCACAATAACACGACAAATAAGAAAGTGGGTATTATTGCAACTCCATTAAAGAAGCTTAGATCTTCTCCAAACTGAAAAAAGATAGAAGATTTCGATCTACTGGGCCACTCTCTCTCTCAACAACTAAAACAAAAAAGAATAGAATTGAGTTTTTATTTTTAGTGAGAGAGAGATTGTATTTTTATTTATGCTATAGAGAGAAAGGTAGAGAGAGAGGGAGGGGGAGAGAGAGAGAGATCCCAGATAAGAAATCTTTACACAAACAAACGACCTTCTAAGAACAGTGACATGAAATTTGTCAACATCCGGTCTCTTTTTATTCTCTGCTTTTTCTCTACCCTTTTCTCTCTCTCACAAAAAATTTCTATTATTTTCCATTTATAATAATAATATACCACCAGTAAGAAGTACTTCTTGTTTTGTTTTTTCAGTAATTTTATGGGTTTTTAAGGAAAGCAATTAAGAGAAATGAAGAGCATTTCTAGATTCTCTCCACCTTCCTTGCTTTGCTTTCGGGACAGATATTACAAAATATTATCACATTAGACAGGTAATAAACAAAAAAAAAAAATATATATATATATATATATATAGACAAAAGCGTGCATTGGCTTTCCTTACCAACGAGCACAACCAACTTGACAAAAACAACCTTGTGTGTCCCTCCCTATATCACACCATACTCTATCTCTATAAGCTTAAACTTTGTTTACTGCTTAATTAAAGACTAAGAGTAATCAATTGGCTAATATCTGCACTTATTTCCATATAAAGCATCGTTTAATTGGCTGATACAGCAGGCAAGAAAAAAATAGAGTGGGTCCCGTTGATACTGTGAGCAGGATTGGGTTTCTTGAGATTTTGGGTCAGATAATAAGTACCCTTCCTTGTGGGGTATATTTACAAGATTGAATTTTTGATGCTCTGCTGCTTCTTTCTTATTGGCTGATCCTTTCTGCTTCAATATCCCAAAGACAGGTAGAGAAAAAGAAAGGCCATAACAAATTTATGAGATTACTGTACCTCGTTAAACCCGAAAATAAATAAATTAAAAAGCAGTGGACACCATAGCACGTGGCGTCTTTTGCAACGGCATCAAAGATTGCATCCAGCGGGCGCTCAAGTCAATTAGAATGTTTACTGGATTAAAAAAAAAATACACTTTTATTACTGCCGAGAAAAGTTACCGAGCACTGTAATGATTTTCCTACAAGTTACAACCACGGAGCTCAGGGCGGGTTCTGGGAGTACAAGAGAAGAGTGTATTTTGTTTTTTTAATTGTTTGTTTTTTGAAATATATTAAAATAATATTTTATTATTAAAAAATTAAAACTCAATGCCAAATATCCCATAAAAAATAATGCAAGGGAAAACCCTAAAAGAAAAAAACACAGAAAGAAAGTGAAAGAAAGGAGAGAGAGAGAGAGAGAGAGAGAGAGAGAGAGAAAGCTAATTTTTTGTCTTTGTACACGGCACCCAGATTTTTGTCATCAAAAGTTGTGTTGAACACATGAATATAGGATTAGAGGGTTGGTTCTTTTGTTTTTCAATGGAAGGAGTGGTTGATTATTATATTATATTTTTGTTTTTTAGTTTCTGTAGAAATTGAAGAGGGTGATTAAATTATCATATACTCAGCTTTAATTCAGTCTAAGGTCTGCCCAGAGACCTAAAACGATTCAATTTTAAAATGGTTAGGACACTAAATTAATGCTCAGGGAGTTTAACTGCTCGGATTCAGAGTCCTCGTTCAAAATTTCTTTTAAAAAAAGCTGTATAAATTATTCAAAATTATTATCTTATTCAAAATGCAAAAAAGAAAAATATCCAAACAAATAGTAATGACCTGTTAGAGATTGCGATGTAAACCATACTTGACAAGAAAACGCTGATTCTTGCTTTTAACTGCGTGTTCAGCGCATATATTATAAATGGGAAACCACTGTAGCTTTTTATTATTATTTTCCTGCAAAACACTTTAAAAAAAAAAAAATCAATTTGCTTATAGAAATTGTTTTTTGCATGGTTAAGTTAAAATTAGCACTCATTTGTGTATTTATTTAAAAAGAGGATTGAATTAAAAAATAGATGATTAAAGCACAAAGAACAGGTAAAATAAATCACATTTTAATTTGAAAAGTTCATTTCAATCTCCTATTTTTTCTAGTTACAAGTAATAGGTCCCTTTAGTATTCTAAAATTCAATTGTAGTATCAAACTTTATTTTTTTTATTTAAAAAAAATTCCAACTTTATTTTCTTTATTTTTAAAATTTTTTTTAAGTAAAGAGAGGGGCTCACCGGATTACAATGTAAAGAAAAAAATCTATCGTTATCAATGATTTCGACTATAAAAAATAGTTGATTTTTGTATTAATGGATTCCATTTCATATGGAGAGTTTCATCCAGTTTTTTTTTCTTTCTCCTTGCTCGAGGAGGTAGATTTAACCGCAAAAAATAATTATGGTTTAAGTTAATTTTATTTTTTTGAGCTATTTTTTGAATTTTTTTGTAGTCATAAATAGGATTAACGAGGCATTATAAATAAAAAAAATAAGTTGAAAATAAGTTTTTAATAAAAAAAAAACAAACCTCTGGTTTTCTAGCAACCAATGAAAAGCGGATGACATGAAAAAAAAAACAAATAAAACATACAGCATGTGATCTTTCCTTTTAAAAAAGAAAAAGACATGCCTAGGAACGCGCGCTATAATGGAAAAGGCCCTTGTGTAGAGTTTTTTTTTTGGTTTTTTTGTTGGTTTAAAAAAAAATAACAAAACAAATACATTGGTGAATTGCAGATTTAACGTGTTAATCCACAACATTATAGTTATTATTTGTTTTTTTTTCAATGCTTTTCTTGCCCTTAATTTTTAAAAAAAATACAATTACATCCTTTATTATCAATTATATATATATTTTTCTAATTTAACTAAAGACTAAAAGAATGCAATCTCACTATTTTAGACTAAAAAGACTAAATAAAATTAATATTATAAAAAATATAGTTGTTAAACACAACTAAATATATTATTTATGTTGCGAGATTAAATATTTTAATTTTAGTTATTTATTAATCAAATATTAATTTAATCACTTAAACATGTCTATAAATATTTTGATATGTGATTCACAAAAATTTTATATCGAGAAATTTATTAGAAGAGCATGTACATTCTTTTTTTCTTTTTTTTTTTGAAAGAAAACCACTCTGATACGGGGAGCACGGGTGCAGAAGTATACCACTAGATCATATCGTATGATGCATATGCCACGTACACATGCATGAGCACCTATTTTAGGCCTGGGACTTGATCTTTATACACGATTTAAGGAGGAGGATCGACGCCTTAGGTCTAAAGCCTGGATGCAAGTTATGTGCAGGCAATGGAGTGGGACACATCTGTCATGTTAGATTTTGCAGATGACAGTCTTTCTTTGTCTTCAGTATTCCTATTAAAACCTACTCTTCTGTCTACCTTTTGATGAGAATTCAAGGGATCGTGTTTAATATGCTGTCACAGTAAAAATCTGGGCTATGGGCCAATCCTTTATTTCCTTTTCCATTTTGGAAAAGAATATATGGAATCCAGATTCTTCCACGTGTACACTGGCAATATTGAATGGTTGCAAATGCACCATTACATTGCACGTTCACGTCTGGCGTGTTTTTAGTCGATTTTTTTTTATTTTTAATATCAATATATCAAGATAATTTAAAAACACTAAAATAAATAATTTTTTTCATCAGTAAAAAAAAAATTGAAATCCCATCTGTTATAAAAGATTGAAGGATGGATTTGAATCCACGTCAAATTAAAAATCCACAGGATTTGAATAAGAAGGATGGGCTTCTCAAAAGAACATCCCAACTGTTTAACTTTCAGATTTTTCTCGAGGCTGTTCCAGGCAAAAGCATTCTTTAGCTCTTTCTTCAGAGATTAAAGGGAAGATATCATCAATACAGAACCCAGATCGCATAAACAATAAGGGAGGCAAAATCCATGTACACGGACACCTTGACAAACGTTGTTGAAGGAACACATAGCAAGCAGCGAGAGATCCCTGCCAAAAAAAAGCATCCAGAGTCCAGGTGATTGATAAGGATTCAGGGGATGCAATCAATGCATGACAAGGCAAGAAAAATTATGCTGAAAAGTACTGTCGTCTATGGTTTATGCGAATCCAGTCCCTTCACCGATCATTTAATAAACGATAATAAGATTTTAATGGAATCTATTGTATTTTAT
>Ga0307512_10006618_pt1 | contig 11697 bp, 17 predicted proteins | sample 14_EM_MG_FD_200267 | JGI IMG/M metagenome (GOLD analysis project Ga0307512, IMG submission 200267) | Populus trichocarpa ectomycorrhiza microbial communities from riparian zone in the Pacific Northwest, United States - 14_EM | ecosystem: Host-associated > Plants > Roots > Unclassified | place... | reverse complement strand
TTGAGTCAGCGCGTTCTGGTCGTCATCGTCGACTTCTGTCGGTCGGCCAAGATAAATATGACTTGTGTTCCCTTCTGCGGCATCGTCGTCGTCTGGGAGGGTCCTGTCTTGTAACGAAACCACGTATCTTGTGGAGAAAGCGTTGGTCAATATCGAAAAAGCCAAAAGCGAGAATGTAGGACTGACTGAGGATTGATAGGTGCGGTCCCTGGAGAATATGTTGTCGACATCATGATCATTAAGTTTGAGGTCTGAACCCGAGTGCCGACCATCCGACGATGAAGAAAATCTAATCTCCAAGTGGCACATGACCCTGACCGTCGGACCTCCGCCTTCCCGTATAGGTTATCTACCTCTCTCCACCTCCAATCAGGACAAACGATGCCAGCACCAGCTACGTTCCTAGGATACGTCGACAAAAATGCGGATCGCTTCATCAAGCGATTGGCAGATGCCGTCGCCATTCCGAGGTGATCCCCGGTTTCTAGAGGGTTGGATCTCTCGTAGAATACTCAGATGCATAACCCGTTTAGTGTCTCGGGCGACCGTACCCACCGCGATGATGTTTTTAGGATGGCAAAGTTCATGGATGATCAACTTCAGGCCCTCGGTGTTCAGACTAGATTAGAAGATCTCGGCACTGAGACCCTCGACGGCCACAAAATCAAGCTGCCGCCCGTAGTTTTAGGAAAGATTGGCGAAGATTCAAAGAAGAAGACGATTCTCCTCTACGGTCACTTTGACGTCCAACCCGTGAGTACCGTGATTGTCGAAAGGATTCCGGTCCAGCGAAACCAAACCCTTTAAATCTAGGCTCTCGAGAGCGACGGATGGGACACCAATCCGTTCACTTTGACCATTAGAGACAACGGCCAGCTCATTGGACGCGGATCATCTGATGACAAGGGTCCTGTTTTGGGATGGCTCAACGTCCTTGAGGCCCACAAAGACTTGGGAATTGAACTACCTGTCAATCTCCGTTTTGTCTTTGAAGGAATGGAGGAGAGTGGAAGCGTCGGTCTCGATGGATTTATCGCTGCAGAGCATGCTAGAGGGAAGGACGGCTGGTTCCATGGCGTCGACGCAGTCTGCATCGTGAGTCTCAGTTCCTCAGGCGTCCCAAAGTCCTTGACAAAATCAACATCCAGTCTGATAACTACTGGCTCAACACCCGCACTCCGTGTGTCACCTACGGCCTCCGTGGTCTGGCGTACATGTTCATTGAAGTCACCGGTCCAGCTCGCGACCTCCACTCCGGCGTCTTTGGTCGAACCGTGCACGAGCCCATGACCGATCTAGCCATCCTGTTGGGGAAACTGGTCGCACCAGATGGGACTATTCTGGTTCCAGGTGTTGATGATATGGTCAAAGCTGCTGATGGCGAGGAAAGGTATGAGGTCAACACCCTGCTTCCAATGGTCTGTGGTTGATGTTTCTTGCTACAGGGCACTTTACGACCGCCTCGACTACTCCATCGCTGACGTTGAGGAAGCCGTCGGCGCATCCATCGCCCTGTCAGATGACAAGACTCAGGTCCTCATGGGCAGGATGAGGCAACCATCCTTATCCATCCACGGCATCGAGGGAGCTTTCTACGGATCTGGGGCTAAGACTGTCATCCCCGCCAAGGTCACGGGAAAATTCAGCATCAGGTTCGCAGCTCTTTTCTCTGGGTAAGGTGGGTAAGAGTAACGGTATCTCCGTGCCGACAGACTGGTCCCTCCCCAAACTCCCGACAAGGTTGTTCCCCTCGTGGTCCAATACCTCGAAGCCGAGTTCGCCAAACTCAACTCAAAGAACAAGCTTCGTGTCTATTACGAGCACGGCGGTAAGCCGTGGATCGCGGATATCAAGCACTGGAACTACGAAGCTGCGATCAAGGCGACGCAAGCTGTATACAAAAAGCTCCCAGATATGACCCGCGAAGGCGGTTCAATCCCAGTTACCCTCACTTTCGCCGAAACGCTCGGTGTGAATGTGCTGCTGTTGCCGATGGGAAGAGGAGACGACGGCGCTCAGTAAGTTGAAATCCGCTTGATGTTTCAAGCGAATGAATTCTTTCTTATTCCGACTTTTTCAGTTCAACGAACGAGAAGCTAGACAAGTCCAATTTCATCGAAGGCACTAAGCTTCTCGGAACTTATCTCCACGAAGTCGCCGCAATCAGTGCTTGACAATTTCATACCGGGCCATTTGGTGGGGGGGTGTTCCTGGTTGAATAGGAGCATGTATACCTAGCGTGGATCACCTGAGGAAGTGGAGTTGCTAAGTAGGAAGGTTCAAAGATTACAAATAAGGAATGTATAACACCGTACCACACCCGAACAAGAAGGAAACTGTGATAAACTATTGTTTACTAACGCCACCGCAATGCAGATTATCTGTCCAAATGTGCAGACGGCCGATTTAAGAAGGCGGATCAGATAGTGGACCGCGGTTGGGAACAAGTGGAATTTGGCTCGCTTCAGTTGGCGTGTAGGCAGGACTTGTAAGCGGCACGGTTGACTTTGGCTCAGGATCCAGAGTGCTGGGATTATAGGCTTTCTCCTGAACCGCGAGAGGAAACTTTTCCAAGAATTCCAAGGAATCAGCCCTAGCTCCAGCCTGAGGTAACCAGGCGAAATCAGTTCATGATACTTACCAAGGGTTCCAGAGGGTCTTTGCTGACCTTGATGACGTTTGGCCATTCGTTTACAAGCGGCTCAGGCAGCGAACGACTGTAGACAAGGAGGAAAGGCCCGGCCCCGAGATGCATTCCATCTCTGTCGTTCAAGACCGTCTCCAGTGCCACCTACATAACGCGATGAGCTTGTTAACTGAACGTTGGTATCAAGCTCGAGAGAGAGAACGAACCTTGGTGACCGTATGATCCACTATCTTCCACCATGCGTCATCGTGGTTGACGTAAGAGTAGACGTGTTTCCGCCCTTTCAACCCATCGTGCATCAGCACTGCTCTTAAATCGTACTAAAGGGGCGAGGGAGAACAGTCAGCTACCGACAGGCCAACACGCCATCACAGAAGTCGAGATGTGACCTTCATCTGTTGGAACTCCTTCGTTGAGAACAAGTTCGATGAGTCTTTTTTGAGTCGTTCGATTGTGGTCGCGATCGCTTGAAACTGTCTTAGCAGATCCCTTTGCCCAGGAACATCCGCTGATTACCTTCCAGTTCTGCCTCGATGTGCGTAATGATGTTCTTGATCTTGACTGCAGAACTCTCGATAGTTGCTAGTCGTTCGACATCTGTCGGAGAACGTGCCACATTCTCGTAATAGTATAGCGAGGATCGAATGCTTTTCATCACATCCTTATTCTGTAGGGCCAGTCAGTTTCCTGAAGACCAGGGCAGAGTGGATGCCACTGACATCTATTTTTGTGATTTCGGATTTCTTCTTTATTAGTCGCCGGACCTCCTCTTCCGCAATGTTTGCATTCTGGATAACCTTCTGAGCTCGCTCGTGATTTGCTCGCAAGAATCGATCCAAATAGAATGAGTCAGGGAAGGAGAGCTTCCTTCGTTGTTGTGGCTTATCGGTCAGTGAGTAGGATGGCAGACTTTCATCCCGTGCAGGGGCAAAGGCGATCACATCTGCTGCTTCAGTGATGGCACGTTCTCCTGTCGTGCCAGGGTCCGCGTCGAGTGCCCCTCGTTTTGAGGATTTCGGAAATACTTGATTCGAAAGGCATCCAATAAGATCGTTTGACCCATCTTCGTCGTTGTATTTGATGGAGAACAAAGAAATGTCCGTCTCTACGTCGAAGGCTGTCCGTTCGTGTTGTTCAGGTGTAACGTCGATAGTGTGTGAGTGGAATAACCTGTGGCGTAAAAGCACGTGCTTCAAAACCACAGGGAAGGGAGTAGAGCGGTGATGATGCCAAATTTTACCTTGGCCAGTCTGGATGTTGGGTGGCAAGACCACCGTTCAGGCAGCGCTCTACTCTTTCGGCAAAGTCCTTGTATGCCTCTAAGGAGCACGTCTGTGGGCAACCGCAAAAAAGGGGCATAAAGAGACGCACTTTCAACATCTTCACGAGGAGAAATGCCCTCCCAAGGTCGATATGGGAATTGGTGTATCGAAGGTTCTCCTGTGAATAGCGCAAGAACAGACAGTTCCATGTACCCAAACAATTCGTGTACAGACCAGATCTGCCCCTCTGTGGAGCGGAGAATTAGCGAAGCTCTGGAGTGATGTACTGCGAACTACCTATGCCAGTGCTTGGCGGATCAACCTCGGTAACGCCTTCTGGGGGTGGAGGTCCACGGTATTGAGAAATCCGGTGTCGAACCTGTGGCGTGTGGTAGAGGGCTTGCCATAGCTGGCCAACGTGTGCAAACTTTGGGTCCACAGTCCTTAATACAATCGGTCTGCAACAGGTCAGACGAGGGATACCACGTAGGCACTCGATATGGCTCACCGATTGTCCTCACGCACCCAAGCCTCCGGCGGAAGTGATTCCTCTACTTCATCCACAGTTGTTGACATCGCCAAACTTTCTGCAATAGCCTTGTTCAGTTGCTCGTCGTGAACAACGTCGACATCCATAGTTGAACCATTGTCGTGGTTCATGGGCACCTGTAGGCCTAAGTATGTGAGGTGGCGCCCACACCTACGGGAATTAAGAACCATGTACATTTGACCGAACCAAGGCCCACTCTTGCTTCGGTGGCACGGTTTCATCCTTCGTCAGATCCACGACAACCTTGTTCGGACTAGGTGCTGGGCGATGAATACGTCATTGGGAGTCTTTGAAAAGGAAGAGGTAAACTGACGAGGCGCAGAAGCGTAATCGGTGTAGCCCTCCAGGTTACCGGGTGGTGTAGAGAAGTTTAAAGTATGAGCTTCGCCACCCAGGAGCGCGTCGGCAGCTTTATCAATGTCTCCGTTGTAGTATTGGAGGACCTTTCGAGCGAAATCCCGATCGACGTCACCCATCAACGCGACGAGCATATCGACCTTTCCATCGAGTGGATCGATGCTATAGCTGCTGGTCGTTGCCGTCATTCTAGGTCAAGAAGAAGGGTGGTGGTTGTGATCTTTCACGTTAGCAGCGGATCAGTTTGCGGGCGAGTTGAGCGCAGCGGCTGGTGAGGGATGTTTGTAGTTGTTTGGCAAGAACCTCTTTAACCTAGAGTCGCCATCCAACCTGTAATCTAAGATGGCGACCAGCACTCAACAACAGATCAGCGTCACAGATCTCGACGTCTCCCAGCTGGCAGATGTCCGAAGGCAGTTGGACGAGGTTTGTCTTCACCCTCCGCGTAGATCTCCCTCGTCACAGCTGACAAGAACCGCAGGAGTTGACGCATCTCACCAACTCGTTCACCCAACTGAAACAGGTCCAGGCAAAGTTCAGGTCATGTATAGACAATGTGGCCGAAGTGAAGTCGAGTAACAGGAGTGCGTAGCAATCTGATTCTCGAAAGTTAAATATCGAGTAACTGACGCTTCCGCTAGATAACACGATCCTGGTGCCCCTCACGAACTCATTGTATGTTCCTGGGAAGCTTAGTGATCTGGAAAATGTCATCGTGGATGTTGGTACCGGTTACTATGTCAAGAAGGTATGATCCAGTCATTTGGACCCTCATTCATAAGATTCATCGTCGATTAGACGCGAGCCCAAGCCACAAAACACTATCAGTCGAAAGTAGATTACCTCCAGTCCAACCTAGAAACACTGCAGGAGACGATCCTTAAAAAGCAAGAAAACTTGACCTTCGTGGTAAATGTTCTTCAGTCAAAAATACAAGCTCAGTCACAAGCTGGTACCCGCAATTCAAAAGATTGATAGCTCTCGCCGTCCGATTCATGCCTCTTGTTAACGTTTACATTAAGAAAGGGTAATATTACATATAGACAACCTACAGTTGGATCATAAAGACGCTTTGTACAGGTTAAGCAAGCCTCCAAACCAGCTCACAGACTGGCCAGTTCGCCCCCGCCACGACAATGCAGTGAGATGTAAACAGGGCATCATCTACTGCTCGTTTCTTTGTGTCCGACCCTGAATACGAAACACCCCACGGATTATGGAATCACGAGAGATCATCCCACGTCGCGCAACACTAAGAGAGTTCCAGTGACGCATCTTTTCTCGAGCTCGAATGATCCTGTTAACGGTCACCCCACGAAGCCTACTGGCTTCGCTATCGCTGAGTGGTTTGGCGCGAAGACATAGTTTCCTGTATGCCACGTAGAGCCACTCCTGGTCAGCCCCAGGATTGTGTTCCGCGATCACGACAGCCATGACGGGGTTTTGTTCGACGAGGATGTCGAATAGTTCTTTATAGGCCCTTTCTTCAACGTTCGTGATACGGTAGTATCTGGAAACTCGCTTCAGCCTGTCCCAGTATTGAAACGGGGCAATCCCAGCGGGAATTCCTTGTGTCCTGCTCAACGTGTCAGTTCACTTAACGGCAAGGATTGCTGAAGCATTACCAACCCAAAGTCATTGTAGAAGTGAACCAGGGTTTCAAAGTCTTCTGGTGTAACGTCGTTTAGCCTGATAGCTTGCTCTTCCGACGTCCCGTCACCTCCCAGTCCGAGCGCAGCGAACATTTCGCATAGCATCCCAGGTTCCGATAAGATCGTGCTCTTCTTTATCCAATACACCTTGTTGTGTCCATCAATCTGCAAAATGGTCGACGTTGAACTGCCCAGTCACTCATTACTGACAAACGTGTCGTACCTTAAAAGCCACCATCTCCGCCTGCGCAACTTGAGATTGTTGGACGGTCCCGCCACCCAACGGTTCCTTCAGTCTACTGGAATCCAGTGGGGGATTCGAGGTCCGTTGCATGCGAGACATCTTTGTGGTAGGCGACTAAGAGTGTGAAAACTTCAATGTGCGTCAGGTCGACCGAAAATACGGGGCAACAAGCTTGAAATGAAATATACGTTTCCCGATCCCGGAGACTCGGATAGCTTCTCACGTTCATTACCGGAGCATAACATACGCGGTTTGCCTGAGTGCGAGTCGCTCTATCCTCGGGTAAACACATCGGTGTTCGGAGCCAGCGCAGTGTGAGAGTGGGGATACCCGGGGCATAACGTCAGGCGTGGGATGTGCACAACGTGGCAAATGATGATTCGATGCGGCAAGAGAGCTATGCCGAGAAAACATATCACAAAGAATAAAACAAGAACAACTGAGCGCACATAACGGCTCGGAAACAAAGTAGCATCATTGCAAAACGCCTTTGAATGCCTCCTCCACCACTCTATCTGTGGGGAACGAAGTGGGAGTAGAGAAGTTGTAGATCGTCTCTCTAGCTCGCGCAATCCGTGCCACAGTGACGATGTCCAGCTTTTGTGCCTCCGCATCGTTCAGCGGTTTCTCTCGTCTGCAAATCTTGGAGAAACTAGGGAAGATCCACTCTTCGACGTTGAACATGACTCCAATGGTCAACTTCTCCACAGGACATATAGACTCGAATTTAGTGTCTATCGTCCGGATCGCTCGCGTACGTATTCGAGTAAATCGGAGACGAGTAGCAACGGAGAGCAGATTGACCCAGTGCTCCAGGTTCGCATCGTCAAGCTCGTATCTGGTCAACCCAAATAGCCTCAACCGATCGTTCTTGTTCCCCAAGATTTTGAAGATGGGCTTACGAAGAGTAGAAAAAACGTAACAGCGCCTCGAACTCGATGGGTGCAACTCCCGGAATCTCAATGGCGGATTCGTCGGTGGTACCTTTCACCTGCTGTTCCTCATCCACCTTCACAAGTTGTGGAGGATACACGGCGAACATATCCGCAAAGACACTGGGTTCAGAACGGAAGTAGTGTTTGTGGGCACGGTACAGCATCCCGTCAACCTGGCGTTTAGGAACATGCGATATCAGAACAACTGCACCCATATCATCAAATTTAAACTCAGAATGCACACCCTAAAGATCACAATTCCATCATCCGAGATATAGAACGTCTCGGACCTGCAGCGCCCAAGCGCCGTACGAAGGTCGCCACAATCGTTGTACGACGCAATATTGATGTCCTCGAACGCCAAAAGTGGGTTAGAGTAAGAGTGTGGGTCCGAGGTCCGCTCTTCCATCCGCTTCTCATTGTAGTACCGAATGGTCGCCACAATTAGGGCGGCAGCAACTGGACAAAGGGAGGCGATGAGGTCTCTGGAAGAAACGCCCGGCATAATAGAAAGTCGGGGCGGTGCCTCCGGCTGCCGGAACCCCTCCAGAGAAGCGGTCGCACTCAGCTCCCTGACGCCTGAAAGAACGGAGAATAGTAGAGGGAACATCCTGAGAACAGGGGGTAAAGTTGACCTTGATCAACATTCAAGATGTTTTACTAGAGCCATTTTCAACGGACCTCGGACTAGTACGCACATGACACCGAATGGGCGGGGCACAGCCTTCTTCATTGAGATATTATAAGGTTGTCATCGATGAGAGATTAGAGCGAGTGTGATCAAGTTATCTATCAGACCGTAGAGGCGGCCAGCTGCGGCGCCCACTGGAGCAAACTAGTGTTCTAGAAGTTCGGTTCGAACCGAGCCGCTGTCAGCCAAATCCTAAAAATTTGGCGTAGCCGAACAGAACATCGAGAACATTAGAGCAAACAGGGATTGACGCCGCTTTCATTTCTGTGACCCGTGTACAAATTCTCGCATATTAATCTAGCGACCGGACTATCGACTGGTATACGGACAAGAAACACTAAAAACAGAGATTTACTCGGTAATTCTACGATTAGCAGACAAGGGAGCGATCAAGGTGTCTCTGGTATGTCCTTCGAAGTAGCGAGATACATACTGCAACAAATGAGCCCGGGTGAACGTAAAGGTCCCGTCCTCACTCCTGAGTGGAGCCATAGCCTCGCGCATTATGGAAACCTTCTGGAGTAACTCCCAACCAGCCTCTTCCGCCTCATCCAGATTCAAAGGTTCCGCTCGCTCGAGGAGTTCCACCACCGCAGGGTACAACCAGAGAGACCGGGACAATGTGTACTGCTGACAGAGGAGGATACGCCTGAGGGGTGGTAACGGGGGTTGAAGGCTATGCAGTCGGCTAACGGCATACCTACGAACCCGAGACATTTCTGTGCGGTCAGAAATCTGCAGAAGTTCGTAGAGATATTCCACCTCTCTTGCTTGCGTCAGGTTGTGGATACGTCTGGATCCAAAGCGTACTCAGCATAGAAGCATCGAGGCCACTGGAACACGTCACATACTCGTGGTAGAAGTAATACAATAAAGCTCTGAATTCTGTGATAGGAATATCATCGAGGACAATGGCACTGGCGTCCGATGACCCATTCATCTGTACTCGCGGGAAGCGGGACTGACGTATTCGCGACCGTAGAGTACTTTGCTCGGAGAGCAGGAAGTCTTCGTGCACGCGAAAGAGTATACCCTGGATCTAAACACGGGTCATGTGAGTATATTCTGACAAAACACCGGATGGAGAAAGCACGCCTTGAGGACTATGGTAGTCGTCTCATAGTAGTAATCTGGGTCTCGTCTGGGAGAATCCTCTTCCTTAGGTGGTTCGTCTGGTGGCTCGGGTTCGTCACCTGCAGCAGTTTCGGTCCTGAACAGCACGGGGGGCGCCACCCTGCGTCCGAAGCAGACAAATAGAATCAATACGGCGAGGAGTCCCTTGACGATCGTGTTGGAAAAAGGAAGGCAGTCCATAGGGGCTGCGAGGGAACGAGAAGGCTAAGAACTTCTGAGGATGTAGAAGCTGCACCGTCGAGCATTCCCACTTATGAAGGAGAGTGTCTCAAAGACCTTCTTTCAAAGCTTTGTGGGATCTCGTAGAACGAACATTCCTCAATGATTCGGCGGAGCTAATTCTTTCATCTTTTGGAACCGGACGCACGGAGGCTGCGGCGCGCCACGTAGTCAAAGCGCTAAGGACAGGAACGACCATGATGGAAAAGAAGCTTGACGTCGGAGATCACCGTAGTGAGGAAATGATCGTCGGAGTTCAACGTAACCGTGTTCAGCTGAGAAAGAAATGCAGCCATTCAGCAATGTCATCCCGGAAGCGGAGGTGGAAAAGTAAGTACACGACCAAACCCACGATGATTTCTACCTGAGGGAAGCTGATGTTAAATCCCTATCTTGCGAATGCGGCATGCCTCGAACGAGTTCACTTTTGATACCGACTCCTGGCTACCATCCTCCCTGTGGTTGTGTGTGAAAACCGTTTTCGCTCATTCCCTTCACATCCGGGTAGTGCCTCACAATTTCGTTGTCCTCCAGTTTCGGGTACAGGATTGTTCTGTGAAAGAAATTCCAAGTGACTGGGGGACCCCACCGGGCAGTGTAACTGTCCCCAGGGCTACACAGTGCTATATACGAGTCTAGATGAATATTAAGGGAACTGTCATGACCCCGACCGTTGCATCGGGGCATGGATATTGTCTCCAAACCGCGCATCTGGAACCGCGGTGCCTCGGCTGTTTCGCTCGAAACCTAGCCAGCCTTCCAAACTGTGGGGAACGGGAAGGATGGCAACCACATCAACTTCAGCCCCACCACATGCTGGTGTCATCCCGACGCTTAATTCTCCAGTGTTGGTATACACGGTGTGGAAGTTCTCAGATCTTCAGCAATAAACCTCGGCTAACGGCACCTTTCTACCTACAACGGATATACATACACCTAGTCCCAGGGACAGTCACCCGGTATCTTTTCCGCCCATCCTCCCACCTCACAAGTTCGAGCAAGAGGCGAGCTTCTTTGTCGCAGAAATCGTCCTGGAATTCTGGCGTGGACGTCGACACGTCTCCAGACCCATATATGATAGGTTCAATACCCTGCGCAGGGTGCCATCGACGAAGATGCGACATAATAGCCTCCGCCGCCTCTTTCTTTTCCCGGAGAGAACCCAAAACATCCGCGTTCGATATCGTAAGCTCCTTCAAGTTAGGGAATTGATTCTGGACCTCCCGGTGCTTTGGTCCCGTTTGCGAGGACGGCGATTTCTTCAGCTCGAGTGCCTCGCATCGGAGGGCGGAGACTAATTCTTCGGTACCACCGGTCAACATGTTGGGGGAATATCGAAAGGAAATATGTGTTGAGGGTTGGGAGCGGGGCGCGCCATGAAATTGGATCGATCGCAATATTAGGGCGGAGAAACAACCTTCAAACACCTTCGCTACATCCATGCCGTGGGGACGGGAGGCGACGAAATGTGTCAGATTTGGTGTGGACATGTGGTCCATGATGGCGTGGGAATCCTCTATGAGTAAAGACTTGAGATGTTCAAGGGGGATCCTGGAAATGTGTGGTGTGAACCGGACCTTGGAAGCACTAGGAGGGGGCCCGAATCGCAGGTGTTCCAAGAAATGGGCCACATGCGGAAGGAACTCGAGTAAAGGGCCACCGGTCAAGCTTCAAGCTTCAAGGTTGAATTCCCTGAGGGCCGGCGCCAAGAACATGCAATCCAGAACCACAAGGTTCGAGGGTAGCGGAGGAAGGGAGGGGGCATTACGGAATCTGCATTGACGCATGAGAAGCGGGGCGTTACGGCAGAAAGTTTGGGTGGGTGGACGCGGGCCCGTCGTGCAAGAAATCTCAACATCCTGGAGAATCGGGAAGTCAAGGGATACCATCGCAGTTTGCAAAATGCGTCTGGTTTTATCCTTCCTGGTGAGTAGTGATTCTCTGCCAGCGCTCCGCCCTAGGGATGATCAGGTCGTCGATTATCGATTACCACCCGAACGTTGACG
>Ga0307512_10006617_pt1 | contig 11701 bp, 10 predicted proteins | sample 14_EM_MG_FD_200267 | JGI IMG/M metagenome (GOLD analysis project Ga0307512, IMG submission 200267) | Populus trichocarpa ectomycorrhiza microbial communities from riparian zone in the Pacific Northwest, United States - 14_EM | ecosystem: Host-associated > Plants > Roots > Unclassified | place... | reverse complement strand
CTCAGAGATACACTTGGAGGCCGTGATCGAGCGACATTGAAGATGCACTTGGAGGCCGTGATCGAGCGGGTTTGGAGATGCATTTGGAGGCCGAGATCGAGTAACTCAGAGATGCACTTGGAGGCCGAGATCAAGTTGAACTCGGAGATGCACTTGGAGGCCAAGATCGAGCGAGTTTGGAGATGGACTTGGAGGACGAGATTGTGTAACTCAGAGATGCACTTGGAGGCCGTGATCGAGCGAGTTTGGAGATACACTTGGAGGCCGAGATCAAGTAGAACTCAGAGATGCACTTGGAGGCCGTGATCGAGCGAGTTTGGAGATGCACTTGGAAGTGGAGATCGTGTAACTCAGAGATGCACTTGGAGGCCATGATCGAGCGAGTTTGGAGATGCACTTGGAGGCCATGATCAATCGAGATTGGAGGAGTAGTTGGAGGTGGTCGATCTGGAGGCGGTAGATCGGGAGGGAGGTGGCCTATCTGGAGGCAGTAGATCGGGAGGGAGGTGCGACGGCAGCTGTGACTCTATTCATTGGTTAACTCGTAATGGTGGGAATATAGAGAGTTGAGTCCAATAACGTCTACCGAGAGATGAGAGACTGGCTGGGAGTGGGAGACAGTTAGTGTTAGCAACGGTTCCGTTTTCGGACCGTTTGTACTATAGCGGTTCCATGAAAACCCGGCCCAAGGCGGTTCGGTCCGGGTTTGTGCAAAACGGTTCCTTCAAATAAGTTCTTGAATATTCATCCAATATTTTAGTGTTTGGTACATGAAATATGGAGCTTCAGATGGCGCATCTTTTGGCAGTCTCCAATTTTTGATATCTTTAAAACTCAGCAAGCTGCTTTGAAATTATTGTCATTTTTGGCCGAAAAACGAGGTTTTTGGGCTGCCGCTTGCTGAGATTTAAAGATATCAAAAATCGGAGACGGCCAAAAGATGCGCCGCGCTGAGCTGCATATTTTATATACCACACACTAAACTCTCTAATCAATATTTGTGGGCTTAAAGTGATGGTTCGCTTAAAAAATCGTCGATTTTTGATGTGGTAAGGCCGTTGCCACCCAGACCTATAAAACCGGCCGGGTCCAAAACTGGAACCGTTGCTAACACTAGAGACAGTCGATCATGGGATGATGCAGTACTCGGTGTATGCTGTACTCGGTGTTAACTCATGATCATTGCATGGAGAGATAGATAGGGATGACTTAACTTCATGTTCTTAGGTGATGGTAGAGAAAGAGAGAGATAAGAGGAGATGGGGAGAATCATCATGAGAAACTGGGACTTAAGAGATTTTCGTGTGCGAGTCAATTGACCATTCCTGATACGGCAGGTACTACTCCCAATCCGGCTGGTAAAAACACCAATACGAGGTCTTCCAAGTCGTACCCCTGGCTTCTCATATTTGCTCGTAACCTCCATATTCGTTCCCATCTTCATCCCCCATCTCTCTTTCTCTACCATCATCGCAAAACACAAAGTTAAGTCATCCCTCTCTATCTCTCCATGCAATGACCATGAGTTAACACTGAGTACAGCATACACCGAGTACAGCATATACCGAGTACAGCATACACCGAGTACAGCATACACCCAAGATTGTCTGTCGTCCCTTCATTCTCACGATCACGAGTTGACCCCTGAATTTAGCTTCAGCTTCCGGCGTGCCTCCCTAAAAGATCGACCGCCACCAGCCAGCTCTCCATGAGAGCTCGAAGGTAATTTCATATCATCACATTCCCACGGTTGCGAGTTAACTAACTGATGGATAGAGTCTCACCACTCAGCGCGCCTCCTATCGACCGCCTCCAAGTACTCCAATCATTGCTCCAAACTCGCGCAATCACGGCTTCCAAGTGCATCTCTGAGTGACACAATCGCGGCCTCCAAATGCATCTCCAAACCCGCTCGATCACGGCCTCCAAGTGCATCTCCAAACTCCTTCGATTACATCCTCCAAGTGCATCTCTGAGTTACATATTCTCGGCCTCCAAGTGCATCTCCAAACTCGCTCGATTGTGGCCTCCAAGTGCATCTCCAAACTCGCTCGATTGCGGCCTCCAAGTGCATCTCCAAACTCGCTCGATCACCGCCTCCAAATGCATCTCTGAGTTACACGGTCTCGGCCTCCAAGTGCATCTCCAAACTCGCTTGATCACGGCCTCCAAGTGCATCTCTGAGTTACATGATCTCGGCCTCCAAGTGCATCTCCAAACTCGCTCGATCACAGCCTGCAAGTGCATCTCTGACTTACACGATCTCGACCTCCAAGTCCATCTCCAAACTCGCTCGATCACGACCTCCAAGTGTATCTCTGAGTTACACGATCTCGGCCTCCAAGTGCATCTCCAAACTTGTTCGATTACAGCCTCCAAGTGCATCTCTGAGTTCACTCGGTCATGGCCTCCCAGTGCATCTCCAAACTCACTCGATCACGGCCTCCAAGTGCATCTCTAAGTTCACACAATAACCGCCTCCAAGTGTATCTCTGAGTTCACTTGATCATCATTTTCAGGCGCACCTCGAATTGCTCTCAAGCACCGCCTGCAGCCAGTCCAAATATACCGTGTGTAGATGGGTAGCTATATAGATACATAGATACATAGATACATAGATGAGAATACAAACTGAATACAGTAGCTATGATTTCCAGGCGCACCAGCAGCGTCCCCAAAGCAGATGTTTTTCCCAGACTGCTCTACTGTGATTTGAGGTGCTTCCAGACATGTCGCCGGCGCTCCTAGGTTTGTCGCCGGCGCTCCCAGGTGCTCCTAGGCTTGTCGCCGGCGCTCCCAGGTGCTCCTAGGCTTGTCGTCGGCGCTCCCAGGCTTGTCGCCGGCGCTTCCAGTTACTCTGAAGGCCGGCAGGAATGCCCTCCTAGGGTCTGATACTCTCCTGAAATTGACGCATCTAAGTTTACACTCCACATCCTCTCAGACACTCCGGGAGGCTTCCAGTGACTAAAATACATTTTGCTGATGAATGGAAGGAATTCATGATACTGATTTGGAACAATCTCTTCCAAAGGGTGTTCTTTCAAATCCTTCGCCTCAATAGCTTTATTAATATTGTACAGTGATACTTTAAACACCGTAAGTCTCCCCTTTTTAACAGTTCAGAAGAACAAAGCTCCATTTAACATGACAATATTCCCTCGAAATGGCTTTAAAGGTCGGATCTTTTGTTCAAATATCTCCTTAACTTGGAAATCTGATTCAGGAGGTGCTTCCGTAACTCCTTGAACCGTTACGGGTGCATCATGAAAATGTGTAATGCAATATTGTGAGCCGAATGTGATGGTGCTTGACGCAAAACGCACTGCCATGTCATGTAGTCGTAGCCAGGGAATCTCAAGGACAATTGGATAATGTCCTAACTTCGTAATGAAGATAGGTAATTGTTCTTTATGATCCTGTATTTTCATGCCAACATTCGCAATATGCGTAATATCTCCTGATTCAATAGGTCTTCCATCGATTACCTCGACCTGTTTCTTTTCTTTCAATTCCTGAAGTGGTATCTAATGATGGCGAGTGAAATCTTCATCCATAAATGCGTTGCCAGTAGCTCCGCAATCAATCGGTGCATGTGTAGGTATCTCTTGGTTATTTACGGTCAATGAACAGGTTATGACTAAATGTTTGCCTTCCATTGATCCTTCCAAAACCTCCACCTCGCTAAATGATAATCGCAAAATTCCAAAACATTTTAAAGCATTTAAAGCAAAACTTTTTCCGTCAATCAAAGCGCCATCCTGCTTGGGTTGACCTAATCTTTTCCCGATTCCTCAGATCCTTCCTTGGTTCCTACTTCCTTAACCTCAGCTCCAGACACCTTGGACGTCTGAGCCTTCTTCCTCGCCGCACATTCTGCTGCCCTGTGGTTAAACCCACCACAATATAAACAACTCCCATCTGCAAACCTCTTTGCCCATTCCTCCGCCGAGATCTTCCTTTTTCCTGTGCTAAGATCCATAGGTGCTGGTCCAGTATATCTGGCAACCGTTCAAGCAGGAGCCGTTTCGAGAACCTTCGGGGCTGGACGAGCCATAGCGGAGGAGAAACCTGCTGCTCCTCCTTTATTCTGTGAAGCTTTTTCCGCACGCCGCTGTCAAATCTAATTGTCCCGCTTCTGGCAGACCGTCACACATGCAGGAAGTTCCTCAGGCATATCGCTCTAGGTAAAGGAGTCCTTCATTTGTTCAGACAACCCCATCCTCAACGCATTGTGCAGGGCCGAAGGATTCCTATCCAGGTCGGCAGCGATAACTTGAAACTCAGCGTAATACTGAGAGAACTCACGGTTGTTTTGCTGAATTTCCCGCATCTTCCGTTCAGCGGTGGCTACTCGGTCAGGGTCCCCAAAAGCTGCTTCCAGGAGTTGTATAAAAGCTGGTAGGTCGTCCAGCCCTATCATTCTGTCGTTCTGGACGTGTGGCAAGATCTGGCCTAAGGCTACTCCCCTCAGGCGGTTAAAGGCGTACCACATCTTCGACTGTTCGTCGGAAAAGCTGGCAGGTTTGTGTCGTATTACCATCTGGAGTTGAGCAATCCAGCCACTCAACTGAGTTCGATCCGACTCTGAAAAGTCCGGGGAGTCGGGAAATTTCTGGCCTCTGTCCTCCAGAGTCTGGGGAGCCACCGGGGCCACTCTGGCTGCCAGCTTCAAGGCATTCGCTAACTGCATCCTCAAACCGCGGACTTCCTCTCCAGATTGCTGTGCATTCTAGGTCATGTCCCCTAATTCCTGTCGAAGGTCTTCATCTGTCCCTGGTGCTGCAGGTCGTCTTCTGGCTTCGTTCCGTTTGTTCGTCAGAGTCTGTATCTGCCGCTCGAGCTCGGTATGGTCGCACTGCGGGGGCAGGAACTACTTTTTCTGTAGGTCTGTGATCTGCCGCTGCAAGTCGATAATTTGTTGTGGGTGATCACAGACCATCTGCACCTCCCGGATTGGCTGGGAGTACTGCACCACTCGTGTCAGTACCTCCTGTATTCGTGCATACGCCTCCCTGAGTTCATTGAATCCTATGGCGTCCCCCTGTACGTCGAGAAGTGCCATGATGGTGCCCTGGTCCTCGATGGATACCAGGGCCGCTTGAGGTTCCTCTGATCCTGAGATCGCAACGAATCAAGCACATTTACCAGTGCCAATTATATGCGTCAAGTTCGGAGGGGGTCAGAGTCGGGGGTACTACAACAATCAGCGGGATCTTCAAAGACTTTGCTGTTGTTGCTGCTGCTGCTGCGTGTCCGATTGTCAAATGGGTTCCGGTGCAATTGTATCCTTCACAATCACACGGTTCTTCGGGATCACAAGGAAGCCAGGACAGTGCTTCTGTATACCGCGTCCAATGTGGTCCGAATACGGGATCGTTAATATCGAGTCCGCCACCTTCTCTGGCTGCGTCAGTCCAATAAATATTCCAAGGAGAGGGAACAGTCGACTGTTCCCAAAAATATGCTTCAAGTGGTTCTTCCTCGAAAGTTGCTGAGAGTATGGCTTTGATGCTATCGAAAGCGTTCAAAGGTTCGGGTTCAAAAACAAGACATGGGGTTCCGGCGAGATCAAACCAGTTCGTTCGAGATGTACAATTACTGTCGTATTCGTGTATTCGAATATGGTGATCTGTGAGGGTACTGACGGATATCAAATCCGGTAAGTCGTCGTAATTTGTCGTCGCAATCGTCGCAATTGTCGCAACCTTGTATCCAATCATGATTCGATGCTAGGTAAACCCAACAAGAAACAGAGCAAGGTTCAGAACAATACTTACACCCAGTAGAAGGATGTAGGCACATTCAATATCGGGTATGATGTTGTAAGACTCCTTCTAGTGTAACGGGCAGGGTCGGGCGTAGGCGATATTGGTAACTCAAATGTGATATCGAAAACAGGACAAAAGACGCTCAAGATTCGTTTCGAGGAAATCAAGACAAGACAAGAGTCGAAGCTATTTCAAAGTTGTAACTTGCTTTGCTATACAAGAGAACCAGTAAAGAGAGAAGAAAAGGAAATCCTCCAATGCCAACAACATCCTCTTTATATACAATCCATCTGCCACCCTCGAACCATTCTCCATGCTACAATGTACCATCCGAATCTCATCCCATGATCTTACACACCACTAACACAACTCCTTATCAGTACAACCGCGCCATATCATCCGATGTCGCAACACCTCACGCCACATCCTTATCATACTAAATTATACCGCCACCATCTCACCGCTTCCTCCACATCTCCCAACGTCTCCGCCTTTCCGTAACACCATTCCTACCATACCCTTATCCCCAAATATCTCCGTACCTTACCAGCGCCGTGACAACAATGCCTTACAATAATAATTCAGAGTATTTTCTTTTTGGAAAGTTTCTTTCCTGATAGAGAGTGGTGTAGAAGTACAATTGATATATTATTGGTAACGAATATTTTTTTGATTCTATATTTGCTACACCTCCAATATTTGACTGTATATATATTGTACATTGTACTTGCTCCTGCTATATCAGTATTTACTTACCACACTATTTCCCTACAATGTAATTATTATTTAGTATATTCAAATTTTTGCAGTATACAAAATAACTTAATAGCATTATATACTATTCGGTACTAATTGCAGTGTAAACAAAGTATAAACAATATTGATATTTGGTAAGTTGTATCTGCTATTGCAGCTATTCCTCCAACTGAACTCTTTTCTATAGAGCCAAAAGTCAGATTCTAGACACAGAGTCAATAACATGCAAACTAGAAACAGTATTACAGAAGTGTGGGGGTGGGTAGATAAATACTAAAGTTGCCGCTTGGCTGACTTCTACTACCCTTCACCTCTATTATATTCTCTTCCCTGCTTCTTACTGTTTCTACTACCTTTCGAGCCAAACTCAAGCTCTGGCTGATAGCTGACTAAAGAAAATGTATTCGAATTACCTTAATCTCCTCAAAGACAGCGAAGCCGTCTCCAGTATTAGTATATGTATAATAATATATAGTAAAACCCACCTATGTCACCGATAAAAATGTACCAGATGTACTTCCAAATTACATAGTTTGCAACTTAGATTCACTATACTATAATGTATACTAATTGCCATAGATTCTATTTCAAATAATTACCATGGTTATGTTTAATTCAAATCAGCAATTCCTGAATATGAATACATATAAATCATGATATTACACCATTGGTTAGGTTGGTATCCATCTTATAATACATGTGAACTCCTACTTCTGAAGGGTTCGTTGATTGCAAGACCCAACCGGGGAAGTAGAGAGCTCCGATCGCGGTTATCTACCCTTCATATTTTTTGATGCTCATGCAGATGTAATCCAACACTTGTAACTGCTGGAAATGTCATGATGCGATAGCGACTTGGTAATGACAGTTGGATACACAATTAAGTCAGATACAAAGCAGCTCTGAATAACTTCGACGGCAGATAGTGACAAACACCACCCCGCAACCACTATTTGGACTTCCAATAGCATATGCTCATGGGGTCTTAACCTCGAGATAAAAATACAATCACCAATTACAATCACTTTCCAACCAATGCTCACGTCTTTTGATTGTAAAGAAACTACAGAGGCCATTGAGCAATTTCAACAACGACAGTTAACATGATAGGCATTAAGCACGCAGTCCAATCAAGAGTGGTCAGTCACTGAGGCACGTATCTCGGCGTGACGTTGCTCTATCACCTCTTCGAACTGGCGGTCGGTTTTGGTCATAATATCCTCAACATCTTCTCCTTCATCACCAAGGTCTTGGGAGTTCGTGGAATTGTTGGTGCTATCAGAAAGCGTGCGGACGTGACACTTCTGTTGGAGCAGGAATTGTGAATAGAGATGAACCAAAGTTTGCCAGAGCTCACGTCGCACCACTATGGAGTAGAGGTTGAAGTTTTTGGTGGTCGCCGCCGTCCAAGGATGATAAATCTTGCTGTGACAACCTTTGAGACGCAGCCGCAGTCGTTTGTTGGCCGCGATTCCAAGCTCGCGTTCTGCGATACGGAATCCCTCGAAAGCCTTAAAACACATCAAACAGGACAACTTGCTCACGGCCACGTAGGAGAAAGGAATGGGCGATGGTTTTTCATAAACTTGGTCGAGGTGGTGTAAAAGTAGAGTCCATTCCGCATGGGTTGACGGATCTTTGCTTTTTTGAGCCGCATGTTCTGCGGTGCGATGCTTGATCATCTCGATGGACTTTTCAAAGGGGTCCTCAAAGTCCTCTTGGTCGTTCATCGCTGACTCAGAGATCTCCATTTCCACGTTTTGGGCATAGTCAGTGTCATTGAATGCGGACTTAGCGACGGCCTTCAGCTCTTCAGCTGAAGGACTGATGCGCTGAACTGATAGTGGCGATGGCCTGTCCACCTTGAGGTCCGAAAACAGAGTTTTTTGGAGGCGAGGCGAGTATGCAAATCGGCAGAGTTGTTGGATACTGTCTTCGTACAGTAGCATCTTGTAAAGATAGCGAGATAGCGGGAAGACTGCAAAACATCCAACGGACTATTAGTACCGGAACAGATGATCAAAACCAAGAATAATGGGTACTAACGTTTGTCTGGATCTCGTCTTTGGGATTTCCAGCCCAGGAATACATCGTGTGTGTTCAATCGCACCTGTAATAATGTGGTTCGATCAAACTCCTTGATATCGACTTTGTCCTGAATCGTTTTCAGCCGACGGTTCAGGGCTTCAATTTTTGTGACAAGGTCATCAGAGGAAGTTGTGTCGAGTGTCTGCTCTTTCACCACAAATTCAACGATCCCCGCTGCGTCACAAAGAACCTTGCCAAAGTCGACGTCAAAACCGTTATTTGGGTCAAGTTTAGCATTGAAGTATTGCCGAAAGCTAACAAATGGTGCATGCCTCTTCATGACGCGTTGCTTGAATCGGGGATAGACATGTTGATATACTTCGCGACGCAATTTACGGCCCAATTCGTTCAGCGTTTTATTACCGCGCACGGCTTTTGGTGATGAACCATCGGCAAGAGGTTTCCAGGGTAGCTTCGCGAGAACCATTGCGCTGGCGTACTGCTTAGATATTGCTTGCAACTGATCCCATATCTTACACAGGAACTGCTCAACGGAGGGAGGAACTCGAGTATCGTTCTGGGCGATGCAGAGGCGAACCTCCGCTTTGCTGGTAGCTAGGGTCATCGCGAGAACCTGTCGGCAGCAGGGTTGGGCGAGAGCGACAATGGCATCCAAGATAACCCTAATTCGTTCGGCCTGTCCTCCGGGTAGAGGGGAGTTGTAGTAGAGCGAATGCTGCTCGCGTCTAGCCGGCATACCAGTAAATTGCGACGTATCATGAATCTTAAGATGACTGCAGAGGAAATCCAACATCTGCTCGATGCTATTGTCTAAAGCCGTTGGGAAGTATGCGTCGACGGACGCCGACAGATTCACACCAACAGTAGATCTTGGGCCACACAGGCGATGCGTTAGCGACGATGCTACATGCTCTGTATGGTCACGTAATGGAGTGGTATACAGACAGGACTGTATGCTCATCTCGATTCATATCCGCTAGTTGCCTCGTGGTTCAAAGTGTAATAGTTGATAGTTGTCTAGCAAAGGGAGAGTTGTAATGTGAATTTGGCTGCGAGAGGAAGACGCATAAACTGAACAAGGCGATACCTGAAGGGCCGGGTAACTAATCACAATGGATGCCTGTCATGCTGATGTGGGCATGTGACAACCCGAAGTCGATTGGCTGAAGTCTCTGCAATTGTCGCGACACAAACCAGATTGCAACCATCACCTAACTACCTACTACCTCCGCCAGGAAGGGAACCCAAAGAAAAACAACACCACATGACCAACGTGCCTGTGTGCTTGCACTACACTGGCATGCAGGGAAAAATTGGGAACAGCTTGTAATGTGTGTAGGGATATAGCGCAAGACAGCAAGGAAAGTGGTTGGACAGGCAAAGGTAGAAAGTCAGAATCAATGGAAAGAAGGAAGAAACTGACTTGGATTTCAGGTGATTGTAGGAAAGAGCAGGGGAAACGCCTGGATATGTTGAAGTGGTATATGCATGATTAATAGGTTTAGATGAGAATGATAATAGCTGTAAAAAAAAGAGTAAAATACACAGCATATTCTGAAACTTTACAGGTTTGTAGTCTGTCATCCGGCTTTTAGTCCTACCGCAAAAATCCTACCAAGCCGTCTAACAAACTAAGTCACACCTGCATTTTAGCAACAAGCAACTCCGACCGCCACATCAGAGAAAGCCAGAGACTGAAGTACTAGAGAGAAGTAGCTACACCTGCATTTCGGCACTAGGCAATTCTTGATCGCATGGAATGTGTGTGATTCCGTAGAAGCGTAGCCACATCCACTTCAGAGAAAGCCAGATACTAAAACTGTGGGGAAGATTGACAATTACATCCTCCACCTCTAAATCGAAAGCATAAGCAGAAATGCAAGCGGTGAGGATCAAAAATGCAAAGCAAAGAGGTCCGCATCTCTTCCGACAGACCGTGGCGCATACCCTCCGCACGACAAACGATGCACTAATTAAAAAGGTGTAGTATAAAAGCGTGAATGGAATCACAACCCAGGGACTTGTCCAATTCCCCAGTTCGTTGGTGTGATGGAGAGCCTATGGGGATGGAGTCAGTAAGAGCGATGATATATGCGTAGTAATAAGGTATAATACCGCTTCGTAAACCCTTACCTGGAGAAACCCGAAACTCCAACAAACTAAAATAAGGTTTTCGTAGAGATCCATAGACTCTTCTAATCCAAGAATTATACTCCAAGAGCGAGGGTTTTTCGGTATAAACGGTACTCCATTAGGCTTCATAGATTGTCGAAGCCAGAGGAGAGAAAGAAAAACATTAAAGCACTGAGGAACGATAGTAACGACGAAACCTTCCAAATTTGCGCTTTCTTCAAGTACCTGAAAATAGACTTGGGCGCCACATATAAGGACCAGTAGAGCTTTTAAGGCAGAGCTGCACCTAGAGAAAATGCATACAAGATTTCGAACTGCCTCCCAGATCCGGCGGTAGACACTCCAATCTCGTGTTCGGCGAGGAGCTTCCGGGGGCGTCCCATCTGCTTTATAACATATAGGGCAGGACTGTGTTGTCCCGCCCACCTTTTTGACCCTGATTTCTCTTCGTCTAAGTGAGAGTATAACTGAGCAGCAGAAAGTCCTATGGCTCGGCTAGAATGGTACGGGCTATGCATACCATTGCCTGAGCTCCCCTTTTGGGTGTACCAGAATACCGTAAAAGCAGCGATATAAAAGGTAAGGGTAAGTGACAGTACAGATACGGCTTGTATCCAATCCTTAAGTATAAACTTATAAATGATTAGCATAGCTTTTTATCCCTTTGCCGGTAACCGGGTTTGGGCCCACAGATGGGCCAGCTTTTAAAATACACATCACACAACCACAATCCAGCCAAATGCTCCCAGAATAAATAGAAATACTCTACATATGGTGAAATTCATGAAAACAATTTCATTTGGGTGTGAAACATAAAGCCTCATTGCAGTCCTCACACTTTATGCTGGCTTTCATGCCTTCTCCACTACCACCCTGACTTCTTCTCCACCTGCAAAGGAAACAATCTACTCTACTCTCCATCCAAAGTGGGGAATGCATTCCTGGTACCGTTCAGCAGAGGGGCAGGGGGGTGTGCTTGGTAACTAGCCTGGTAG
>Ga0307512_10006616_pt1 | contig 11701 bp, 8 predicted proteins | sample 14_EM_MG_FD_200267 | JGI IMG/M metagenome (GOLD analysis project Ga0307512, IMG submission 200267) | Populus trichocarpa ectomycorrhiza microbial communities from riparian zone in the Pacific Northwest, United States - 14_EM | ecosystem: Host-associated > Plants > Roots > Unclassified | place... | reverse complement strand
ATTCGACCATGCCACCGAGAGAAACCAATTGCGATCGATCTAATTGTGTTCCCATACAATTCTTACCAGTCAATTGACCACGATGATCAGCCCGAGACACTACAATGGACGGAGTGATCTTAGCCCTGAATACGGCCACATCAAGAACCAAAGGCGATTTCAACAGAGGAATCAAGAGTCAGCATAGTTACAACTATGTTCCTTCCAATCACGCGATATCCATATACCTGAAGTGCATTGCACGGCCAAGCATACTTTCGAATACGCTGCTGCAGAGCAGTACGCTTACGGAGATGGACAGGACTATAAATGAAACCCAGAATAGATGATCAGCGTACGAAAGAGGTGCAGCCTACTAATGAAGCACTCTTACCGCCCATAATGGGTGCACAAGCGAAGTGCACTTACGGAGAAGACACTCTTCGATCAACTCACCATTCCGATCAGAATCTTTCCCTTGATGGAAGTGAACTATAGGGGCGATACATTAGGCAGCAAGATGTGCATTTACGGTTGAGAACTACACAATTCTGCAGACCTACTTTGATTACCAAGATTACTATGATGACCGCTCAAAGCACACTTATTATTGGACAATCAAAGTCCACCTACCTTATGAAACATTTTCAACAATTACATTCCCAAAAACGGGAACTGCATGTGATTAGTATTACCTATGGACGAAATGAGCTCTGGCATTCGGGCAGCACTATGGCAACCACTGCGAGGGAGTCACGAAGGGCAACCAAGATGTCTCTATTCGCTACAGGAGACGACATTATGAATTAAAACTAGCACCTCCAGACAAAAAACTTTCAGGAGACTGATTGGAGGATCCAATCAATCGATGAGATATGGATAGTACGAGTTTTCATTAAGGCCGGGGCACACTCCAAGGCACTCAGTCAATATCCATCTATCCCAGCGAAATCTCTACTATTTAGCGGCATACTTATCAGTCCTAAAGAATATGGAGTGGACTCAGAATTACCAATGGATCTGCTGGATGTCCCCAGATCAAGGTTTGTGGTACCAAACTACCACGGTTTTGGGCACAAACCTTGTAATGGTCGATCAGTCACTGTGCCGGTCCGACCATCAAAACAAACAATATACATCTCTCGCAGCCTCCATTATGGACTGCTAAAGAGCAAGTTGATATGTGGATGCTTTTGTGCAGCAGAAACAAAACTGTAGCGCAAGAAGTGCTACTGAGATAGATGCGGTGAGGAGTCCTTCCCCACAGGAGTCAAGGGTCTGGACCGTTGAAGAACATACCTCTCGCGGGCATACCCACTTGGTGACCGCATGATGACTGCTCGCTAGAAGGCGGTTATCATGCCATTCACGCACAGTTCTGGGGTCTGCAGCAGTATGCTGGGAGCTGTCGTATAGGGAACTACGGATGTGGCATCGTGAGTTAGCAGAAGTGGTAACCCTCGCAGGCTGAAAGGGCAAGCAAGGATCTCCGAGGGTAGTTGCGGCAGAACGGGGTCCAAATGGGAATCAAGAATAACTGCTACCGGCTCGCCGGGACACGAAGGAAGTGACTTGACGGCGGGGCTTGGCTCGTTGTGAGCGAACCATTAATGACAAGTCCTCCTGGATTTTCCCTTCCACCAGTTCCATCCTTTCTCTAGATTCTTTTGCCTAACATGGATTGAGCCAGCAGAGTCAGAGCCATACAACTCTGTGCAGGTCTGCAATGCGGAGAAAATGCTCACAGACGAATGACAATTGAAAGGGCACTTAGATGCGCCCAATACTTATAAAGTTCAATTGGAAATCCCAGGCACAAGATAGTGTCCCAGATACAGGAGATGCTGGTCCTGCGGAAGGCTACTTGGTTGACAAATGAGCTATCATTGAGACTGAGAAGTGGACTTACAAGCGCCGATATGTACATCCCGGAGATGCATTAATGCTCCCAGACGGATGACAATCAATCGGTTTGACTATTGCAATATACAAGAAGTTATGTGAAAATGTACCCTATGTAATATACTTCCATTGGATGACGAAGCTAATCTACGCATCTAGCAATTGAATGCCGAGATGCAGATTTATGTACCTGTGGCTTGCCCCACTGAGTACACTGCTGACTACTATCAAGAGACCCAATCAAGTGCCGTGTGGCAGAGATTAGAATGCCAAATACATTGCCAAGTACAATACCGAATGCAATGCCGCATTTGTGTCGAAATTCGATTATCGAGGATACTATAGCCAAGGTCGTTTCAACTCAGACTCGGCGATCCCGAGCTACACAACTACGATGGCAATTGACGACTACAAAACAACTTCGGAATGAACCCCAGATTCAGCCCTTCCAATCGATAGTTCCTATTAAGCCATATGAGATTTGTCGCCAGCGGAGCAACGACTATCAGAAACATGGGGATGAGCTTAACGGAATCTCAAACAACCCCTACCGCAAACACTTATCGTACCGGCAAAGTAGAATGAAGTACTGTGAGAATCATTCACGTATTGCGATGCCTAGCAACGGCAAGTGTACCCGGAGATGAATTGACTATTGGACTCAGAGAACGACGATATGCGTACTCAGTCTAGTGATGGCAAGCACAGCAACAGATGAATCAACAAACCGAAGGAGAGCCAGCGAGTGTACCCCGCAATCTAAGACGATATGATTATGTAGCCTACAACGGACATCCAGTATACCTGCAAATGGACCAGAGAGAGATGATAAGTCAAATAGGCCCGATCCAGGCCAAACAAGTGCAATCAAGCTACCAAAGCATTCCAAAGGAGATTCCGAATGAACGCAAATACGGCTACTGAAACAGTTCCGAATGAGATTCCGAATAACTCAAATATTACTACAGAACTCGGTCACCGAAAGAGATTGAATATGTGCACCGGGCGTACCGAATAGCCTACCGAATGACATCGCGAAGGACAGCTGAGATAACTTCAAAAAGCTGATCACCAAGATCCGAGAGACATGGATATCACTACCAAAACACTTCGCATAGTGATTGAACAAAAGATGATCAGAAGCTACCATATCAAGCCACTGCCCCAGATGCTTACCGAATGGCGTACCGAAGAATCTCAAAACTATTGCCATACTCCATCCCAAACTGAATGCCAAACGGCCATACCCAAGGCCAACCAACGATTACCGAGAAGCAGACGGATATTCGACCGAGGCTGCCTGCTGAGATCGCCACAGAACAGTTGACTCAGAACACAACAAAGCCATCATCTGAATTTCACGGATAAGCGGCCACCAAGACCCTACCAGATACCGAATCAAGAGATGCCAAAATCTGCAACTTCAATGCAAACAGCGGCTTTCCGAGAGCCGAACTGCGCTCCTAACACGGTGAGTATGATCACCTACTGTGGAGCTTGCGTGTGAGATATGCATCAATGATACACCGCCCACGCCCAATGCAATTGGCTCAATTCTGCCACCCCTGGGTGGTCACAGCAAGTGCTATATGCGAACTACAGTTACGACGCCAGGAGCAGAAGCTCACATTGCTGTCTGAAGTCAAGACGAGATCAATATGATCGACTTGTCCTGATATCACCCCAGCCAATTCCGACGAGGGTCAATGCCTAGACTCAACTTGATAAAACGAAAGCCGAACCGAATTGCGTATCAAATCACAGAGATTACGATTACGATCCCGAATCACAATTACCTGCTACCGAGCCATGATGGCATTCAACAATTGATATGATGATGAAGTCGTCGATGGAGCAACAAATTAACAAAGAGGAAGAGAGCTGTGTCTACATGATCAAGTCCTACCAACAAGTTAAAGCCCACCAAGAGCTAGTCTACTGATACCTTGAAAGAGAAGTCTACTGAGCAGTCGATCAAGATTTGACTGAAGCCGCAGATTGAGAGGGCAACCATGATGTCGACCGGAAGGTCACCGAAGAGGACATCAAATCACGATTACCGAGTCAATGTCACTTACCAATGATTACTGTCAGCGAGAGCTAAATTGCAGAGCATCGCACGAATGCTCGAATGAGCGCAAGTGCACCTCATCTCAGTACATATAACCATCCTTAGAGCAGCTCATGTGTTGGATCTTGATGAATGAGACACGACTACACACGATGCAATTGATGTATACGAGTGATAATTACCCATGGGAATGAGCAATCCCGGCAGTGGAAGCTCCCATCGATGCCAAGTTATGAGCGGAAGCTCAACCACCCTGATGATTCTGACCACAACCACGCCAAGATATGAACCACGCTGATATATGAATCACACCGAGATATGAACCACTCCGAGATGTCAACTATACCCAGCAATAAACCACGCCAAGATATACCACATGCCCAGATATTACCCACGAATTCAATACTGGATGGCACGTTGTTTGCCAGATGAGTGTGGCAGTGGATATAAGGAGGAATTGACGTCCAAGACTTGGTAGCAGAGGAAATGGGTGAATAGAGTTTTGGAACTTGGGACCGGCAGAAAAGTGATCAATTCAGTGTTCTTTTTTTCTGGTTCTTCTCTCCTCTGCTCTTCTCCATACTTCATTACATCATTGGATTGCGACCCGGTACAAATGGCATCGGCACAGGTTTTTACAACCTCTGGATAGCAGCCAAGCGGAGTTGGAGTCTCCCTGTGTGCTGGATCCACCAAAAAGTCACCCTGAGCAGTACTGATCGGTTGTGGGACATATGGCTTTGTACAAGTATGTATGCGGCATGATTGTTTAGAGCTTTCCTTTCCTTGTCTCAATCATGGTTTATGCAGCGCAGAGAGTCTGCGCCTAATGAGAGAGACAATGTAATGGTGGCACGTGACTCGGGGCCCAGTAACAGCCATTCCATATAGTCGGCTCGCCATGAGCAACTGATCGCTTGCGATCATCTTACTATTCATCTAGAGCTACGGTCAGTCGCATCTACGCTTGCAACTGTATTCGTATGATGACCATCTGTATGCCTACAAGGCCGAACTCTGGCGTGCGTGCCCTTGGACGCCATGTCAACTTTTGAAGCCGAATACATTGCCGGCTCGGAGGGCTCACCTAATGCAAAATGGATGCTACAGCTCAACCGAGATATACACAGCGAAGACACATCACCGCTCCCGATTCATTGCGACAATCAGGGCGCACTTAGTCACATCACAACTGGAATCAACAATGCTCGCAGGTGGCATATCGATGTTTCCTATCTCAATTGTCGACACCTCCATTCCCGGATGATTGCTGACTATTCCAAAGTGCATACGAACCAGAATGTGACCTATGTACTAACCAAATCCTTGGGGAAGGAGAAGCACTAGAAATTCACAAAGGCGATGGGACTATGGTAATAGAGGTCAATGTCAGGTTATTTCACTTTTCTTTTGGGCACACGGATTTCTTTGTTTCTTAATGGATGGCTATCCTCAGGTTATGGCAGTACACTTTCCCTGCTCACTCTCGCTGGGTTTTAAAGAGGCTGTTATGACAATCACTTTGTTTCATTCTTTTCATTTTGTTGTGTTTCTTGCTCTAAGGTGTATAACAAGAGGGGGGAGTATCGTATATACAGGTCTCAGCCAGAGGCGGAGATGTCATCTACAGTCGGAGACGGAGATGTCTTGTACAGTCGGAGATGGAGATGTCTTGTACAGTCGGAGATGGAGATGTGTTGACTGGCCGGAGACGGAGATGTCTTGTATGGCCGAAGACGGTGATGTCTCGTATGGCCGGGGTGGTGGGAAAACGGCTCCCACCACTACAGAGCCTCGCATTTGAGTGGGTACGTGACCGGGTTAGGGTTATCGCGGCTCTGCATCACGCCATCGACAAGGTTGAAAAACCTTCGCTCGACCATTGGAGACGACCACGCCACACCGAGACCTCACCAATCACGTACCTATCATCATTTCATCTCTTTCCTTCTTCTCTCTTTTGTTTCTTAGTCCTAGCCAATCAACTATCTCGCTGCGGCTACTCCCTCCCTACGCTCTTCGAAACGAAACCTCCATTTTCGTAGCTTCCTACGGAAGCTACCTTGTGCGATCTCCTGATCCGGGATTTCCGCCACACCGGAGAGGGTGATGTCTTGTATGGCCGGAGATGACTGTTGACTCTAGTACGAGCTGATGGCATTCAGCCGTACTGGTATGTTCATATATATACTCGCCTTCTGGCCCTCTTAGATACAATACAATTAAGCTTCTCTAGCATCACAATTTCAACAAACTAAATCTTGGACTGTTAATGGGTTTGTTTGCCAATCGGCTATAAGCAAGGTGCTCATCGATGGATCCGAAGGGTGTGACAGTCCATGGCCAGCAAATGAAAGATTGAACAAGCATCCAAGCTAGTCAAGACCTCCGTTCTTTGTGGGTCGTGTAATGTAGCTCTTGGGAATGAGGCAGGAAGGAGAACATTCAGCAGCTTTATCTCTTTTTCAGCGAATACAAGACCGCCACATCCTGGTGTAGCGCGCATTGAAACAAGTTATATTTTAATAGACGCTTGAGCTCGATTCGGATTCGGATCCCTTTGCGCTTCGTTCCGGCGAGCATATCGAAGTGCTTTGATTGATGGGCTGTATGAAGATATCACTCGGTCAAGAACGGTCCTGGAGCCCGTTTCACGGTGATATCCAGCAGGGTGAATTGGCAGAAGGCAGAGGGGGCCAGTCGGAATCCAGCATACTCGTGGCCATGGTTGCTCTCCATTTGTCGCCGCTTCATGGAATCCTAGTTCATACAGGACAGGACCTGTGGATACATCCCATAACCATTTTTACAGTTCTAACAACTGGTGCTTTGATGAACTGTGAGATTTCATATATGCTGCTACCTCCTTGATAGTTGCTTCGCGTAGGAGGGGGAGGTTCGCTGATGTTAAGCAGTGATGTAGATTGAGAAATGCATCGCAGCAAAGAGGGGCAACGTTGATAAGAACAATGGACCGCCGGGGCGTAGCGGCCATCATCAATTTGCTTGCAGTGGGGGGAAGTAGAAACTGCTCGAAGTTTGGTAACTGTCGAATTCTGTCAACAGTTTTATCCAACTCTAGGCTTGCGGAATGACGGGATGCTCGTGGTGCTATCCCCCGGATCATAACAGTTCCCGGCCCATACCGGCCGCCCGAGCAACCACCTCACCACACGTCCAAAAATGGTTATCAGAGGCCATCCTTTTTATCAAGCCTTCTTTAGTAGCAAATAAAACTCTTTACCAAAGTGAATTGTAAATTATATGTGATGTGACTATGTAAGTCTTACTGCCCCACCAAAATTCGCTCTCTGAACTGGCAACCCACCTCATGTCAATGCACCACTACCCACCTGTCTTCTTTCCAGGTGATTGAATTCCACAAAACGATACCATTCATTATTGAGATACCACAGTTAATTGCATTTTGAACATGCTTAGCAAAGTTTGGGTGGAGATTTGGTATTTCTGGCTGGGCTTTCCTGCTGGCAAAGCCACTATCCCAGCTACTTTCCCTTCTCAAGGTGTACTGAACATTGCCCATGAGTCCAGCTCTGGCTGAGGGGTAAAGATATGCCCTCTTTGATGTTTGACAAAGTGGGTTTTAGCCTTGTTCACTATGGGAGCTGTGCGTTGGGTATTGGTATCCCCCCTCTGACCCTCAACTCTTGGGCACATTGCAGATGGAATTCCTTGTGTGCAATGATATTCGGACTTCAGAGCATGTCCTTAGCAATAAGCTTGAAGGATATTTTGTGGTGTCAAGGGCAGAGTTGTCCATCTTGGCTGTGCAGTGACATTTTCGAGTTTTTGGGGAGCTGATCTTGAGACAACTCTCCCAACAAAACTGCCCGTTTTATCGGCACCCCGTTCCTGTACAGTCCATACTTTTTCCCAAAATGCTCTCCAGACATAAGGAAGTAAGTTCATAATGCTCCCAGGCCACCACCGCAGAGTTATGGTTGCGTCGCTAAATATTTGCAGTTGGGGAGTCGGTTGGCATGCTCAAACGGGCCGGGAATGCCAAAGTTACCATCCCGAGGATATATCCTGCAGAAGCGAAGGACTGACTACCCGATGAATCCAACCAATCACGAAGCTGTTCAAATTCTTTTGCCACTTGTGGATGTTGCTGTCTGAGGTCGCTAAGATCAGTTCTTGTTTTGAATTTGAGGTTGGCTATAACTCCCCAACCGAGTTCCACTAGCTGCACAGCATCAGTAGCTAATTTTCTGCTCAAAGAGATGCAGATGCAGCACATGTGGCCAGGCCAGCATACTGCTTTATCTCATGCTATTGACCTTTCTGCATCATTGATAGTGAACTGACAAGTGGGAGAACATTCACAGCTATCTTCGCGACTTCACTGCAATCAGCCCAATTCATATCTCCTTCTGGAATGGAAGTGACTGTATACGCTTCATGGATATGTCATGGTCAGGTCCCAGAAGAATGTGCAACACATTCTGTGAAAGAACGAATCGCATGCTCGCAATTGTGCAGTTCTCCCTTGAGCTTGGGCATCGAACTGAGCATGTGGCCTGGGTTGCTGATGACACTCCCTCGATCAGGGTGGTTTTGGGCAGTTGCAGCCACTGCCACCTCCGCCTGAAAGATTGCGTGCTGCAGGTCATCGAAGTCTCCAGTCCGCTCGAATCTCCAGCTGAGCACGAGTGCCAAGTTGTTCATCCTGCCAGCACGATTAAGATTGTCCAGGGGAGTTGCAGCCATGGCGAGTTCCAGAGATCTGATATCTTTCTGGAGGTCCCCAAGGTTCCCATTGCGCATATATTGTGTTGATAGCATTGTAGCAAGTTTATCAAAACTGGCTGTCTGCTGTTGACAAGGGATTTGGCCAGGTAGCTTCCCTAGTGTTTGGTGCTGGTGCGCTCGGGCATGAGGCTGTTGACTAGGGATGTTGTAACGGGCGGGGTCGGGCGCAGGTGATATGGATGTTGCAGAACTGAACTCGAAGTGCGTATCGAGGGACAAAGATCAGAATATCTTTCAAAGTCGTACTGTTGCTTGCTATACAAGAGAACGAGTAAAGAGAGAAGAAAAGGAAACCTTCCACCACCAACTACCCTCTCTGTATATACAATCCGTTCGCTACCCCAGAATCATCCTTCATGCTTCGATGTACCGACCGAATAATCCTCCATGATCTTACACACCTGAAAACACTTCTTATCAGTACAACCACGCCACAACATCCGACGTCGCAACACTTCTTCCTACGTCCTCATCTCCTCCTTATCTTCATACATTATTCCCCCACCACCACGAACTCCCTACATCCTTCTAGAACTTTCGTCCCCACTTTCCTCTAATGAATATCCCTAATTCCAGCACACCTCCTCAGGTCCCCTAAAGAATGTAACCTATCACGCATCTTATTCCTTCGGGCCGTCACAGTATCCCCCTCCTAGCTTCGAGGTCCGCCGAGAATCATTATAATGGTCCGGGCTTCTGAGGGTACTTCTCATGGAACACGTCAATAGCTTGAAGTCCATTGACATCTCTAGCTGGTTCCCATGTCATCTGATCATACCCTGTCCAATGTACCAAATACTGCAACTGATTCCTATATACTCGGGAGTCTTCCACCCGTTCCACCTGATATTCCGAATCGCCTTCTACTTCCACTGGGGGAGGTGGCGTAACTACCTGTCCTGGCAACGGATCCCTTGCAACTGGATCCAACAATGAAACATGATGTACCGGATGGATCCGTAAACTTCTAGGCCGGTAAAGTTCATATGCATAGGGGGATACTCTCCGCTTTATAATATAAGGTCCCAGCCGTTTCCAGTCCAACTTCCGGGACGGTCTTGTAGTTCGAATATGTCGGGCATCCAACCACACCTCAGTTCCCTCTTGTATCTGGGGCGCTGGAAGTCTCCTCCGATTTGCTCCCTCTTCCATAATATCCTGGCTCCGTCGCATCTCCACTCGGAGGTGTTCATGGATCTGATGCATCGTTGCTTGTACCTGGTCAGCATCAACTGCCCTAGAATCCTCTGGTTCCCCGGCCGCTTCCTGAAAGGTCATCCGGGAATCTGTCACTGTAACTGCAAAGAACGCGGAACATTTCGTAGTTTCCGATGTTCCATTATTTGCTGCGAACTCCGCTAACGGTAGCCATTGTACCCAATCATCCTGTTGATAACTGGTAAAAATTCGAAGGTACTGCTCCATACTCGCATTCATCCTTTCCGTTTGGCCATCGGTCTGAGGATGAAACGCTGTTGATAACCGTCGGTCAATGCCCAATCTTTCACATAACCTTTTCCAAAACAAAGCAGCAAACTGTGGTCCTCTATCGGATATAATCGTCCTTGGTACACCATGTAGTCTCACCAATTCCTTCAGGAACATCTCTGCTAACCCTCGGGCATCAATGGTCGTTTTGCAGGGTACGAAATGTCTCATTTTTGATAATCGGTCCACTACTACCCAAATAGCATCGTAGCCTTCACATTCTGGTAACCCAGTTACAAAATCCATTGATATATCTTCCCATGGTTTCTCTGGAACTGAAAGGGGTCGTAACACTCCGAAGCTAGCATGTCTGCTGGTCCGGGACTTCTGACATTCCGCACAACTTCGTACATATCGGTGCACCTGTTTCCTCATTGTCTTCCAGTAATACTGTCGGCTCAGGAGGTCGAACGTTTTGCTCCGTCCTGGGTGTCCTGCTAACGGAGCGTCATGATATTCCTTTATCAAATGTAACTGTAATTCTGGATCCTCTGGAACATACTTTCGTTCCCGATAATACAACTGTCCTTCTTTTTCTGAACATTCTGCCACAGTAATTTCTCGCATCGAAGTGCCCTGTCTTACTGCATCAAGTATCCTTCCTACAAGACCATCCCGTTTCGAGGCTTCTCTCAGTTGTTCCTGTACCGAACGTGCCTTCACTGGATCGTTCGCAAGGATTCGTAACTGCTCCGGAAGGTTTTGTGGTTTCAACACCACTTGTTCCATCGATTTCAATCTTTCATCCCCCCCCTCAGGTAGGTCACCAGGCCTTCTTGTCAATGCATCCGCTTTGCCATTAGATTTCCCGGGTCGATAAACAATCTTATAACTAAATCTCGATAAAAATTGGGCCCACCTAGCTTGTCTCCGGTTCAGTAGTTTTTTAGACATTAAATACTCAAGCTTCCTATGATCGGTTAGAAGTTGTAACTCATGTTCTGCCCCCTCACATTCCGGTCTCCATTCTTCGAGTGCTTTAATGATCGCCATCAGCTCCTTATCATAAATACCATAATTGCACTCAGCTGGTGAATGTTTTTTCGAGAAGAACGCTAGCGGATGTAATATTCCCTCATCATCCCTTTGGGATTAAACTCCCGCGGAGACATAATCTGACGCATCGGTTTCAATTATAACTTCCCTACTGTGGTCGAAGTGTCGTAGGGTGGGCGCAGTTGTAAACACAAAAACCATCTCTTCGAAAGCCCTCTGTTGATCTTCCAGCCACTCAAAAGGAACATCTTTCTTCGTCAATCTTGTAAGGGGTTCTGCCACCTCTGAATATCCATTAATAAATCTCCGATAGTAATTACAGAATTCTAGAAATTGTTGAACTTCGAAAAGATTGTTCAATCGGCCGTTCGCGGTTTTCTTTTCTCGTGACCAGTTTCTGACCGTTTCTACCTTATCTGGATCCATGGAAACTCCCTTGGTTGATATAATAAGTCCCAAATATTTAACGGTTTCCTTATGAAATTCGCATTT
>Ga0307512_10006615_pt1 | contig 11702 bp, 9 predicted proteins | sample 14_EM_MG_FD_200267 | JGI IMG/M metagenome (GOLD analysis project Ga0307512, IMG submission 200267) | Populus trichocarpa ectomycorrhiza microbial communities from riparian zone in the Pacific Northwest, United States - 14_EM | ecosystem: Host-associated > Plants > Roots > Unclassified | place... | reverse complement strand
CCTGGCTGATCACATATATTTTGTGGGTTAAAAATGCCTGGGTATGTGTCCTTGAGTATGATAAATGACACCAGGAACGAGCGCTACAAGCCGGGGACGAGCGACACTAGATTGAGTGAATCCAGGAACGAGCGCCACATTCTGGAAATGTGCATGAGCGTCGCGGACGAGGAAGGACAGGAACAATTAGCGACGAACTCCGTGAATGTGGAAACCACAATCGAATAGATTCGTAAGATAAACAAGAGGTTGCATGAGAGAGAAGAAGAGATGGCACGAGGGAAGGGAAGCCCTCTTTATATACAGCGACTCGTACTCACACTCGCATTAATTCACACAACTCACACGCGTACTCACACTTCTCTCATGCATTTGAACTCAACACGGCACTGTGCAGTACGTGTCCGTACAACTCCAGTCTGACTTGGCTTCGGTTTGCAACCCGCGGCCATATTCCGTACTGGTCGGTACGGTGCGCTGCGAGGCGTTGGAGTGGGAACTACGGGAGCGGAGAGAACAGGAAGAGGAGAAGAGGCAAGAGGCTGAAGAGCTGGGTGCCGGTGGCGAGGAGCAACCGCTCTTCCTTCACACCCTCCTTCATGGCCTCTGCGGAAGAGGAGTAGGACGCGGGGGCAGCTTTTCTTTGCTTTTTCCCTTTTCTTTTCTCGGTGATTTCCTTGGTGCGCCGTACATGTCCTTGGGACGGCCTGGGAAGAGGACAAAGGGAAGCTCGCAATGAGCCGCCTTCGAGCGGACTGCCGACGGGAAACGGACTGTGTGTACAGTACATCGCCATGATCTCCAACGGCCGCATGCGACCAATGGCAAAACAAAACAAAAAGCTGGTGCACACGGAACATCAGCCGCCATGTTTTTGCACCCATATTGACGGGCGACGCCAGCGGAGACTCTCAGCCTGCGGTTCAGATCTCGCTTGGATCCGCATTGTTCAGAGCAGACTAGAGCCTCGCTTGATACGTCCCCGACACGATGACGCGTTTGTAGCGCTTGGATGGTCCGGGCTCGCGAGTACAGCCAACACATCGATCTCACCGCCGTCACCTCCATCGTGGCACACACGCACAGCGCTAGCATTTGCCGTTAGACCTTAACTATGGGGAGCGCTTATACACAGCAACACATTTACAAACGCTGGACCGCACAGGGATAGTCTCCAGAGCTTGTTGGTATGTAGTTAGATACGGGAGAATGTAGTACAACGCTAGATTCTTAAAATTCGCAACCTTGGGACAAAGAGAGAATCAGACGCGATAAGCGCGGCATGTCGACGTGGTAGCTGACTAGGACAAAGACCTTTGTTGAAGGAATCATCCTATCCTCATCCGAGCAAAAATCTAGCGGGAGGATTGGGTTTGCAAAACAGCGTTTTCCATCGCCCGAGCAGCGCTTGATTCAATGCAATTCTGGCGTAACGACGTAGTTTGCGTTGGACCACGGAGTTTTTCCGTCTTCCCCACGCCCTCCTTCAGGGCCTGTGGAAGAGGAGTAGAAGCCGAAGGGTGGCTTCGTTTTCTTGTCTCTCCTTTGTCATTTCCTTGAAGCGCTATATCTTTCTTCGGATCAGGTCTGGGCGGAGGGCAAAGGGGAGCTGCAACGAGCCGCCTTCGGTCTGGACAGTGGACAGGAACCGGGAAAGTGTGTACATCGCCATGATCTAGATAGGTCGCACACGATTAACGAATGAACAAAAAAAGGAACGGAGATTTTCTGGAACGGCCTCTGTACGGCCGTCGTCGCCGAGTATTGTCCCTCCACATTGTCTATGTTGTGATATCTGAGCTGTACATTCGTTCCGCGGACGTCTACAATCGTCGCGGGAGCTTTCAAACTGAAATTGTACACAAACTCTCCCCCGGTGGTTGTTTCCCCTTGAACCGTTCCGAGTCTCCAAGCGGACTTCGAGTAATGGAAGTGCGGTAGACATAGAAAGGGCACTCGACATCGGACTTTCAAAGGCGGTATGTCGGAAGCCGATAAAGCGGCATACCGTCCTGCTGCGGTCAAACCTACCCGCTGTACCGTCTTCCTCCTATCCCACTCATCCCACCCACATTCGTCTACCGTACATCCGCCGTCGCATATCCATCTATCTCCCGCAATCACATTTGCAACCACCCCTCCCCACCCCACCACCTGGCCTCTCTCCACCACACCCCCTCCGCCACACCTCTTCTACCGGCTTCCAAAATACTCGCCAGTCTCGGTCACAGCCACGGCACTTTGCACTCAGCCATCCTCACCGCTGAAGCCGATACACATCGTTCGCGAAGATGACCGACGGTTGTCGGAGGCTGGACACCCTCCCGCTCGAGCTGATTTACATGATTGCCGACTACCTGGTATACTTCCAGGATATGCAGCGCTTCTACATCTTCGACTTCACCAATATGAACTCGCTCGTCTGCACGTCAGCTTCCTTGCATGCGACGCTCAATGCGAAGATGTATCGGATCGCGGCGGCCGGCTTCCAGGAGTACAACGCGAAGCACCCCGCCAGTATTCAGAGCCCCCCCAGGCGGTTGTCCCGGATGGTCAAAGAAGACAATGCGGATGCGGTGAGGGCCTTTGTGCGGTTCGGACTGTCTCCCATGTTCAGAATGGGAAAGTATTCGAGCATCGCGCATCTAGCGGTGTGCTGCGGGTCGGTCGAGATAGTCCGTTTCCTCTGCTGTTCGGGTTCCGTCTCCGCCAACGAGCGGTACGGCAAAAAGAGGATGACGCTTCTTCACCTGGCAACCAAGGAGCCACGGGCCAACGGCGCCGACCAGGACTGCCGCGCAGACGTCTTGGAATATCTCATCCAGCGCACGAACAACATCGACAGGCGCGATAGCACGCGCGCAAGCTGCACTGCTCTGCAGTACGCTCTTCGGAGCGGCATCTGGAAGTTCGTCGAGCTTCTCGTCAAGCAGGGGGCCGACCCCCGCGAATGCGTGTTCCCAGCGAAGGGCCGAAAGCACATCCTGCAGTTGGTTAGAGAGAACTACAGCCCATGTGGCTGGGCCTCCCCGCTCGAGCCGAAGTGGCGTGCCACCATAGAGGACGGGGCGGTCACATACCTGGAGAACTCTTGGGAAGACTCGGACGTCGAAGGCTGGGATCAAGAGGATGAGCTGAGCGAAGACGAGCCGGAGCTCAGTTTCGTGGACGATGACCAGTACGACTACGAGTCTCACTTTGAGGACGAGACCGGCGCAGAAGCCAACGGGACTAACGGGAAATCCGACGAGCCTAGCAATGCAGCCGCCGAGGGAGAACTGGATGGCGCAGACCAGACGACCGACAACATTTGAGACAGTCGCGCAAATACGCCATACCGTTCTACCCAATAGTTCGGGATCCGACCTTTTTTTCCTTTTTTCGTTTCTTCCCTAGCTACTTCGATTCGGACTCATATTTACTGCGGCGTTGGTGCTTTACGATGTTTTTTTTTCACAACTACTACGGATCAGGAGCTCACAAGAGTCCGGACTCGGTGGATGGAGACTAGGGGCTGCTAGAGTCTCGGAGTGCCTATGACTTCTGCGGGGCGGTTTACGGCCCTGTTTGCGGTGCGGAACTTCATCAACCACATCGAATTTCCTGCGCTGTTGGGCTGCGAGACTTACTGGCGTTGTGGATGGCGGAGTTGGGTCTTACTTTCTTTGCTTTTTCTTGACATGGTTTCCTATTTGGCGCTTAGACTATTTTTTGATTCTTCCTTTTCAACTGTTCATGCTTGCTGATCTATTTTCCGAAGCTGTTCTGTCACTTTCAGGGCGTTGAAGGCGATACCGGATGGTGGTCATGTTGTTTTTTCTTTCTGTTCATTTGATCAAGTTTTACAGGTTGGTTTCTATTGATTAGCTGGCGTCGGATGCGATACAGGAGGGTGGCTATGGTGTTACTTCTGCTTCCTTTTCATTTGATCAAGTTTTATGCTCTGTTTCCTGTCAATCTGATGGTGTCGGAGGGAGAGTCATGGCGGTTTCTGTCTTGCGGCTTCTACTTACTACTGTTGTCTCCAATCAATCTCATCTGTGCTGTCCCGATATTTTACCGCAAGCAGGACAATAAGACATGCCCATTTACTCGTTCCGGTATGTACCGACAGAGTCTCGCCATCTCCTCCCGTACCGAAGAGGCTGCCTCTGCTGAACCCTTGAGCACGCGATCTCACTCTATGCTAGGCGCAATGTTGGCGATACGGCACGCTCTCCCTCCGCTCCCCACTCTGACGCCTCACTCCCTGTGTCTTCCTCAGCCGGGACAAGCCTTCCCACATCAGCCGTGGAGGGAAAGTCTAGTACTGCCTGGCTGCACCTCCCATCGGCGAGCAGGTCTCGGAACTTGAGCCGGCTCTCCCCTCTGCCCGCTTCCTTCCACACCTCTGCCCACAGGAACTTTCTGCTGGGCTTTCCACTCGGAGCACACCTTGAGGGGGCCGTCCCTCCCCTCCTTTCTGTTCCTCACGCAGCCTCTGTGTTCCTGAACATAGATCTTCTCTCCCTCTATCTTCCTTGTCTGGAACTCACCCCGCCTCGTGTCTTGTCCTCCCTCGTCTTTCCCCATTCCGACTCGCCCCGCACCGACGTTACAGGTTGCTAGCATATCACCACGTTTGATAGCCAGCACAGAATCCGCGGTTGCTCACTTCTACCTACAACACTTTCCCACTGTCGACACCCTGGAGAGCCTCCATACCATCAAAATGACGACTACCATTAACAGCAGCCTGGATAAGCACAGCGAGAGTCAGACTACAAAGGTGTCGCAAAGCAGGCTCATCAAGCATCGCTACTTACAGGTGCTAACTGGACAAAGATGCCATCCCGACAGGAGATTTTCCACGTCCCGTAGTGATTAGACTTCCATTCGTCGCCTCCAAGGTCCACGTTGACTACGCCATTTGCGGTACCACCTTCAAGTACTCCGTCATCGGTGCCGACTTCAGGAAGCAAGTACTCCGTCGCCGCCAGCCTACAGCAGCGAAGAATACATAGCTACTGACGAGCGATCCTTAACTGCTATGTCTACAGTCCTACCAAAAAGATCCCCAAATTGGTTTCTCAAGGCTCCCGGCGGGGGTGTCCCGGCTTACTGGAAAAGCCTTCATTACATGGTGGAGAGAGTCAACAAAGACTGGATCTGGACGCTTTATGCGTCAGAGCCGGCCAAGGGTAATAGGGTAATGACTCCAACGATGGCTCCAGCTCCAGCCCAAAATCCGGCGGTGACGATGAGAAGTCGGACACTGGAGGAAGGGATTGGCGGCCCGAGTTCCATCCGGCCATAATCGAGTTCCGTGAGAAGGTGAAGAGGACTTCCCACTCCGGATCCATTCCGCTTGTCAGCTCGTGAGAGACCTAGACCTGAGACGGCCAAGATTTTGCTTTCCTTTTCTCGCTTTCGTTTTTAGATTGCGCTGGTACCCCTTAAAAATTCATTGGAGTTTCTTCCGGTCTGTCGCCATGTCTAGCACATGATGTACTCACGATTTATGAGTGAAATCACTACCGTCTAGTGTTGAAAGAATACCAATTAGCAATGAGGATAGAGATAAATAATAGGAGTTCGATCAGTCTGAATCCCGCATGAAATGAGGAAATACAAGGCGCATGGATACTGGATGATCAAGCAGCTCACAACTTTGTTGTAGTATTCGATAAGTACATATAGAGTATGAGGAAAAGGAAAAGGAAAGAGCCCGCACAACAAAAGATCCTCCTCTCACTCTTCCCCGCTCTTGCGCCCTACGCAATCGTGTCCCCAACAAACCCTAAGGCACAGGCGCTAAATCAAAAACCACGCCGACACGAACTCCAGCAACGAGAAGCACCTCCAACATCTAGTGGTGGTTCCACCATTCAACGGAGTCCGGTGAGATCGGCTTGTACGTACATCCACTGCTATGAAGCCACTACAACATCCTGCACATATTATGTGCGACGTGTATCCGTGCGCCAATGTTGATATACTTACATACAAATGTAGTCATGATCTAGATAGCTCGCATGTAATCAATGAATAAACAAAAAAGCTTTGTCAAAGCTTGGAATGGGCGGCTCAGCTGAGGAAACACAAACTGTACTGGCACGACCCCCGACGAGCTGCGAGCGTAGCGACGAATGAAATCCCTGCCCATCTTCTGTCACCCCTCCCAATCCTCTGTGGTGCCGAGATCGTGCTTCATCAAGATGTGCCGAAATGGTACCGAAGGGCTGCACCGTGTGGCCACACAGCTCGACGCGAATAAATACCTCCACGTCGTGCTCGAATACGAATGGTATGTACTGGTCCGACTCCAGTGCCACTCCAACTCCAAAGAACCCTGCCGTTGGCTTCGGTACTGGCGCAAAGACCACTATGTAATCGCCGTGCGTGGATGTAGGGAGTATGATGGGTGCTGGAAGAACGTTTCTAGGTTCCTGCGTAGTTCTCGTGCGCGTTGGTGCCCGACATCTCTCGTGCTTCACGCAGCCGAAGGAGTTCCCCCATACACGAGAGAGAGGCTGTGGGAGACGACGCCTGGAGACGCCCCTGGGGTAATATTACTGACGGAGAGAGATGAGATGCAGTGATGTGTGCGGGTTGCTTCCCCGTGACCTTGCCTGTCGCCCCGAGGTTACGATTACCGTCGTCGTCTCCGCCGACTTTGGCCCTATTCGTCGAGGGTACTTCGTCCCGTCCATAGCCCTCCGTTTTGGCACTTCCGGAGACTCCGGTTCTGCAGGCAGGCCCATTGCCGGTTGCGCCCTCCGTCAGAACCATCAAGTCTAGATCTCGTCGGTGGCAACTTGCCACCTCATGCCTTCCGGACGCGTCCCCACGCAAAGCGCCTCTATAGCCCTAGGACGCATCTGCCCACAGCGTTCTAGGTATGTAGGCCTAGGCAGGCCTCGTTGGACCATCGATATATCCAACAGCAGCGCAGTTGATCTCTTGCGGAAGCTGGGGGTAGTCGCTGGGGTTGTCGAGTCGAGGCTTGTTGTTCCGTTGCGCTCCCATCGCGCTGGCTGTCCCGTGTCGGAGGAGCAGCGCGGACTGGGGAAAGGGCTAGCCGGCGGTGCGGATCGCGGCGGTAGTTGCGTTTCATGGTAGTGTCTTCTGCAGTGACCAGTAGGATGAGGCGGAGTGAGGCGGAGAGAGGCCTAGATACGCGATTGCCGATGGAACCTCCTGCGCTGGCGGGGTGGCATTACGACACCGCCGACAAGGGCGAGGGAAGCACTCTAGACCGTAACAACCGACGAGAGGAGCGAATGGTATCGCCGGGTACGAAACGGCTCGACCTGGAGAAAGCGAAATTGAATGCCCACTATTCTCTGGGTCCGGTCTGGGCTGACATCCACGCGCCCCCACGCGCTGGCCAGACACCCGCCGTAGTCCAGAGAAAGCAGACCGGCAAGTAGCGCCTAGCAGCTGCAATGTGGCAGCATGATGTGAAGCGCGCAGCCACCGCAGGGCAATGTTGCCTTGTACGTAGCCCGCTAGGTGAGTTCCAGGAGGACCAGCCAAAATTCTGATAGAGTAACTCCATATCGCCTGGCTTAAGAACGTGCACCATGCAAAACCACAAAATTTCGAGCATTCCTAGATACATAGTTGGAGGAACAACACCGATTTAGGATCGCCCAGGGCTTGTGATCACCGATCTAGCGGGTCGCGTTGCATCCGCTCATAGGCTACAGCTGTCACAAATGTATATACTATATCATAGATAGCCGCTACTAGATATCGCCACTAGCCCGGGAGGTAAGGTGCGTGAGACCTTTTTCCTGCACAGTCCCAGACCTTGCATGTACTTACATACTTGTTACACCCACCCGGCTCTGTTTGCAGATAGAAATGCAGTTATTTGTGGTTCATGTCTCTCACTCGCCCCTCCGTACTGCGAGTCCTCTTTCTCCTGTCGTGATGCTGTGCCCAACTCCGATCAGCGAGATGAGCATACTTGAACCCGCCCAGTACGCCGATATCGCACCGGCAAGAGGCTGCATCTTAGTACCTGTCAGAATGATGCACGTCCGGAGATTGTCGGAATGCTGCACTTCCGGAGGTTGTTGGAATGTTGTACGTCCGGTGTATGGATGGCTTACCGTCCCGGAAGGCGGCCTCCCGTTGTATATAGCTAAAGAGAACTTGCTGTTCGCGACGATGTTTTCGCATCGAACCTACCGTCATTCTCTCTATTTGTTTATAGGTAGTTATTGCTTGACAGACTCCATCGATATATACAACAACAATATTCTTCTGGTACATCTACAACTCTGAACGGCCCCGGAGGGGGGGCTCCCGCCGCCGCGATCTCTCCCAGTCCCAAACTAGTCCGTGGTATCAGCACTGCACTCAGCACAGGACTGACTGTAACTGATTACGTAGCTGCGTACCTGGCAGGCGATGGTACATGATTCGTCCCGAGCACTACGGCCGACAGCCGACGGCGTCCGGAGGCGCCAAGCAGAGCAGCTTCGGGTCGGAATATCGCCGCACGACCACAGGCTGACGGGTGGGAGGCTGTAGGAGATCATCGGTATGATCCCAACTCCACGTCCGTGCTGGCAAGTGATCCGGAATGACATCAAGACCGTGGCCAAGACATACTCGCCGTCTTGCAGGTGCCCGGTGCCCTATCGAATGGCTGGGTGGTGGCGTATAGAAATTCCAATCTTGACGGCCGGTCGGTCGTGGACGTGCTCTCCAGGCAGTTACCGCCGGCACATCAGAACTGGGTCCATCGAGCTGGGGGCCATCAGGGCAATCGAACCAACCTGTGTCGCCAGCGCCGACAGAACTTGTGGAAGTTGAGAGCCAGCAGAGACAGTAGAACCGGCACTAGCAGAAGCAGTATCGCGAAAACCCACGAAAAAACCAGACGATCCACCTCCACCTTCCTGTCGAAACCGTGAGGGAGCCAGATCCAGCGGATCAAACTGGCGGAACAAGAACCAAGACACAACCTGGAACCAAAACCAGCGGGGCAAAGCGCCGTCCATCGGAGGCGACGATAGAGCGTACAGCAGACGCCACTGCTACCAACGGTGAACTGGGAGAGGTCCTTAAGCACCTACGCGATCCAAAACGGGGGGCGGGAAGTTTTACCACGGATGTCCGCATACCGTATCGCCTTTCGCACCTCACGCTCACATTCCCACACACGACACGGAGCAACCACCGCTCCGACACTGCGCACAACGGACCGCACCAGTGCGCGGTGGAGAGGCAGACCAGGCCGGGGAGATCGATGGATCGATATGGAGCAGTTCCCGCCGACCGACTGCTGTCGAAGCATCGAGACGTCCATCCTCGCCGCTCTTCCTCCGCCAACATGCCGATGCAACTGTAGATCTCTTTACTTGTTTCCACGCCTGTTGGTGGATGTGATGAAGAAAGAGTTGGGCACTCTACATATGGTGGTTGGGACAGTCACGTGCACTGACTAAGCATACTGATGACGAAGACCGCCGAATTATCCTGCGTACGCCAAGCCTTTACGCCATCCACCTCCCAGCCGGACAACCTGCCTGCCAACTGCAAGGCCGCCCACCTGTCAAGTCCGAAGCGAAACTGCAAGGCCACACGCCAGTCCGAAGCGAAGCTGCGGTGCTACTTCCAGCTATCTCCGCACGAATTTCCGCATTTCTGGATTTCCGTCGTGCCCCAGCGTGCATATGTATCCGATTGCGGGTGGGGCTGTGGTCGAGAGCCGGCTTGCTGTCATCGGGCAGAGCGATACGCAACAGCGCTGGAAGGTGGTTGTGTGCGAGCATCACGGACACGGATCATGCACCCATCGCAACCATCAAATTGGCGCCTCGAAAACACCATAAACACACACGCGTCGAATAACATGCAATCTAGATGACCCGTCTCGCGCCCTACGAAATATACATTTTATACCGCCCCTTCCAAAAAAAGAAATAAAAAAAATCCACCCGTATCGCTCCCTCCTCTGTCCGTTTTATTCCTTCCCACCCTTGTCCTTCTGTTGCTGCTCGAAGAACAACTCCGCAAAGTGCTTGGCCTCGTCGAAACTGGCAGCGACGCGCGTGCAGGCGCAGTCCTTGGTCCAGGTGTCATGGAAGTTGAGGTTCTTCTTGAGCTTCGAGTCCATGAGGATGTGCGGGACGCCGATGATGGTGCTCATGATGTGGCCGTGGAGCCGGTCGGTGATGACGAGGTCGACGGAGCCGAGCATCTCGAAGCCCTGCATGGCCTTGGCCCATGCGCGCTGGTTCTTGCCCGTCTCGGCCGCCGTCATGGTCTTGGTGCCGTCGGGGAGCACAACGGGCTCAGCGTCGATTCCGGGAGTCTTGGTGAACTTCCAGTCGACCTTGTTGTACGTCACGTTGCCGACCGCCGCGCCGAGGAACAGCGAGCCGGTGCCCATTGGGATTGCGCGCGAGTCGCCCTCGGCGATCTCCATGTCGTCGCGCGCCAGGATCAGGATCTGGTGGCTGGGCCGGTGTCAGCAGGGGGCACACACACGAGAGGGGGGATGAGGGACGGACGTCTTCTTGGTATTGAGCCGGAAATCGGGACGGTTGCCGAACATGAAGGCGACGTCCGGCGTCAGGATGTGGCGCACCTTGTCGGGGACGGTGCCCTTGGCGTGTGGGCCAAATGTCTTCTGCAGCCAGTCGAAGCTGGGCCGGTCGCGGGCGGCGAGCTGCAGGTCAGAGTGCGCGCCGAAGATCTCCTCGGTCTTGCGGATCGAGTCGTCCTTGGTCATGTAAATGCTCTGAGGAAAGGCGCGGATGGGTGTGTCACGGAACTCGCGCACCATGGCGAGGCGCGACGGGTGGTCGGTCGTGTAATAGTCGTTGAAGTTGCCGCCGCCGGCCATCAGGATGGCCGAGTGCGGCTTGTGTGCGTCCAGCTGGGCCTTGTACCGCGCCAGGTCGCAGCCCTTGTCGAGGAAGCGGCACGCTTCCATGCTGTCGATGCCGAGCGTGCTCAGCAGAATCTGCTGCGCCGACCAGATGGCCGCGTCGCCCTTGTTTTCGGTCTCCAGGTAGCCATAGATGTTGGCGTAGCGGATGCCGCGGAACTGCTGCTGGTAGGCCTCGATCAGCCGCCGCTGCAGGTCCGCCACGATGCTCTCGCACCCGACCGTCGGCGGTGTCGTCTTGTCATACGAGACGGCGACGGGACCCGCGGGCTCCTTCGATGGTGTCGGTGTTGCCTGTGGCTGCGGCTGCTGCGGATGTTTTGGTTTTGGCCCGCCGGTCTTCGGCCTCGTCAGCTTCTCGAGCGTCGTCGCCGTCGAATTGCTGTTCAGGAATAAGATGGCGGCGAGCAGCAGAAAAACCGCCAGCAGTATAGAGGACAGCCGTCGAGTCGACAGCATCGGATCGCGTTCTTGGGTGGAGGAAGTTGTTTTTTTCTTTCCGGATATTGTCGAGGATCAGGTTCAGGGTAAAGCGAGTGTATGTTGGAACAGGAGTTCTTCGCTCGCGAATACGGGTGGCTAAGTAGGAAGACAAGATTCGGCCGTCAAGCCAGCGAGACGCGATTTACCCGGCCCATGGGAGGTTCTCATTGACGTGGCCGGGCGCGGAACAGATGAAGGATACGCTTCCTGCTGCGCCGATGTACGTAAAAGGGGCTTGTCTGGGCATCCCGATGGCAAGCGGCATGAGTGGTGCGGCCAAGCCTCTAAGACGACGGTGACTACTTAGTTAACTATTAGTTATCCACGT
>Ga0307512_10006614_pt1 | contig 11702 bp, 7 predicted proteins | sample 14_EM_MG_FD_200267 | JGI IMG/M metagenome (GOLD analysis project Ga0307512, IMG submission 200267) | Populus trichocarpa ectomycorrhiza microbial communities from riparian zone in the Pacific Northwest, United States - 14_EM | ecosystem: Host-associated > Plants > Roots > Unclassified | place... | reverse complement strand
CTTGGAGAGCACCACGCCGTCGAAGCCGACGCCGTCACGGAAGGACTCGGCCGTGTTGACCGCGTCCTGGCCGATCATCGCGTCGACGACGAAGAGGATCTCGTCCGGGCTGACCGCGTCCCGGATGTCCGCGGCCTGCTGCATCATGTCCTGGTCGATGCCCAGGCGGCCGGCGGTGTCCACGACCACGATGTCGTGGACCTTGGACTTCGCGAAGTCGATCGAGTCCTTGGCGACCTTGACCGGGTCGCCCACGCCGTTGCCCGGCTCGGGCGCGTAGACCGCGACGCCGGCACGCTCGGCCACGACGCTCAGCTGGTTCACGGCGTTGGGACGCTGGAGGTCGGCGGCGACCAGGAGCGGCGAGTGGCCCTGCTCCTTCAGCCAGTGGCCGAGCTTGCCCGCGAGGGTGGTCTTACCGGCACCCTGCAGACCCGCCAGCATGATCACGGTGGGCGGCTGCTTGGCGAAGCGCAGACGCCGGGTCTCGCCGCCGAGGATCGTGACGAGTTCGTCGTTGACGATCTTCAGGACCTGCTGGGCCGGGTTCAGCGCCCGGGAGACATCGGCGCCGAGGGCACGCTCCTTGACGTTCTTGATGAACGTACGGACGACGGGCAGCGCCACGTCCGCTTCGAGGAGCGCGATGCGGATCTCGCGCGCGGTGGCGTCGATGTCCGCCTCGGAGAGCCGTCCTTTGCCGCGCAGGTTCTTGAAAGTCGCTGAGAGGCGATCGGAGAGAGTATCGAACACGGCGCTCGCGGTCCTCGGGGTCGGTGGCAGCTGGGAATCGCCCTCCAGGGTATCCCGGCGGCACAAGTCACCGGGATCCCCCGGTCAGCCGCGCAGTGTCTCTTCCAGCTTCCGGGCCACGGAAGCCGCCTCCTCGCCCGGCAGGGGCACGCCCTCGGGACCGGTGACGTAGAAGGCGTCCACGGCGTTCGCGCCCAGCGTCGACACGTGCATGCTGCGCACCCGCACCGTCGCGTCGTCCAGCGCACGCCCGATCCGGTGCAGCAGGCCGGGGGCGTCCTGCGCCCGCACTTCGATCACCGTGGCCAGCCGGGACGCGGCCGACGCGACGGTCACCCGGGGCGGCGGCGCCACGACGCCCCTGCGGCGCGGATAGGCGGCGTCCCGCTCGGCGAGGCGGCCCGCGATGTCCAGGGAGCCGTCCAGCGCCCGTACGAGATCCGCGCGCAGCCGGGCCGCCTGGGGCAGTGAGCCGTACTCGGCGGCGACCCGCCAGTCCAGCAGCAGCACCGCGCCCTCGACTCCGTCCGGCAGGTCCAGGGCGCGCAGTTCCGCGGTGCGGACGGTCAGCCGGTGCATGGCGAGGACGCCGGCCACGGCGGGCAGCACACCCGCCTGGTCCGGTACGGCGATCAGCAGCTCCACGCCCAGCGGCTCGGGGTCGCCGGACGGCTGTTCCTCCGTCGGCGGCTCGGTCTGCGCGCGCAGCGACAGCACCGGGCTGCCCGTGGCGACCGCCTCGATCGCGAGCCGCTCCTGCTCGGCGGTGGGCGCGGCGGCCTCGGGCTCGTCCAGGACGTCCCCGGCGAGAACGGCGGCGACCCGCTTGACCAGGTCGGCGACCAGGGAGCCCCGCCAGGACGACCAGGCGGCCGGGCCGGTGGCCAGGGCGTCCGCCTCGGTCAGCGCGTGCAGCAGCTCCAGGGTGCTCTGCGAGCCGACCGCGTCGGCGACCGAGCGGACCGTGGCCGGGTCCTCCAGGTCGCGGCGGGTGGCCGTCTCGACGAGCAGCAGATGGTGGCGTACGAGGGTGGCGAGCACGGCCACGTCCTCGCGGTCGAAGCCGATGCGGGCGGCCACGTCCTTGGCGATGATCTCGCCGGCCACCGAGTGGTCGCCGGGCCAGCCCTTGCCGATGTCGTGCAGCAGGGCGGCGACCAGAAGGAGGTCGGGACGGTGGACGCGGCGGGTGAACTCGGAGGCGCGTACGGCCGTCTCGATCAGGTGCCGGTCGACGGTCCAGATGTGCACGGCGTTGCGCTGCGGGCGGCAGCGCACCCGCTCCCAGTCCGGAAGCAGCCGGGTGATCAGACCCTCCGCCTCCAGCGCCTCCCAGACCTCGATGGTGGGGTGGCCGGAGCCGAGCAGGGTGACCAGCTGTTGGCGCGCCTCGGCGGGCCAGGGCGTGGTCATGGGGCGCACATGGGCCGCCATGCGCCGTACGGCGTGCAGGGAGAGCGGCAGGCCGGCCTGCGCGGCGGCGGCCGCGGCGCGGAGCGGCAGCACGGGGTCGCGCTCGGGGCGTGCGGCACGGGCGAGCACCACCTCGCCGTCCTGCTCCACCACCCCTTCGGCCAGCGGGGAGCGGTCGGCGACCGGCTTCCCGCCGCCGAGCATGGCCCGCAGGCGCGGCCGCACGGCGCGCGACCTGAGTACGCGCCCCACTTCGCGCCAGGTGACGTCACTGGCGTAGGAGATGACCCGCGCCGCCTCGTACACCTGCCGCAGCAGTGTGTCGGCGTCGAGCAGGCCGAGTTCGGCGGCGACCTGGTCCTGCTCCTGGAGCGCGAGCCGGTCGGTCGCGCGCCCCGTAGTCAGATGCAGCGCGTCGCGTACGTCGAGCAGCCGGCGCCGGGCGTCGTCGAGGCCCTCGCGCGGGGCGTCGGCCAGCCAGGAGGCGGCGACGGCGCGCAGGATGGTGGCGTCCCGCAGCCCGCCGCGGGCTTCCTTCAGGTCCGGCTCCAGCAGGTACTGCAGTTCGCCCTGGCGCTCGGCGCGCTCGGCGCACAGTTCCTGGAGCTCGGGGAGTCGTTTCGGTGCCTGGTTGCGCCAGTCGGCGAGGACGGCCGTACGCAGGCCGGCCGTCAGGCCCAGGTCACCGGCGATGTGGCGGGCGTCCAGGAGGCCGAGCTGGACTTTCAGATCCTCTCCGGCCGTCTTGCGGGCCTCCCCCGGGGTGCGCACGGAGTGGTCCAGGGCCAGGCCGAGGTCCCAGACGGGGTACCAGATGCGGTCGGCCAGGGCGGCCACGGCGCCGGAGTCGCTGCCGTCGTGGAGGAGGAGCAGGTCCAGGTCGCTGCGCGGGGAGAGCTCACCACGGCCGTATCCGCCGACGGCGACCAGCGAGGCGCCGCGCAGTCCGTCGGCGCCCGCGCTGAAGAGCCCCGACAGCCAGTCGTCCGTCAGGTCGGACAGGGCCGTACGGCGCGGCGGCCCGGACTGCGCCCCCTCGGTGAGGAGGCGCAGCCGGGCCGCCGCGTAGCCGCTGGGTCCCGAGTCCTCTGCTTCCTTACGCACGTCCGTACTCGACACCCAGCGACTCCTGTCCTTCTTCTTCTGTTAGAGCGCGTCCGGGCCGCGCTCGCCGGTCCGGACCCGTACGGCCGTCTCGACCGGGAGGGACCAGACCTTGCCGTCACCGATCTTGCCGGTTCGGGCGGCCTTGACGATGACGTCGATCAGCTGCTCGGCGTCGTCGTCCTCGGCCAGTACCTCGATACGGATCTTGGGGACCAGGTCGACGGTGTACTCGGCACCGCGGTAGACCTCGGTGTGGCCCCGCTGACGACCGTAGCCGCTCGCCTCGGTGACCGTCAGGCCGTGGACTCCGAAGGCCTGGAGGGCTTCCTTGATCTCGTCGAGCCGGTGGGGCTTCACGACGGCGGTGATGAGCTTCATGCGTCCACCTTCTTCGTCTCCGTCGCGGCCAGGGCCGGGGAGCTTCCGATGCCGCCACCCGCACCGCTGAAGTCGTATGCGGTCTCGGCGTGCTCGGCCTGGTCGATGCCGGCCACTTCCTCGTCCTCGGTGACCCGCATGCCGATCGTCTTGTCGATCAGGAAGGCGAGGATCGCGGAGGCGATGAGGGAGTAGGCGAGGACCGCGCCGACAGCGGCGCACTGCTTCCACAGCTGGGTGAACGTGTGGTCACCGTAGAAGACGCCCGTCGCGGTCGACTGACCCTTGCCGCTGGCGAAGAAGCCGATGAGCAGGGAGCCGATGACACCGCCGACCAGGTGGACACCGACGACGTCCAGGGAGTCGTCGTAGCCGAACCTGTACTTCAGGCCGACGGCCATGGCGCACAGCAGACCGGCGATGGCACCCACCGCGATGGCGCCGAGCGGGGTGACACAGCCACCGGACGGGGTGATGGCGACCAGACCGGCGACGGCACCGGAGGCGGCGCCCAACGTGGTGAACGCGCCGTGGCGGATCTTCTCGTAGATGAGCCAGGCCAGCATGGCGGCGGCGGTGGCGACCTGCGTGTTGACGAACATCAGCGCGCCGACGCCGTCGTCGTTGCCGAGCCACGAACCGGCGTTGAAGCCGAACCAGCCGAACCACAGCAGACCGGCGCCGAGCATGACCAGCGGCAGGCTGTGCGGACGCATCGGGTCCTTCTTGAACCCGACGCGCTTGCCGATGACGAGGATCACGCCGAGCGCCGCGGCACCGGCGTTGATGTGGACCGCCGTACCACCGGCGAAGTCGATCACGCCCAGGTCGAAGGCCCAGCCGCCGGTGCCCCAGACCCAGTGCGCGATCGGGAAGTAGACGACCGTGGCCCACAGCGCGACGAACAGCGCCCACGCGGTGAACTTGACGCGGTCCGCGATGGCGCCGCTTATCAGGGCGGGCGTGATGATCGCGAACATCATCTGGAAGACCATGAAGGCGAGGATCGGGATGTTGTAGCCGTCCCACAGCTCCGTCAGGCCGATGTTGCTGAGTCCGAGCCAGTCGGAGTTCCAGCCGATGATGCTGCCGTGGTCCGTACCGAAGGCCATGGAGAAGCCGTACAGCACCCAGAGAATGGTGACGATCCCGATGCTGATGAAGCTCATCATCAGCATGTTCAGCGTGCTCTTGACGCGGACCATGCCTCCGTAGAAGAAGGCAAGGCCCGGGGTCATGATCAGGACCAGGGCGGAACAGATGAGCATGAAGCCGGTGTTGGCGGCAGACAGCTTGGGAGCTTCTGCGGCGAGCGTGATGGCTGGGGCCATCGGCGTCTCCTCGTCATTGGTACGGCCCCGTGCGGGCAGAGCCTGAAGCGGTCATGAGGGGTGGGCCGGTTATGCGCCATGAGATTGGCGCAGCGCGGTTTCGTTGGAGGCCCCTCGTTGTTTCGCCGCCGTGACGAAGGCGCCGTGTGTGTTACGCCTCGATGAACTGCCGGATGTCGGCCGAGTCGATCGTTATCGTGGCGCAACCTTCGGCGAAGGAAAGAAACCGGCCGCGGTCGGCCTTCCGAGGACCTGGCATGGGGGAGCCGAGTCGGGCAGTTCGGGAGGGCCGGCCGCGGCCGGGGTCAAGGGATTCAGACCGCCTCGGCGGTCTCCGGGAGCTCGACGGCGAGCTTCTCGGTGAGGTCCACGACCTCGGCCAGGTCACCGAAGTCGCGTACGGCCGTGTCGACCGTCTTTCGAATACGAGTGTTCACGCGCTCGGAGCGGACCTTCTTGGCGATGTGCATGGCCTGCTCGGCCAGCGCCGCGCTCCGCCCGGGCTCGCGCTGCAGCAGGTGCACCGTGGCCATGCCGATCAGGTTCAGTGCGTACGAGCGCTGGTGCTCGGCGTCCTCGGCGAACAGCTCGACGGCCCGCTGCATCACGGGCTCGGCCAGCGACGCGTAGGTGGGGCTGCGGCCCGCGACATAGGCGAGGTCGCGGAAGGAGTGGGAGTTCTCGCCGTGCAGCTCGGCCTCGGAGAAGAAGCGGATCCAGTCGGGGTCCGGGTCGTCCCACTCGTCCACATCGGCGAAAGTGTCCTCGGCCATCCGGACCGCCCGCTTGCACTTGCCGGGCTGCCCCATATTGGCGTAGGCGCGGGCCTCCATCGCATACAGCATCGACTGGGCGCGGGGGCTCGCGCAGTCCCGGCTGCCGTACTGCGCGAGGTGGATCAGCTCCAGGGCGTCGTCGGGCCGGCCGAGGTGGATCATCTGGCGGCTCATGCTGGAGAGGACGTACGAACCGAGCGACTTGTCGCCCGCCTCCTTGGCTGCGTGCAGAGCGAGCACGAAGTACTTCTGCGCGGTCGGCTGGAGTCCCACGTCGTACGACATCCAGCCCGCGAGCTCGGCCAGCTCGGCGGCGACCTTGAACAGCTTGCGGGTGGTGGTCTCGGGCTGGGGCTCCTGCAGGAGGTCCGTCACCTCGTGCAGCTGGCCGACGACCGCCTTGCGGCGCAGGCCGCCGCCGCACTGGGCGTCCCACTGCCGGAACATCACCGTCGTGGACTCCAGAAGGTCCAGCTCGGGCCTGGAGAGCCGGCCGACGCGGCGGGACGAGGCCGCCGACTCGGGCTCCGGCTGCGGGGCCTGCGGCGAGGGCACCAGCCAGCGCTGCATGGGCTCGATGAGGGACGGACCCGCGGACAGGGCCAGCGACGTCCCGAGGAACCCGCGCCGCGCCAGCATCAGGTCGCTGCGCGAGAACTCGCTGAGCAGCGCCACCGTCTGCGGGCCCGTCCAGGGCAGGTCGACGCCGGACACCGACGGTGACTGGCGTGCGGTGCGCAGGCCGAGGTCCTCGACGGAGACCACGCAGCCGAAGCGCTCGGAGAACAGCTCGGACAGGATCCTGGGGATGGGTTCGCGGGGATTCTCGCCGTCCAGCCAGCGGCGCACCCGCGAGGTGTCCGTGGAGATGTGGTTGGCCCCCAACTGGCGTGCCCTGCGGTTGACTTGGCGGGCGAGCTCGCCCTTCGACCAGCCGCTGCGCACGAACCAGGAGGCGAGCAGCTCATTGGGGCGCTTGTCCGTACTGATCGCGGTCGTCCCGCTTCCGCCGTTGCCGCTCACTGGAACGCCCCCATCCCTGAGACCACTTGTCGCCGAGTGCGCCAAGCCCTATCAGAATGCCGGTAAATACGGCCGCCCGTCCGCCGGTTGTCACCCTTCGAACGGGATACCGACTTGCCCCCGGCATACCCACGAGTGCATGTGCCCCCAGGACCCGTGCACTCAAAGTAATCCTACGATCACCCGCCCAGCCATGGCGATCCCGGAAACGCCACCATTCGCCACCCCTTCGAATGAACTCACGGTCGCCTCCACGCGATTCACTTGACATAGACCGACCAGGAGTAGGCGGAGCGATGCACTCAGGGGCGCGCGTCGTCGAATTCACCACCTGGGGCACCACGAGCGCCGCCTGGACCACGCGGGGCCGGTCAGTCCGGAACGCAGGGTCACGATCCGCATCCGCGTCGTAACCACCGACGCGTCGGACCCGTTGGAGGGGGCATGGGCTTCACGATCGGCGGCATCCGGGAGATCCGCTCCGGCTCGCGTCGGCGCGGCCGCTCCTCGGAGTGCACCGCCGTCGCCGAGTTCACAGGGCTCTGGGGCTGGGACGTGGTCCCGGGAGCGCGGGCCGCGGCGGGCGACTGTTCCTGCGGCCGGGCGGACTGCAGTGCACCGGGGGCGCATCCCCTGGAGTTCGCGCCCCCGGTCTCGGCCGGTGCCACGCTCGACGAAGTGACCAAGGCGTGGGGCGAGTTCCCCGGAGCGTCCGCCATGCTCGCGGTCGGCAGGACGTTCGACGTCATCGAGGTCGCCGAGCCCGCCGGCGGCCGCGCCCTGGTCCGCCTGGAGCGCATGGGCCTCCCCCTCGGTCCGGTCACCGCGACCCCGCAGGGCCGTATCCAGTTCTTCGTCGCCCCCGGTGCCGCCGCCGAGCTCCCCGAGCTCCTCTACCGCATGGGCTGGGACGACCCGACCGCCCTCGACCTCCACGGCCTCGGCCCCGGCACCTACATCACGGCCCCGCCCTCCGACCGGGGCGGTCTGGGCCCGGTGCGGTGGCTGCGGCCCCCGGCACTGGATTCGACCACGAAGCCACCGGCGGCGCGGTTGCTGCTGGGGACGCTGGCCTACCTGGCGCATCGGTCACGGGCCTAGTCGCGGACCTGGACGCGGACCTGGACGTATCCGCGGACTTCGCCACTCAGACGTACAGAGCGAAGCGCCCGTCCCCAACTGCACCTTGGGGCGGGCGCTTCTTCGGCCAAGTACCAGTTCCGGTAGGTGGCGTCACTCTCCGATAAGGGCGTCAACGAACGCCTCCGGCTCGAACGGCGCCAGGTCGTCGGCGCCTTCGCCCAGACCGACCAGCTTGACCGGCACGCCCAGTTCGCGCTGGACCGCGACCACGATGCCGCCCTTCGCCGTACCGTCCAGCTTGGTGAGCACGATGCCGGTGATATCGACGACCTCGGCGAAGACGCGGGCCTGCACCAGACCGTTCTGCCCGGTCGTGGCGTCGAGGACGAGCAGGACCTCGTCCAGCGGGGCGTGCTTCTCGACTACGCGCTTGACCTTGCCGAGCTCGTCCATGAGCCCGGTCTTGGTGTGCAGGCGCCCGGCGGTGTCGATGAGGACGACGTCGGAGCCCATCTCCTTGCCCTCCTTCACCGCGTCGAAGGCCACGGAGGCGGGGTCGCCGCCCTCCGGCCCGCGCACGGTGTGGGCGCCCACCCGCTCACCCCAGGTCTGGAGCTGGTCCGCGGCGGCGGCACGGAAGGTGTCGGCGGCGCCGAGGACGACGCTGCGGCCGTCGGCCACCAGGACGCGGGCGAGCTTGCCGGTGGTGGTGGTCTTGCCGGTGCCGTTGACCCCGACGACCATCACGATGCCGGGCTTGCTGTTCTCGGGTTCGGTCTTCACCGTGCGGTCGAAGTCGGTGCCGACGAGCTTGAGCAGCTCCTCGCGCAGCAGGGCGCGCAGCTCGACCGGGGTACGGGTACCGAGCACCTTCACGCGCTCGCGCAGACCCTCGACCAGCTCCTGGGTGGGAGCCACGCCGACGTCGGCGGTGAGCAGGGTGTCCTCGATCTCCTCCCAGGTCTCGTCGTCGAGGTGCTCGCGCGCCAGGAGCGTGAGCAGCCCCTTTCCGAGCGCGTTCTGGGAGCGGGAGAGCCGGGAGCGGAGCCGGACGAGGCGTCCGGCGGTCGGCTCGGGGACCTCGATCTCGGGAACTTCAAGGGCAGGGGGCTCCTCGACGGCCACGGGAGCCGAGCCGTCCGGAAGATCAACCTCCTCTATCGTCCGGCGCGGTTCGTCGCGGGGTGTCTCGGCCTCGTCGCCTACGTGCGGCTCGGCCGGAGGGGTGGTGATGTCGGGTGCGGCGGGCGGCGGCGGAGGCAGCGACTTCTTGCGCCGGCTGCCGACGACGAGCCCGCCGAGGACGCCGAGCACCACCACGGCGATGACTACAGCAAGGATGACGGTTTCCATAACCCGTCCAGTATCAGCCATGGAGTCCTGCGACACCCCTCTGGATGTCTGACACTCCGTCAGCTAACGTCCCCCTCCACACCCGCCCGGTGAAGGGGAAGCCCATGCCCGTCACGGTCGTCCGTTTCAACCTCGTCGAACCCGGCGCCACCCCCGCCTCGCTCAGCGCCCGCTACCAGGCCGCCCTCGAGATGGCCGCGTACGCCGACGACCACGGGATCACCACCGTCCAGACGGAGGAGCACCACGGCGTCGACAACAACTGGCTGCCGTCGCCGTTCGCCTTCGCGGGCGCGGTGTTCGGGGCCACCCGGCACATCGCGGTCACCGTCTCGGCGGTCATCGGCCCGCTGCACGACCCGCTGCGGCTGGCCGAGGACATCGCCGTACTGGATCTGCTGAGCGGCGGCCGGCTGGTGACCGTCGCCGGGATCGGATACCGGCCCGAGGAGTACGCCCACTTCGACGTGGACTGGAAGCGGCGCGGCCGGCTCCAGGACGAGCTGCTGGAGACGGTGCTCAAGGCCTGGACCGGCGAGGAGTTCGAGTACCGGGGGCGCACGGTGCGGGTTACCCCGCGGCCCTACTCCGACCCGCACCCCCTCCTCCTGGTCGGCGGCTCCTCGCAGGCCGCCGCACGCCGCGCGGCCCGCCTGGGCCTCCCGTTCTTCCCCAGCGCCCATCTGCCGGAACTGGAGGCGTACTACAAGGAGCGGCTCGTGGAGTACGGCACCGAGGGCTGGACCATGATGCCGACCGCCGAGACCCCGCTGCTGCACATCGCCGAGGACCCGGACCGGGCGTGGGCCGAGTACGGCGGGCACTTCCTGCACGAGGCCCGGACCTACGCCTCCTGGCAGTCCGGGGACATACGGTCCGCCGTGAGGTCGGGGGCCACGACGGTGGACGAACTGCGTGCCGAGGGCGTGTACCGGATTCTGACGCCGGACGAGTGCGTGGCGCAGGGGCTCGATAACCTCGTACTGCATCCGCTGGCGGGCGGGATGCCGGTGGACGAGGGATGGCGCAGTCTGCGGCTGTTCGCGGACCGGGTGCTTCCGGCGCTGGGCGGCTGACCTGCGGCGGCAGCCATGGAGCGCAGGATGCCGCCGCCCCCGCTCGGGCAGTGGCCGAGCGGGGGCGGCGGACGGTACGAGGAGAGGGGCAGCGGGGACTTGGCCCGTCTCCTCGAGTTCGGGGGCCTCAGCCCATCTCCTCCAGCGCCTTGCCCTTAGTCTCCTTCACGAACTTCAGGACGAACGGGATGGAGAGCGCCGCGAAGACCGTGTAGATCACGTAGGTCGCGGAGAGGTTCCAGTCGGCCAGCGACGGGAAGCTCGCGGTGATGGCCCAGTTGGCGATCCACTGGGCGGAGGCGGCCACGCCCAGGGCGGCGGCGCGGATCCTGTTCGGGAACATCTCGCCGAGGAAGACCCAGACCACGACACCCCAGGAGAGGGCGAAGAAGAGGACGAAGACGTGCGCGGCGATCAGGGCGGTCCAGCCCTGCGCGGCCGGCAGCTTGCCGTCCACCAGGTCGAAGGAGAAGGCCCAGGCCTCCAGGCCGAGGCCGATGACCATGCCGACCGAGCCGATGAGGGCCAGCGGCTTACGGCCGATGCGGTCCACGAAGATCATGGCGATCACGGTGCCGACGATGTTGATGATCGACGTCGTGAAGGAGTAGAAGAACGAGTCCGTCGGGTCGACGCCGACCGACTGCCACAGCGTCGAGGAGTAGTAGAACGCGACGTTGATGCCGACGAACTGCTGGAAGACCGAGAGGCCGATGCCGACCCAGACGATCGGCTTGAAGAAGAAGCCGCCACCGCCGAGCAGGTCCTTGAAGGTCGACTTGTGCTCGCTCTTCATCGCGTGCTCGATCTCGGCGACGCGGGCGTCCAGTTCGACGTCGTCGCCCTCGACCTCACGCAGCACCTCGTGTGCGCGGTCCAGCTTGCCCGCGGAGATCAGGAAGCGCGGGGACTCGGGGATCGCGAAGGAGAGCAGGCCGTAGAGGACGGCCGGGACGACCATGACGCCGAGCATGACCTGCCAGGCCTCCAGGCCCATCAGCTTGCCGCGCTGGTCACCGCCGGCGGCGTTCAGCAGACCCCAGTTGACCAGCTGCGAGATGGCGATGCCGATGACGATCGCGGCCTGCTGGAAGGAGCCGAGACGGCCGCGGTAGGCAGGCGGGGCGACCTCGGCGATGTAGGCCGGGCCGATGACGGAGGCCATACCGATGGCGAAACCGCCGATGACGCGCCAGGCCGCGAAGTCCCACAGCGCGAAGGGCAGCGCCGAACCGACAGCGCTGACGGTGAACAGCACGGCGGCGATCTGCATGACCCGGATACGGCCGATGCGGTCGGCTATCCGGCCGGCGGTCGCGGCACCGATGGCACAGCCGATCAGGGCGATGGCGATGACCTGGGCCAGGGCGGCCGAGCCGACGTCGTAGCGGTCGCGGATCGCCTCGACT
>Ga0307512_10006611_pt1 | contig 11704 bp, 14 predicted proteins | sample 14_EM_MG_FD_200267 | JGI IMG/M metagenome (GOLD analysis project Ga0307512, IMG submission 200267) | Populus trichocarpa ectomycorrhiza microbial communities from riparian zone in the Pacific Northwest, United States - 14_EM | ecosystem: Host-associated > Plants > Roots > Unclassified | place... | reverse complement strand
TCTTATCCTAAGACTCAACCTCTTGCCCTAAATTGCAAGAGCAGCCAATCTGTAACGGTTCCAAAGACCGTCTCCTCGGTAAACGTATACCGTGTTGTTTCGTTGAATAACTATTCCTCGGAAAACTCCTCGAATGGTAACAGACCGGTGCGAAGATATCTCAGCACCAGGTAATCGATATCCTCGAGTTCGCAAAAACGTAATACCACTTGGTAAGTGTGGGTTAAACGTTGCTCTTCCAAACAGAAGAGAAGATTGCCGAATGACTCGACAACTTGTTGAATCGCGTACTCGGATTGTGTGTACCTGTGTCCAGGCATATAATGCAATGTCACGAGTAGATAATAGATCGTGGGAGGAAATATTGAATAGAGTAATAGATAGAATTCTTAATAATATTTTAAGGTCTTCTTCGGTGTTCTGAATGTCTGACTTGTTGGTTGATGCCCTTCAATCCTCCGAACATCACCTTCTCTTATATAGTAGTCTTCGAGGGTCTCTATCGCCCGTACTTCGACTCTATTACTACAAGTATCCTGATAGCTTTATCGCGGTCGCGTCTTACATTGCGCCCGGTAATAAATGCCACGCTTCCCAATTGGTTATCGTGTTCATGCAACGTGGTTTCAAAGCATTATGCTCCTGATAAGAATCAGGCCATCCGTCGCATGATATCATGTCATACGTTGTGCGGATTTCCTTTTAATTTAATGACATCTTACTACCCGTTTGCGACAGTAGTTGGTACGTCTGCCAACAAATCAGTTGGCAGCGCTTATCGCAATAATGCCTCACCCTCTTAGGCTATTTGGCTTGCGTCATAGATTTAATCGGCGACCAACCGATACTATGCCAACGTAGATCTTGACGCGTAAGCTCATATAGAATACGAGTCTTACGTTGCAATGCATACTAACTCAAATCAATGAGCAGGGTTGCTTCAGGCCTCATATCTTAAGCCAACGTCATAAATCCCTCAGTTACGTCATGCTTAGGTCGAGACTGTTCTCTTTGACCGGAGAGTACCGCTATCACTCTTATCGCCTGAGGCAATAAGTCGCGGGTCCCTCTTACTCGCATATTGACTATCAACTGCTGCGTTTGTGTGTCGGAGTAATCTCCTGTCCAATCAAACTATCCCGATAGTATCTGGAAAATGAACGTGGCTGAAAACAATGCGCTCGGCGGGAGTTACCTCCTTTCGATCTGGCAACATCGTTGCATCATCAAATAAGAATTACCGTAGTATGTATTCTTTCAATGAATCCGCTAAGCAATAGTTCTTGCTTATTCAATCGACGCGCGATTCTTATGATCCCTGCTAAAGGACATAAGACTGATTTCATGCGTGCCATGAATAGGTGTTATGCATGTCACGTGACTATACCGAGAGTAACTCCGTAACATGTATTCATTTAGCCTCTGCAAGTATCATTATTGCTGTTAGGGGAGAACCCCTAACACATCCGGCTTTAGTAATGGTGTCGCTGATTTTGTTATCGGTTCTTCCAGTTAATTCAACCGTATGCATCTGTTCAAGAATCTTATGCGGCAACTGATCCAGAATAAGCTTCTTCAACGCTGCTCCAGATACCTGAGCTTTGTCATTATATGTTTGAATTTGAGTAAACATATCTCTAATGCACCCGTCGTATTTGACTTTCTCCAAATTTGCATATGCTTCGTCCTTAGCTTCCTGATCTTCAAAACGAACCTTCAGGGCTTGTACATATCCCATTAGCGATTTTGGATGAGTACCATTTAATGTTCCTTTTAGCCACTGAATATGCCACGAAGCGGCATACCAATCCATTAAGGATCCAATCCAATCTATAGTTCATTCGTCTTTTGGAAACTTTTCAGGTTGGCCTTGTATGTATACTTGGATCAAAACCCACCAGGTATCGAAATCTTCTCCTGGTTTTCCTCCAAATTTCTTTGGTTCCTTAATCTTAATTGGCTTTGCATATTGAAGTTCCTGAATCCTTCCCTGCCTTTGGCTTATTCTTGCATTCCTATTTCCATGCTCAGATGGTGGATCTGATCCTGGAGGTGGAGGATCTCCGGCATTACCGTTTCCTCCTCCAGCTGCTCCGTCTGCATTTCTGGCTGCTTCTCCGGCTGGTCCATCTGCATTTCCGGCTGCTCCTCTGGCATCTCTGGCTGCTTCACTTCCAGCTCCGTCTCTCATTCTTCCTAACCAGGTAGAGGCACTATCAGTATCTCGTAGACTGGAAACTGATGATTCTCTAGCGAAGTACCCTCTTCTTTCGGGAAGTACTCCAGAAGGTCCTGCTTGCACAAACGGGGTAACTCGTGGTACTTCGGGAACACTCTGTCTGAAATTCAAGCAAGAGGATTTGGAAACTTTATATTCCTCCATTGCCATGGTTAATTCAGTATTGACTTCCTGGACTCGCATGGTTTGCTCCTCCATTAAAACAGCATGGTCTCGTAACTCTTTTTTGTTAGGAACTTCTTTCAAGGATTTCGTAATACTGGCTAAAATTTTATTAACCGAATCAATCTTATTTGTTAATTCGGTCATTCCATCTTGTATTTTCCTATTGGTGTTTTGATGTGGCAACAGCTGAGTCGTATGACTAGTAATTCTCTTGCTCATGGCTTCCATTTCGGATTTCATTCCTTCGAACAAATCTGTGGCTTCCTCCACAATTTGATTATCTTGGGATTGTAAAATATGAATCCCGAACTGTGATTCTTTTAGCACCACTTGATGCATTTCCATCTGAGAAGATACTCCTGATACTTCAGAATGGATTTGCTGTCGTTCGGTTTGTATCCTAGTCTCAAGTAACTGAATATTATTTTTGACGGATTCGAAATCATCTTCAATGATTTCTTTTTGTTAGTTGCATGCTTGAATAACATGCATGACTTGCTGCGCAAGTTCCGACAATTGATTTTGCACTAAGTCGGTATTCACTTCTACCATTGCTACCTCTCCCTGTCCATCTTGTGCTTCCTTGGGTTCTTCGTGTGACTTTAGAAGCAAATACTCTCTTCGAGCTTCTTCTAACTGGTTCTGGTACTGCTGAACCCATACTGGCACCTCCCGAGAGGCCAGGGACCGAGGCTTCTCAATTCTCGAGCTGAGTAGCAACAACTCCTTGCTCGAGTATGTCAATCTCCTGCGTGGGATTAACGTTTTGTAACACCCTTCCGTAATCTGGTGAGAATGAAGGTATTGGTGTCGTTACGTCCACAGTAGTTGCTTCTATGTGTGGACAACCTGGTGTCGGGCAGTGTTCAATACAATATCATTCCAATACATACGAATTTCTATTAGCAACTCTGCCTATGTGATTATAATTGTAACACTCTGACAGAAGATCGCAACGTTGACAATTCACCGCAGGATTGATTATGTCGATATGGTAAAGTTGGCTGCATGCACAAATACAATTTTGTCTTCTGCAATGCTTTGGACAAGTCCTTTGTCCTAAGTAAATGCAGCAAAAATGATCCTTTCAATCTTTACACTCAGAACTCATGTATAACAATCATTCGAGGTCTTGGTGTAAGAATACGATATAAGTGTGGATCGGTTGGTAGTCGATACAGGTATGCTCCTGTATTATAAAATATTTGGTATATCCGTAACTGTTCTTCAGTCATAAATCCTTGTCTTCAGATACAGCGTAGAGTACTACTATAAATATTATACTGTTACGGGGGTTCTTAATCCCAATAATCAATACAACATTTATTGAATTTAAGTACAACCGCCTATCTAAGAAACTCTTTCTTTCCTCGTCTTATCCTAAGACTCAACCTCTTGCACCTGTGTTGCAAGAGCGACCAATCTATACCGATACCAAAGCCCATCGCTGTTACGGGGGTGCTTATCCCTAAGTAACTGTACTTACTTATATCCTAAGATACTTATAAGCAATTACCAGGTACACGGCCGTAGATCCTATCGTATTTCGTTTAATCGCTAATTCCTAGTATCCAGATACAATGTAAGAGTATCCTTGGAAATAGCTTGTAATCGGTTTCTCTGTTTATTGGTTAAAGGTTTAACCGGAATCTTTCCTGATCTTGTACGTGACAACGCACAGGGCTTTTTCTTAAAAGCTCTCCTTTCTTTCCGGGACTGTCCAATAAACTCCTTAGTCTTTTGGATAACCGTAGTAGCTCGGTCCAACTGGGCTTGACTACTTTCGGTCTCTAAATCCTCGCTATCTTTGTTAATCTGAAGTATCCTACTCGGATGGATACCACTCTCTAGGATTGTATCGTCAAGATTTTTCGATATCGAAGTCGTCAGGTTCTTGCTCGTGGATAACTGATCCTCCTTCGATATCAACCGGCTCGCCTCAATTCGAACTCTCAAATTATCGATATGCGTAGCTAGTCCTTCCGAAAGTCCAATGACGGAAGATATCCACCAAACACTCTGCGCTATAAAAATATAACGATTATCTCTGGCGTAGCAGATGATCTTCTCTAATGCATAAACTATAACGTCGTTGTCGTTTTCGAAAGTAATTGTCATGAGGTAATACTTAACGGTGCGGGGCTGCCGCTACACAAAGCTAATAAATTTTATAACAATAGATATAGGTATAGGTATCATAAAAACTTAATAATAAATAACGGTTTTCTTCCGCTGGTAGGTATCGCTGATTGTTTCGCTGCTAGAGCTTGTCCTTCTCATTGTCGGAACAATGTGATCTCTTTTATAGAAACTTCTTCGGGATGTTACGCATGCGCACCCATTCTTCATTTCCATGATTTTGATAGCAACGTGCTTTTGCGTCTTACATTCATTATCGTCCGCATGCATACTAAGGCAAGTCGGCACTCATTATCGTCCGCATGCATACTAAAGCAAGTCGGCACTTGAATGCGCTTAGTAGAGATTGCCACGAATCCCCAAGGTTATCGTGTTCATGCAGGTGAGGTATTAAAGCGTTACGCTCCTGACTCTTATCAGGTCCACACCCGCAAGATATCATATATCAGATCATAACTTCAACTTGGACATCTCACTCTCGTATGGTTCAGTAATCGGAAACGCAATGCCAACATAGTGACTTGCACCTTTTTGCTAATCAATACTGTTGTATGATTGCATCATAGGTTTACGTGGCGGACAACCACAACTATGCCGATATAGATTAAATTACACGCACGTAGCGTTGCAGTTGCCATTCCGTCACAATTCAATGTGCGGGGATGCTTCGACCTCATATCAACAGTCATGTAATAATCTTTCAATCACGTCACTGCTTAGGCCGGGACAATTCCCTTTCGCCGGGGAGTGCCCAGTGCTCCGAAGTCACATAAGACGACGGTCTTAAGATCCCACGTAATAGCTTGCAACTATCGATTGCTGTGTCTGCAGGTCGAGGTATTCCTCAGTATGATCAGACATAATCACCCTAACGTCAGGTGTAAATCTGGTTGAAAATAACACGCTCGGCCGGGTTGTATACCCATTCGATCTGGCAGTGTTATTGCATCATCAAATCAGCTGCCGCAGCAATTTGCTTTCAATGAATCCGCTAAGCCTTAACTTATCCAATCAAGACGAGTACCACTCATACCCCGCTAAAGGTAATCGTGACCGTAAAAGTTTTGAGGATGCCCAGGGTAGTCGTTTTGCATGTCAGGTGGCCCGAAGGTTATGTCCTGACAAGTACCCCTTAATTGGTTATCTCAAGTACGTATACTCTGTTAGAGGGAAACCCCTAACAATCGCTTCAGTAAATAGAAATTCTACCTCGCCATCGAATAACCACTCCTCGGAAAATTCCTCGAATGGTACTGTGCCAGTGTTCAGATATCTCAGCACCAGGCAATTGACATTCTTGAGTTCGCAAAAACGAAAAACCACCCGGTATGTGTGGGTTAAATAGTGCTTTTCCAAACTGAATAGAAAGTTGCCAAAATGTTCAACAACTTGTTGCAGTGCATACTCGGATTGTGTCAACCTGTGTGCAGGCATAAAAGGCGTAATCACAAAGATGGATAAGAGAAGCAATTGTAGAATTTGATAGATAGAATTCTTAATGATATTTTAAGATCGTCTTCGGTGTTCTGAATGTTGACTGTGGATAGCTGCTTGAGCTTGTTCTTCTCATTGCCGGAACAATGCCATCTCTTTATAGTCGTCTTCGAGGGTTTGTACACCCATACTTCAACGCCATGACTACAAGACTCATGATAGCGTTATTGCGATCGCGTCATGCCACACAAGCATGCGCCCGGTAGTAATCGCCACGCATCCCAATAGCTTATCGTGTTCATGCAATGTGGTTTCAAAGCATTACGCTCCTGATAAGAATCAGGCCATCCATCGCACGATATCATGTCAGACAATGAGTCAGATGAAACTTGAATTTAGACATCTTACTACCCGTTTGCGACAGTAGTTGGAACATCTGCCATCCAAATAGTTGGCAGCACTTATTGCAAATTAATGCCTCACCTTAAAGGCTATTTGGCTTGCGTCATGGATTTAATCGGCGACCAACCAATACTATGCCAACGTAGAACTTGACGCTTCGGCTCGTATCAAATACGAGTTTGACGTTGCAATGCATTCGAACTCAAACCCATGAGCAGGGTTGCTTCAGACCTCTTATCTTCAGCCAATGTCATGATTCCCTCAGTCACGTCATATTTAGGCTGAGACCACTCTCTTTGGCCAGGGAGTACCCTGGTGGTTCTTATCACCTGAGGCGATAAGCCAGAAATCCCACATACTTGCATATTGACTATCAACTGCTGTGTTTGTGTGTCGGAGTGATCTCCTGTCCAATCAAACTATCGCGCTAGTATCTAGGATATGAACATGGTCGAAAACAATGCTTTTGGCTGATGTAACATCTTTCGATCTGGCAGCATTGTTGTGTCATCAGATAAGGATTACCGTAGTATGTATCCTTTCAATGAATTCACAAACCAACCATACTTGCTTATTTGATCAACACACGACTTTTATGTATCCCCGCTAAGGGATATAAGACTGGTTTACACACGACGGCGAGAATAGGTATTATGCATATCACGTGACTAGACCGAGAGTAACTCCGTGATATGTATTCATCTCCTATCACAAGTACCATTATCGCTGTTAAGGGAGAACCCCTAACAATTGCATTCTATTCCAGAAAGATGGATAAAGCAGAGATCAATTATGATATCCATGATAAGGAACTACTTGCAATAGTAGCCCCATTGAAGAAATGGAGACGTTACCTCGAGGGAGCCCACCATCAGATTTAGATCTACACAGACCATAAAAATCTCGAATATGTTACTACTACAAAGATCTTGAATAGACGACAGGCAAGATGAGCACAAGAGCTGGCAGGCTATGATTTCAAAATATTTTATCGTCGAGGAAGTGCAAATGGAAAACCTGATGCATTATCTAGGCATTCGGAGTATCACCCAAAAAAGGAGGGAGGTAGCATTGAAGAAAACAAAAATCAACCTATCCACCAAGTCCTCAGACCAGACCACCTTATGTCAGTTGAGGGAGATTATGTTTGGACGTCAGAAGCTAGAGCTAAGGACCCCCCAATAATGGTTTTGTCTCTCCAGTCAAGAGTGGAACCAATTATCCTTTCATCCCGAATATTGACAGCCATACCTGTGGTCAAATTCGATAAACATATGTACCAGAATGTAATCTTAACTGGTCAAGATGACAAAGATTGGCTCAAGGCATATGACAAGGCGTTGGAAGGAAAGGCAGACGCAGATGTCACACTTGAAGATGAAGTCCTTTGGTACAAGGGAAGGCTATGGGTTCCCGATAGTGTGGATCTCAGAAAGGTGATTCTACAGGAAGAACATGACTCTAAAGTAGCTGGTCACATGGGCCAGGAAAAGATGATTGAACTTGTACAGAGTAACTTCTTTTGGCCTCAGATGGATCAATGGATTGAAGACTATGTTCATTCATGTCCTGATTGCCAAAAGAATAAGGCAGCGCGTCATGCACATTATGGACTACTGCAGCCACTGGAGCTAGCATACAGACCTTGGGATGAAGTATCCATGGATTTTATTGTGGACCTGCCAGTATCAAATGGGTGCTCATCCATATGGGTGGTAGTTGACCGCTTCACAAAGATGTCACACTTTATTCCCCTCAAGCACGGAGAAAAAAAGGCACCAGATTTGGTTCACATATTCCTAAGGGAGATATGGAGACACCATGGAATACCATCAACAATTACCTCGGACAGAGACACAAGGTTTACATCCACTATTTGGAAGGGTATTGTGGACACATTGGGAATCAGGTCCAAGATGTCATCACCCTTTCATCCACAAACCGATGGACAAACGGAAAGAATAAACCAAACATTGGATTGTTACCTCCGAAACTACTGCAATTATGAACCGGATAACTGGGAAGAAATGTTTGCCAATCGCAGAGTATGCTTACAATGACTGCCTCCATTCAACAGTTAAGATGACACCATTGTTCGCGAACTATGGTTATCACCCTCGAACAAATTGGCCAACCACAGAACCCTCGCAGAATCCTACTTCTCAGAACTACATTCAATGGATGACGAGTGTTCATCAGCTCTGTCGTCAGGGACTCGAGAGAGCCAGTGAAATAATGAGAAAGTACCACGATAGGAAAGCTAAACCTGCACCAGTATACCAACCAGGCGATTGTTATGGGGGTTCTTAGTCCCAATGATCAATACAATATTTATTGAACTAAGTACAACCGCCTATCTAAGATACTCTTTCTTTCCTCGTCTTATCCTAAAACTCAACCTCTTACACCTGTGTTGCAAGAACGACCAATCTGAATCGATGGCAAAGTCCATCGCCTCGATAGATGTAAATTACACCTCCCTGTCAAACAACCACTCCTCGGAAAATTCCTCGATTGGCAGTGTGCCGGTATTCAAATATCTCAGCACCATGTAATCGATACCTTCGAGTTCACAGAAACAAAACATCACTCGGTAAGTGTGGGTTAAATGATACTCTTCAAAATGGAAGAGAAGATTGCCGAAAGTCTCGACAACTTGTTGCAGTGCATACTCGGATTGTGTCAACCTGTATCCAGGCATAAAATGCGTAATCATGTAAGTGTATATGAGTAGATGAAGTAATGATGAATATTTTTAATAGATAGAAATCTTAATAATATTTTAAGGTTGTCTTCTGTGTTCTGAATGTTGACTGTGGATTGCTGGTTGAGCTTGTTCTTCTCATTGCCGGAACAATGTCATCCCTTTATAGATGTCTTCGAGGGTTTGTACGCCCATACTTCAACACTATGACTACAAAGCTCATGATAGCGTTATCGCGGTCGCGTCATGAAACAATCATGCACCCGGTGATAACATGCCACACATCCCAGTTGGTTATCGTGTTCATGCAATATGGTTTCAAAGAATTACGCTCCTGATAAGAATCAGGCCATCTATCGCATGATATCATGTCAGACAGTGTGTCAGACGAAACTTGATCTTACACATCTTACTACCCGTTTGCAACAGTAGTTGGAACGTCTGCCAACAAATTAGTTGGCAGCGCTTATCGCAAATTAATGCCTCGCCTTAAAGGTTATATGGCTTGCGTCATTGTGTAGGTGGACGACTCAGGTCATGTTAAGGTGCGGCTCTGTTGCATTAGGTGCGGCTCTGTGGCATTAGTGCGGCTCTGCGGGAGACTCGCGTATTAGTTAGTTCTACCGAGATTTCAGCTCGATCATCAATAACATTCACTTCTATACATACGGAGAGGCTATTTGCCCACATTGGTCGCAACACTCGACTTCTGACGGTGTCACAAATATCAGAAGCGATCTAAATACAACGCATAATGGCGGATTCACATGGTTTATCTTCAAACCAGTGGACTGCCGGCGGCTCGGAGGCATCGCAGGAGTCTTCCGACTTCGCGGCCCTTCCTGCTACGCAGGACATGCACGACACGCACAATGTCAGTTTTACCAACAAAATCGACAAAGCCAAGTCAATCAGGTTTAGCAGTAGGTTTAAAACCTCAACCACCGTGGGCTTCTAACCTACAGAACTTCGCACAACAGAATACATCACAAACCGAATGAAGATCATCGATGACGGCCCTGGGGTCTTGTCTTACCAGGCAATCGACTGGATCAGGGCTACGGAGGACGTCCAATTGGAGATCCTTGATGCTAACCTCTCCGAGAGCCTTGAACAAGCCGAGAAATTCACTAAGATTTGCAACCTCAATGAGAGCTTGCCCGTTAAAGTCAAGGACATGGAGGCGACTGAGCCCATCCGAGACGGCCCGAGCAGGGAATTAGCGGCCGCTTAATAGGAAATTGAGGAGTTGGAGGAAGACCTCCGGTTCGAGAAACGTCAATCTGCCAAGTTGGAGAGACGGCTCGACAAGTGCAAGTCGGAGCCAGAGACAACAGAGCAGACAGACATCGCACAGCTCCAGCTGGAGAAGGACATGCTGCTGCACCAAGTCATAAATCTCTCATCAGAGAAGAGCAGCCTAGAATCTGAATTGAGAGCGTTCGAACGCATCATCCAACGACTGACGACTCACCGAGTACATGCAACTCCGGCACCGAACCCCTTCCAACCGCCTCCAGGCCTATTCAGGTTCAGTGGCTGCTCTGAACCGACCTCTAGCCTATTCAGGATCCGTGGCTCTGCTGAGCCAACCTCTGGCTCGTCTGGAAGCCGTCGCTTCTCTGTAAAGTTATCTAACCTTCCGACGTATGAGCGCAAACAAACCTTGGACAATGTCACCGCCTTCCTTTTTGCTTTGGAGCGACACTTCAAGAATGCAGCCCAGGCCATTGGATGGGTCGGCATGACAGGCTGGGGAGAATGAGCAGTGCTACAATTGAAAGGCGACGCAGCAGTCTGGGCCATGCACCGCTTCCCAATAAGTGCACCCATCGAATGGTCCACCTTTTGCACAGAGTTGAAAGCTAAGTTTATTCCGTCCAATGCCTTGGACCTGGTCAAACGCGGATGGGAATAACTGAGATTACAGAAGGGAGAACGCGTCACAGAGTTTAGCGAGCATTTCCGTCGCCTTCGTTCGAAATTGGACCCATACCAGCCTATGCCTGCCAAAATATTAGCTGACGCTTATGGATATAAGCTCGAAATGGGCAACCAGGGAGTTTATAAAGACTTCGTTCGTTATATTGGTATGCGCGATAGGACTCCAACCCTCGAACAGCGCATGGAACACCTCGCCGCACTGGACGCGTCTCTCAACCAGTCTCAATCTGGAAGTGGCCCCAACACTACCACAACTATGAAAGCTTCAGCTAGGAAGATGGACTCCAAGAGAGGTGGTACAACTGGCACAGTTGGCCTGGCCAAAGACGACGGCTTGACCTGCTATAACTGTGGCCAGGTGAGTCATATCTCTCGCAATTACCCAAACCGCGACTTGATGAAGAAGCTACTCGAACAAGCTTTGGTCAGCAAAGATGCCCCATGAGCCAAGTCTGGACGCCCCCGTAAAGATAAGAAACGGGGAGGTGCACTAACCGGTAGAAAGGAGAGTGGGCGGCTTGCAGAGGAAAAGGAGGCTAAGCAGGAGATCGACAGTGAGGCGGAGAGCGAGTTGGAGAGCCTCTCAGACTCGGACTCTGAAGCGGGAAAAGGCAAAGGAGGTCAGTAGCTGCGGCTGTACCTCCCATAAAAACACCATCATGTACGGTATCGTCAAA
>Ga0307512_10006610_pt1 | contig 11705 bp, 18 predicted proteins | sample 14_EM_MG_FD_200267 | JGI IMG/M metagenome (GOLD analysis project Ga0307512, IMG submission 200267) | Populus trichocarpa ectomycorrhiza microbial communities from riparian zone in the Pacific Northwest, United States - 14_EM | ecosystem: Host-associated > Plants > Roots > Unclassified | place... | reverse complement strand
TTGTTGCAATATCTCACTCGCACTGCTTAGTCATGCAGAATCACGTCGTATTTGATACCACCACATCAAGACCTCATTGTTTCCATCTATTATACCTAATATCGCCACGATCCAGCAGGGTCGCATGCGATCAATGAATCATCATCATCCATCTATTATATCGACAGGGACTGACCGAGTGATAGCTGTGCTCGCTGCCATTATTACAACTCCCACGAGCTCTCCCGCCGCCCCAGCCACTGGGTAATTCTATCAGCGCATACGCGTGCTGCCCATGGGTACTCTCCAACCATCCCCATCATTGCCGCACCAGCCCCCACCTTATTTACGCGTGATATATACCGTAGAGCGTTTCATCCCAGTTTAGTCGACTGGTCCATCCCGTGCGCAGTCCTGGGGATTCCTCGGACGGGACGGATTAGGCCAGGCCACATACTCCTCGAAACCAGTACAAACTCAGTCTATCTAGCCAACCATCCACCTCAATGAGCTTCACTATACACAACATTCTCGCAACACCTCTCCTAGAAGAAATAGAACTTTTTATTTTTTAGCGATTGGTTGCCTGGGATCGATTAACTATTGTAAAGCTGCCCGTAGCTGAACACTCGTTGGGCAGATTAATGCCTTCTAGGGAAAGCGATTGACACTGCGCCTTGTTGGTCGTCAATAGTATGCCAACCGCACGTGATATAGAACTCTGGTCCGTTCAATCGACCATTTTACATCTGCTGTGCTAGCCAAACGTATCTTCGGCAGTAGCGCTCATATCACCGCCCTTCAGTCTGTAGTCATTCCCCAGGTGGGTGAGGGTGCTTATGGCTCGCAAACACGGCCGTCGTCTCCATCCGGACCCCCCACCCGCGCATATTCAGTCCCAAGTCCCTATCTCCGCTGCTCAGCCTCCACCCGTACCCCCTCCCCTCACCTCTTCCTGCTCCTCAGTCAGTAGTCATTCACCGGGGTGACTAGGGCGGCCAAGGCTCGCAAGCTTGCGCTCCCCTCCGAAGGCGAGATGGAGAGACGAAGAATCAACCCAACCCAACCCACACGACGACCAGGGTTCATCCGTCCGGGGGATATCGGACCTCGCACGCACGACAGCTCTCCACATTGTCGAATGGAAAAGTGTAGTGTGCTGCGGAAAGGATCAGGCCAAAGAAGGTCTCGGTACTCTCACTTTGCGCTTCGGATTCCAGCATTCCTGTTGGGCTGTTGACGCGGTGTATGTACGGACTTCTTTGGTCCGTACGCTAACTGTCTACTCCCTCGCCGCCGAGTGCTGGTGGTGGGCAGTTAGACACCCGACGGCTCAGCCCGCCGACTGACTGGCTGGCCGGACCAAACGCTGGGCTGGGCTGTTGTACTGCAGTCCGGGCAGGTGGATCGGTGCCAGTAGTGGTGATCGCGATGGCATCATCCCCACATCCAGTCCTGGGGCGCGGAGACGGGGCTTCCCCCAGTGCGGGGGCTGTTCGTCTGGCCATCACGCATCCCAAATCGATGGGTGGACGACGCCCGGCAGCACTCGGCCCCATCTGTCGACGTGCAAGACCGTCGTGTAGGGCTCAGGAGCTTACTCCGCGGATGTCCACGCCGCCACGGGGGTCTGGCCCAGCATGGGAAGAAGCGCACACGCATCTACCACCACCCAGACGTTTCTGCTGCGATGGTTACGGTATGGTAAACATGTCCAGGCTCGGGCCCGCACCCTCGCGAAGGCGGAGCTACTCCACCCGCCAACCCCGCCCCGCCCCACTCTCGTCCATGCCACTGCCTCGGGTCTCCTCAGCGGACGCAGCCGCCCGTCCGTACGCCCGGTGGCCGATGGGCAGCCCGCGAGGCACATGGCTGGCAGGTGTGCGTCCTGCAGCTGCACACGCAGAGGGCATCACTCTGGCGCTCGACGGCCGTGTTTCCGATTCTGCACGAAAACGGTTTTGTCTGCAGCCGGCCTGGCTTGTCGCTGCTCGGATCCGCACCCGATTCGGGCCCCCGAGCAATGTGTTACATAACCGCAGAAGAGTGAGTCGGGGTTCAGATATCAGCCACCAGACAGCATCACCGCACCAGCGAGGGCGAGCGGGTTTCGGACGCGCGTTCTTTTCGCACAAGAACACCTCCAGATGGCGAGACTCGGTCCAGCAAGATATTTCGCAAGCCCAGCCTGCCTCCTCGTCTCCATCCGGCACTTTCCATCCCATTTTCCAAGCACTGGATATTCTCAGCCTAGATGGGGACGGAGGCGGCGCCGATCGCATCGCGCCATTGCAAAATCGACGCCGGAAAAAGCCTGCTGCGCTTCGACTATCGCGATCCCGGATCAGCTGGGAATATGTACCTCTATGTACCTCTGTGTAGCTCTCCAGAGTACTTCCTCGCAGCTCGGCCACACCGGTTCGGGGCAGGATCAGACGTGTCCACGGTGCCACTCCAACCACATATTTTGCTTCCACCACACCTGCTCAGGGCCCAGATCATTCTTCTGGTCGAAGGGGCAGGGGCAGAAGCAAGTTTCCTGCTTGTCGACTGGATACCAATACAGGCTGAAGAGCATCAATACAGGCTGAAGAACGCACCGAGCGGCACCGGAGCATAGTGGAGTCAACGACCATCTCGAAGCGACGGCGACAGTGTCGCACCGTAGCGCTGGATCGGGAGATGCTGCACCCACCACATTTCGCTGCGCGGGTACGTAATGAGGGAGTCAGCCAACGCTGCACGACAGGAGTTCCGGCAAGCGGGTGGGAGGTGGGGTGGGGTGGGGCGCGAAAAGCGAACAGCGAAACGATGTCGAATTCCTGTCTTTGCTCTCCCTCCCTCTCCCCGATTCGGGTGTTTCTCGGGGCGATGCCCAAGCGCGGCGAACACGATCGACAGTGTTCCCAGTCCGCTTCGGGATAAAAAAAAATCTTGCGCTTGGAGCCGGACGATCCGCCAACAACGATGACAACGGACGGTGATCCAGGGTCTGCTGTCGACACAGCCGATCACTCAACTTCTATTCGGGCGACAATGCACGTTTTTCTGTCCATCGGCCCGCCCTGTACACGGATCGGCACGACCGGCAGGGAACGAGCGCTGGTGTGCGAAGGATCGTACGGTGCGCAAGCTGCCGATCTCCCAGAGCCGGGGGCGATCGAAAGAAGCCCACCCTCTTCTCCCTTCCGCAGCGAGTCCGGCTTTTTGGACGTTGCGTGAGGGCTCAGCAGGCCGGGGCGGAAGTTGGATGCTCTGGCGAGCCCGCCCCCAACGTCATGGCGGGCGTCATGCCACGAATCGAAGCCGTCGGCGGTTCGAGATTTTCGGCGGCGATTACTACGGAGAATGCTCGGCAATCAGTGGGGCGGTTTCCGCATGCGTGCGACAGCTTGTCTTCGCTGCCTTATTTCTTGGCTCGGATCCTGCCGCCTCTCCCAAGGCCGCGCACGGATTGGTCCAGGCCAGCACGCCGCCATCCGTATCAGGATGCACATGGAACATCACTCGATCTCGTCAAATTTTATGCCGATCTCCCGTGATCTACTAACAACTATGTAGCAGCCGTCAAGCGGGCAGGATATCCTTTTACTTTGCCCTCGTCGCGTCGTAGTATACCAACCTCCGAGTGGATCTGTCGCTTAACAGACCTCTCATCCGGGGGCGTTGCCGCCCTCTGCGAGTGTAACGACGCGACTCCAGAACTACGACGGGATGGCGATGCACTGTTAATCACTCGTTGGGCACTGCACGAGCACGGACGACAGTCACGAAGAGCGATCGCAGTAGCAGCAGCAGCAGTGTTGGTCTGGGAACGATCCGGTCCGGTCACGATCTCCCGCTGGATGTGGCCGTCGCTTTTCCCGTCCATGGACATGTCACCCCGTCGCGAGCGAGCGGGCGGGCGGACGAACGAACAGACAGACATGTTGGCGGACAGCATTTCGGCCTCGATCTTGATCCTCCCTCGAGCCATCCGTTGCTGTCCGTCCACCTCGGAGTCCACCGCATCACCGAGTCCCGTTCGACGCACCAGCCCCCGTGTCGTCCACCCAGCCACCCCCGCCCCAATCCCGCCCCCCAGCCTTCCTCCGTTCACCCCGTATCACCCAGCAGTATCACCGACCCTTCCAAAAAAAAGCCAACGAGCGATCCCCCTCCTTACTCTTCGGTTGTCCGTCCGGTGGGCCTTGTCCACGGGTGGTGTACGAGACGGAGAAACGACACCGTGTTCGAGTCGGACGGGTCCGAGTGAGCCAGTGTGTCGGGCTATTCGTCACATGGGTCGGTCGCCGCGGTCGGAAGATTTCGGACACATGGCTCGGCTGAAGCGGGGCGGGGCTGGTGCGTGTGGCTGGTGTGTGGGTGGGGGCGTTGCAGCGATTATCATGGGAGGCGAAATCCAGCTTTCTCTCTCCAGCCGTCGAGAGAAAGAGAGGAAGGAAACATTTCAAACCGGGCGATGAACCAGTGGTATTCTTATAGCTACTACACACCCCCTCTGCTGCTGTCCCCCCTCCCGCGCAGTTCACTTGCACAGCGAGGCCGTCGAGGGCCGGAAGGGATGCTTTGTCTCTCGAAACGGAGGAGGGAATCGAGGATTTCTATAGACATCGTGGGATCGGGCGCGACGGATCGGTGGGAAACCACCAGTCGGCGGCAAACTGCGGGTGGATGTGATGTGATGCGGTTAGCACTGCCCCACCTCCACCCCCACCTCCCCCAGCGATGAAACAGAACTAAACAAACTCAGCTCAGCCGGACACTCTTCTCGTCCACAGGGCGCAGCACGTGAGCCGCCTCCATCTCCATCTCTCCCCCGCGCGCATCTCATCACGGCGCTCCATCTCCATCTCTACGTGCTCACTCGCCTCCTCTTCGTCCATCCGGCTGGGTAGCATACGCACATGGTCCGCGATTCCCCTCGTCGCCAACGACAGCTATAGCTAACCCCACCGGCCGAGAAAGGAAAGAAGAGCAAAAAAAACCCCCCAGACCTCCCGCGCGAAATAGCTGTCTATATCACATCCCATCCATCCGTCCTCCATCCTCCCTCGCCGCGGAGCCGGCTGCTGCTCCCACCGCACACCCCAGACAGAAACATCCTCCGCTCCTGGCCACCGCATGAGGAGAAAGAAAAAAAAAAAAAACATGCGTACGCAACAGCAAAATCCCTCCCCTCGCAACCAAGCCAGCCCAATACCGAGAAGCAATATGGACACGCACGGCAGCTGCTGGGTAAGCCCCGGAGGGGTTGCAAACGAAACAAAACGAGGAGGGAAAAAAGGAAAAAAGAAGAAAAAAAAAAGAAAAAAAAAGGAGTTATTTGGTATCTACAACTGAGTCAGCAACACGTTGAACTACATGTCATATGCACTCGACACGGACGACTGGCTGGATGGCTGGCTGGAGATAACGACTAACGGCCGGCGGCAGCCCCGACCACACCAGATCCGATCAGATCCGGGGAAAGATGCAGGCAGCATCGCCTCGACAGCAACGGACGAGATGTGTGTACGATATAAACATTCGTAGGAATGGCGCACACTATGAATGATACTCTACATCGCTACATAGGTACGTACCTGCTGGTCGCGGCGCTGGCGCACCAACCCCCCTCCGAATCTCGAAAATAGTCCGCCCAAACTACATGGCCGACCACCGCTCGCTCCGGTAGCACCCGAAATGTGTAGATAGCGCAGGCGCGCTAGAGCGGAGTCGGTGGTAGGCCTGGAGTGTGTGCTCGCTCGGTCTCGTTTGTTCTTGCAAGAAGGGAGGAAGAAAGAAAGAAAGAAAGAAAGAAAGAGAACGGACGGACAGCCGGACAGCCGGAGTAACGACTGGACTGCGACCGAGAGCCATATCATATCTATGTATGTTTTGGCGAACGACGGCAAGAGGCTAGAGTAGCAAGATAGCGGACGGCCGACTGATTGGCGCAGGGATCCGGTGGCAGCATCAGCAAACCAACGAACTACCTGGTGTGTGCTCGAGCTGTCACTCACCGTGCGCCGAGAAGGCGATCGTTTTCACCGCCGTCGAGATGTCGAGATGCAAGAACACAGGTCGGATGCTGGCTTTCCATCCATCCACTGGCTGCGCCGCTATTCGTCACCGTCAGATTACTCGATGAGGGAGGAAGGAAGGAGAGCGTGGGCAGCTGCGTATCTACCACTCTACTCGGCGCACGCACGATCAGGCAGGGGCGCAGAAAGTGGAGAGCGAACCGGACCGGACAGGACGGAGGCGCTCTGTATGCAACTATCTGGCGGCGAACCGCGCCGTGCGGACATCCACCGTTGCTACTTTTGTGTGTGTATATATGTACATATCTATGTCCGCCGGAGATATGCAAAATCCATATATCATCTCCGTTTCCCTTCCCCCCCCCGCCCGTCTTTCCAAACGGAGAACGGATGTGATGTGCTCTCTTCTTATCGGCTGCGGCTGGTTGGGCCAGGCCAGGCCGGGCCAGGCCAGGCCAGTTCCTCCGCCGTCTCGTTTCGTCTCGTGTCGTATCGTTTCGCTGACAGCCAGCAGAAGCCGTCACACCACTATCTACCTATCTAGCGCCCTCCGCCGTCATCACATGCAAAGAAAAAAGCAAGGAGAGTATGTAGGACGTGGAATAAAAAAAAACCCTTCTCCCCAGCCCAAACGGAACAGATGCCCACCCGCAGAAGATAACCGCAGGAGATAGACATCTCGCCCCAGGGCTGTGCGCGGCCGCCATCCGATACGAGCGGGTGCCGCATCGTGTGGCGGAGGGGGGGGGATCGCCACTCACGGCCAAGACGCACCCATGTCTCCTTCGAGTGCGAGCCCAAGTCTTGAAGCATCCGGGGATGCCGGATCCACAGCGTGCCGGGAGTTGGGGGGGGGGGGTGATGGCGGGGACTGCATCCGTGGTTGGTTACCGGCAGACGTGAAGGTGCTTGCGCTTGCTTTCCCTTCTCGCTCACTCCCCCCCGCAAGCTGCACTCTGCGAACTGCACATCCTGAGGTTGACGCACATGTGGAATTCTTCCTTGATGAGCGCACGTATGTACGTCCGCCGACGCGAAGTGCATGGCGCTGCATCATGTATGTACGTTATGTATGTGGTTTTTTTTTTCTTTCTCGCTCTTTCTTTGCCGCTGTGCGGAGAGGAAGGGAATGGAGGGTGTGGTGGACCTCGCCCGCTGTCGTTGCTCGCACCCTCGCCCACACGCATGCATACTTGCGTACGCCCGGACGGCTGGATGGCTGGATGGCTGGATGGCTGGATGGCTGGTCCAGTGGATAATGGCCGCTGCAGGCCGGACTGGCTGGCTGTCGCTGTGCTGCCTCCGGGATGGTTCGCGGGGCAGGACGAAAAGTGCGCGCAGCAGCAGGAGAGGATGCATGGAAGGGAGACGACCACCGTCATTCGACGCAGCAGCATGCAACGTCTCACACGTCTGCCCACCGAGCCAGCCAGCCAGCAGACCCGGCCCCGCCCAGCCCTGAGCCAGGGGGAGGGGCGGGAAGGAAGTCCAGCCGGCCCCGGAGAAGAAACAGACGAGGAGCCGTGAATGGGCGCCGGACAGCTCGCAGCAGCTGTGACACCGGTAGATCCGCACCGCCGAGCGCTCGATATCTGGAGGGAGATAAACCGGAAACAGGAGGGGACTCGCTGAGGCGGATCCTGACACACGCAGCACGTAAGCAGTGGGGAGAGAGCGCGGCCGTACATAAACACATACAGTGTGCCGGGATGTGTATCAGGAGGGGCGCACGCAAGCCCCAGTGATGGATAGATAGAGACCACCCGTGCATGGCGGGAATCTACCTTGTCTTTCCCGCCGCCCCAGTCAGTCGCCTATCTCGAAACGGGGGGGGCGGGGAGGGGACTGGGAGCGGGGAGCGGGGATATCTGCGCTCTGACTCGAGATCTCCCGGACAGGGTGCGGACAAGGAGGAGACGGGTACCTAGTCGTGACGGACACACACCAAGCTGCACAATACACATCTCGCACGCACACGTACACGATCGCCATGCAGCACGATGGTTTCATGCGCGCACGCAGCAGGCATCCCCGTCCCCGCCGAGAGAGGGAGCCCGCGGTAAAAAAAAACACTCGATGGCGGGGTAAGGAGCAGAGGCGGTGGTGGTGGTGGTGGTGGTTGGTAGTGGTGGAGTGTGCATATCGAGGGATATGTACGGCGCATACCATCTGTGTGGGCCGGTGGGCCAGATACGCTCCTCTCTCTCACTGCTGCGGAATCAGCAAGCGGTGCCGCCCTAGCCCGTGGCAGAGCAGAATAGAGTAGCCACATAGCACGTACCATGCCTAGTGTCCGTACATCCGCACGACGAGTTGCGCCTCTGTTTGCGGAGCGCTGCATGTAGATATCGGGTATCTCGAAACAAACCAGCGCTGTCCGTCCTCAATATATCCCAATCTCGCCGCCGACGGACGAGCTCCCCAGCACACAGCTGCTCCACCCACGCGCACACGCACGCCCCCGTGGGTTGTTCCCGGCGCAAACGGAATCGGAAGGATGGAACTGGGTGGGGTATGCCTGAGAAAGTCCGTCCGCTGCACTGTCCTCCCCCCTTTTTCCCAAGTAGAGACGATAAAAGAAGTAAATATATGTAAAAACAGCGCGTGTGTCCGAGTATGTCCGAGTAGTAGTGCTTGAAGTGCCACACGGATCGACTGCAGGAACCGAGAGAGAGAGAGAGAGGGTGGGGGGGGGGAGAATCGGCTCCAACACCCTTCTCTCCTCCTCGAGACAAAGCCCAGTCCTCTGGAGAAAGGAGAGCACAGACTGAAGGGAGGGAGATCCCCGCCACTGGCTTCCGTTCGTCCCGTTCTCTGGCAGCGTGAGGCCATAGTTAGCGCTGGTGAAGTGAGCGAGTGATGGGCCATGAACTCACATGTCGCACGCCTTATCTCGCCCAACCGCCTCCGTCTCGCTGGTTACCGGCCAGCGCGAGAAACACATCATAAATCCGTACGTGCGTACGTGCTCCCGCAGCCCCGAGACCCTCCCTCCCCTCTCCACAGTCCCTTTCCGTCCGTGCCTGCGTCCGAAGAGGGGGCGGCGGGGCTTGGGAGAGGGAAAATCGCCGCGAAATGGATTTCCGTCTCTCTCTCTGTGGCTGCCGGAAGCTTTTTTTTTTTTTGTTTATTCATTATACTCGTATGCGACCTATGGCTGCCGGAAGCGCGGCTCCGGGAGGAGGACGGATATGTATGTAGAATGGCTGAAAAATAAATGATATCTTGTGGGGCGTTTGTAGAGGGAGAAACATCCGACATGTGATGATGCATGCACGCATAACACCGGGAGGGGAGGATGGAAGGGAGAGGGGATGGCGGCAGGTGGAGGAGAGAATCAGACGCAGCTGGGCGAACCACGGCGCAGCCCGAGATCGCACGTACGCATGCGTGCGGCAGGTTACGGTACGGCGGGCCACCAGCCACACGCGTGCCCCTGGCCGTGGCAAATGCCGAGCGTGCACGCCACACGTCGCGCGAGCATCCGTGCAGCCACGCACCAGCCGCACCCCGTCATGTCTCGCATCACGCCCCCCGCAGCGCCAGTGGCGCACGGACGTGGGGGGGGGATGGCGCGGATCGCCGTGACATCATCCATCGCTGCATGGCACGTGCGCGCAGCACTCAGGGCTCAGGGCTCAGCACTCAGCATTCAGGGCTCAGCCCTCCACCCTCCGCCCCGCGGCTACATACACAGCATCCGCATCGTCACCACCGCCGCCGCCGCGCCCCTTGTCCGCGGAACATCCGTCGGCGAAGTCGAGCTCAGACCATCCTCGCGCCCCCTCCCTGTCTGCTGCTGCTCAGATCTGGAGACACCTCGACCATGGCCACGAAAATGAGACATGTTGCACGCATCTGAGACCCGGCCTCCCCTCCCCTCCCCCCCCGTTCCCCGAGCTGCTCCCCCACGTGCGCGCGACGCGGCAGCGGCGGGGGACGGACGGAGGGCGGGGCTGCTCGGCCGTCACCTGACCTGTGCCTGGACGAGCGCCCGGGTGCGACGAGTGGCACGCCGCACAACCGCGGAAGAAGCAGCGTGAGATCATCACGACCACGACCACCACCACCCTCCTGTCGGCTTGCTGCCCCTGTCCGTCGAGTGAGGGCCGGGTTCCGCTTCACCGCTCGCTCGCTCGCGCGGGGTCGACGCTGGCCGGCGGATCTCGAATTCGAGGACTTTTGCGCGTTCCTGGCGACAAAGCAAAAGCGCTCCCCCTCTCGTTCTCCACCGTATCGGGAAAGAAGAAAAGAAAAGAGAAAAAAACAAAGATCCGAAGAAAAAAAAGAATGTACTACCTATCCCTCGCCGGAAAAAGGAAAGGAACGACAAGTGTCAGCGTCAATGAGCCTGTCCGCTTTCGCCGGAGGAGAATTGGGGGGGGAAACAAACAGGAAAAACAAACGAGTCGGCGGAACGAACCCACACGCCAACGGATCCGGATGGCAGCGATGTGTGCTTCGAGCCCGGCGGAGGAGGCAGGCAGTCTGGGAACGCAGAGTGGGGCGATGAGCATGGGAGAAGACGAAGACGGAGACGGAGACGAAGAAGAAGAAGAAGGAGAAGAAGAAGAAAAGAAGCGCGCCAGGAGGATATCGGCAGAGGCACAGACAGGAACGGGGAAATACTTCGCATTCGCACTTCCCACTTCGCACTCCCCACTCCCCACTGGCATTCCCACTCGCGTCCAAAAAAACAAAAACAAAGCAACCAGCCAGCGCGGGAGACTCCGTGTGCAACCGGAACCCCACACTCTGATGGGGGGGGGCTTCAGGTGATTTTTTCAGCTGCGCGGGTTGACGATGCTCCACGATGCTCCACAGAGTCCGGAGGTATGTACATACATATCATACCTGTGTGGGTACGCATGCCCGCCGGCGGATTGCTGACTTCAACAGTGGTAGTTAGCGCTAGGGATGTGTAAGGCGGAGGGACCGGCACCTGCCTGCGTGGGTACCGCGACGGCCAAACCCCACAGCTGCGCGTGGGATGTCCACGTCCAAGTCCGCATCGAACGTATGCGCCCCACTCCAACAACGATCGTCCACGACAGCGTCCAGTCCCCCAACCTCAGCTCCCAACAATATTCACGTCTGTGCCTCCGCGTTGCTCTTTTTCCCGGCGTATCCCTCGAGACGGCCGGACACAGAAGGGGCCAGCGCCGACGTCGGCAGAAGCTGCGCTGGGGGGGGAGGCAGCTGCAGATTGCGTCGAGCCGACTGCTGCTGTTGCGGGTGCTGCAAACACCGAACCCGAGGGCGAGCGAGAAGCAGAAGCAGAAGCAAAAGCAAAAGCAAAAGCAAAAGCAAAAGCAAAAGCAAAAGCAGCAGCACCGGAAAGGGCAGTCCTACGGCGGAAGCACCAGCACCAGCACCAGCATCGTCAGCACGCTCCACCACGTCTCCGCGTCCGCGAGCGCATCCAGCCACTCAGCCCGCGCCATCCGTACGGGGGAGGACAGGTACCTGCCTGTCTGCCCGGACATCCCATGACATCCTCATCCCACATCTCGCCACGGCGAGCCAGGCATCGGCAACACAGCAGGCAGCACGCACGAGTGCCGGCAGCGGCAGCGACGACGAAGCAGGGCCCGCCATCGCCAGGCCCGCCGCGGCTTCCTTCCTCTTTCCGCTTCGGCGGCGGCGACGACGACGACAAGCAGCAGCAGCATCGTCACCACCGGGGTACTGAGCTACGTC
>Ga0307512_10006608_pt1 | contig 11706 bp, 7 predicted proteins | sample 14_EM_MG_FD_200267 | JGI IMG/M metagenome (GOLD analysis project Ga0307512, IMG submission 200267) | Populus trichocarpa ectomycorrhiza microbial communities from riparian zone in the Pacific Northwest, United States - 14_EM | ecosystem: Host-associated > Plants > Roots > Unclassified | place... | reverse complement strand
CGAAAAAAAAAGCGACAAAGCTCAGATCATAACCAACTCGATATAAAAAGATGAAATTATAAAAAACAAATGACGCAAACCAACCCGAGTGAGCATGTCAAATTTGCAACCCAGGTCATGAGATCAAATTAAACAAATAGAAAGAAAAAAAATGATGAAGCCCATTTCTGAACAAGTCCAATATTGTAGAAGGATAAAATTAAAAACAAATCAATTAATAATAAAAAGAACCGAAAAAAAAATAGCAAAGTGAGCAAGCCCACCAAACTCTCATGTGAATGAGATAACTCAATAAAAGGCAAACCTAAAATAACTCAATGCTTATGAACAAAGCAAAAAAAATATTAATTTAAAAAAAAACCCAAGTTAAACCGAGCCAACATGCCAAACCAATAGCCTAGGTGATGAGATCGGGATAACCGAATACAAAAGAAATTAAAAAAAAAATCATGAAGCCTAATTTAAAAAAAAAACCTCAATGTGGAAAGATGAAATTAAAAAAATAATGTAAAAAAAACCCTGAAAAAAAATGATGTTGACCTAGGTTAAGTTATCAACCCCGTGATTGGGGTCATGAAACCGAGACCACCCCATCGACAAAAAAACAAGGAGCCAAATTTCTTACCAACCCACATGTTGAACGATGAAAATGAAAAAAAAATCAATTTTACAAAAGAATTTAAAAAAATAGCAATTTAAAGAATGAGAATGAAAATTGAAATAAAAAAAAACGTTAGTACAACTTATATTTTTTGATTGAAGGATGAAAATAAAAAAAATCAATTTCATAAAAGGATCCAAAAAAAAAATATCAATTAAAAAAATAGGAACCCAATTTGAAAAATAAATAAGACATACTTTAATTTTTTGTGAAATGGTGAAATTGAAAAAACTTTAAGATTTTACAAAAAAACTTAGAACAAAAATTTAGCAATTAAAAAAAGGATCAAATCTGAAATAATAATAAAATGAAAGGACAATTCAAAAATTGTTATAGACCAACATGAATTTTAAGGAGAAGATAAAAAAAAAAAAAAACTCTTCTAGCAAAAAACTGTCTTGATATGGACGAAAATCACCGCTATAGATTGAAGGTAGCTATGCGTCATATCTGTAGTCACCGTGAAAGGCCGTGTTTAGCCACCAAAAAAGCTACACGCTATGCCAAAGTGTTAAGGCCTCTCAAATTTTTTCTGACTTGTGCGTTGCATGCACTAGCCAAATTTACATTAACCATTAACTAAACAAACTAAAAAAAAGACATAAATATTTGCTCTGATCAACCTAGACCCTAATGAGAAAAAAATTCAAGGAGATTAATACTTATTAAAGTTTTAAATTCGATTTCTAAAAATTTAATTGCTGAAAACCAATAAAATTAAATTTTATTTTATATAGTGGAGCGTCCACCAATAACAAAATATTATGGAGACACCTCGAGGCCCTCATTTATAGACAGACACAACAAATTAATTAATGATTAGAGATAGGATTCAGACCACTATCAATTTTGATTGTTCTGTGATTTATGTGCAGCAGACTTTTCTAAGACAAAATAGAAGCATCTTCATGATTTCATCAGATACTTCTGCATAGACCAGACAGTCACAAAGTCTGTAAAATTATAGATTCCACTGGTTTTTTTTTTTCACCATGATGTAATTACGGGTCGTTCTCAAAAACTATTTTTGTTTTTATTTTGTGATGATAAAATTAAAAGCTGCGATTTTAAGCCAAGAAATAAAAAATAATGTTTCAATTATTTTTATATGACTGTATAAAAAATAAAAGAATGATTAATTTGAGACAATAATATAAAAAATCAGCAATAAAAATTTTAAATTATAGATTTATTCTCATAAAAAATCTATAGAACTTCAAAAAGTCATTTCTAAGATCAAAACACACTTTAATTAATCTAAAAATTAAAAACCAAACCAAACCTTCTGAATTCTGAAATATTTTTTCTAAAATTATTAAAGATCAAAACCATCCTCATTGATTTTCTTTTATCAAAACAAACTCATTGACACCAATATTAGATTTATTTGTTGCTGGGTTGCGTCCAATTAAGAGCTTTTTCTCTCATTTTTCTTCTGTGTTCCTAACAAGTTTTTCTCTCCACTCTCAACTACTAATGAAAGAAATTTAAAAGAAATGAATTTTGTGACTAAAATATAAGCTTTGAAAAAACTAGGGACCTAAGTGTAGAAAAACATGCCCCTTGAATAGTAAAAACATAAAAAAAAAACCATTTTTTATGCTATTAATCTCGTATTTCTTTAGTTTTTGTTTTAAAATTGAACCTTATAATTTTATTTTATAATAACAATCTTTACGAAACATAGAAATAATTCTTGTCACAACGCAAACATAAGACCATACAGAACAAAATAAACCCTAATGCATTAAAAACATTCAAGCATGAGAAGGACAACAAAACAAAGAAAAATAGTTTAATGATGAATTAAAAAGAAATTAAGGATAAAAACTACCAACGATAACATGAACAGACAGATGTGAGGGACTGAACAGCTTAGTAACAGTAAAGTTACCAGTAATTTGTACTTGTCTTCTAAAATTTTTCTATTACATGACGAACATCGGTATCTACTATTGACTAGTAATCAGATGCGGCAACCTGAAACCAGCGTGCATGTATATAACCAAAAGCATGACATGCAACTTCACAAATCAAACTCCACCAAAATTCTACCTTTCATATATATCTTCATGGAGCAACATTTTCCACTTTTCGCAATCTTTTTAACCTTCCTTCTCTTTATCTTCATGGTATTGAGAATGAGGAAAAAGCCAGAAACCAACAAGTACTTGACTACAAATCCACCTCCAGGACCATGGAAGTTACCTCTTGTCGGAAACATTCACCAGGTAGCTGGCCATCAAATCCATCATCGCTTTACAGACTTGGCCAGGAAGTATGGACCAGTCATGCAAATTCTGCTCGGAGAGGTTCGTTTTGTTGTTATTTCCTCACGAGAAACAGCGAAAGAGGTGATGAAAACCAATGAAAACATCATTGTTGACAGACCTGATGGTGTCATCCCAAGAATCGTGTTTTACAACGGTAAAGCCATCTCTTTTACACCTTATGGAGAATATTGGAAGCAATTACGAAAAAGCTGCTCATCCAAGCTGCTTAGTCCACAATGTGTAAGGTCACTCAGATCAACCATGGAAGAAGAGGTATCGGATTTTGTTACATCAATTTCTTCGAAAGAAGGATCACCTATCAACCTTAGTAAAATGCTCTTTACATTAACGTTTGGATTAATTTCAAGAGTGATCTTGGGTAAGAAAGGCAAAAACCAAGCGCTGCTTTCAAGTATAGAAGAACGGAAACAAGGGGGAGCAGGTTTTGATGTTGCAGATATATTTCCTTCTTTTAAATTGTTTCACTCACTTGGCTGGGCAAGGTCAAAATTCGTGAGGCAACATCAAGAGATAGGTGAGATGCTTGAAACCATTATAAATGAACGCAGAGCCAGCAAAATCAGGACAAAGACCAGTGAGCATGAAATAGAAGAGGATTTTTTAGATGTTCTCGCGAATATGCAACACTCAGGAAATCTCGAATTCACAAATGACAATATCAAAGCAATCCTTCTGGTTAGTATGCTCTCTCTCTCTCTAATATAGATATGTATGCTTGTCTGAAGTATATAGGAAAATATGTTTAAAAGCAGGTTAACAATTCTATCTCAGGAATTCTTTTTGGCTGGGAGTGACTCGTCATCAGCGCGCAGTTATGGAATGGGCAATGTCAGAAATGCTAAAGAATCCAAGACACATGAAAAGGGCACAGAAAGAAGTGAGGGTAGTTTTTACCAAGATGGGAAATGATGATGAAACAAGACTTCATGAACTTAAATATTTGCAGCTAATTATCAAAGAAACTACCAGACTCCATCCTCCTGCACCATTGATTCTAAGAGCATGCAGGGAAGCATGCAAGATTAATGGACATGACATACCTGACAGAAGTAATGTGATGATCAATGCATGGGCAATTGGAAGGGATCCTACTTATTGGAATGAGGCTTAGAAGTTCAACCCAGAGAGATTCCTAGATTCTTCGATCGATTACATGGGCACTAATTTTGAATTCATCCCATTTGGTGCTGGAAAGAGGAAATGCCCTGGCATGGCATTTGGTTTGGCTATAGTAGAGATGGCGCTTGCGAAGCTATTGTACAATTTTGACTGGAAACTATGTGACGGAGTGAAGAATGAAGACCTTAACATGACAGAGGATACTGCACTTGGAAGTACTGTTAAGAGAAAGCATGAGCTTTATCTGATTCCCATCCCATACCATCCTTCGTCGCCTGCGAAATGAAGATAGTTTTATGCTTCAGTCATATATGAATAAATTAAGAAAGTCTTAGAAATCAGTTTCATACAGAAATCTGTTCTAGAATAAATTCCAATTGCTGTCATCAAATATATACAAAGTGAACGCTACATTAGATTGTCAATGAATGAAAATCTTAAGGAGATTAATTCAAAAAATTATTGATAAATCCTACTTGTTCTAGAGGATAATTCTACCCTTTTTCTTTCATCATCTTTTGAGATTATGCATATACGAGTATATATTGTTCATGAAAAAATACATTTTCAAACATAAAAATATATTGCAGACACACAAGTATAATAATTTTTATAATATTTACAAAAAAGCTTAAAAGAGTTGATGCAGGATGAAGATAGCAACGAGAGCCACAAAATCTCATTTGAAAGCCAGCTTAAAGATGATGCTAGCAAGAAACCTGCATGTTAAAAGGCCCAGATATGGTCTGGTAAAAAAAGTAGTCTACAAAAATCGCAAAATACAAATATGACCATGTTTAAACAAGGGAAAGGAATCCATTCCCTTTCACACCCTCTTGATCTTCAAATCAAAATTACAAAACAGCAGCAGAAAAAGCAATGGGGATTTAAGCAATTTCAGTTGCTTGGGAAAAAGACTTCATTTCATTACATTAAACTCCTTTATATATAATCAATGGCAACCTAATCCAGGGACACCAACACTTGGACTGGGATCACAAATGGAGTGATAAAACACCCAAGAGGATTGTGACCTCAAGGAACTGCAGGTTTGCTGTTGTAGGCTTCTCTTGCTTCAAGCACATCAGGACAGTACCGCTTAATTAGAACGTCAACTTGGTCAGCAAATGACTTGTTACGATGGTCACCAAGGTGTTTCACCATTTGGTTCCATCGCTTCCGGCATAGATCTCCAGACCTGTGCTCTAGAAGATTGTCCCAGTCAACATCCTCCATGCAGCAAGCATCCAAGTCGTAGAGCTCCATCAGCAGCCGATAGTCATCTGTATCAAGCCATTTACCTTCAGCTACCATAGGTGATGTTAACTGGTCATACCATTTTTGGCAGCAGAGAGCATCAGTCCTAGTTTCTAACCTCTCGCTAATTGCTGTCCAGCTAATATTATCTCGTAACATCCCATGCTTTGTTTTCCTTTCTTCAAAAGCTTTCATGCGCAGATCCAAATTCACAAAATCAAATAAAGACTGGTACTCGTCCTGGGACCATTTTCCTTTCTTCATATTGATCAGTTTTATTCTCCGCCACGTATCCTTTACATGAAACCTATGTTTTCCCAGGGCTTCTGCCAGTGTCTTCCAATCTGAACCGTGTTTTTCATGGAACTTCCGGATAAGTTCATACTCTTCTGGGGTCCAAGAAGAATTCTGGCCTCTTTCAAACAGTATATGGGCTCGATGATATACACTCTGACGAGGCCTCCAAGGTAAGGCCGCCCCTATTTCCTTCCAACAATGTACAATTGCAGGGTGCTTTTTGCAATTCAGCACCATGTTTAGACCTTCTGCACCTAAACCGTGAACATCGATATAGTTTAAAACAGCTTCTTTAACCATCTCATCTTCCTCGTGTGAGAACCGCTTCCCTCGCACTAAGCCGTCTTCCCCAACAGCCTTCTCATCACTAGGACCATCAGATGAAGGGAAAACCTCTACATCTTCACAAAAACTTACTCTCTTCGATGTCGCTTTCGATGAAGATTTTTCTGATGGACCAGTAGTCTCGACATCTTTCTCCATTTGTGTAACTCTTTTGCTACTTTTTTCTTTTGAACCATTCCCCAAAGACTTGGCCTTCTTCTTCCTTTTTTTTCCACCCTCATCATTGACCTTTAGTTTTCCATCTCTTGCCTTATTTTTAATCGAACTTGAATTACCTCCATCACTTTCTATTACACTGCTTTGGTTGCCCATGGTCTCAGCCATAATTTGAATTGAAGCAGCCTCTTGAACAACATTGTGCCTTTTCTTCTTTTTCTTCTTCTCCTTCTTTGAAGACTCTACCTTGTCCTGAACAATTTCAGTCGACTCCTCTCTTCCAGCATCTTTTCCATCAGCTGCACTTTCAATTACCTCAGTATCGCCACCACCACCACCATACTTCTTCTGTTTCTTCTTCTTTTCCTTCTTGCGATCCCGTCCTTCCCCATTATTCATGTTAGCAATACCTTCACTCCCAGGGCCTTTCTGTACACCAACCACCTCTTCCCTTCTGTTATCGTCAAGGATGTTAACCACAGGGGCAACGGTGCTTGATCTATCTTCTCTGTTCTTCTCCTTTCGATTCTTTTTCCCATCTCTTCTCACTTCTGACTCAGAGTTTCTGACCAAATCCACATGGACATTCTTTTGCAAGCCCATATTATCCTCTATTCGCATATGGGTCTCCTCCAAAACCTCTCCTACTTCACTCACCTTATTTTTCTTCCTAGCCACTTGAGATTCTTTCTCATTGTCACCATGCTCCAATTTTCTCTTCCTCTCCTTCTTCTCATTCCTGCCTTCTGCGTTATTGACATCTATATTACCCTCACTTAAACTAACTGCAACATCCTCAACGCAAGCCTCATGCCTTTTGCTCTTCTTTTTCTTCTTCTCATTTTTCTCTGCTGCGTTATTGACATCTACATTACCCTCACTTAGACGAGAACTTACTGCAACAATCTCACTGCAATCCCCATGCCCCTCGCTCTTCTTCTTCTTTTTTTCCTTCTTCTTCTTCCTCTCATTCTTGTCTGCTGCATTATTGACATCTACATTGCCCTCACTTAGACTAGAACTTACTCCAACATCCTCAGCACTAGCCTCATGCTTCTCACTCCTCCTCCTCCTCTTCTTCTTCTTCTTCATAATTTCAATACTTGGAGTTAAACTCTCCCCTCCACTCGCAAGCAATCTATCTTTCAAAGAGCTTTCCTCTTTCAAGGAACCATCCTCATCCTTTGTTTTCTTTTTCCCACGCTGTTTCCCCCCCACCATTTGGGCAACGACTGCTGATCCCACTCTAATCTTTCGAAATAGCTATAGCTGCGCCAGCCCCTCACGCAAAGCTGAAAACAACACAAAAAACATAAAAGAAAAGTCAGGCAGGCAGTGATTTGATAGAAGCCCCTTTCACCTAAAATATTCTAAAAGCCAATTCAAGAAAAGGGCTTGCTCCAATTCCCTCCACCATTGACAAACAACACCATGAACTGAAAAACAAATTCTAATTAGCCGGCTTCATTTTCCTTGAAATTTGAAAACCCATCTAAGTAATTCGCATAGAAACAACACCACACCTCTAATTCAACTTCAATTCCAGATTCTTAAAAGATATTGCCAATATATATAAAAAGACTTTGATGAAGTAGAAAGAAGCGGGTACCTGAAAGTTTTAGAGTCCGACCTCTCCCTCTCCCTCTTTCTATCTCTGTTAAACCCTAAACCGATTTGAAGATGGAGTAGGCTTGATCCTCGCTTAATTTTTCTTTAATTTCCGAATCTCTGAACGAGAAGTAGGGTTAAGTGGTCTCAGAAACTCAATATTATCCCTTGACTATTATCTAATTCTCCATTTCGTCCCCGTGGAAATTTTATGTTTCAAATAGTTTTCAGTTTCATCCTTTTATCCATATTTATTGATTTTTTTTGTTAGATGTACAGCTTTAACAATGTAAAACAGGTCAACTAAGCAAAAACTTTGATGGAAAATTCTAAGGGATACTACTTCTATTCCATTAACTTATGCGTTTTTTTTTTTATAGATTTTAACAAACGTTAAAAAAAAAAACTATTAACAGGAATATAAAAATCAGTTTATTTTTATAATTTAAAAATGTTTTTAATAAAAATTATTATTTTTATTTTAAATTAGTTTTTTTATATTTTGTATTGATATTAAAAATAAATTTTAAAAAATATTTATTATAATATATTTTTAAATAAAAAATATTTTAAAAATTAACCGTTTCCAGTTCGCATTGTAATAAAATCCCAAATCTTGTTTGTCTATCTTTTGTTAATTGACATTGGGGAAAATCTCAAATAAATCTCTCAATTATCAACCAATTTCCAGATTATCCCCAAACTAACTATTTTCTCAATTTCAACCCTAAGATATCATAAATTCTTTAATTGGATCCCTGTCTAAAATCTTCCATGATGTTTTTAATAATAACATCAAATTCTCTCCAAAATAATGTCACTTTATTGCATATTCTATGATACAAGCATGGTCAAGCAATTTAACATAAGAGCGTTTAATACTTTTGGGGACTTAATTGATAAAATGATATGTTTTCAAATAATAGGATGAAAAATATAACAATTACAACTCGTGCTCAGATTATTGTATATTTAAGGAGGAAAAAAAATAGGTATGATCGGAGAAAAATACAGCAGAATTTTCAGTGGTTACAAAAGAATGCTTTTACTGTTCACCAGTAGTCCTCACAAGAACAATGCCCGTGTTTGAAATGATGGAACCTGCCGGCATCCCTTATGACAATCTCCCTTCCAGTTACCCTAGCTATCAACTTAATTGCTTCGTGACAGTCACCACAAATCCGGTGGCCCTGCACAATTTGCAAAGGTGCCCAGTACGGAGTGCTGATGAGACCAAAAGCAATGGCCAATTTCTCACTATGGTACAAGCGTACACGCTCTTCTTGTTCATCCACATCAGGAAGCAAAGTTTTCTGATTAGGAACATAACCATACTTGGAAATTTCTAGCATCAGCTTGTCCACTTTTTGATAAATTTCCTTTCTCTGGGGATGGCGATTGTCTCCAGAAAGGAAGACGTGTGGCCGTCTCTTAACTTCAATCCAGCTGCACACAGGACGCATTCTCAGACCCTTCCTCTTTAAGGTATGGACAACATCAGCAGCTTCCTTCAAGTTGCCAGCACTGTTGTATATATTCAAAAGCACAATGTAGTTATTAAGCTTATCTGGTTCCATGCCATAAAGTTTCTCAGCTGCAAATTTTCCAAGCTCAAAATTCTCGTTGACTCGACAAGCTGTTAACAGGGCAGCCCACATATTAGCCGTAGGCTTAAAGGGAGCACCTCTTATCAAAGCCAAAGCTTCGTCTAAAAGCCCTTCTCTACCCATTAATTCAATCATACATGCATAATGCATAGCTCGGGGCTTGATCCTGTTATCTCTGCCCATAGACTGAAAAATCTCCCACCCACGTTCTGATAGACCTGAATGGCTACAAGCAGATAAAACAGCAAGAAAAGTGACATGGTTGGGATTCATTCTTTCTTGAATCATCTGCTCGAACAACTCCACAGCCTCAGAACCCCGACCATGATTACCATATCCACCAATCAAAGCATTCCAAGAAATTACATTTTTGGAAGCCATCTTGTCAAAAACATGCCGAGCATCTTCTATTCTTCCCCATTTGCTATAGAAGTCAACAAGTGCTGTATTTGCTACAATGTCTGATCCAAAACCATGGCGAATTAAAGCAGCATGAGCTTGCTTTGCATGTTCCACTGAAGCTAACCTAGCACATATTCTCACAATCATGGAAAATGTGAAGTGGTCCATTTTAACACCAGAATCACGCATCTCATAATACATATCCAATGCTTCCTCACTGTAGCCATGAAGCGCATAACCAGCAATGATAGTATTCCATCCTACTGTAGTTTTCTCTGGCATCTCCTCAAAGACAAAACGAGCATCTTCAATGCTCCCACACTTGCTATACATATCAATCAGAGCACAGGACACAAATATATCATCCCCTATGCCCATCTTCAAAGTGCACGCATGTAATTGCCTCCCTATGGAAATCAATTCCATCCCAGCAGATGCCCGAATCATCACTGCAAATGTGAACGACCCAGCATCCGAAAACTCCTCCCACATATTTAAAAACAACCTAAACGCCTCCATAAAATCCCCTACATCCACAAGCCCTGAAATAATTGTATTCCAAGAAACCAAATTCCTCTCTGGCATCTCATCAAACAATCTCCGCGCATCAATCATCATCCCGCACTTAACATGCATTAGCAGCACTCTATTCCTCATATACTGATCAAACTCAAAACCATTATCAATCATATAATTAAACACCCTTTTAACTCCTCGAACTGATCTTAACCCTATACAAGCATTCACTAATGCATCATAAGTACTAATCCCCACATCAAACCCACCTTCAATCTCAAAAATCTCAAACAGATCAAGAGCTTCTCTATACCTAGCAAACAAAACTAACTTCTCTATCTGACTACAAAGTCCTACACTTGGTCTTCTGACAAAATTACTCCTTACACTAACATCAATGTCAACTTTCGCCGGTTTCGGCTTTGGACGTGGTTGTAACCCTCGATCTAACGAACAACACTTGATTTCCCAAAATGGGTTCTTCTTCCATTTTGTTTTATTGAAAGAAAAACCATAACCAGAAAACAAAATTCTTTGCTCTAAACACTTGGACATCGGAAACAAAAAAGGGAAGCTACAATTATTATGATTTTGGATTTGATCGGGTGTCAAACTTTGGAAACGCAATAATGGTACCTCCATTTTGCAAAACGAAAACCAAATCAGCGAATGCTAATAATAATAACAAGAGCCAAGAAAAAGGCCGTACCTTTGAAAGGTAACGAGAATATTGAAAGGCAAGGACGGAAGAAAAGGTTTCGAGTTCGGAGATTACGAGGAGAAACTTGTGAAGTGGCAGTGTTGTTAACGATCTGTTGTTTTGTCTCTTCTTTTTCATTTTATGTAAGAAAGAGAGCTTGTCGTGTGTTTCTATACCTCTGCTGCTTGATGGTTTAGCATCGAAATATCCGCCTCTCAAGTAGTTGTGGTAGTTGCATCTTGCAACTCCCACCGCCACGTTTTAACGAAAACAGTAAATAAAGTATATTTTAGCTTCTGTAGATTAAGAATTATTCTATTTCGGTCCTCGTTGTTTTAAAATTTCTAGTATTGATTGTAATCCTTGTAAAGGTTCAAAATGTATCCTCCTAATTCTGAGATTTTTCAATTTACTTTAAATATCTTTAGAAACGCCAATGTAATCCAACATATCTTTTTATCCCAATTCCCAAAAATGTTGAGAAGATGAAAGCTTTGCATCGATGCATAAAATTCTTGATTAACATAATAAATAATAAAACGAGAATATGAAAAAATAATAGAGAAGAAAGACATAATATTCAAGGGTGTGTTCGGGAACGCGGTTTGCACTGCGTTCTTTTAAATTTGTTTTGATATAGTAATGTTAAAAAATAATTTTTAAAAAATAAAATAATTTTATTTTGATGTATTTCTAAATGAAAAACACTTTGAACCATCATTACTACCACAATCTCAAACACAC
>Ga0307512_10006604_pt1 | contig 11709 bp, 16 predicted proteins | sample 14_EM_MG_FD_200267 | JGI IMG/M metagenome (GOLD analysis project Ga0307512, IMG submission 200267) | Populus trichocarpa ectomycorrhiza microbial communities from riparian zone in the Pacific Northwest, United States - 14_EM | ecosystem: Host-associated > Plants > Roots > Unclassified | place... | reverse complement strand
CAGCTGTGGTGCAAGAGGTTGAGTCTTAGGATAAGACGAGGAAAGAAAGAGTTTTCTTAGATAGGCGGCTGTACTTAATTCAATAATTTATTGTATTGTTTATTGGGATTAAGCACCCCCGTAACAATATATGGCCACATTTCATACAAATGTTGCCTTTCAAATGCTCTCACTGTTAAGGGTTCTCCCTTGATAGAGGTATTAGTACTTGTCTACTTCGGGATTTACATATCGGGTTTTATAATACCGTATAGTACATACCACCAATCTGAAATGGAGAAGTACGCTACCACAGGTATGATCTTTAGCAGGAGATTACGTACCTCGTGTCAATGTGGCAACAACCCTCATTGCTAGTGGATTCGTTGAATGTTCGCATACTACTGTAGAACTGATTTGATGATGCAATAACCTCGGCCAGTCGTAAGCCTTCAAGGCTTGAGAGATGCCAGTTATTTCTTACCACATTCACTGTACTATGCTAAGTGGGACTGGTCATGTCAACTGCATTGAAAGTGCGACTGACATGTGAGGCAGATGTTAGCCAATATGTGAGTCAGCGGGACTTCAAGCTGATCACTTGTGGAGCCGAACAACTTGGGTACTCCCCATCCAAAGAGAATGGTCTAGGCCTAAGCATGGCATGCCTGATTGATGAAGACATGGGGCAAAGTCAATGAGACCCAATATACCTCTGACTCCCTTGCTGGGGACAAATGAGTAAAGTTACTCACTATCAGGTCATAATACTGTTGTGATTGTTACGGGGGTTCTTAATCCTAATAATCAATACAACATTTATTGAATTAAGTGCAGCCGCCTATCTAAGAAACTCTTTCTCTCCTCGTCTTATCCTAAGACTCAACCTCTTGCACCTGCATCGCAAGAGCAACCAATCTGAACCTAAACCAAAGTCCGTCGCCTTGATAGATGTAAATTACACCTCTCTGTCGAACAACCAATCTTTGGAGTACTCCTCGAACGGTAATTCTCCGGTGTTGCAATACCTCCGCACCAGGTAATCGATATTCTTGAGTTCGCTAAAACGTAAAACCATTTGGTAGGTGTGGGTTAAAAATGAGAAAATTCTGGAGTTCAGAGGCGGTCTATTTAACGAGGCGGAACGACGCGCTTCGGCATCCGAACGCGAATTCCTGGCGATGACCAACGCAGCGGAAGACCGACGGTACTGAACACTCCATGGAAGAACGGTGATGTTTCACGTGGACCATAAGGCGCTATTAGCGTACACCAACGAAGGGCTAGTCACACCCAAGATATGGAGACGGATGGATCACGTGATACGGGAATTACAAATCAGGATACAATACCGACCCGGAAAAGAGATGATGGCAGATGAGTTCACAAGGCTCACGGAAGATCAGAGCGACGGAAGATACCAGAGTATATTGCTGGAGCGGAAGCACTTCAGTGATGAAGCCTGGAAAGACATTGTGGCATCCGGAGGAGTAAACAGCCAGGCTATATACCAGTCCGAGAAGACGGGTAACGCCCAGGAAGTACTCCCGGAATAGGCAATGGAACTACCGTCGGAGATGATCGGGGATAACCATCGGGGTCGGGGATAAGGATGACGCGGCTTAAGCACGGCGACCTCGTATTGCGAGGCAGGGGTGTTATGCGCGCACGGGCATGAGACATGCAAGATAAGGCAGAAGGACAGGGAAGGCGAAGGAAGCCAACCAGTTAGAATAGTGAGTCATTAGGGGACAACGGAGCTCACCTTAAAAGGTGGCTGGCCATCCCACTACTATTCACGCCTTAAGCTGAATTGTTCTCTATTAGTCAATACATTATTATTCTTGTTAAGATCTTTGCTACGGCGCAAAACGACGAGTTGTGATAAACTACGTGAGATCAAATTCAGCTATTACGTCACCTCAGGCCGAATACTCGTACGTTGGTTGCAGCAGCCCCACTTCGGTGTCTGGCGCTTTTCCAATCGGTGCTCTTCCAAACAGAAAAGAAGGTTGCCAAAATGTTCGACAACTTGTTGCAGTGCGTACCCGAATTGTGTCAACCTGTGTCCAGGCATATATAGCATAATCACGAAGATGGATAAGCGTAGTAGAAGTAATTGTGAAGGTATTTAATAGATAGAATTGTTAATAATATTTTAAGATCGTCTTCAGTGTTCTGAATGTTGACTGTGGATCGCTGCTTGAGCTTGTTCTTCTCATTGCTGGAGCAATGCCATCTCTTTATAGTTGTCTTCGAGGGCCTGTACACCCATACTTGGACACTCTGACTACCAAGCTCATGATATCGTTATCGTGGTCTCGTCATGAAACAAATCATGCGCCCGGTGATAACATGCCACACATCCCAGTTGGTCATCGTGTTCATGCAATGTGGTTTCAAAGCTTTACGCTCCTGATTATAATCAGGCCATCCATCGCATGATATCATGTCAGACAATATGTCAGATGAAACATGAACTTAGATATCTTACTACCCGTTTGCGACAGTAGTTGGAACATCTGCCAACCCAATAGTTGGCAGCGCTTATCACCAATTGATGCCTCACCTTAAAGGCTATTTCGCTTGCGTCATGGATATAATCGGCGACCAACAAATACTATGCCAACGTGGAACTTGACGCATCAGCTCGTAAACGAATACGAGTCTGACGTTGCAATGCATTCTACCCCAAACCAATGAGCCGGGTTGCTTCAGGCCTCTTATCATCAGCCAACGTCTTAATTCCCTCAGAGACATCATGCTTAGGCCGAGACCATTTTCTTTGGCCAAGGAGTACCCGGGTAGTTCCCATCGCCTGAGGCAATAAGACAGAAGTCCCTCGTACTCACATACTGACTATCGTCTGCTGTGTTTGTGGGTTGGAGTAATCTCCAGTCCAATCAAACATATCCCGCTAGTATCCTGGATCTGAACATGGTTGATAACAATGCACTTGGCAGATGTAACATCTTTCGATATGGCAACATTGGTGCGTTATCAAGTAAGGATTACCGTAGTATGGATTCTTTCAGTGACTTTGCTAGGCAAGAGTACCTGCTTATTCGATCGACGTGCGACTCCTATGTATCCCGGCTATAGGACATAAGACTGGTTCACTTGCGACATCATGAATAAGTGTTATGCATGTCACGTGACTAGACTGAGAGTAACTCCATGACATGTATTCATTTGACTATCGCAAGTACCATTATCGCTGTTGAGGGATAACCCTTAACAGTGATACGTTTAATGCAATGTTGACAGAGCAATGGTGGGTCGCCACATAAGTCTCTGAAGCAGATATGCCAAATAGCCTATATGGTGAAGGTTGTGGTTTAATTTATTGAGCATTTTGTTTGAAGCCCTCGAAATAACCATTTCAGGCAACGGAGAGTTTTCACCTATCCGAAATATACGAGATGCAAGATAGCTAAGTTGAAGTAACTGTTTGATCAAATCATATTGCGGATGTTGGCCCAAGAGGGAGCATAATGCTTTAAAACCAATCCTGCAATTACATGATAACCTTGGAGATGCATGGTTCTATATCTAAGAGCCTTGGTCATAATACAAGAGTAGTCGAAGATATGAGAGATGAGATCATAGATAAGATTCGGACATCAACTTTGGTACTCCAAGAATGGCTTTAAACAAATGACAATGCTCTGGCTTTGGACGGGTAGCCCAGCAAGCACAAATCATACCTACCTCGGAGAACGAAGCCAAAATATTATTGTTGTTTTCTGTTCTTCATCAGCAAAATGAAAAATGGTTTGGCAGTTATAACCGAACAACTCAGCAACTCTGAACAGCCACACTGATCTTTCCAGATGCTCCCAGATGCTCCCAGATAGGCTGAATGCAAAGGGATGTGCTCACAGGTGCTCTGAGACTACTTCACCGGTGCTCCTGAATACTCTGGAAGTTGTGGAACAGAATCCAAGAATATCCTGAAGAGTGTATAGTTGTCTTCGAAATGCTTCCAAATGAAACTATTAGGATGTGCAGATTTCGGAGCTATTCGGAGTATTGGCCGCGTCTCCGAGATTATTCCGGTGCACCTCGAACCTGGAGCCATACTCTCCGGGAGTGATAAATATAATGTTTATATTAAATAGCACAATTCAATTAACTATCTTCTGCGCACCTTGATTCAGGCATTGTAACTTTAATACACAGTCCAGTAGGTATCTAAATCCACATGATTATTTACAAGCCATACGCTATCGATTCGATCTGATGCAGCATGATTCTCTCGCACCAAATATGCAGGTCCGACAATTGCTCCGACAGGTACAATATGCATCTTATCAGTGTGTTTGACAACCCGGATGAACCCGTCAACACAATCAGCCCAACCATGCGGGTCTGTGTACTTTGTTGGAATCACCACCGCATATTCTTGAGGTTGAGGACATAATATCCATCCTTGGGTCTTCTTGCACCTCGTAGAGAAGGTGGATATCGATTGTCCGGCGGGCAGGCCCTCCTGAAATTGGAGGATCTGATTCGGTGGAGTCCAGCTGAAGTATAAAACAGGAAAAGAAGGAACGCGGCCTTGGAAGGTGTTATCGAGGTCACTGTCCATATATTGGACCCAGATGTTATGAGATTCAGGCATGATCCCTTGGTTGGCATCCGTATAGTCTACCTTGCTATCATGTCCCAGACGCTAAACAGATGTAGGGCAGTGACATGGTTGACGGTAGTACAACACCCCATTCTGAAGTTTAATAAATACACTGTCTATGAGTACATTCTGATCATATCCCAGCACCAGTCCACTAACTTCATGTCCCCAGTCGTCTTCAATTTGTTTACGGAATAGCTGTCCAAAGTTGGGAATTCCGAAATCTACTGATGCATCTCTGAGTGAGGTTAATTTGTTACTTCTGCACACACTGCGGACATGAGTTTCTCTCAAACGATGTACCTGTTGTGATACAGGGCGGAACAATGGCTCTTTCTGACTATTGTGGAGGCGTAGAAGATGGGTTCGGCACGTATTTCGCCATTTATCGGCAGCTGATAGTAGGTTGAAAACTTTCACAGAGTCAATATCGTACCAGCCTTGAAGGGCAAGATATGACAGTATCTCCTCCATATAGTCAATACCGGTACACCGGTCATTGTGCTTGAGCATCTGTTGAATGTAATTGACTTTGTTGGTAGATCGATATTCCTCTTTCACATTGCCGATATGTAGCCGTTCAGAAATATCGGTGGTGAAGATGTCGCCGGAACCCATTCGCCGAATTGACTCTGATATATGCCTCACAAGATACATCTTTCGATATCCGAAATGGATTACACACTGTTCAATGATTTCCCGGAGCTCCTGAACACCGATTGCCTGTGACCAAGCTTCAAACCCGACCAAGCCGATGGAGAATTCCTTTGTCAACCGCATCTGGTCTTTCGAAGGGATACCATCAATCTCTCTCTCGAACTGAATCACAATGCGGTCCGTATCAGCGATACTCCAGGTGGTGGCTTCAATCTCAGCATCAGATAGATAGAAGTGAAATTGCAGTCACTTGTCGGCAGTCATGTTTACCGCCCCGTAAGTCTCTTCTTCTGCAGTAGTCTTCATTTTAGCAAGTTTTTTGACGAATATGCTTCTGGGACCGGTTGCCTCATTCCCGATTTCCTGCAATGGTTGTCTCTCATGATGCGGAATAATTCATCGAAAACCTTGAGTTGAGCAGGTGTCACCTGATGGATTTCACGCTCCAATCGCTCAATTGCCCTCTGCTGATCAGGATCTGACCGTGTGGTTGCTGCTTGTCGGGCTCTATTCAGGCACACCTGATATTGCTTTCGTTTTGATGTTGTAACGTTTTCAGCCCCGTACAGCTGAACCTCCATTGCAGCACGGATTTTATGAATCTTTTGTTATCGTAAGTGATGGGGTTCTCTTGCCCATAGTTCATCCACTTTGGCCTTCGCAGACTTCGACATTTTTTGATCTCGAAAGGCACCCTCCTTCATGTGATATTGCTTCAGTGCATTGTCTAGTGCTGCGAGGGATAGATCAGAGTGATTTTGTTGGCTGACAAGTAGAGAGAATTCACATAATGCCTGCACTGCTCCCATCACCATTTCATCAGAGGCTGTTTCCACCGCAGTTGTCCCGGCATCCTGGGAGCAGTCATGAATTGGAGCTCAATTCACTGCCAGTGTTCTGATCATGCCCCTGATGTCTTTTCCCTGCCTGGAGCCGCTTCTCATCGAATAGAATGGTTTAGAGAAGCGCTGGGGGCCTGGATATCGTGGTACTGATGTGAATCGATGGTCAAATTGATCCTTGATATTTCTAGCTTTCAGGTATTTCAGCAGCCAGTGTAATAAGTCTTTAACTAAACCCAGGAGCAGCGGATGCAATTCATCAGGCTGCCAAAGGTGATAGACATTGCAGAGAGGGTATTGCCAGAACTGGTTGCGGATTGGATGGACACAAAGAGTGTGCGGAACATCGATATTAGTTTCGTCCAGAAGGTCCAAGTGAACAGGCTGATCTCGTGAGTTATCAAGTGGTCGAAAAGTTGAATGTCCCATCGGTGCACCTTTGGGAATTTCACACATCGGTGATGAGCCATATGGGACTTGAGCAACCATGACTTGTTCCGGATGATCCCTGACCCAGGCAGCCAAAAGAGGATAACATTGTCTCTGGAATCCATCAGCATGATCCCATTTCAAGCCAGGGCCAGTGATGTCAAGATTCCGGAGTGGGGACAGCACTGCTCCAACCGCGGAGTGCCATGTCTCGTCAGTATCTTTGGCACGTTTCAGAGGACAGGAGATCAGCCCAACAAGAATCTAGGCGCACTTATTACGTGTACAGCGGATAACTTTTTGAATATTATGAATTGTGAGATACAGCGGCTAGGCATGCTGGTCGCCAGAAAAATTGGTCAAGTGGGTCTTGTCGGATGCACAAATGACTGGCACAATGGTCGCTCCAGCAGGACGCTGATCTTGCGTATCCCACCACCAATCGCCTGTGTTGATCACTCTATATATTCTGCAACTTTCTGAGTTGGCAAGGCGCACCGGTCCAAAATCGAGGTGTGCCTGAAATGGGTGATGTGCCATAACAAACTGTATACATTTGAAAATATCCCGGTAGTATAATGTTCCAAAGTGGTGCGAATGATCTTCAATCCAACTATCATTGCCGAGCCCGAAATCGAGTCTAGAGAGGAGCTTTCGTGGTGCATGTGCTGATGGAAATGATTCGATGTTGAAGTTGTGCAGTCCACGCCTCAGATGTTGATCAATCCACATTTTCGTTTGCTGGCTAAACGATTGAGCCTGCTGAAAGTCGTGTGCTGACTGAAAAGGATGCCATGGATTGCATTGTTCTGACTACTTGTGATGCATGTTGTACAATCCAGTTGCTTTGGCATATGCTTTCCCCCCCACGTTCTCCACTCCAACTACCTGCCTGCGTGCCCTTGTCTTTGTTGGATCAGGGGTACGAGTCGGATCAGGCTTCTGGGGGTCTATCGTTTCTTCGTCGGGAGTATTTTCAAGTGGTGGTGCACCAGGTGCATTATCTATGGTTAGATGAATTAGTTGACTAAGCTCATCGATGGCCATTCAGGTGAACCGACTGAAGTCGAACCATGATGGCTTGGGTCGATCCCAGCCTGCCGGTGGGAGAATCCCATCAGGTAGTAGCCCTCCATTCATCGATATTGGGTGATATTGTTGATTGTGAGCCTCCAGTCAGTTCTTGTCGAATAATTTCCTTTTGCAAATAAGGGACTTCACATGTTTCTGGCAAGTGTTGACCATATTTGAGAAATGGTCACTGAACACGTATTCCGATGAATCTCGTTGATGCTTCATGGGGTGATATAAACCTTCAGTTATATTGGTTTGAAAACGAGCTGACTCAGGTTAGCGTAACACATTCACGGCCGCATCGCACCCTGCCAAATGCGGGGGGGAGGTTCCTTTTGTGATCACTGCAATCACCACAATGGCACCTTATACCATGTCATTGTGAGTTATGCCTACGCTCGAGCCTCCGAGCAGCTGATAATGAAGGTAGATTGTCACAATACAATGAATAGGTAGGTTTCCTAGCTAGCTGTATGTCCGGGCATTCATCATTGAGAACTGATAAGGCTGGTAGAATGTTTGCTTCAGTAACGATCCTTCACTGCAGCGTGGATGATGAGGAGAACTAAGATATCTAGGCAAGGAGCTCAATAGGAAGCAATCACTGTTGCTGGTCGACTCACAGGCCTCGTATTGAATGAGGTTTGGAAGGTCATTCACGCACCACTTATATGTAATATCCCTAGTCGTGCTAACTGTCATACTGGATATAGTACTTGTTGGGTTCCTGGAGATATCATATCATATCCCTTCTATGACCTGTAAAGACATCAATGCGTATGAAGGTGAGCGCCTATCCATTATCCTAGTATATGAATTCGAGCATATAACAAAGACAGGCGGGATGTGTGTGCTTAAGGTTTCTTTTTCTCAAGGCCAAGGTTGGTTTCATGGATCAAAGGTGTAGTAAAACACCACAGATGGTGACAACAGAATAGGATATAAGAAGCCCTTCATTCTGCCGAAGGTCACTACTACCTGCAATATACTCAACCATACTCCATTCGATGCTATGTTTCATCTGGCATCTATAGTAGTTTACCACAATCTTTGCTTAACAGAGTATGTTGACGAAAGGATCTCCAACGAAGACAGTGAATATGGCTCCACCTGGTGGCCTATTTGGCTCACATCAACGCAGTGACGACAATTCAGAATCACCGTATAAAAGTTCACTACATGCCACTTGCACAGACAGTCAATTTAGGAACCACACCAATCGATATCATCCGCCGAAAGGGTACGGTTACCCTCCTTCACAGCAGCCATTTTGAGGCGCTCCGCAGTTCTATCACCAGGCTCCATTCAACATGACACACAGTTCGCAACCTCCCAGCAGTGCAAGCCAACAATATCCAAGTTATGGGCCACCGTGGCAAGGATATGACCTGCACCAAGGTGGTTATGGCGGGTCTCAAATGTTCCCCCCTCCGCTGTGCACAAAACAAGGTCCATCATCTCCAGGTGCACCGAGAGTGCCTCCAGGACCGCCAGGAAATCATCCACTCCATCAGCCAACATCTTCCAGCTAATCTCCTCCACCTGAACCTCCTTCCGGCGCACCTGGGAGACGCCCCATAAGCCTCCCGAAGAAAAGATTCCAGGCAGCAGCGGAACTACGGAAAACAGATGTCGCAGGGATTGCGGACATGCCCCCATTGGCGGAGATGTCCTACAACGAATATGATGCAGCTGATGAGAGTGACGATTCGTCGGACTTGGGCGGTGCAGAAGGCAAACCCCCAATTAGCCTGAAGCAAACAGAGTTCTCCTTGAAGCAATTTGCCAAAAGGATGGGGTGGGCCAACTACAGTGCATTCAACAAGTGGAAGAAAGTATGGGTGACAGGGTTTCTCGAGAAGAAGCATTGGTCCATTGTCCAGTGGCAGAACCAATTGAAACAAATTCGAGATGCAGCCCTGCACTGGGCGACGTCAGTCGCAGATTTTTTGGCGACATTCGAGAACTGCCTGCCGTTGGTTAAGTTCAATAATGCTGAATGGATTCGCCGGCAATGGGTGGAGATGGTTTTAAAGAAATGTGCAAGCAAAATTTGAGAGGCGAGGAAAAAGGGAAGGCGAGGAAACAAGCGACCAGCGACGGATTTGGGAGAGAGCGCAGGCAAAAAGGCGAGACGTATCCTCCAGGAGTTGCCAAATTCAACTATCACGGTTATGATTCACTGGGTGTCGAATGGCAACCATATGGTTCTAGCCTCCAAACAACTCCAAGACTCATATACCGATGTGAGGCACTGGATGGAATTGGTTGATTTCATCGACAAACACAGCGGCCCGAAAGAGCCATACATTCTCACATCAATGTTCAAGTGCACCTTTGAGCAGGACGAATTGAAAGAAGAGTATGTGGGAATATACAAACATGGGCAAATGATCAATGACCCCATATATGGCCAGATTTCGTAGAACTGTTGCCTTTCAAATGCTTTCAAGTTGAAACTCGGACAGAATGTGAAGATATGTGTGGTAGAAATCATGAGAGGGACAGGGAAGGTGATTGCCGAGCAGGTAATTAGGCTGACAGAGGTAATCCGCGCTAGCCGTGTTAAGGCTACATGTGAGCAACTGCTAATCATTATACATAGACATTGGAAGGTTCTGAAGAGGGTGGAAGAGAGGGAGAAGAGAAGGGAGAGGAGGATGGTGGGCACGAGAATGATACTTGTATTAATGTAAGTTCTGATTAAAAGAATAGAATTGATTATATTCCATCCACATGTATGCGTTCAAATGGTTACTTCTCTGTGAAATAGCTAACATTGAGATGGATTTCAGGAGTCCCTGAATATGAGCTTATCTGCCCAGCTTACATCCAAGCAACTGACCGAGATCATTGAGCACAAAAAGAACACGGACAAAAGTGCAAGGGAGGTTCAGGAGCAAGAGGAGGATGGTGAGGAGGTCCTCGATCCAGAAAATACAAGCTCAGTACTGAATATGGTTCTCATTACACTCAACAACGAATTTGAACATGAGTGTCTTGATGAAGCAGTCAGGCTGCTGAATCCGCGTCCTATTCGCCAATCAACAGATGACCGTGTTCCAGGCTGCAAGTATTCAATTCCAGGCCTACCCGGAACTAAGTTAGTGGCGCACCAGGTTTGGGCCAACGGGTTCATCGTGAGGGGATGGGTTTGGGAGGCTGATATGCCAGGAGCACTGGTGGTGATTGAAATAGGACTTGGAAAGACTTGCACCTCAAGTGCAGCAGCAATGCTTTGCAAATTGGTGACTGAGAAAGTCGTAATGGGGTTGCCACTGTCCATTTTATGGGGGAATACCCTTGAGGAGTGGGTGATATTGACGCACAACGACTTTCCCGGGACTGTCGGTGAAGAGTGGGAGTGGTATCCGCTCCAGAGATAGAATTCTGTGGCCCACCGCCTGTTGGAGATCCACTCAACACCACCCCACGGGGATCCAGCCCTGATCTCAGCCCTTGAAGCAATCCTGGTGGTAACAATGCCCGGAGTGGCTGAGACCTTCAAATGTGTTATCGACGAGATGACACCTGGAACAGATTTCGAACTCGTTAACTTATTGCACGCCGAAAATGCGAATCTGATCCACGAGGATCTGAACACCACTATTGACGAGCCAGAAAACCGATGGAATATTCACGTTGTGTCGCAAGATACCTTAATATCCAGAGCGAAACCATCAAGTAACGGCCAACTCTCCTACTGTGCATGGAATTTTGGGATTTTTGATGAATCCCATCGGTATAAGACTAAAAACAGTCTGGGCTACATCAGCAAAAAACATTTCCGTCCGGGCGGAATGGCTCCGTCAGAGTGGACGCGCTCCCTCAGAGCCGTCAGAGACACCCCGGTGGCGGACTACTCCACGCCCGGCGTGAATACCACGCGTCGCGTTGCACATCGCCCTCCGATCGCAGTTTCGCCGTTTCTTCCTCAGACTCTGCGAGAGCATTCTCAGATGCTCCTCAAAGCACCTGCAGTTATGGAGGTGCATTCAGGACGCTACGAGATTTGACTATTAGGATAGTCAAATTTTGGAGCTCTGCGGGAGACTTGGTGCCGTATTCTCAAAGCAGTGGTTCTTAGGGTTCCAT
>Ga0307512_10006603_pt1 | contig 11711 bp, 10 predicted proteins | sample 14_EM_MG_FD_200267 | JGI IMG/M metagenome (GOLD analysis project Ga0307512, IMG submission 200267) | Populus trichocarpa ectomycorrhiza microbial communities from riparian zone in the Pacific Northwest, United States - 14_EM | ecosystem: Host-associated > Plants > Roots > Unclassified | place... | reverse complement strand
AAGAGAGCCACAAGGCCATATATATATGAGAGTACAAGTGTGAATGCGTGCGTACGCATCTATGTATAGACCCTTCAGGCCGACAGCAATCTCCGGTCATACGAGACTCACCTCCGGCCATACGAGAGTCATCTCCGGCCACATCATGGCAGAGACCTATCATGCAATAGTCTTCCAGACATGTTGTCCGAGTGCCGATCGATGATCCAATACCAGGACCTCAATGAGGCGGGGTATATTTGGCGTCGTCACAAGTGCGGCGTACAAATTTCGAGACTAAGCGATCATCATACTTCGCACGTCAGTCAGCATGGGGTGTCTGTCTGGGGTTATTTCGTCTCGGTTAGCGTCTACTTGAGGCCGTCCAAAGGCTAAAGTTGTCTGCACAATAGTGATGAGTTAGGTTATGTACACTCCAAAGCATTGAATTATCGAGGCCGTTTTTGGGCTGGGCCACGCATTACCCTCCTGATCTTGCATAGTCTGATCCAACAGGTTTGAAAATCATGGGGCATTGACCGTTAACTACTGACAGGGAATGGTGGTATCATGTTGGAGTGGGGGGTTTGTTAAGAACTCTAGGGTTCCGTTGGAAAATGGGAGTTGTACAAAACGGTTGTCAATACATGCACATAACATTTACAGCCCTTTGTCGTTTGCGATCCGATTCGATCCGAATACTTCCGTATCTTCAAAGTTTGTGTCGTATGATAACTCGTTTCCCCCACAGGTTAGCTTCCTCTACTTCATAGTCTTTGATATTTAGAAATGTTTCTTGAAGAACCAAAAGAAGAATGGGATTGGCTAAGAGTTGAACTTAGGTCCTTCTCTATACTAGGCGGATGCGCACTAAACAAAAACTTTTGCATAGTCTCTATTTATGTAGCTGTTTTTGAGATGTGCAGGATGCACCTACAAATCATGTCTCTGTAATCATTTTTAGGTCTTCTGAATCTTGTCATCAATGTACAAAACCTTCCATTTCCCTTTCTTGTCCCTTTTCACTGCTCGACGTTATCCAACCTCTTACTTTTCTGCTTCTCACTGCTCCCATGATCGCATGCTCAACTACGCTTCTATAGGAGCTCGCGCTCGCCCTCCGCTTCTTCCGCATCCATCTTCGCTTCTTCCCCAGCTGTTACTATAACCGCTAACAATTCTTTGGCTCTCACTTCCATTGCTTCTATGGAGTTCACTTCCTTTCCCATCCTCTTTCCATCAATTGATGCTATTTAACTTCCAACGTTTCTGCTTTTCCACTGCATACACGCCTAATTCCACTGCTTTCTCTACCGCTGCTCTCTTATCCCTTGTCTCCGCTTCCACTCTTCCACTGCCTTCTCTACTGCTGCTATCAACTTCGCTTCATCCCATGCAGTCTCATCGGGGTATAAACGTCTACGTCCCCGCCCAAAAATATTAGCTGATTCCAGGTATAAATGTCCACGCCGCCGGTCAGTCACATTAGTTACTATTCGATCAAAGACGTCCACCTGATACTGCGGGAGTTGACTTCTAAGTGTTTCCCTTTGTGCTACTAACGCTTCGAGAAGGTAAATGGCATCGGCCTTTAATGCAGCATTCATAACCTCTAGAGCGGCGCCTGCGCTTGCAAACGCCAGTTGAACTCCTGCAGAGGAGTACTTCTTTGAAAAAAGTAATGACAACAACCTGAAGTTCCGCATATCCCAAGCTAACTGCCATGCCAACCGATGCTCCTTATCGGGGATTAATAGCGTTTCCTTGTGCTCCAGCAACAACTCGCAGAACCCAAGTTGGTCTGGCCCTGTATCATAGTCGCGGTGTGCGTAGTGATTCACCTCTAGGCTCGTATCCTCAGGCATCATCTGTGCAGTGACATGCAATGGCAAGCGTCCTTGATCATCTTGCATCAATACTGATGCACCGTGTTGGAGTAGCAGTTTAGCGAGGGTCACGTTGGCCCTTTTGGCTGCGAGATGCATGGGGGATCTCTGGCATATATCGATGGCATTTACATCGCAAACTAGCCCTCCACTGTCTGGCCTTACACCGTCAAGTAATATCTGAACAATTTTGGTATTCTCTAGAGAACAAGCGATATGAAGTGGTGTTCGCCCCTGAGCATCGGCAATGTTTCTATTAGCGTCTGTTTCGAGAAGAAGCTGTACGATATCCGCTTGGTTGACCTCAGTTGCGAGATGAAGCGACGTTTCGCCGGCCTCATTACATTCGTTCACGCCAATCTCTAAGGCTAGGATAGCGGATACCATTCGTCGCGATAGACCATAGATAGCAAAGTGGAGTAGCCTCCCAAAAGGAGGAAAGCGAATAGCTGCTCCTCTTTCGACAAACATCGTGAAAACGTCGAGATTATCTCTCCGACATAGGTAATGTAGTGGTGATAGCCCACCAGAGTCTCTAGGGTCAAGCAATGCACCAGCAGAGAGTAACAATTCTGCGGTATCGACAGCACTGACATAATGCATCGGGCAACAGCCATTGTTGTCTGAAGTGTTAACATCTGAACCGTGCTCTATCAACCACTTTGCTGCCTTAGGAGAGCGTCCGGTTACAGCGAGATGGAGAGGAAGTCGGCCCTTGCTGTCGGTTGCTGACAGAGCGTGTGGATCATGTTCAACCAGCAGAGCTAAGATGTCTACGGAACTGTCTAAGTTCGAATTACCCGCGAGCTGTGCCGCAAAATGTATTGGAAGGTTCCACTCTGTAGGATTGGTTGGGTCCTGAAATTTAATTTTGACCAGCTGTGGATAGCAGGTGATGAGAGACCAAACTACATCAATGTCTTCAAAGTCGATGGCTTGCCATAATGGTGTCTTACCCGTGGTAGACACTTGGTTTGCAACAGAATATGTCAAAAGTAAAACGGTTTCCCTTAAACGCTGCTTCGCTGCTTGTCGACCATGTATTGCATATCGTTCTAACTTGGAGGAAAATGGCAATGCACAACCAAGTGGTTCTATATTGAATTTATCGCTTAAGGTGTTAATGTTGATCTTCGCGGCTCGAAGTAGTAACTTCAGGATCTCCGGACGATGAAGACTTGCGGCAAGGTGCAATGGTGTCCAAGAATGGAGATATGTGCTACCCCGTTGTCGGAGATCATAGATGTGACTGAGGGGGTTTGCACCGAGATCGAGTAGAGCTTGGGCTGCAGTTATGCTGTCGGCGCGAATGGCGAAAGCAAGGGGAGTTCCGCAGAATTCTAGTGGCCACTGAGGATGAAGTGTACGAACTTCATAACTTGGCCGGTCAAGTACAGGAGTATCAACGTCTGAGTCTGGCGAGAGTAGTGGGTGGCCATCATGCCATTGAGCCAATATACGTCGGCCCATTGCAAATGCCTCTTGGCCGAAGATAAATAACCAGTGTAAGGGGGAGCAGCCATCCTCTGTAACTTCCGCAGTATTGATGCTGTTATTGATGAGTGATATTGCGGTTGGTCTGTCTGCTATAGAACATGCGTGGAGGAGCTCATTACCGTCCAATATAGGCATCAGCGCTGCTCGCATGCTATTGATAATACAAGCATTATATGTATTGTTGAAATTCCCAGAGACCGAGATACCAGAACAGACTAATTGACCAAAACCTTCTGCAATCGGGTGGCCTAGCACCTTCGCTTGTAAGATCAATTCCGTAGCCTTCTCAATGTTCATGCTGGTTCCGAACCCTAAGATGTTGCAAATGGCTAGCTGGAAAATCATGTTGGCCTTCATGATCTTGTCAGTCAAACGAGCAGATGCCATCTCAAGTTCATCGAAGATCTGCTGCTGATAATGCTGCCGTACATCGCGTTCATGGTCGAAGCGGAATAGCTGCAAGTATGATTGTTATTATGTCAATCATTTCGAATCTTATCTACGAACTCACATTATATGTCAACCCAGAACTTCCAACATAGATTGAGGGTTGTGCCGAAATATTCATCTGTCTGTATTTGCTAGTTCAGTTAGTATCAGATTACATAGAATAGTGCTTAACACTTACTTCTCAGTAGGACTGAAAGAAATTGCCGTCGCATAGCATAGGCGATCAGCCGGGTTCATTTGAAGTGCGTGGCGGAATATCCCACGTAACGCTGCCTTGTCAAAGTCTATGTTTCGTGGACTGGAAATGCACATTTTGTTGACGAATCGAATACTATATTGCCGCAACTCACTTTTGTCGAACGCTTCAAACAAACTGTCTTCGAGTCCATCATGGTCCTTCACCCAGCCTCTATCGAAGTAGCAGTCCCCATCCTTAAGAATCTCCCAAACCAACAGACCATATGCCCAGGTATCACACTTAGGTAAATTGTCTAAGGAAATTGGTTTGTCTGTCTGGTACGTTACTTCTGGTGGATTGTATCTGTCGCACGTCAGTGACCCCAATTGAAACTCTTTGTAGGTACCCACAATGTTGTTCCATGGTACCAAATACGTCGGTCTTCATTTTCTAATGGTATTAGAGAATGGCCAAAGTCGCATATCTTCATGATTGCGTTGCTCGGACGGTCCCAAGAATGGAACACTAGGACGTTGTCAAGCTTTAAATCGCCATGTACGATTCCACAATCATGAAGAGCCAATAATCCTGCGGCAATATCCCCAATGAATATAAGCTGGCTACCAAAAGGCATGCGACCACGATATCCTTGTAAGTAAGATCTACCACTTCCCTTAGAAGCGTAATCCACAACTACAAATGGATTCAGTCTTTCCCCTTGTATGTCCCATCCGTAGCCAACGAGATTAAGTATGTTGGAGTGGCTTCGAAGAGGGCTGTGATGCATGATCCGAAGGTCCAGCAGCAAGTTGGATAATCGTTTTCGGAGCTTGTTACTGTCGGTTTCAGACCCGCCCATCTTCAAACGTTTCACCGCTACCAATTCTTGCCTGTACAGGCACCTCTCCACGATAAAGGTTTCTCCTTCACCCACTGTACTCTGTCTCTGGATATCCTTCATGTCGCACCTCTTGATATCGAGATTCTGAATTGAACGCAAAGCTTCTTCCAGACTTGCCACCACTGAACTTTCAACGCCGGAAGATCCGAATCCATGAACGCTAGATGAAGCCGTTCTCGATAACCGAGTGTTCCAACTGAGACTAATATCGGCCTGTTAACTTGTTAGTAATTCAGGTATACTAAGTTGCCCAATCCGAACGAGCAGCGACAGTGTTCTATCAGTCAGTCAGACAGCCTCTTTTTCGCTAGGTGCGAAGCACCACTTTTGCGAAATAATTGCCATCTGACTAGCCGGATGCGAAGGATTATTCCCTACTGATTGCATTGCAGGACAGGAATTCCCAATCGTTTCTGTATCTTTTTGTATTATGGTTAAGGCAGAGGAATTTGCGAGTATGGTTGTAGTTATGTTATTGCACCCCTAAGCTGTAAAGATGACTCTGAGAGCTTGACATGCGAGACTGGGTTTCTGTGCTGTTGATTGCACTCAAATAAGACAATTTCACACCTTCCCCGCACGCGTAGGGCGGCAGCTCGTAAGCCTCAAACCGATCCCTACTCCTGTTAAGGGACTAGGCAATAGCACCAAATCAACCACAGCCTCCCTACGTCATCCTACAGCATAACTTTGCACAATAATATGTAGCCGCTTCTTGCTATGGCAGGCAAATATGGACAAACTATGAATTTAGTATATGTGCGAAAATTCAAAATTTTAATTTATGTGGGTGCACCGGTGGGATTAGGTGGGAGACAATTTGATGGTGGGATGATAATCTAAAAATCGTCCCACACAAACCGAAAAAACTCGGCAAAAGGCATGTGAAGGGTTTTGTCTGCATACAAGGCAGGTGGCGGCGTTGCCCCCGATAGGATGTGAAATTCGTTGTGCTCAGGAGTTAATATGAAGATTTGGTTTGCACACGACAAAGAAGTTCACAAATCTCAAGTAAAGTAAAAAAAGATTGGAGCACACGTGCGGATGCTGTGCACTCGCTCTGTATTCTGACTCTAGCTGTTATTCTGCAATCTCCAGCAACAAACGTCACGTGGTAATGACTCGCGAGTTCAACCAAGATCACGATTGTGTAATTAAGATCACGATGGTGTTGCGACGACGCCACAGAAACCGACGCACTGCCACATGCCGAACAATTGCGGCCAATGAGAATGCTTCAAGCCGACACCACATGTGTACTCGGGTACAAGGGTATATGGGGCGCGGTCACACAGGGCAAAAGAGCGCCCGACTTTTTTCTCCCATACAACGAGAAATGCCAAGATCCTCGTCTTTCACTACATAGCACATATTTTTCTGAGAAAACATCATAGAAACATCTCCAATAGCCTATTACCACCCCTTTCTCTTTCAGAATCTCTCTTTATTATTCTGGTGGAGGTGTAGAATTTCCGCATTGTATGGAGCGCGCCCGACTTTTGACACCCTCCGTGTACATCTTTACTAGCATCGGTGGCGGCTTTGCCGGCCCCAGGATTCGAAATGTTGAGCATGGTGGACTTGTTACGATATCAGGCAGATCACCTAGACATCTGCTGTGTGTCCACCGCTGTGTATCTTGATTTGGTGCTGCTGTGTATCTGCCGCTGTGTATCTGCCGTTGTGTATCCACCACTGTGTATCTGCCACTGTGTCTACTGTGTTGTATATCCACTACTTTATCCGCTGCTGTTCATCTACCGCTGTGTATCTGCTGCTGTGTATCCGCTGCCGTGTATCTGCCACTGTGTTTGCTGTGTTGTATATTTGCCATTGTTTTTGCCGTTGTATATCTACCGTTGTGTATCCTCCCCTGTGTATCTGCCCCTGTGAATGTGCCGCTGTGGATCTGCTGCTGCTTATCTGCCACTGTGGATTTGCCACTGTATCTACCGTGTTGTATATCCGCCACTGTATCTGCTACTGTATATCAACCACTGTGTCTGCTGTGTTGTGTATCCACTGCTGTATCTGCCGCTATATATCCACTGCTGTATATTTACCTCTGTGTCTGCTATATTGTTGAGAGTGATCGAGTACAAAGAGAGAGTGAATTATCTATTGTACAAAAGTGATTGTCTACCGAACTATCTAATGGTAGAATCCATGCTTTTATATCCGTAAGAAATTTGAACTTCGCTGGAGATGGTAGAGTGGCATCGGCAGTGGCGAATGGTGGGTGGCGAGTGAAAATTTGTGAATGAGTTTACTCAAATGACTCAGTGCATTAGCAAGCACTCTCCAATCCTTTCTAGCAGCTTCGATGGCATTCTAAAAACTTGTAGGTCTTCGGGATAAATCCTGAGTCAACATGTGGATATCCGCCACTGTACCCGCCATTGTATCTGCCACTGCCACTGCCACACGCGCCATGTGGCAAGTTCACCCGACCAATGAGAATGCTTCGAGCAGACAGACCAAGTGTCTAACTATTAGAAAACCAAGTGTATAACTATTAGACAATATGTCTACATACGTAACTTTCGCACAAGTAATGTGCTTTGATATTATTTAGTAGATGCCATTCTCGCGGTTTATCACTGGCAAATGGAAGTTGTACAAAAAGGATTCCGTATTCCATGGACATGATATACGTATATCCCGCTACCGCCGGCGACCCGACCGCCTACATTATTGTAGCATTCGTAGTGGAGTAAAGTAACAAAACAGAACGGAAAACAATGCACCTCATTATTTAGCTTTCCCAAGAAATCCCAACGATCTGCTCCAGCACCGGAGCTCCCCAACCGAAAGTACTGGACCCACGCAAAAAACATTGCTAAAAACGCTGACACATACACATCTGCGCAATTTACTCAGAAATACATAGATCGGAAGAGACCCAAATCTGAACACTACTAACTTACCCATTCAAACTGCATCCAGCGTCCATGTTTGTATCCATTGGTGGTATAGCGACCTATGATGATACATTAGTGGTACATGGCAGTCTAGTGGTGGCCGAAGTCAGTCGACAGACTTAGGGTAAATTTTTGGTGAACATTAAAACTCACGATAAGTAGCATGGCATTTACACTTTGTTGCCGTGAGATCTAGCGGGGCAACTATACCACGTTGTCGTGAGATCGGCGTGAGATTCAGCGTGGTAGCTAATGACTTTGTGGTGAGGCTAGAGCTACATCGTGCCAGCCAAGATCTGAGATGTACGAAGAGAAAGCTATAATCACGAGGTTGTAATACTGCTCGCTCTATTCAACACGAGAAAATATTATGAGATTACATCTTATGCTACCGTGCTAAAGCGATCACCCCCGTATAGCATTATGCCTTTAAAATTTGTGATTTGTAATAGTTTGTGGTGGTATGGAGTTACGCCGGTCTGCAACTGTGGAGGTAGTGCTCAACAATTGACGAACCTGGGCCAGTGCGGCTGCACACTTGAATGGTTGATTGCTACACCATCATCACTGGTGCATATGTATCCTGCAAGCACAGCTATCCAACTTGCAGCACCAATGGCGAATTATCTCGTGTTGCCTGCTCACATCCTCTTTTGAAGATTATGGAAATTTCGGCGATAATAAATTGAATTTGTCACAGCCTCATCGTCATGCACATTAATACTTTGGTTGAATAACCGCTAACACAGTATCACCATACACATACGAACCATTATTCGGTATGTACAGTATCTCGGTGCTACTCTATGGTTTAATAAGGTAGCTCCGACTAAATAATTAGGATCGCGAGTAGTAAGAACCACGGCATGGTAATGGGAAGTTTTTCATAGTCGGTCATCCCATCGCGCGACGGGATTTGGGATGCCAAAATATCGAAATCCCGCACGGTATTGGGCAGGATGCCGTGTAATTTCACGTCAAATCGGCAAAAACTGCCGCTGAGTAAACAAGGCTCCTCCAAATCAAGATCAGCCACGTGAGTCTAATAGAGCTTATCGAGGAGTTTATTTGACCTCTAACAAGAGACCTTATGGGACACATATTCGTGCAGTTGGTATGGGTGGATGGTGGGAGGTGATGGAATGTTGCCCTCCACCATCCTCCCATGCCAACTCCACGAATACTTGTCCGATAAGGACACTTGTCTGATGTCAATGATCTCCTCGATGGGCTCTATTAGCCCCAGTGTCCGATATGGATTTGGAGCAGCCATTATTACTCGGCGGTCGTTTTTGAGATTTTTGAGCAGTAGTAGTCCAGCGGAGACCATCCTGTCCGCGTACCGTGATTTCGCTGGACCACGAGAAATCCCGTTTTGGCACATGTACGGGACGGTTTTTGAACGGGATTACCGTCCCGTTTCTATCCTGTGTTTCTCACTAATCGCGAGACTACGTATTATCACTTCACCATCGCTCTACATTCTCCACGCGCCACACATCACGTTTTCAACGCGTAGCTCCACACTGGTGTCACATTCCGCTGGAATGAGTACCTGCTACTCTGCCGCAACGAATAGTGGCCTTCAAAATGATCTGATCTCATTTCATTCACTTGCCTAAAAATGGACTGTCGATTTCGTCCCAATCACGTGGCAGGGCTCACAAAAGTCCGTCCCGTCCGGGCAAGACCTTGCCCTGTCCCGGACTATGACTTTCCGTCCTGGAGGGTTTTAGAGTGCGGTGTTGCATGTATATATAGAGCTGACTGCAAGCGGGGCTGGTAGAAAGGGGCTCATTTCTCTCTCATATATTATAACTCGCGTCTTTCGCCTTCTCTCTGTATCTAAATCTATACACGCAAACGGTTCCCCCCATATTTCAACCTGCGGGAGTGTCGAGTGATGGGCCATGATGAGAGTGATGCAGTCATGACGGAGTGATAATATCCAATATGCTTCCCAACCGTGTCTAGGTTACATAATATGCACTATAACCTATCCAGTCGATCATCCACAGATTGGAGAGCCCACATCACTGTCTTGATCGATATTATTCCATAATTACTGGTGAATCAGTAACCCCAGCCCAGGTGTCACCAGCAGAGTCTTACAATATCTTATCCGAAACAAGACGACATGGGGACCTGAAAAACTAGCGGGCAGACGGACTATTGAGTACGCTGTCACATGGTAGCCTGCTTTCAGTGATCATGGCAAGGGTGGCTCCGGGAAGATAAGGCAGTCTGCTTTGAGCACGGATATGCCACTTACATCCAAACGATTTCACGACGGAGATTTCGACATGGACTACGTACCGCTGATGTCGGAGGACCTATGGTTTTGGAGCAGCGTACTGTAAATGCCATGATATTGTCATATAAGCCTCACGATGGTGTTTGATCTACACTCCGTTAACTATGAAAATTATAATCTACATAACGCAGACAAATTCTTTGCCTTCCCGTTCCGGAGGTCGCCAAGTTTGGCAAGACTTGTTTAGGCTGCCGCGGTTTCCAAAACCTTAAACTACCGCTTGATTCGACTGCAATTCCTCGGGTACCGGGAGGCGATCGGACGGAACGTAGTAAGCGGTGATTAAAGCTCCATTACCGATCCCGCTTTATTTTAGCTCTCTTAAGAAAACCTAACCATCTACTCGTCGGTTCACCAAGTTATTGGACACGTGTCAAACCCTAACCCACGCCGAGCGCTTAGGGAGCGAGTACCAGCGTGGGGTTAGGGTTAGTACGTGTCCAATAACTTGGTGAACCGACGAGTAAATGATACTGCATCCGAAGCACAAGGCGGTCAAGTGACGATTTACGCTAGCTGAAGTTAATCCACAAGAGAGAGAATCTACAAATACCCGGTGCACGGAACTTTTACAGCCCGTTGTCGCTTGCGATCCGATCCTATCCTATCCGATCCGATCACTTCGGCTTTGTTGCGGAGTAAAGAAACGGAACGGAACGGAAAAACAATGCACCTCGCGTGCGACCCCACTTCCCAAAGAATCCCAACGATCTGCTCTTCCTCCAGCACCGGAACTCCCCGACCCGACACGAACAAGGCACAATCAAACCCTGTTGCCTACCCTTTGAGGAATTGAGATTGACCCCAAACGGCTCATGTTATACGAACCCTGCCCAAGAGGTGGCGGTTACGCCGGGTCCCGACTCACTCTAGACACCGTAGAATGATTGAAATCCTGCGATTGCACATCGTTCCCGCAAAAGAAGATGACAGGACCCGTAACAGATGTTCTAGTCAGTTCGCGGAGAATGTCAGTCCGCGGAGTAACCGGTTAGTTCACGGAGCCCCACCTTCCGTGAATGAACCAGTCAGATCAGTGCTCCATGAACTGACTGGTGCTAATTGTGCTCAAACAAAAGTGACAGTTACTCTGATTGCAAAGTGATGTACATGAAACTTGCGTAATTTATCGCTCTTTCACTTCCTGGTCTCCAATTTACCATATCTTTAATATTGATAGAATGGTTGTGAAAAAACACCGATTTTCAGCGATTTTGGCTGTTTGTTTTAAAGCTGCTCAATCAATTTTAAACATATCATAATCGAAGACAGGGAGGTGAAAGAGCGATGAATTATGTATATTTCATGTATACATCACATTGTGATTGGACCAATACTTGCAGACTTAATTGGACCAACTTTTTGTCATTTTTGTCAGTGCAGCTGAACAGAGAAAAGACAAACCCGATTTTCCCTACAATTGGCTGTATTGCTCAACTGTTGAGATCAATCGAGTATGAATAGAGATATTGAATTGACTATCGTACAAAAGTGATTGTCTGAAGAGCAAAGAGAGAGAAAGACAGGCGAATATATATGGGAAAGGAGAGAGCATACTCGGCGAAGCCGAGTATCACATCCGGAG
>Ga0307512_10006600_pt1 | contig 11715 bp, 12 predicted proteins | sample 14_EM_MG_FD_200267 | JGI IMG/M metagenome (GOLD analysis project Ga0307512, IMG submission 200267) | Populus trichocarpa ectomycorrhiza microbial communities from riparian zone in the Pacific Northwest, United States - 14_EM | ecosystem: Host-associated > Plants > Roots > Unclassified | place... | reverse complement strand
TCTCATGTCTCTTTCAATGTCTGTGGGGTGCCTCTGTTCCCCATACATATTTCCTGGATGAGTTGGAACTCTCCTCAATCGTTCACTTCTCCTAGGACCTCCAGACAGAGAGGGAGGGGTCCTAGGGCGCTGTTGCATCTGTGGATGTTGAGGTGGTCTTGATGGACCAGCTAAAGGAGGCGGAGAAGGCCTCCTACCTGACTGTTGCAAACCACTCCCTCTAGTTGGTGCAGGATTTAACTGCAGCCGTAGTGAGGGTGGAGAATCCAGGGCTGAACCTGGTCTCATTTGCTACAAAGGAGGCATAGGTATGCCTGCTTGACAAGTGGGTTTTTGCAGTGTGGCAGGTGGTCTAGGAGTGGGTTGAGAAGGTCTTGGAGGAATAGGTGGATTAGGCCTATAATTGTCCAAGTTATCCCAAGGATTGGCTGGTAAAGGTGCGGGTGGCGCAGTATCATCAATGTCTTGATGACGCAGCTGCTTATTTATTGGCTTATTGAGGCGTGTTGTCTGCCTCTGACTTTGTGTCTTACACCAAGGGAAATACTCCTTATCAAAGAGGGCTTTAGGTGCATAGAAGAGCCTATTGGAAGAGTGCATAAATCTGTGCACTTTAAGACCTTGCTCTATCCCCAAGTAAGTTATTAACTTGCTTTTAGGGGAGAGCTTGTCCTTCCTTATTTCTGATGGTAAGAAGACATAAGTGGCGCATCCGAACACTTTTAAGTGAGACATGTCTGGGATGCCGCCTTCCATCCTGTAAAATGGTGTCTCATGATTGAGATGAGCCATTGAAGTATGGTTGTACAGGTGGATGGCTTGCTCAACAGTGAATTCCCACCATGAATCAGGGAGGCATGCCTCATGCCACATTGCCTTAGCCTTATCCATGATTGTGCGATTAAAGCATTCTGTGCAGCCATTTTGTTAAGGGGTATGTGGCACTGACTGTAACACTTTAATACCTTGTTTGTTTAATGCTTTTAGGAAGGCAGCACTCTTATATTCTCCCCCAGCATCCAACATCCATTCCTTAATTGTTTTCCCATATCGATTTTTAATCATTGCAAGGAAGTTCTGCAGCGCAGATACAGCAGATGCTTTGTGTTATGTTCTCGGCCTTGTATGGTTACCTTTTTCTTTTTCTTTCTTTCCCCCTTTTTCCTTTATATCTCATGATCACCTGACCCGATTATCCCACAATCATCGGACTACCATATCACCTGATTCCTATCTTGGGCACCAATGTGCCGGTATCCCATTGTCTCCCTTTCTTGTACAACTGACTCCTACTTGACTCGTATTGACTCCTATCTCTAACTTGACTCGTTCTGACTCCCATTTGACTCCCACCTCTTACCTGACTTGTCCTGACTCCCTTTGACTCCTACGTGTTATTGTTCTCCCTATTAAACCGCTTAGTCATGGTAGCTGCCCCCAAAGTATATAAGCTGGCTTGTATCTAGAGTTGGGCCTTAAGCCTGACTTGGTTTGATCCCATTGTCTTGTCGCTTCCACCACGATTGAGTCTGAGCAACTTAAGACTTTCCTTCTTCTTCTTGCCCTTTTTTTCATCATTCTTAAAACACTTCAAACTCTCTTTGAAGTGTTTTCCCTTATCCTCTTGCTTATCTCCCAGACCTTGGCTTAAGTGCCACTTCGCCTTATTACACGTTCATCTCTATTGAGGAAGTCCCTTATAACAACTTGTCCTGCCATCGCTATTTTGTGCAAGTCGCACCTTTAAGCATCACCGCTTATAACACAAGTCAGGCTTTCCTATGGACCCTTGTAACACAGGGTCAATCGCATATTCACCGTGGCGGGTGTTGGACTTATCGGAGAACTCTCCAACGCAAAGAAGACAGTCCACAGAAGACAAACAGATGACCTTCCCACACATGTTAAACAACATGCATACTTTGAGGGACACCCTCTCATTGAAGGAAGGACCAACCCACGCACAGGCTACTACATTGACAAACTAAGACAAGGAAAACTCCCTGTAGAATTCATCACAGAAGGAGACAACGATTTCTGGGTAGAACTCAAACAGAACAATGACGGAACTTTCTACACCAACTGGAAAGCTAAAGTTCCAATTGACAACAACTATCTTGGCTGGTGGAACCCTAACGATCCACAGCACCCAGATTACCTTGGACCCAAACCACAGACAGCAGCCACAGAACAACTCAAATACTTTGACCCCCAAGAAGAAATTCTTGCCGGAGGAATCCATCACATTGCTACACTCCAAGGAACCCAGCCACTCTCCCCCCAGGAACCCATTCTCCCAGTAATCAAACAAACTGCCTCCCAAGGAACCAGTATCCCAGTAAACATTCCCCCAGCAGCTGCAGTACTACCACCCGTTCAAATACCAACCATGATGGACCAACCCACTGAAATAAATACAGCCACAGGAGCAGCTGGAAACCCACCTAATATAAATGTCATCGCTAGCAATGCTAACGGAGCACTCAAAGGGAACCCCCCTTTCCTCTTTAATGGAGATCGACAACTTAGTAGAAAATTCCTACTTGCCTTTCAACTATGGAGGATGATCAACAAGACAAACAACACTATGAAACAACCATACTCCTGAGTCATAGCAGCACTCTTACATGGACAGACCCAAGGTCGACTCTTGGAAAGAAGAGCAACTCATTCACCTTGACAATGAAGTCAACAGTGGAACACTAGAAATTGACGAAGCCCTATGGGACAACTTCATAGACTCCTTCCAGAGAGCCTTTACCAACACCAATAGGAAGGCAGAAGCATACCAAGAACTCTGCAAACTCAAACATGGGGATAGTCTTGACAATTTCTTTGCGGATTTCAAATGCCTAGTCAAGGACGCTGACATTAAACTTGATGACCACAGAACCATCAAAATCCTGAAAAACAATCTGAAAGGAGAACTTGTCAAAGCAGTCATATGCTTACCCAATTACAACCCAACTGCAGAAATACCCTGGAAATTCAAAGATTGGGAAAAGGAAACACGCAACCAACACGTCAAATGGCAAACCACTGAACAGTATAGTCAAAATAGGCGACAAGCCATGTACAAAGCCTTCGGGATACCACCCCAAAGATACAGTGGAAATAGGAACACCAGTCACAAAGATGGACGATGCACCACCTCTCAGGGAGGACATCATATGGATGTTGACGCAGCCAATGCAGCCAAAGATGGCAGAGGACCTCAGCACTCCAAAGCCAAGAAGAAGGAGCTAATGGAAAATAACCAATGCTTCTACTGCAAAATCCAAGGCCATCGCATCAAAGACTGTCGCAAGAAAGCTGCTGACTGACGCAGTTTCAGCAAGAAGAACCCTGGAGGACCACCCCCCATTTGCAACCACGCTAGTACCAGCGCTCCTACCCCAGACATGACCCCCACTGACATCTTGGATTTCTTGAAGAAAAACATGGGCTTGCTTGACGAAGATACCAAGCTGAGCATCATCGAATCTCTTATGCTGAAGAATTTTACTCAAGCCCAAAACTAGCTGCCATAGTTAGGGCATTCCGACTTGATAGTGTGTTTGTAAACAAATCGAATTCAATACAAGTTAAAATTTTCCTATCACACTATCAAGGGAAGGCAGAAGAAATCGGATTACTCGACACTGGGGCAACTGAAAATTTCATTGATCATACAATGGTTGCCAGACTCCAACTAGGGACCAAGAAACTCCCTTTCAAAAGAGCAGTTTACAATGTGGATGGAACTCTAAACCATCACAGAACAATCGACAGAGCATGCGACCTCTTAGTCACAAGGGGAAACAAAAAAGCAAGGCAAAGATTCTATGTCACCAACCTAGGGCGCAACAGGTTCATTCTAGGGTACCCTTGGTTTAGGGAATTCCAACCAGATATCAACTGGACAGACAGAATGCTCAAGGGACCAACAATTCAAATGGAAACCCTACTCTTCAGAACCCTCCAACAAGCTAAGAAATACCTAGAAGACAAGAAAGATGAAGATATCATACTCAAAGTTGAAGAAACACTTCTATGGACAGGAGTAACCCCTTCAGAAATGAAGGGAGGCCCGATAGAAGTCAACCGCACACATACAGCAGTAGAAATGGCACACAAATATGCACAGGAAAACAACAAAGAAGAGGTCACCCTACCTCAAGAGTTTAAAGAACATGAAGCGCTCTTTTCTGACGAAGAAGCAAACAAATTCCCTCCTGCTAGAGGAGAAGGCAATCACAAGATTGTCCTATTGGAAAATGCCCCCGCCCGCTTCAATTGTAAAGTTTACCCACTATCGCGAGAAGAACAAGAAATGGAAGACAAGTTCCTGGATGAAAACTTGGCCAAAGGCTATATTACCACATCAGATTCCCCCTATGGCTTCTCCACTTTTATGGTCCCAAAGAAAGACTCAAAAGAGAAACAATATATCATCGACTACCAACCATTAAATGCCGTAACCAGGAAAGATGTCACACCCCTACCAAACCTCGCACAATGTATTGAAGACTTACAAGGAATGGAACTATTTAGCAAATTTGACATATGATGGGGGTACAATAACATCCACATCAGGGAAGAAGACCAATGGAAAGGAGCATTCAAAACGTGCCAAGGCCTTTTTTGAGCCAAAAGTCATGTTCTTTGGAATGAGCAACTTACCAGCCAGTTTCCAACGATTCATGAATGGAATCCTAGAAGAACTTTACCAACACTTCGAAAAGCAAGTACCGGACATCCGCCAACGCTTCAAAAATTATATGGACGACTGTGGCCTGGGAACCCTCCTTAAAGAAAAGGCCATACATATCGAAATCATTCACTTCTTCTTCAACCTGCTCAAAAAACATGGTCTACATCTCAAATTATCGAAATCTGTATTTCTCCAACTGCAAATGGACTTCCTGGGCATTAGAATATCTAAAGAAGGAGCTACTATTGACCTGGCTAAAGTTGCAGGACTCAGAGAATACCCTACGGAACTCAAAGACCTCAGACAAGTATGAGGATTCCTAGGAGTAGTGGGCTACCACCACATGTTCTGCAAAGACTTTTCAATAATCACTGCACCACTCACAGCACTCACTGGGAAAGACGTTCCCTTCGAATGGGGACCCAAGCAAAAAGCAGCCCAACAAGAAATCATCAAACAAATCACTAATCCCCCTGTACTCGTCAAACCAAACCCTGATAAACAATTCGAACTCGAAGTAGATGCATCACAAGTAGGAACCAGCACAATACTCTACCAGCGGGACCCCCCAACAAAATGTGCAAATGGAACAGAGAAACTGGGACCACGATGGCCAATAGGCTTCCACTCCCAGAAATTCTTGACGACGGAGCAAAACTATCCCATATACAATCGAGAATTCTTAGGAATCATGCGAGGTCTCTGGTGCTGGTCCCACCTCCTTAAAGGAACAACCATCCCTGTCCTAGTATTCACAGACCACAACAATCTCCGCTACTACAGAGACCCCCAGAAGATCGGCCTGCAGGTCATGGGATACCTACCCGAACACAAACAATACAACATTATCCTGGAATACAAACCAGGCGCAACAAACTGGGCCGATCAACTATCAAGATGGCCTGATTATGAAGGAAAAAACCCAGCAAATGAAGATGTCACTGTATGGCCCAACCACTACTTCTGCGACACCCACACCTCCATTCGAGTATTCAACATGGACAGCATAGGTGATAATCTAGACCAAAAAGTGAAACTAGCACAATACCCCAACCAGTCAAGGCTCAAAGAATGGGCCTCATTACATAATCTTTTGCTATTGGATGGCACTCACTGGCATCATGGGACCGCCCTGGTTGTCATGGCAGACAATGAACTTAGGAGGGGAGTAACATCCCTTTTCCATGATCATGAGACTGCAGGACATCCTGGAATAACCAAAACCCTCCAATTAATTTCGCCATACTACTGGTGGCCTGGCGTGAAAATGTTCATCACCAAATACATCAAAGGATGCGCTACCTGTCAAATGAACAAAGTAAACACCCATCCAGCCCATCCTCCCATGTTCCCCATCACTTCCACAGACAACGCATGACCCTTTGAAACGATTGCAATGGATTTCATCACTAAACTCCCACAATCAGGTGGTTTTGACACCATTCTCACGATCATGGACACTGATTGCTCCAAAGCATCCATATTTATCCCCTGTCACAAGGCCATTGATTCAGAAGGAGTCGCATTACTCTATCTCAATCATGTTATCCTATACTACGGCATCCCCCGAAAGATTATCTCGGACCGCAATACCCGTTTTGTCTTGAAATTCTCCACAGAACTCTGCTGACTTCTAAACATCCATCAGAACATCAGTACGGTGTATCACCCTCAGACGGACGGATCTAGCAAAAGAACCAATCAAACCTTAGAACAATACCTCCGAATATTCTGTGGAACACAACAGGACAATTGGCACGCATGGCTCCCACTCGCGCAGTACACAAAGAATTCCTGGCCATCCACAACCACTAAGAAAACACCATATGATCTACTTATCAGATACACCCCCCAAATATACCAACCAACTAGAAAAACTACCATGCCATCCCTAGAACAACGACTTTTATCGATCGAAGAAGCCAGGAAAGCTGCCCAAGAGGCACAATGTAAAGCGCAAGAATCCTGGATAAAAGAGAAACCATGTCATTCCCCCTTTTCTATCGGATCGAAAGTCTGGTTAGAAGGAACTAATCTTAGACTCCCAAGTAATGTCACCCCCAAGCTTTCCCCAAGAAGATACAGACCTTTTAAGATAGTCTCCCAAGTATCAAAAGTGGCTTATCATCTCAAACTCCCCATGTCCTGGAAAATTCATGACGTCTTTCATGCTTCTCTCCTCATACCATATAAGGAGACAGAACAACACGGCCCCAACTTTCTAGAACCTCCACCAGAAATACTCAACAGAGAACCCAAATGGGAAGTTGAGAAGGTTCTCAAAGAGAGGTCTTTTGGCCGTTGGAAGAAGAAGCAATACCTTGTGCGCTGGAAAGGGTACTTACTAGCTCATGACTCATGGGTTAACTCTGAGGACTTCCACGCTCCAGAGTTACTAGCAGACTTTCAAAGGACCTCGAGTAGTATAAGAACCCTTCAGTTCAACAACTCATCCTTATCATGCCCTCTACCAGCCTCTGGACACTTGTCTACCGCAACCCTACCATCTTCTCCACCCTCAAGTATCACAAGTTCAAACCAGGAGCTAGAATCCACATCACTCACCCCCACTCTCTGGAGCATTCCCACTTCTGCAAAGAAAACTACTGCATTTATCACTGCTAAATGCCACTTGATCTCATCACCCCCGTCTACACCTCCTATGCCTATCAACACAACAGAGCCACTATTTTCACCCAACAATCAATCAATGAACACAGCAACATCTCCCTTTTCTCCACGATCGTCCACCCCAGAAGGCCCAACAAGCATTGTTGGACAACTGGGCACCTTGAGGGTAGTCAATACGTCTTCCGAAGTGAGTCCATCGATGTCAGCAACCCCAAATGAACAGAGGTCTTCACCACCTCCCTCCCCCTTCCTCTCAGCTGCGAATCGTTCATCGTCCCCTTCCCTTCCCCATCCTTTTACCTCCCCACTTCCTATCCCACCCCGGTCTTCCCCAGAGAACCAGGACAATATGGGTCCTGGAACATTCCCCTCCCCGATGACGATGGCATTAGAGATCCTAGCCACCGAAGCTCTAGCGCACCAGCAACCACCAACCACTCCACCAGTGAGCTCCCAGCATCCGACCCTGTGGTACCCCTTCAAAGAACACCAGTGCCGATTCGACGAAACTCATCCAACAGTAGAAGATATCAAAGACATGAGGAAGAGGTGCTGAGCCCTCCTCAAAGTTATGGCGCAACAGGAACATGTTTCTGGAGCACTCTCCGCATGGACTGAGGACTTGATGCACGCCATTAACATCTTAGGGAACGATGGACTCGATGACAAGACCTTTGAAACCACTTACCACGATTTCAAAGCGGTACAACACCTTTTCTTTGTTCCCCGTGTCTTAGATCTTACAGAACCATACATGAGCGACGACAGCGTCAATAGCGACGAACCCGTACGATTCACTCAGTATCAACCCACCATTACCAGGTCCACTTCCCCATCCGAATCCATTCGTCTCGCACCCCCCCTCACCAGTGACCTTCAGGACCCTGATCACCCTGGCAAAGGGTGGGTACAGTATAATGGTACACAGCCTCACCTTTACCCTATAGTCTTCCTTAACAAGGAAGGACATGCTGAGGTGGCTCAATTTATCTTGTACCGCAGCATCAGAGAAGACACTCACCTTGTGGGAGTGCGACGAAAGGGAGATCGAGAGTATTCCACTCCTCTCCATGCTCAAGTGTTCCCCTCTCCGAATTTCAACCATCCTGGGGTCAAAGATACCAATCTCCACATCTTCCACCCTTCATCAGCCAACTTCCACCTTGTCGATGAGGCCCTTATCAACCTCAAAGATCCCAGAGTGATTGCTGATGTGCATAGGTATCGAGCATACCAAACAGAGTTGGATCGTGTCAAGCAACAAAAAGTAGAGTTACAAAACAAGGAAGATCAGGTCCAAAACAAGCTCCTCACTGTTGAGCAGTACCTTGCTCACGCTGCCGTATGTACCTGCCTCACACCACACCTACTTAAAACATGTCCCCCGTCACCACCAACTGTCTTTCCCACCCCACACATACCTCGCATCTTTGCAGGACAAGGACCACCCAATGACGAAGATACTGATACGCGCATGGTGCTTGGGAAGAGACTTCGTCACTGCCCTCAGAAACCCATCTTCCCCTACTGCCTTAGGTGTAACGAGTCGGACCCTGACCATTCCCAGGGTCTGTGCCTACTAAGCAAGACGTGTTGGTGGTGCATGAGTACCCAGCACTCTCATGATGAGTGCCCTGCCCCCCACCTCACATATGAGTTGAAATGGTGCATGGTGACTTATGATCACCCTAACTACAGACTCGGGTGTCCGGCCCTCCCCTCATCTGTGCTCGCATACGAAATGCAGTTGGCGGCTTGGGATTACGATGGGGAGCTCTACAAGGATGCCACTTGAGTTGCATGGTAGCAACTACTGTAGGAGGGGCGTGATGTTACGTTCTCGGCCTTGTACAATTACCTTTTTCTTTCCTTTTCCCTTCCCCCTTTTTCCTATCTCATGATCACCTGACCTGATTATCCCACGATCATCGGACTACCATATCACCTGACTCCTATCTTGGGCACCAATGTGCCGGTATCCCATTATCTCCTTTTCTTGTACAACTGACTCCTATCTGACTCATATTGACTCCTACCTCTTACCTGACTCGTTCTGACTCTCATTTGACTCCTACCTTTTACCTGACTCGTCCTGACTCCCTTTGACTCCTACGCGCTATTGTTCTCCTCATTAAACCACTTAGTCATGGTAGCTGCCCCCAATGTATATAAGCTGGCTTGTATCTAGAGTTGGGCCTTAAGCCTGACTTGGTTTAATCCCAGTGTCTTGTAGCTTCTACTGCGATTGAGTCTGAGCATCTTAAGACTTCCCTTCTCCTTCTCACCCTTCTTTTCATTATTCTTAAAACACTTCAAACTCTCTTTGAAGCATTTTCCCTTATCCTCTTGCTCATCTCCCAAACCCTGGCTTAAGTGCCACTTCGTTTTATTACACGTTCATCTCTATTGAGGAAGTCCCTCATAACAGTTCATCCCGCTGTCACTATTTCATGCAAGTCGCACCTTTAAGCGTCACCGCTTATAACACAAGTCAGGCTTTCCTATGGACCCTTGTAATACAGGGTCACTCGTATATTCACCATGGCGGGTGTCAGACTTATCGGAGAACTCTCCAACGCAAAGAAGACAGTCCACAGAAGACAAACAGATGACCTTCCCACACATGTTAAACGACACGCATACTTTGAGGAACATCCTCTCATCGAAGGAAGAACCAACCCACGAACAGGCTACTATGTTGACAAACCAAGACAGGGAAGAGTCCCTGTAGAATTCATCATAGAAGGAGACAACGATTTCTGGGTAGAACTCAGACAAAACAACGACGGAACTTTCTATACCAATTGGAAAGCTAAAGTCCCAATCGACAACAACTATCTCAGCTGGTGGAACCCCAATGATCCGCAGCACCCAGACTACCTAGGACCCGAACCACAGACAGCAGTCACAGAACAACTCGAATACTTCGATCCCCAAGAAGAAGTTCTTGCCGGAGGAATCTGTTACGATCCAGGACCAGGGTCTACAAATTTTTTATACCCACCCGTCGCACCAACACCCTCTGCTGTAACAATAACCCTACCAGCAGATGTCCAGCCAACCACACCTGTCATACCACCTTCATTTACAACCACCATACCAGAGATCCCAATTATGTGGCCTACCAGCCATACTCACCAATACGAGTCTGCAGAGTACTTGGAGGATCCTGCACCAGTTGTATCCGACAATAGTGATGAGGACAGCCCCATGAGGACCAGAAGTCCTAGCCCAGCAGTCGAGCCATCTGGCTCTCCTGCAGTAGTGGTACTAGAAGCCCACAAGCAGCCATCGCCGCCCTGGCAAGCATGGCTTAGTCAGCCTGGACTGTCCCATCCCGAGAGGAGGTCCGTATCGCCAAGCAGTGAAGAGTCCGCCCCTAAACGCTTACGTCACGATGACGGGAGTTATACCCTGAGATCCCCATTCAGTCCAAACACTCAATCATTAGCCGCCAGTCCCAATATGGACTCACCTCCTATGCAGATCAACCTTCTTTGATGCGCCAAAACCTCCTTCCTCTTTGGATGCAAATCTTGACTTCCTCTTTAGGAAGACCAACCACAGTTCACTCAGATGCTTGTGCGTCCTCGCTATGTTATCCATTTGACTTACAAAGTTGTGGACATGACCGTCTCTATTGTACCTACATTCTGACTTATTTCTGACTCACATTCCATAGTAGTCTCGTTCGCTCTAGGCTCACTCAACTATGACTCCTACCTAGTAGCCTATTGTCTCTTTCACCATTGTCCCAGTTCCCTATTGTTCTCAGATCCTATTGTGCTACGTCATTAGCTACAGTTTCTATTGTCCGCTTAGTTAGGATAGGCACTGTCCCTCCTGTATATAAGCCAGCCATAGTTCTGCAGTCAAGCCTTAAGCTTGACTTGGTTTTCAATCCAAACGTCTTGAAACTTCATCCGTCCCCTTGCTCGCCCATCTCCCTTTCTCTCTTCAGTTGAGTTCTACTTGTTAGAACTCTCCTTCATTGTTCACTCACCTCTAAAGTCACCTTGTGCACGTCGCACCCTTAAAGGTCATTGGACCTTAACACAAGTCAAGCTTTTCAAAACTGATACATCCATTGGCAAGTCCACCTGTCCTGGAAGCTTACTTCCCCTACCTTCCTAGTACCCCATATGCTAGTGCCGGTGGTTCCGCAGTTCCTGACCTTTTGAGACTTTGCGTCAGAATCTCCCTTACCCAGAGTGTAAAATCTGCATAGGTTGACAAAGGCTACCTCACGGTAGTTGAAGGGAAAAGAGTGCATAAACCGAGCTAGGGTGTGAAGTTCTTGGGCTCATGTCCCTTGAACGAAGAGGCAGACAACAGGGCGAGAAGCCTGAGTCAGACAGCCTTGGGTCATAACAGACACATACCACACCCTA